>Ga0180431_10000097_pt1 | contig 112059 bp, 98 predicted proteins | sample SS_ome_11_FD_132459 | JGI IMG/M metagenome (GOLD analysis project Ga0180431, IMG submission 132459) | Hypersaline lake sediment archaeal communities from the Salton Sea, California, USA - SS_1_MS_1 metaG | ecosystem: Environmental > Aquatic > Non-marine Saline and Alkaline > Hypersaline >...
AATGATACACGCAGTGAGGAAGATGCGTATATTCCATCCATCACAGTATACCCCTCAAAAAGATGCAGGGAAAACTTCATCCCTCGACCTTACGGTCGGGGATTTAAGTTTTGTACATTAAATAAATACTGATTCCACTGTGTTATCATACATCAAGTGTAATATATCATGGGGGATAGCCATGAACAAGTGCCCAGATTGTGGAAGCAAAATGGAATATATTGACAAAAAAGAATATGGAAAGGATATCAGCGGTAAGGGACGCTATAATATCCGCTATTACCTATGTAAGCAGTGCAATAAGAGATGGAGATACAACACCGCAACGGGAATGTGGAGATAGTTAGAAAGATAGGTGATTAATAAGGCCTTTGCTCGATGTGGATGTTATCATCCACATCATATTTAAATCCAAATACATAGACCATTAAGCTAATAATGCTCCATCACCAACCATAACCACGCAGAACCGGTGACTGCGTAGTGTATCATTTTGGCCTTGATGATATAATAAGTTTAACACTGTGGAGGAGGATAAGATGAAAGGTGTGCCAACACAAAAACAAGGGAACATCGCTAGACCGGTTATGACTCCAGGCGGACCTCGACCAGACAGGTCTGGTGATGGGGCGGGTGTTGTCCCCAGACCTAAGAAACGCAAGAAACGCTGACTATATGGTTAAGTTTGCTCAAGAAAGGAGAGAGCCATGCCAAAAGCGAAGCGGGTTAAGCCTACTGGTAAGAGCCACCCCGGTCCAAATCCGAAGCCAGTGCCCAAAGACTTAAACAAGAAGCGTAAGAAAGCATTTTAGTCAGCCAGTCTTACAATTTCCTCTGCTGTCTTTCTCTCGATGTGGATGTTATCATCCGCACCATCATTAAATCCGAATATATAGAGCCTCAAGTTACTAATTTGCCTGGAGATGATAACATCCCCAAGGTGCGTCGGTCTTGGCAGACTGCGCTAAGGGTCTCGTCTGATGATGAAAAGACTTGGCGTTGTAATAGGGACTGTGGTTAGCACTGGCGTGGTGTTCCTTATCTGGAGAATTACTACTGGTCTTCGCAGCGGGTATTGGGAGGCGGTAAGGGAATCTCCTGAGGGAGCAACCGTATCTTTTGCCATCATAGTGGCAATCGTGATTGTAGTTCTCATTTGGCTCTGGCCCCACATCTAGCACTTCGCTCGATGTGGATGTTATCATCCGCATCACGATTAAGTCCGAATATATAGAGCCTCAAGTTACCAATTTACCTGGGGATGATAACATCCCCAAGGAGCACTAGCCTAAACCTCGCTCGCAGCCTCGATAATCTTGACAAGCACTGGCAGTTCTGCTAGCTTGTGTAGCACATTGTAGTGTAATGTAGTCTTATGGCCTCTTCTACTCTAACCACCGAGTTCCTGCTGGGCTTCCTGGAGTGCTATCCCGCCGCTGTCAGCGTGTTCGACCTGGACGGCACAATGGTATTCGTCAATGAACATGGCTGCGACCTCCTCAAAAAATCAAAAACTGAGCTTATAGGCATACATGTTCAGGATTTCGTAGCCGACCCCGCGTTAGTGGAAGGGTTTATTGGCAGAATCATACTGAAGGGATACCTGGAAGGTAATATAAGCGTCACGCAGAGCGATGGTAACACTATAAACGTTCACCTCGTCGGTGTCCTTGTAAAGGACAGCGCAGGCAGGCCTATGGGGATTGTGGGAATGGCACGCGGCGCGAACATGGCATTGGACCAGAGCGGCGAAGTGGAGTCAGCCGTGCAGCGCATACTCAGTCAATTGCCTGATGCCAGAATGCTGACTGTCGAAGAGGTCGCCGGTGAACTGAGGGTTAGCAGGGAGACAGTGCGTCGCTGGGTCAGAAACGGGCAGCTACCCTGCATCAAGCTGCCCCGTGGCATCCGTATACCCAGTGAGGTCATCAAGGATTTGATACGGGCAAATCTTCAGCAGGAAGCGGCCCAGAGGAACGGCGTAGTATAGAAAGCATCTGTGTATGTATTTATTTCACTGTTATTTAAAGGAGGTAATCGGATGTAGCAGGTTGCACCAGGCAGCAGATAGAATCCCTCTAGAATCATATTTACGGAGGTAAACAGAAATGGCTTTAACTGAAAAAGACAAATCATTGATAGGTAAGGAAGGTGAGCGGTTCTATGCCCCGGACGAGGTGTCTAAATCGATGATCAGGCACTACTGCGAGATGATGGAGGACCCGAACCCACTATACACCGATGAGGAGTATGCCAAGAACAGCAAATATGGTGGTATCATTGCGCCTCCCCAGATGTTGATGGTGTGGTGCATGCCACGTATGTGGCCTTTCCCCGAGTTTCCCTGGCTTCCCATGGCGGAGCTAGAGCTTCCCGGCGTGGATACCTGGATCGCCACCGATATGATCCACGAATTCCACAAGCCTGTGCGCCCCGGCGACAGATTATACTACGTCATGAAGCTCGACAAGGTATCTGACATGAAGCGGACGCGTATCGGGGAGGGTCACTTCATCACCACCACCCAGACTTACTATAACCAGAATGATGAGATGGTGGGCAGAGAAGTCAGGACTGTACTGAAGTACAAACCAAATGAATAAGGCAAAGGAGGTTAATGATGCCCCAGAATACTGTTTATTGGGACGATGTCGCAGAGGGCCAGGATATCGGCTCCTACTCGATGGAAATGACAGCGGTTAAGATCAGCGGCGGGGCCTGGGCTACAAGAGACACCAACCCGATACACCATGACAAGGACTTCGCTGTAAAGGCACAGCAGAAGAATGTGATCGTCAACATCATGCACGCCGAAGGTATATTGTCCCGGCTGGCGACCGACTGGACCGGGCCCGAAGGCGAGCTGAAGAGGACCCGGTTTAATATCGAGGGTAATTGCTGCGCCGGTGATAAGATGACTGTATCGGGCAATGTTATCAGGAAATGGGTCGGGGGACAGGACGAGGGGTACCTGGCCGGCCTGCACCTGGTGGAGCTGCAGGTTAACTCCGTAACACAGGACGGCCCCTTCTGTAATGCGCAGATTACCATGGCTCTACCTGCTAAGAGTTGACGAATTAAGCGGGTAAAATTTAATGCTCTTGTGTGGCATTATATCCAAAGAAAAGGAGGGCCGGAGAATTGACTGATACTTTAAAGGACAAAGCATGCATCGCCGGCATCGGAGAGACGGAGTACTCCAAGAACTCCGGTCGCAGCGAGATGCGCCTGGCCCTGGAGGCGATAATGGCAGCCTGTGAGGACGCCGGGATCAGCCCCAAGGAGATCGACGGGTTAGTTAGATTCTCAGTGGACAGCAACCAGATTGACGAGGTGGCCCGGAATCTGGGGCTCGATAACGTGAGGTTCTTCCCCGAGGTCTTCTTCGGTGGCGGCGCCGGATGCGGCACAGTACAGATGGCTGCTATGGCAGTGGCACTGGGCAAAGCCAAGTATGTGGCATGTTTCCGGGCGCTCAATGAACGCTCCGGCTTCCGCTACGGGCAAATGGGCGCGGCAATGCCGATGGCGGGGCATTTCCAGTACTCCATACCCTTCGGACTGATGGCGCCCGGTTCCATGGTCGCGGTTATGGCCATAAGACACATGCACCTCTATGGCACGGAGACCACGGATCTCGGTGAAGTGGCAGTTGCCTTCAGGCGGCACGCCAACATGAACCCGAAAGCCATGATGCACGGCAGGCCCCTGACGCTTGAGGACCACGCGAACGCCAGGATGATCGCCTACCCGCTGCGCCTGTTCGACTACTGCCAGGAGACAGATGGAGCCACGGCGATAATTGTGACCTCACCAGAACGGGCGAAGGATCTGAAGCAGAAGCCGGCGTACATAATGGCCGCAGAGCAGGGAACCGGCAGCTGGATGGAGATGATGACCAGCTACCAGCGCGAGAACATCGCCGATCTTGAGGAATACACCCGCCTCGCCCCGCATCTGTGGAAGGAGGCCGGCATTGGCCCCGAGGATATCGACTGCGTGCAGTTTTATGATGCCTTCACGCCTCTGGTCATCATGCAGTTGGAGAGCTTCGGCTTTTGCAAGCTCGGGGAGGGTGGTCCCTTCGTAAGAGATGGTGCCCTGCAAATAGACGGGAGACTCCCCATGAACACCAGCGGCGGCTGTCTCTCCGAGGCCTACATCCACGGCATGAACCAGGTAGCGGAGGCTGTGCGCCAGATCAGGGGCACCTCGCCCGTGCAGGTGCCCAATTGCAGGAATGTGCTGGTTACTTCCGGCAGCGGCATTCCTACCAGCACATTGATCCTGCATTCAATTTAGAGGAGGTGCCACATGACTGACGTACCGAGGCTGGCCCCCTGGCCAGGCCAGATAAACCAGGAATATTACGACGGCCTCAAGCGGCACGAGCTGCTTCTGCAGAAGTGCAGGGACTGCGGCAAGTTCCGTTTCTGGCCTATCGAGATGTGCCCGTTCTGCAACTCCTTCAACTACGATTGGACTCGCTGCAGCGGCAAAGGAACAGTGCATAGCTACACTATCCAGCACGCAACCATGCCGTACCCCTGGGTTGTCCTGCTCGTGGAGCTCGAAGAAGGCCCGCGCCTGGTGACCCACGGGATTATGGAGCCGGAAGAAGTGTATATCGGCATGCCGGTAGAGGTAGACTATGAAAAGATAACAGACGAAATAACGCTTCACGCTTTCAAAAAGGCTGAGAAGTAGCGAACAGTAGGGCGAAGGGCTGAATAGCCAGCCAGTCGAGAAAAAGGAGGCAGCAAATGGCTTATAAGTCGCTTATCCTGGAGAAGGAGGGTTCTATTGCTGTAGTTACCCTGAACCGTCCCGACGCGGGTAATTCCTTCGACTTCAGGCTGATGGTGGAGTTCGATGACGTGATTAGAGTGGTGGGCGATGACCCCGACGTCAGGGCGGTGATTATTACCGGGGCCGGCAAACATTTCTCCACCGGCATAGACCTCAGCATGTTTACCGATGCGGAGGGACTCGTTGAGAAAGAAGGCGACGGGGCAGACATTTCTCCGGCTCCAGATGATCAGACCTACGGCAAGGGAACCATCGTAGGCGGCGCTATCAGGATAATGAACATGGGCAAACCGGTGATCGCTGCCATCAATGGACCGGTAGCTGGCGCGGCATTCTCTCTGGCCCTGGCCTGTGATATCCGGATTGCCTCTGACAGGGCCAGATTCAGCATGGTGTTCGTGAAAAGGGGAATTGTTCCCGATACCGGCGGTTCTTTCAACCTTCCTCGCATTGTTGGACTTCCCAAAGCCTGCGAAATGATACTTTCCGGCGATACCATCGACGCTGCGGAGGCGGAGCGAGTAGGACTGGTGAGCAAGGTTGTCCCACATGAGGAGTTGCTGACAGCGGTAAAAGAACTGGCCGGAAAGATTGCGAAGAATCCACCGCTGGCTGTAAAAATGGCCAAGGCTGATCTCCACAGCGCGATGGCAGAGACAGACATCATAGAGCAAATGAAGCGTGAGGAGGCATCTCAGTCTGTGCTCCTTAACACGGAGGATTTCCAGGAGGCTGCCATTGCTTTCCTGGAAAAGCGCGAGCCAAAGTTCAAAGGTAAGTAGCACTCGGGCTGCTCTTTATTTATTTTAAATGCAGTACGAACCCAAACAGGGAGGCACCAAGTGGCAAAGGGGCTAAAGACCAGGGTCACCGATATCCTGGGGGTGAAGCATCGCCTGATTATGGGAACAATGGGGTACCAATCCAACGCAGAGTTCGTAGCGGCAGCGGCTAATGCCGGTATATTCGCCAACCTTGCCTCTATCATGTCTCCTACAAGTCAGGCGCTCCGGGAAGAGATTCGGAAGACAAGAGGCCTGACCGATAAACCGTTCGGGGTAAACATCAACCTGTTCCCCATGGTGAGCCCGAGGCCCACTGAAGAGTATACCGACGTTGCGATTGAAGAGGGTGTCCCTGTAATAGAAACATCGGGGCGCAGCCCTGAAGACCTGGTCGAGCGCATAAAGAGGGCAAACGTCACTCTGATGCATAAGTGTGTCAGCGTCAGGCATGCCGTAACGGCGGAGCGGCTGGGTGCCGATATCGTCGAGGTGGTGGGCTTCGAGGCCGCAGGTCATCCCGGCAGAAACCCTGTTGGCAGCTTCGTGCTCTTTCCTCAAGCCGTAGATGCGGTGCAGATACCCGTAGTTGCTGCCGGTGGGATCGGCGATGCGAGAGGCCTCGTCGCCGCATTTGCCCTGGGAGCGGAGGGTGTATGCATGGGGACAATGTTCATGGCGACCAGGGAGTGCCCCATCCACCCTAACTTGAAGCAGAAGCTCATCGAGGCCCTTGAAACGGATACCACAATGACTTTACATAGTAAGGGCGATCCGATGAGAGCGCTGCGCAACCCGCTTACCGCAAAGATACAGGAGATGGAAGAAGAAGGTGCCACCACGCAGGATATCATGGAGCTGATCGGGGACGGAAAAGGCAGACATGCCGCAGCCATAGGGGAAGCTGACTGGACCCTGCTGTCCGTCGGCCAGGTCGTAGCGCAGATACACGACGTTCCTACAATTAAGGAGCTTGTTGATCGGCTGATGGACGAAGTGATGGTGGTCCAGCAGAAGATGAATGCATTATTTCAGTAGCTCACGTGGGGCAATCAGGGCAATCTGACGGACGAAGAATCGAATTATCGGAAACCTACTGCGGAGTCATCGATTACAGGAATATCATCAGAATCAGCAGAAAGAGGATAGGCATTCCCCAGTTGAGTATATGGCTCTGTATATATATCAGTTATCAACGGTATAGCAAAATGGGAGGTGACGCGCTGTGAGTGATTTCAAAGAAAATATCCTGCAAGGCCGTATAGCCCTGATAACCGGTGGGGCAACAGGAATAGGTAAGGAGATCTCCAGGACGCTCGGGAAACATGGCGCAAAGATCGTTATTACCAGCCGTAAGCAGGAGAACCTGGATGCCGCCCGTCAGGAATTTGAAAAGGAGGGGCTAGAATGTCTGGCTTTGTCATCAGATGTGCGCAATCCCGAAGCGGTAGAGAAGGTAATTGCCGCTACCATCGAGAAATATGGCGGTCTGAACATCGTGGTGAACTGCGCAGCTGGAATGTTCCCCGCATCCATTGAAAAAATGTCGTACAACGCATTCAAGACAATTGTAGACATCGATTTATTAGGTGCTTATAACGTCACCAAGGCCGCATTTACCGCTTACTTAAAGGAACATGGCGGCTGCATTGTCAATATTACGGCACCGTTCGAGCACTGGGGTGTCAGCTCTATGGCCCATGTTGCAGCTGCCAAGACCGGCGTTGAGTCACTAACCAGAACCTGTGCAGTCGAATGGGCGCCGTTGGGGATTCGGGTCAACGCTGTCGCGCCCGGCTTCATCTCAGAAACAGAAGGCGTCAAACGATTCGGTGACTCTCTGGACATACCAGACAAGGCACTGAAAGGCACAAAACAGGATATGGCAAACGCCGTGCTGTTTCTTGTCAGCGATTCGGCCTCCTTTATCAGCGGTGTAGAAATTCGCGTAGATGGCAGTGCTACTATCGACCTGTTGAGGATGCCGGTAGTGTAAAATTGGCTGCCGAATCGCGAAGCGAACTATGAGGGGGAGTCAGTAAATGACTGAAATCAGGGAAGCGGTGATGGTGGACTTCGTGCGGACACCCTTTGCCAGGGCGAGCAAGAAGAAGCCCGGTTTCTTCGCGGATGTGCGCTCAGACGACTTGGGCATTATCGCGGTCCGGGCACTTATGAAGCGGACGGGAGTAGACCCTGCATCAGTCGAAGATATCATCATAGGCACCCCAACCCAGCTGGGGGAACAAGCAAACGTTGCCAGAGATATCTCCCTGGCAGCCGGTTTTCCTTTTGAAGTTGCGGGCATAAGTGTAGATAGAGCCTGCTGCTCCAGTATGGCGGGCGCCCAGTTCGCAGCAATGGCTATTCAATCAGGCACGGCAGACATCATCATCTCCGGAGGGCTCGAGAGCCTGTCCCACTTCCCCAATCCTGTTATCACCCCCGATGCGGATTTGTGGGAGATGGCCAAGGAATACGCCGCGCGCTGGCAGGCAAATCCCAAGATATTCGATAGAATCGACCCCACCGCCATCATGGGTCTGGGCCTCAGCGCCGAGTATGGCGCTGACAGGTTCGATATCTCCAGGGAGGAGTTGGACCAGTGGGCGCTGAGAAGCAATCTGAGGGCTGCCGCAGCCCAGAGTGAGGGCAGGTTCAAGAATGCGATAATCCCGGTTCAGGTCAAGCTGCTGGACGGAACCGTAGAGGTTATAGACTACGATCAATGCGTGAAGGCCGACTCAACCATCGAGAAGATACGCTCTCTGCCGCCCATCTACAAGCCCGATGGAAAGTTAAACGCCGCCAGTTGCTCTAAAGAGGTCGATGGGGCCGCAGTAGCAATGTTTATGTCCAGGGAGAAGGCCAGGGAACTGGGCTTGACGCCGATGATTACTGTAAAGTCAATGGCCTGGGCAGGGATTGATCCCAAGATCGCGCCATATGGCGCCTGCACGGTAGCAAAAAAGGCTTTGGAGAGGGTGGAGCTGTCCGCACAGGATATTGACCTGTGGGAGGCAAACGAAGCATTCGCGGTAGTGCCTCTGGTCTTGATAAAAGAAATGGGCATTGACCCGGAGAAAGTAAACGTCAATGGCGGCGCCTGCTGCATCGGCCACCCTGTGGGAGCCAGCGGAATATGGCTGGTCGGGGGCATGGCCTATGAGATGAACCGTCGGAATTCCAGATACGGGCTGGCGTCCATACCCGGTGGTGCGGGGCAGGGAACAGCGATGCTTGTGGAAAGGGAGGAGTACTGGGACGGTCACCGCGCTTTCCTGGAGGAGCTGGAGCTGGCAAGACCATAGCTGCAGGTTAAACCAACAGGCTTTCGATTTACGCCTGAGGCATAAATCTCAGGGGCTGAACGCATAATATCAAGGTGGAGTGGCTTGACAACCGAAGAGCTTTCACCAGAGCTACAAAAATACGTCGGGCGCGTATCTGCGTTCGTGGAAGGACCCGATGAGGTCAACATGGCGATGATAAGGCACTGGTGCGAGATGGTGGAGGACGCAAACCCTGTTTACACCGACGAGGAGTACGCCAGGAACAGCGAGTACGGAGGCATAATCAGCCCCCCTGCCATGCTCTCAACGTGGGTCTATCCGCGATGGTGGCCCCCCGTTGAAATGCCCCCCGATGCGGGCCCCGCTCAGTTGGACCTGCCCCTGGGGGACGTTCCTATTCCCGCCGTCATCAGTTGGACAGATGAGTATTTCCTGCCCGTGCGGCCGGGGGACAGAATCAGATATAACACCAGGCTGGAAAGCATATCACCTCTGAAGAAAACGCGCCTGGGCGCCGGCTATTTTATCACCACCACTAATTACTACTACAATCAGCGCGACGAACTGGTAGGGACAACCCAATACGTTCTTTTCAGGTATAGAGTGGAAGAGTAATCGCCTGTAAGTCCGGAATAATACCTTTGCTATGGAGATTAAACCGATGGCAAGCGAGACGCTTTATTGGGAAGATGTGGCTGAGAATAGCGAAATCCCGACCGTGTCGCTCGAAATTACCCGAAATCGTATAGTTATGATTGCATGTGCAACCCGGGACATATTCCCCCTGCACCACGACGCGGATTTTGCCCGGGAAGCCGGCTACGAGGCCCCGGCAGTAGCCACCGCATTCTTACAGGGTCTTCTGGGAAGGTGTCTCACGGATTGGACAGGTCCTGCCGGAAAGATCCGAAAGCTGAGCCTGACCCTCAATGCCCCCAGCTATGCGGGCGACACTATCAGTGTCAGCGGCAAGGTGGCCAGGAAATATCGGGGGAACGGAGAGCATAAGGTCGATTGTGAGCTTGCGGTGACAAAGCAGGACGGTACAGCGACCGTCAACGCCCTGGCCACTGTAGTGATCCCCCCTAAAGGTTAATTAACAGCGACTTCGAAGCTGGAGACGGAAATATGGCAAGTGTGGAAAAGGCATATTATACGGGCTGTGACATGAACTGCGGCGGGGCCTGTCTACTCAAGGTTCATGTTAGAGATGGAATGGTGGTCCGAATAGAGACGGATGACGGGGATGAGCCCCAACTCAGAGCCTGCCTGAGATGCCGTGCCTATCGACAGAGGATTTACGCCCCGGACCGCCTCCTCTACCCTCTGAAGCGCACCGGAGAGCGGGGGGAAGGCAGGTTCGAGCGGATTTCCTGGGACGAAGCCCTGGGCACGGTGGCAGCAGAATATAAGAGGGTCAAGGATACCTACGGGCCCGCAGCGGTTATATATCTGACCACCGGTGGCGATATGGGTCAGGTACACAACACCAGGACAATTGTCCGGGCCTTCAGCCTCGCCGGGGGCTGCACTTTGATGTGGGGCATAGCCTCAAACGAAGGGTGGATGTTCGCCTGTCAGGCCACATACGGGTATCCCGCCGGTAACGACCACCGCGACCTCGTCAACTCCAAACTGGTCATCCTCTGGGGGATGAACCCCGTCAACATTATCGACGGCTGCGGCACGAGCTTTGCGCTGGCGCAGGCAAAGGAAGCGGGAACCAGATTCATAGTTGTTGATCCCAGATACACCGACACCGCTGCGCTGGTAGCTGACCGGTGGATACCCATAAGGCCCGGGACCGATGCCGCGGCCTTGATTGCCATGGCGTACGTAATGATCACCGAAGATCTTCATGACACAAGATTTCTCGACACCTACACCGTAGGATTTGAGCGCTATAAAGCGTATGTTCTGGGCGACGAGGATGGTGTGCCCAAGACACCGCAATGGGCCGAGCGCATAACCGGCATCCCCGCTGATACTATAGCCAAACTTGCCCGGGAGTACGCAACCACCAAGCCGGCAGCTTTGCTCCCCAGCAAAGCTCCAGGGCGCACCTCTTTCGGAGAGCAGTACCACCGGGCGGCATTCGTTCTGGCAGCAATGACAGGCAACATCGGCATCCCGGGCGGCAGCGCCGGCTCTGAGATCTCCCAGCGGGGTGAGACGCCGTTACCCATGGGACCGGCGATGAGAACCGGAGGCAACCCGGTAGATGCAGGTTCTCCCAGACGCCTGGATGCCCTGCCGACCGCGATCTCGAAAGGGCCCGGGCTTATCGCCAGGCTCCACAACTCCGAGGTGATGGATGCTATCCTCAAAGGTAAATCCGGCGGCTACTACAGCGACTATAAAATGATCTATACAGTTAACACCAACTACCTGAACCAATATCCCAACGTAAACAAGGCGATCAAGGCATTGAAATCACTGGAGTTCATCGCTGTCCAGGAGCAGTTTATGACCCCCACGGCCAAGTTCGCTGACATCATACTGCCCACCTGCACCTTCTTCGAGCGCAACGACGCCGTCTGGGGCGCCGGCCCGCATCTTGCTTACCAGAGAAAGGTTATCGAGCCCCTGGGCGAGTCCCGCTCACACCTGGATATCTGCATCGGACTCGCCGAGAAGCTGGGTGTAGCCGACTACAACGACAAGACCGAAGACAAGTGGCTCCGGCAGATCATGAGGCCGGCAGTCAACGATTACGACCGCTTCGTTGAAACAGGAGTCGAGAAGTTCTACCTGGAGCCCACAATTCCCTTCAGAAAAGAGATCGAGGACCCGGCAAACCATCCCTTTCCCACCCCGTCGGGTAAGATCGAGATCTACAGCCAGCAGATAGCCGATATGCAGAACCCGTACATTTCCCCAATCCCCAAGTACATCGAGCCATGGGAAAGCCCTAACGACCCCCTCGCCCGGAAGTATCCTCTCCAGATGATCAGCACACACTTCAGGCGAAGAGCGCACAGCCAGTTTGATAACATACCCTGGCTGAGGGAAACCGAGCCCCAGGCATTACAAATCAATACCCAGGACGCCAGGACAAGGGGAATCTCAGACAGGGACCTGGTCAGAGTGTTTAACGATCGAGGCGAGGTAATTATCCAGGCGAAGGTGACCCAGAGGATAACGCCCGGCGTAGTCGATCTGCCCGAGGGAGCCTGGTACGATCCGGACGAGCAAGGGGTCGACCATGGGGGCTGCGCCAGTGTACTCACGCGCGACGCGCGTTCACCGGGCGGGGCTTTTACCAACAACTCGTGCCTAGTACAAGTCGAAAAGGCATAGGAGAGAATGCAATGCAGATAGGATTTTACTTCGATCAGACTCGCTGTACAGGCTGCTATGCCTGTGTTGTCGCCTGTAAAGACTGGCACGACGTGCCCGCGGGCCCGGCCAACTGGCGACAGGTTATAACTATAGAGCAGGGCGAATTCCCCGATGTGTTTGTCGCCTTCTTCACCAGTTCGTGCTACCACTGCGCTCAACCGGCCTGTGTTGCAGCATGCCCCGCAGGAGCTATTACTAAAAGGGAAGAGGATGGAGTAGTGCTGGTTGACCGGACGAAGTGCCTGGGCAAAGACCGGTGCGACCTCTGCTGGCAGGCGTGTAGTTACAGGGCACCTCAGTTCGGTGCCGAGCCAAATGCTAAAATGCAGATGTGCAACCTATGTTTGGACAGGCTGGGGGAGGGTAAGAAGCCTATCTGCGTAGATGCATGCCCGATGCGAGCCCTGGATGCCGGTCCCCTGGACGAACTCAAGGCTCTCTATGGAGATATAAAAGAGGCCGAGGGCTTTCTCTACTCCGGCGAGCTAGAGCCTTCTATAGTCTTCAAACCCAAAGTAAAAGCAGGTCTGGCAAGAGGTTAAATGTGACGGCGATACATGGTTATGCGGGCAGGATTTTAAGGGTCGATCTTTCCTCGGGAAAGATAACTCACACGCCAACGGAGGAATATAAAGACAGGTTCCTCGGGGGAAGAGGCGTCGCCGCTAAAATCTACTGGGATGAGGTGCCGTCGGACGTTAGTGCCTTCGATCCGGAGAATCGAATGATATTCGTCACCGGCCCGCTTGCGGGTTTCAGTGGACTGTCCGGCTCAAGGTGGCAGGTTTGCGGCAAGGCCCCGGCCATGACCCCCGAAGAATTTTCCTACTGCAATTTCGGGGGCAGATGGGGAGGACAGCTCAAGTTCGCCGGCTACGACGGTCTGGTTATTCTGGGGAAATCAGACGGGCCCGTCTATGTCTTTATCGACGACGATGTCGCCGGGATAAGGGATGCCTCTCACCTCTGGGGTAAAAGCACCGTTGAGACACGCGAAATTCTGAAAGATGAGTTAGGGCGCACGGTAGCGGTTGTGGCATGCGGCCCTGCGGGGGAGAACCTCGTCTCCTATGCCATTCTCCTCGCCGACAATGACGCCAGCGGATCCAGTGGATTTGGAGCCGTCATGGGTTCCAAGAATTTAAAGGCCGTTGCGGTGCGAGGCAGAGGAAATGTAATACCTGCGAACCCTGACCGGCTCAAGGAAGTTAAAGAGTATATACGCCGGCTAATGTGGAAAGGCCCCGGGTACATGGAAGTCATATCGAAACCCGAGGCCCACATCGAAGTAGTACCGGGCCAGAAGGTGAAACTCGACCTCTGCCTGGGCTGCATCGGCTACGATGGCCGGATAACAGTTGAATCGAGAGACGGCAAAAAAAAGGGGAAATCCCTGTGCGGTTCTTCGCTATTCTACCTTGACCGTGTGAGCAAGTACTACGGAGAACAGAACGAAGTGCCATTTTATGTCAACAGGTTGTGCGACGAGTACGGAGTCGATGCACTTGCCATCGAATCGATGATGAAGTGGCTCTCCAGGTGCAGACACACGGGTATCCTGACTGACGAAAACACCGGCATCCCCCTATCCAAGGTGGGTAGCTGGGAGTATATGGAATCCCTGATAACTAAGATAACGCTCCGCGAAGGCTTCGGAGACGTGCTGGCTCAGGGAATACAACGGGCAGCCGACGCTGTGGGACAGGGAGCCGAAGATCTGGTTGCTGATTACGTTTCGAAGGCGGGGCATCTGTTAACATACTGTCCCAGGACTTTCCCTGTACACGGCCTGCTGTACGCCCTGGAACCAAGGCAGGCAGTGAACCAGCTGCACGAAATGGGCCTGATCCTGTTCCAGTGGGTGAACTGGGCCGGCGGGCTTGAGGGCGCTTATCTGTCCAGCGACGTATTTCGCAGGATCGCCGCAAGGTTCTGGGGCAGCGAACTGGCGGCGGATTTCTCCACCTGCGATGGGAAGGCCCTGGCGGCAACCAAAATTCAGGACCGCGAGTATGCCAAGGAATGCCTTATCCTCTGTGACTTCGCATGGCCGGTCACACACATACTCTCGGGAGACCACGTGGGTGACCCCTCGGTGGAAAGTCGGATACTATCCGCAGTCACCGGGGAAAATGTCGATGAGGAAGGCCTGTACCGAATTGGCGAAAGGGTATTCAATCTGCAGAGGTCGATACATATCAGAGAGGGCCACAGGGGCAGGGAAAGCGATACTATTCCGGAAGCTTTTTTCACGATACCGCTCAAAGGCCATGCCATGAACCCGAATGCACAAGCTCCGGGCAAGAACGGCGAGATAACTTCGAGGATTGGGATGGTTGTGGACAGGGACGAGTTTGAAAGGATGAAAGACGAATACTATCAGCTCAGGGGCTGGGATGCAACCACAGGCCTCCAGACAAAGGCAAAGCTGGAGGAGCTCGATCTTCACGAAGTTGCGCAAGACCTGGGACGAAGAGGGCTCGCGGTATGAGCCTGTTTGAAACTATGGGTAGGTTGAAGCATCTGCTTCAACCATGCCAGGAGCAGATGCTCCAGGCTGCTCTGCTTCGCTGGTTTTTCCAAAATAGCCTGATGTAGCCGCCCCTTGTAGAAGGAGGACGTCATGGTCGAGCAACCATTATCCGATGTGCGAATACTTGATCTGACCTGGTATATTGCGGGGCCCAACTGTACCAAGCTCTTCGCAGACTACGGTGCCGATGTAATTAAGGTCGAGAGACCCGGTGAGGGAGACCCGGCGAGGAGACTGGGCCCCTTCTACGATGATGACCCTAACCCGGAGAAGAGCGGCCTCTTCCTTTACCTGAACACGAACAAGCGGAGCATTACCCTGAATTTGAAAACCGAGACGGGGAAAAGGATAATCAAGGACCTGGTAAAGGACGCGGACATACTCGCGGAGAACTTCAGCCCCAAAGTTATACCCGGCCTCGGGCTCGATTACGATACGCTGGAGAAGCTCAATCCCGGGCTTGTCATGACGTCGATCTCCAACTTCGGCCAGACTGGCCCCTACCGGGATTTCAAGGCCTCAGAGCTGATTATATATGGGATGGGCGGCGCTATGTGCAGCATGGGCGTTGGAGACTGCGAGCCCGTCAAGAAAGGAATGAATGTTATCCAATACCAGGGGGGAACCACCGCTGCCACAGCCACAATGATAGCGCTCTACGCAGCAAAGGCCCGGGGCATTGGCCAGCACATTGATATCTCTCTAATGGAAACCCAGATGGGCTCCATAGATAGAAGAATGAGCGAACTACTGGCCTATGAGTATAATGGCGAATTGACGCCCAGAATGGATATCGCGGGTCTACTGCAATACCCTTATGGAATCTTTCCCTGCGCCGATGGCTACGTTGACGTGGCCGGGGGGTTCATGTTCCTGAACCGGATTGAAAAGGTGCTGGGCATGTCCCTTATGGAAAAATACGGTGGTGCGAATCAATTCGACGTGGAGCGCAGGGAGGAGTTCCTGGCCAACATCTGGTATCCCTGGATCATGGAACGCACCCGGAGGGAAATCGTCGAGGCCTGCCAGGGGGACCGGGTTATGAGCGCCCCGATTAATACGACCGCCGACCTGCTCGATGAACCACAGTTCCAGGAGAGGGGATTCTGGGAGGAGGCTGACCATCCGGTCGTGGGAAGGTTAACCTATCCTGGCAAGCCAGCCATATCGTCGGAGCTGCCTTGGAAGATAAGAAGGCCGGCGCCTCTGCTGGGTGAGCATAACGAGGAGGTCTATGCCTCGCTGGGGTACACCAGACAGGACCTGGTGAAACTGAGGGAAGGGGGAATCATCTGAGATGACAAAACTGCCGCTAGAGGGAATAAGGGTGATTGGCATGACGCAGATGTGGGCTGGGCCTACTGCCGAAATGCACCTGGCCGACTGGGGTGCCGAGGTCATCAAGGTAGAGTCCCTTCACTATCTCGCTGTGGGCACCAGAGGCCCCGCGCCCAGGCACCCGAAATTCGCTGTGGATTTCGTGAAAGGAGGTTACGCCGCATACCTCAAGGAAGGCTACGATGAGGTTAACGGTAGGCCCTGGAACCGGAGCTGTATGTTTAATGTACATGGCCGAAACAAACTCTCCTGCACTGTTGATTCCACTAAGCCCAAAGGCAAGGAGATAATCAAGCGGCTCGTCCAGGTGAGCGATGTCTTCCTGGAGAGCAATCAGCCCGGCGTCATGGAGAACCTCGGCCTTACCTACGACGTGATAAGCGGGTGGAACCCGAGAATCATCATGGTTTCCATGTCGGGTTTCGGGCAATCGGGACCTCTTAAGTATTACCGCGCTCTCGGCGCTCACCAGGATGACTTCCTGGGGCATACCTATATCAGGGGCTACGTTGACCGGGACGTTACTGCGAATTCGGCCATTTACCATGGCGATGAAGCCTCCGGGACGGTCACCCCCTTCATAATCGTGATGGCTCTCCACCAGCGCAACAAAACCGGGAAGGGAATGTTTATCGATATATCGCAGACTGAAGCTACCATGATTCAGTTGGGTGAGGCGATCATGGATTTCACCATGAACCAGAGAATCACTGAGAGGACAGGCAATCGAGACCTCTATAGAGCCGTCCAGGGCTGCTATCGCTGCCGGGGAGACGACCGCTGGATAAACATCACAATTCGCACTGATAAGGAGTGGGAGGGATTCTGCCGCGCCCTGGGCAACCCCGAATGGACTGGAGATGAAAGGTTCTCAGATACTCTTAAGCGATGGCATAACCATGGTGAGCTGGACCGACGCATTGAGGAATGGACCAGCCAGCACGACCATTTCGAGGTGATGTACATGTTGCAGAAAGAGGGCGTAGCTGCTGGTCCGGTTGAACACCCGGACGACGCCTACAACGACCCCCAGATGAAAGACAGGGGATTCTTCGAGGAGGTCACTCATCACGAATGTGGCACGCATCGCTATCCCGGGCTGCCCTACAGAATGTCCAAGACCCCCAATCACTTCCGAAGCCCGCCTGTTCGTATGGGTGAGCATAACGAATACGTGTACAAGATGGTTCTCAAGGTCTCGGATGAGGAGTACGCCGAACTCGAGAAGGAGGGGCACATCGGCATGGACCTTGTGCCTGGCCTGGAGATCGGCAAGTACAAGGCCGAATAAGCTATCAATGCGAGCACCTGCCACCTAATCATGATAATGAGGTAGGCTGGAGCATCTGCTCCAGCCACGATTGCAGCCGATGCTGCAATCCACCAGAGATAAAGAATGGAACAGGAATAAGACGGCAGCCGCAGAGGAGGCAGAGATGGAGTTTCGATTCACGCCCGAAGAGGAAGCTCTGCGAAAGGACTTCGACGACTTCTTCAGGGAAGAGATGAAGAGCGCACCGCCCCAATGGGGCACATCAATGGAGGCAATCTTCGGTATAGACGAGTGCTGGGAGTTTCACAAGCGGACCGCAAAGAAACTGGCAGCGAAGAAGTGGCTTGCCCGGCCCTGGCCCAGGGAATACGGCGGGCAGGATGCTTCCCTGATGGAGCAGTTCATCTTCAACGACGTTATGGGCTACCACAGAGGGGCCGGGGTCGATCACTGGGGCATAACCCTTCTTGCGCCCACTCTTCTCTTCAGCGCAAACGACGAGCAAAAGAAAGAGCATCTGCCTCCCATAGCCCGGGCTGAGATATTCTGGACTCAGCTGTGGAGCGAGCCCGGCGCCGGCTCCGACCTGGCGTCACTTACCACCCGTGCGGTAAGGGACGGTGACGACTATATCGTCAGCGGCCAGAAGACGTGGACCAGCGGCGGCCACCGTGCCGACTGGGGTTTTATGCTCGCAAGGACGAATCCGGAGGAAAAGCGAAGCCGCGGCCTTTCCTTCTTCCTGATAGATATGAAGTCCCCGGGTATTACCCTTAAACCTATCCTGAACTTGGAAGGCTCGCACCTTTTCAACGAGGTCTTCCTCGATGATGTTCGCGTTCCGGCCCGTAACATGGTCGGTGAGGAAAATCAGGGCTGGGTGGCCTCACAGATGACATCGAATTTCGAACGCTCCATGATACAGCTGTTTTCCTATCTAACGCGAGAGTTAGAGGAGCTGGTTGAGTTCTGCAAAGAGCCCAAATCGGGAAGTGAGGTCCTCGCCATTAACCCGCTCGTCAGGAATACACTGGCCCAGCTGGCGGTCGATATTGAAGCAGGCCGTGCTTTTTCATACTCGATACTCTGGGAGCAGATCAAAGGTGGCCTGATAATGGCTGCCCCCCTGGCAGCGGCGGCAAAGGTCCTCGCCACCGAGCTGGTGCAGCGCTTCACCTATCCCGGATGCCAGATCCTGGGACTCCACGGGCAGGTAAAGGAATCAAGGTGGGCGCCGCTTCAGGGCAGGTTTGAAAAGGAATACCAGCTATGCACCGGCTTGAACATGGCCGGGGGGACCTCGGAGGTCATGAGAAACCTCATCTGCTCGCTGGGGCTGGGGCTGCCAAGAAGCTGGTAACTTCGACTATGGCTGGAAGTGAAAGGTAACAGTGCATGGAGTGGAGGACAAAGGTCACCGACCTGCTGGGATGTCAGTATCCTATTATTCAGGGCGCATTCGGCGGATTCGGCAGCTCCGTCCTGGCGGCGCCCGTGTCTGAAGCAGGCGGTTTCGGAATCATCACCGCCACTGCGCTGAATACCCCCGGTAAGCTGCGAAAGGACATCCGCAAGGCCAGGTCAATGACGGATAAACCCTTCGGGGTCAACTTGTCGCTCATCGGTCATCCCCATATCAACGAACTGCGCGAAGTAGCCATAGAGGAAAGCGTGGCTGCGATATTCACTTCAGCCTATAAAGCTCAAGACCACGGGAAGCGAATCAAAGAGGCAAGTATACCCTGGATTCACAAGGTCGGCACCCTGAAGCATGCTCAGGCGGCTGAGAGCCACGGCGCCGACGCCGTGGTCATGGTTGGAATCGAAGGCGAAGGGGAAAAAGCCGCTCTCCACCTGAGCACCATGACCAGCATCAGCATGACAACGAAGATACTCGGCATTCCTGTGATCGCCGCCGGTGGAATTGGAGACAGCCGCACGTTCCTGGCGGCTCTCGCTATGGGAGCGGAGGGAGTATACATGGGCACAGCCTTCATGGCCACGAAAGAGTGCCCCATCGCTGAACGTCACAAGCAGGCTTTGGTGAAGGCCAGTCCCAGCGACCCGGACCTGCGAAACAAGATATTCGCACCACCACCCCCCGGTCTGGATGAGCTGACCCGCAAACAGGAGGTATGGCAGCTCGTAGGCGACGCCAGGCCGCACTCCGTGTCCCGGCCCATGCCCGTCATGGGGGGTTCAATGGCCGTGGGAGCCATCACTGAAATCGTCACTGTAAAAGAGCTGATAGACAGAATCATCCGCGAGGCCGAGGAGCTTCTAACCGGCGACAGCCCCCTGGGACGAATACTTAAAGGCAGAGATAAATCATAAACTCTAAATCCTAAACCCTGGGCTGAGCTCCAGTCGAAGGCAAATTTAAAATCCAAATTATCCAATAGACTGGAATTCGAAGCGTTTACACAATTTGAATTTTGAAAATTCGATATTGTTTAGAGTTTAGAAATTAGTATTTCGAAATTATTATTTGACGGGGCAGCAGCCCCGGAGGAGGTAGGGACATGATCTACCTGCATGAAACGCATGATGTCATCGGCGGCAGGATGGACGATTTCTCCGAGTCTATGCGCAGCCAGTGGAGGCCGCTAATCGAGAAGGACGGGCTGGCCAGGGTGCTGTGGTTCTTTAAACTTGCCACCGGCACTAACGTGAGCTACCAGGCGATATCCATCACCGCCGTCAGGGACTGGCAATCCTGGGGCACGGTGGTCGAGCGAATGGTGACCGATCCCAACTGGAGGGCATGGAACCGCGATGTGTGCCAGTACCGCCGGGACGTCGAGGCCAAGTTGCTCCTGCCCAATCCACTGTCACCCCTTCAGGAGGTGGACTTCTCCTCGGTAGAAGCCCCGGCTGAGGACGGCCTGCCATCCCTCTACCTGCACGATACAGGCTGGCCCTATCCGGGCCTGATGGATGAGTACATCGAAGCCCTGCACACAGTGCTCGAGCCGCAGATGGAGGCCGTAAAACCCTACGTCATCACCGCCGCCGCCGGATGGCGCACCTGCCCTGGTACCGGCCGTTTCCATGAGGCAATCCTGCTCTCCAAGATTCACAACTTCGAGCTTTTCTCCTTCATCATCACCTTCGGCGAGCCGCCGGCACAGCCGGGGGAGTGGATGGTGGAGGGGCTCAAGTACCGCGACAAGTGGGAGAGCAAGCTCCTGCGCACAGCCGACTGGTCACCAATGAAATAGGCCGGGGCTATGCAATCCTGTTTCAGAAATGGGCTATGGCAATCGCTATTAGTGCTTATATGGATTTTAGGGCTCGAAAAGGACTTGGTTATTAGCCTACCAGTCTTGTAATAAAAACAATGATGGTGAGTAAGTCTGGTCGAGCCCGAGGTATTGAACAATACGTAAAACTGTACCTATCTCTGAGATTAATTTGATACTACAGTTAATGGGGTGAGGGGCTTTTAACCCTTGAATAAAGATGTAAAAGATTTCGACAGTTGGTGTAAGAACTCCTGGGGTGCCACAGACAGGAGCAATCACAGACTCTTGGTTCCTGATACACCGCAAATCAGGGATCATGTTGATTTTTTCAAAATCTCGCCCTTTCTTAAAGTTCACATAGCGGAGAAGCTAATCTTAGAGTCATGCAGCCTCATTGGTACTCTAGCGGAGTCAGGTGACGTCACCTGGTTTATACAAAATTTCGTAAGGGAGCTACAAGGCGCTAGCATTGGTTTTAAGGGCCGAAGGACACAACCCCTAAAGGCAGCTTTGCTCCTTACAGCCTGCTCACAGTTTTCTGCGGCATTACCACCTGACAGGGATGATAAGGATCACATCCTGCGGGGGCTGTGAACTGGCAGACACCAATGAAGAGGACTGTTGGGGCAACGTCTTCCCGACCTGCGGCGGCTGTTTATGGTCACAAGGTTTGATTCAGTGCCCTTAATGACTCCAGACTAGTTATTAGTATAATGGATATCGAAGGAGCTATCCCGCAAGGCTTTCGTAAGGACCCACTCCAGTGAACATGAAGCCAAGTCAGTGAACCGGAAACGTTATTATCGCCGTCTGTATATTCGGCGAGAATGCTCTGTGCCCTTCGGTCAGAGCGTCTGGCCTTGACCACCACCGGATTACAGTCTTGAAGATATGACCAGAAGTGTTATATTTGTTATATGCATCAGCGTCGTTCATGGAAAAGCGCGTGCCAGTCTTCAAGAGCAGACAGTGACAAACTCCAGGAGAGTATAAATGACCTCAATCAACGATACGACCGATGATGCGGTATCCCGACTCCTTTCCGGTGAGCTCTGGAGCTCTTTCTGTGACGACCTGAAGTCCGCAGGTGACGATATCCTTCGCCCAGGTGTAAACGATCCACTCGACGTCGCCGAGGGTTTTCGGATGCTGACACGGCTCTTGCGAGGCGCGCTTGAGGATCGGCTCGAATGGGCATTTCCTCCAAATCCATCGTTAATCAGTACTTGTCACGAAACGATCAAGATCATTGGCGAGAACCCGGACAACCTCTACCTCGGCTGCCCGTTAAACGGCGAATACGAATACCGGATTCGGGGCACTCGTGGCGAAGCCAAATGGTTAAGTTTCAATACTTTCAACGCCGGAGGTTTCGGCGGCGGTGGGCGTGGCACGGGAACAGCACTACACGAAGAGCAACTTGAGATAAGCCCGGATGGCACTTTCGAGGTGATCCTTTCGCAACATGAACACGCCGGCAATTGGTTGCGACTCGAGCCCGATACGACATCTCTGACAATCCGTCAAACTTTCCTTCACAAGAAGACTGATCGTCGCGCCGAGCTGCATATCGAACGAATCAACGCGATCCCTGACACCCCGGCTCCGCTTTCAGCGGAAGTTCTGGAACGCAAATTCACCAGAATTGTTCGTCACGTACGAACGATCGCAAGAATTGGAGCGGAGTGGGCGGAACGCAATGCATCCAAACCAAACGTATTCTGGGACGCTCAGGAAGACGACACCCGAAAATTCGCGGATCCGCAAATCAAATGGCAAATGGCCTACCTGCATTTACAGCCTCACGAGGCACTCATCGTTGAGTTCGTACCGCCTAAATGCGACTACTGGAATATTGTATTGCACAATCACTGGATGGAAACGCTCGATTACCGGTACCACCAGATTGCGTTGAATTCCGCTACGGCAACTACGGCGTCGGATGGGTCCGTTCGTTGCGTTGTAGCGCACCGCGATCCTGGGGTCGACAACTGGCTGGATCTCGCCGGGCATACCAACTCAGTGCTAGGAGTACGCTGGGTCGGATCCGACGTGGAAGAATCCGTTGTGCCTTCAACGCGCGTGGTGAATATTGACTCACTCTCCTGAGCGGGCGGAGTTAAGGAGGAGCATTTAAGATGATTGAATTCAACAGCAATGACCTAATCGATAGCGCAATTAAGAAGGCAGGGCACTCGGATTTCGGCGGTGAAAGCTGGCGAGAAGGCTTGGATCGCCTTGTCGATTCTCTAAATGAAACAGCAGAACTTACACAAATCGGGGCCAAGATGATGGGCTATCGGCTTTTCAGGTTGTTGACCAACCGTCTGGCGATCGAAAAAACATATAATGAACATCCGGAGATAAACGATCAGATCGTGCAGGGGCCCATTTTCGTCATCGGGCTGCCGCGTACGGGTACTACGGCACTAAGTCAATTGATCACGGCTGATCCACAAATGAGATCTCTACGCGGATGGGAATCCGCCAGACCAGTACCGCCCCCTGAAACAGCGACGGAACATTCAGATCCACGCATCGCCAAAATGCAGGCAGAGCTTGATTACATGTACGCAACCTATCCCAAATGGGCGTCCATGCATCACGAATCTGCAGAGACCGCGACGGAATGCCAGGATTTATTGGGCATGGAATTCAAGGCCGAACATTTCAACGGCATGGCCTACATTCCTGCTTATTCTGATTGGGTGGTGAACTGCGACATGAAATCCGCGTATGCCTATCACCATCGCGTTTTAAAATTGTTGCAATCAAAGTGTCCACCTTATTTATGGCACCTGAAGACTCCGGTTCACATGCTGTATATGGATGCTTTGGTGGACGAATATCCTAATGCCAAATTTTTATGGAGCCACCGGGACCCGGCCAAGGTCCTTGGCTCCGTATGCAGCTTGATTTCCTATTGCCGATCCTGGGTAAGTGATCGCAGCGACATAGCGACGATAGGAAACGAACAACTCAACATCTGGACCGAAGCTATTCGACGTGCCACCGCCTTTCGTGATCGTGCGGGTAATGAGCGCTTCGCGGACTTGTCCCTTGCCGACATTCAGACCGATCCCTTAGGCGCCATAAATCGAGCCTATGCACAAATCGGCATACCATTTGGCGATCGTAGTAAAACAGCGATTCAGAAGTGGGCCGATGGGCACAAACACGGTTCACATGGGAAGCATGTATCGCATCTTGAAGATTTTGGACTGACTGAGGATCAGGTACGTACAGCCTTTGGAAGCTATAAGCGACGTTTTGAAGTGCTTTTATCGTAGCGTTTCCATCATATCAAACATAAAAATACACAAAAGCTTCGTTTCTCTAATCCTACCTGGTTTCGTCCTGTAGCTTGCAGATGAAAAAGGGCCGCTCATTTGCACAATTGGTTCTTAGCTTCAGACGATGGGTGCTGTATTGGCGCTGATCGCTACTTTTTTCTCTGTTTCTATATAACAAGTCAGGTTGTCGAATCAAGGTATCAGAACTCCCCTGAACTTGACAGGAATTTAGTGGCGCTCTACTATAAGTTTCAGTAAATCTAACCCACGAAAATTCGTCAAATTACGCCAGTAATTATCGGATAGCACTCCGATGACAACGAAACGCACAGTTCTGACCAGAGAGGAACGAGACATCCTCATCTTGGGCACCATACATCCATGTGGTAAACACCTTAGTAACAGTGAGATTGGCCAACGTCTCGGTATATCTGTCAGCAGAGTGAAGAACTTAATACACCAGGCATGCGTCAAGCTGGAAGCGCACAACAGGATCGAAGCCATCTTTCTCGCTCTGAAGCGGGGAGAGATAAGCCTTAACGAAGTCTACTCGCTCGATGAGCTGGCAGAAATCCTTAGCTCATTGAGCCCTGACATGTTGAGAAGGATAGCGCACCTTGTGCGCCAGGAGCTGGAGCATGGGCACCTCCTGGAGAAGGACGAACAAATTATCCCTACGGACATAGGACAAGATGCTACATTAACGAAAAGAGAACGGGATGTTCTCATTCTTGCTGGCCGTGGACTCACAAATATAGAAATAGCAGATAGGCTCTACATATCCGTCAGTGCAGTTAGAACATTCCTTAATCGGGCATGCACCAAGCTGGGAGCATGCAAGAGAGCCGACGCAGTTGTGTTGGCACTGAAACAAAGAGAGATAAGCGTAGGCGAGATCACCTCACTTAATGAGGTGGTACAGGGTCTTGCTCCATTGGGAGCTGATTCTGTCGAGAAAATGGCCCTGCTGCTGAATCACAAGCCCGGGCAAGAGCCTGCCCCGACTGGCAATTAATACAACTCCATGTTTTCTGCCATATTCCGAATGAAATCATATCATATACACTCGGCTGTCCGCTGAAGCTGCCTTTCCTCTCCACAGGCGGTCCCTTCAACAAATAACCTGGAAGCGCCAGATCAGCCTTCGTCATGTTTACTCCTGCGATTGGGTTAAAAAGTGGACGAAAGTTTAACATATTCACTTGACTGTGGGATTGCTATGAAGTAATAAAGAATTGAAGAAAGAAATTAAGTTCATTGAGCTGCCCGGATTACCACAACAGACCACGAAGACGCAAGCTGCTCAAAGATGTCCCGAGAGATATCGAGGTCTAAGAGGAATCGATGGATAAACTGATGTAGATTATAAGCCTTCGGTTTGAATGCCTCTCCGTCCAGCAGCGGGGAAACGGCAGCATATTAAGGTGATAATAAATCTCTAAGGAGGATCATTGAATGAGTGATTGAAAGTCTATGGGGGGAAACAGCTGCGTATCCAGGTACCAATGAATTCGCGAAAAGGAGGACAAAATGGCGTCCAGTTATGATGCGATAGTTGTAGGGGCAGGGCCTGGCGGTTGTACAGCTGCAAAGTTTGCCGCTGAGAAAAAGCTCAAGGTCTTGCTGCTCGAGCGTGCGCGAACACCGGGCAACAAGAACATGTCGGGAAGCTATCTATTTAAGCCCATCTGCGAGGAGTGCTTCCCCGGATTTAAAGATGTCGAATGTCACAAGGGTATGCCTCGCTGGGGGGGAATCGATTTCCGGTGGGCACTGGACAACGACGAGAAGGTATACGGCATGTATATGGGACCAGGTTCAGATACCATGCGGGACCAGTATTCGGTATTCCGCGATGAGACCGATGACTGGTTCACCAAGCAAGCGGTGAAGGCTGGCGCTGAGCTCAAGACAGCTCTGGCCACGGACGTCATCCGGGACACCAAAGGAACGGAACACGAGCGGGTAATAGGTGTTGTCACCGATGTTGGAAATTTCGAGGCCCCGGTGACGATTGATGCGTCCGGATTGCATTCGTTGATAGCCAATAGAGCTGGCCTTGCGAACTGGAGCAAGGACAAGATCATGCTCGGCTTGAAGTACATCTACAAGCTTGATCCGGAGGTGCTCCGGGAAAGGATGAGGCCGTATAAGGATACAGACGGAGTCGACGTGGACTGGGGAGTTGCGCCGATGCTTTGCGGCTCGAATCCCGACCATTTTGGTTGTCACGCTACAGGAATGCCTGATCGCGGCATCATCAGCATCGCTTACTACTGGTCGCTGTCAGAGGGGATTGAGCATCGCGTCAACGTCCACCAGCGGGCACAATGGTATCTACAGCAGCCACAGGTCCAGCGTCTGATTGAAGGCGCCGAGTTCATACAATGCAACTTCCATGGGCTCGCTGCGGGCGACATAGTCGGGTATGTGAAGAAGTCGTATCTGCCGGGCCTGATGCTTGTGGGAGATGCGGGTGGATTCGGCCAACCGGTGGACAATTATGGGGCTAATGTCGCGATGTGGCAGGGGAGGCTGGCAGGCAATTTAGCCGCAGAGATGAAAGAGAAGAAGGACTATTCAGAGGCCATGTTCGCCAAGTACGAAGAGACCTGGCGCGATTCCTGGGTCGGCGATGACGATGTCCACGAAATATGCGTGTGGTTGAGGGATGGCAGTATGAGTGAACTCTTTTGGACTATGGATGATGTTGTGGATGGCGCGTTTCGAGGGAAGTGGAATGACCGGACGTATCCGGAGATAGTCATGGGCGCAGTGCCCAAACTATTTAAGGCTATACCATCAGTGCAAACTCTCCTCTACGGTCTAAAGGGAGTAACAAGAACGGGTTTGAAGAAAGCAGAGCCCTTCCTAGGTATGCTAAAAATGCTCAGCCCGGGCTCAGACTAGAAGTAGAAGACTAGATGAAAGGATAGTGAAATGTCAGATAAGCTTAAGAAGCAGATGGTACAAAAAGGGAAGCATTTCGATGTCAGCGCCCTCTATGGACCGAAATTATGCGGAGCGAAGGTCCGCGAGCTTCTCAAAGGCAAGTACGAGGTCATCCCCAAAACCAGAGCACATCAAGGTCGATCAGGAGAAGTGCATCGGTATGGCATGCCAGATATGCTATATCATCTGCCCGACCGGGTCTTTCGAAATGGAAGACGGCAAGGCTGTGTGGAAGTACGGCATGGAGCTGTGTGGGGAGTGCGGCATGTGCCGCTACTGCTGTCCTGTGGACGCCATCGACTGGTCCTACCCGGAGGCGGGAACCGGCATCGTGTTGAAGTGGAGTTAACCTTTCTGTAGGCAACGCGCGTTCAGGTGATGGTATTACAAAAGATTTAAGAACGTGGGTTAGCTCGTCAGCTATAAGGCAAAGAAGGATTGGCGGGTGATAATTGACTTCCCCCTGGCCTTATAAGGAGTGCGAGGCCTAGAGGACTGCTGACCAAGGAGATTGAAAATGGCCATGAAGAAGGAATCAGCACTGGCTGGAATGTTGCCACGATTGAAGAAGGCTGACCTCAGCCCCCTTATCCGCATGGCATCGGGTATCGTGCCCCGTATTCTGGACCCCTTCTTTAAGACTCTGGATAAGAAGGAAAAGAGTGCTATTGACAAGGTCATGCCTCCGGGTAAAGGAAAGAAGATATATGTCCACCTGGTGGACACCCCTACTCCCCCCATAGTGGTTGAACTGGCTCAGCCCATGAAAATAAGCACTATGCCTGAGAAAGATGTCAAGCAGCAGAAGATAAAAGGGATAAGGTTGACTACCGACGACCTCCAGCTATTGGCTAAGGGGCGAAGCCCTGGCAATACGCTGAAACTTTTCTGGCGTCTCAAAGGACAGATGTTTACACTACTGGGCATAACGTGGATGTTCATGCCTTTGCTCCGCTTGGGGCCTTCCGGACTAAAAAACATGGGCAGCAAACTGACCTCTAAATGGAAGCCGCTGCTCGATCTCTTCTCCCGGCTAAAATAGGAAACAACATAGCGTATCTCTAAACTGGTCAAACGGATGCGCCGTTAGTACAGGGACTGGGGCACAGCGCGGGGTGCGGAATTGCTGAATTTGCCTTGTTTTTTCATATCGTGTGCATACCCCGAAGACCTTGAACGAGGCTGTTTTCTGGCGCACTTGCTCAAGTGCCCCGGTGACCTATGGGGTCTTTACTATGCCCCTTGAGGTCAACAAGGAACCTTGTGACCTCTGATTATATTCTTCGATGCAAAAGTAATATAATGAAGAATCGGTACTCTTGCATTAAATAGCATAATTTGGGATAAAATTACTTCATGTCAAAAGGGCAACGCTCAACTATGCTGGAGGTACAATATGGCTGAGTACGACCATATAACCGATGTTGCAGTCGTGGGCTCAGGCGGTGGAGGACTGGTATCCGCTCTGGTCGCTAAATTCGAGGGGCTTGACTCGATCGTTTTGGAGAAGACCAAGTATTACGGTGGTTCAACTGCTATGTCCGGCGGCGGTATCTGGATTCCTAATAATCATTTTATGGTTAAGACAGGTATACCTGATTCCTATGAGAAAGCACTAACCTATCTGAAATTGATCGTTGGTGACCGTGTACCCGGAGCGAGGCTTGAAGCCTATGTCCGTCACGCTCCGGAAGCACTTAAATACCTGGAGGATAAAGCCTCTCTGCTTTACTGCATAGTACCCGGTTATTCCGACTACTATGCTGAGTTGCCTGGTGGAACGGTAGAGGGTCGGGGGCTTGAGCCAATTCCCTTTGATGGTAGGAAGCTTGGGGATAATCTGAAAACTCTTAAGAATTTGCCTTATAGCATACCGGGAGGAATATCTGTCACAATTTGCGAATACTGCCAGTTATCAAGAGTCAAGACTACTACCAAGGGTAAGCTGGCTGCACTGAAATTCGGTGCAGGATTCATAAAGAATCGTCTTCTCGGCGTCGAGCGGCTGACGATGGGACGGGCATTAATAGGCCGATTACGGTATTCACTCATGAAACACAATATCCCCCTGTGGCTGGACTCACCGGCAAAGAGGTTACTTACTGAAAACGGACGAGTGGTCGGCGTTGAAATCCTTAAAAATGGTAAGCCTTTTGCTATTCAAGCCCGTAAAGGCGTTGTTCTGGCAGCAGGCGGGTTTGCCCGAAATCTGGAGATGCGTAAGAAATATCAGCGACACCCCATAACCGTCGATTGGACGGTGGCGAACGAGGGCAACACTGGGGATGCGATCAATATGGGAATAGAAACCGGCGCCGCTGTTGATCTGATGGATGACGCCTGGTGGGGTTCGTCATCATTGCTTCCTAACGGACAAGCGATGTTTCATGTAAGTGAACGCGCTTTACCCGGTACCATAATTGTCAATTCAGCCGGTAGACGGTTTTGTAACGAAGCTGTTCCCTACACTGACTGGGGCCACTATGTATACGAGGCTAATTCCAGTGAAGCATCCACCATACCCTGCTACTACATCATGGATCAACGAGCGCGTAATAACTATATGTTTGGGTTGGCTATGCCCGGCAGATTGCCGAAAGATTTCATCGAAACCGGCTATGTGAAGAAGGCAAATACAATCAGAGAGTTAGCTCTACAGTGCGGCATTAATCCTGCTGGTCTAGCAGACACAATAGAGAAATTACGTGTCTATGCACAAGACGGTAAAGACGAAGAGTATGGCAAAGGGGAAACCACCTACGATCGCTTTTATGGAGATCCCACAGTTAAGCCAAATCCATGTCTTGCCCCGATTGAAAAACCCCCTTATTACGCCGTTGAGTTGTTCCCTGGAGATCTTGGCACAAAAGGTGGGCTGGTCACCGACGAACATGCCCGTGTACTGAGAAGTGATGGCTCCGTAATTGATGGACTATTCTCAACTGGTAATAACTCTGCTTCGGTAATGGGAAATACCTATGCCGGTCCCGGAGGAACAATTGGGCCGGCGATCACTTTCAGCTATATCGCCGCGATGTATATGGCACACAATAGCATAATCACCGATTAGTGATTCAGCTACTGATTTGCCAGTGAACCTTGCGTGAGTAATGTAACTTATATTGACCTGTCTACAGACAATCCATGAAGTAAAATCGTTCCTTTTTCAATTTCATCTTCTAACCAGGCATTAGCTTCATATAGGAAAAGGGCCGCATATTTTCACGAGCATACCTCGGCTTTACCGGACCAGATTGAATATCCCCCGGGTCGATCGGTTTTCTGCAATCATGCAGAAACCTATCTCACCTTCAACACAATGCCGGTTATTTTAAAGAGTAAAATGTAGGGCGTATTGCGGACACTGTAGCCTGGTTCGGTAGCTGAGCCAAAGTTGACGGCCAGCGGGCACAGGAATATTATGGCTACGTCAAAGGAAGGGTATGCGTTCCGCCTGTGAGAAGTTGACATGAGGAATCCGGGATTAAAGGAGGCAAGGTAATGACCATCCCGAAGTTTTCCCTGGAGGGCAAGGTGGCCGTTATCACCGGAGGGAGCAGGGGCATCGGCAGGGCGATAGCCCTGGGATTCGCCGAGGCAGGCGCCGATGTGGTGGTCGCCAGCCGCACTATCGCCGACCTTGAAAAGGCGGCGCGGCAGATTGAGGAGCTGGGCCGGCGTTCCCTGGCGGTTGAGACCAATATCGCTGTTAAAAGCGAAGTCGACAATATGGTAGCGAAGACGCTCGAGAAATTCGGCACCATCGATATCCTGGTCAATAACGCGGCGATAAACATTATGCGCCCCCTCATCGATCTTCGGGAGGACGGCTGGGATAAGGTGATGAATGTCGATCTCAAGGGTTATTACCTGTGCAGCCAGGCGGCAGCAAGGGTGATGATGGAGAAGAAAATCGGCAATATAATCAATATGACATCGACAGGTGCCGTGAAAGCCGCAGCGGGGCTGGGAGCCTACAGCATAGCTAAGGCCGGCGTTGTCATGCTTACCCAGGTCCTGGCCGTCGAGCTGGCCCACTGCAACATTCGCGTCAACGCCGTCGGGCCCTCGCTCGTGAGAACAGGGTTCAGCGAACCACTGTGGGCCAACCCCGATGTTCTGAAAGCTGTGGAAGCCACCACCCCGCTAGGTCATATCGCTGAGCCTGAAGACATCATGTCTGTGGTCCTATTCCTCGCCTCCGACGCCTCGAGCTATATCACCGGGCAGACCATATACGTCGAAGGCGGCGTCCTGGCATAGCGTATAGCGAATATGTTGGCCGACATCGGCTAACCTAACTTAGAGGTGCGAAGAGGGCCGCATGAGTGAGAAAGCATTTCAGGACTATTATCCGGATTATTTAAGCCATTGTTACAGCTGTGGCCGCCTGAATGAGCATGGCCTGCGGATCAAGAGCTACTGGGATGGCGAAGAGGCTGTTTGCACATTTCATCCCGAAGCCTATCATATAGCCATTACCGGATATGTTTACGGTGGCCTAATAGCCTCGGTTATCGACTGCCACTGCACCGGCACGGCTTCAGCAGCAGCATATCGCGCTGCGGGACGTGCGATGGATACGGACCCACCGCTGCGTTTCCTGACCGGCTCATTACACGTAGACTATCTACATCCTACCCCACTGGGTGTCCCGCTGGAGGTACGGGCATCTGTCAAAGAAATCAAGGGGCGTAAGGTTGTAGTTGCCGCAACTCTGTCGGCTGAGGGAAAGATATGCGCCCGTGGCGAGGTGGTCGCTGTTCAGATGCCGGAGCACCTGGTACCTGAATAGAGCACCGCCTTCGTAACCGAATGCCTCCGATCGCGGCTCATATAACCTCCACAAGAGCCAATACAGCTTTACTGATGGATTTCGACACCACTCCAACTGCGCTACTTAAAACCATAATCCCCTCTCCCTCGATGGGAGAGGGCCAGGGTGAGGGTGAAACCGTGTCAAACCGTTCACCCTGAGCTAGTCGAAATGTAGCGGGCACGGTTACCGTGCCCCTACAGTCTTATTTCAATCTCATCTGGAAAGCATTCTACAGTCCCACTCGGCGCCCGCTATGCCCGCTGGCGCTCTCTGAGAGCGATAAAGGCCGGCAATACGGTAAAGGCAGCGATGGCGCAAAGAGCTGTGCCAAAGGCAAGAGAAAGACCCAGATCCCTGAGCCCGACAAACCAGGAAGTCGCCAGAATAACAAAGGCTATTATGGAGGTAATGGCGGCAATAAGTATTGAGCCCCCGGTGGTCCTGAAAGAAGTGGCTATCGATTTCTCCACCGGGTTCCCCTGCCTCCTTTCCTCGTCAAAGCGGCGGAGGAAATGGATGCAGTAGTCAATCCCTAACCCCAGGAATAAGGGGAATATAGCCATGGTTACTACGGTAACAGCTATGTCGAATTGATGCATAAGGCCTAAGGTCCATGCCATAGCTATACCCAGGGTGCACAAGACTATAATCGGAGCCGTAACCCTGCGGAAGCCCAGGGCCAGAACAACAATCAATCCAGCAAGGGTGAAAATAGCGACCTTGAATTGCTCCCAGGGCAATCTGTCCTGTATTTGCCCCAACACCACCGGCAACCCGACAGCCGTTAGCTGGAGGCCTCCTTCGTACCTCTCAAGGATAACATCTATCTCCCCAAGCACACTTTCGCGAAGCTCAGGCGTGGTCAACGGCTCGGCAAGATAAATATGAGTCAATATGGCCTGACCATAGGCTTCCGCGCCTTCCTCCGGGTACTCGGGCCTGACAGTCCTGACACTTTCCAGCCCCTCCAACTCCTCCCAGAGAGGGCCTATATATCGCATAGAGGCCTCGATGTTGTCAGCCTCGATCAGAATTATCACCGGGGACGCCTCGGTCAAGTTTATACCGAGGTTATCCTCTATCCACTCCATTGCCTGCATAGATTCCAGGTCGCGCGGCACCATCTCGTTAAACCTCATATCGACCTCTATCCTTGAACCAAAATAGCCGCCGAGGACAGCGAGCGCAATCGCTACAATCAAAATGGGGAGGGCTATCTTTACAATTCGGCCGGATAGTCTCTCTAACATGCTATACCCCTGTCTAAAATAAATTTTCCCTGAGCAGCAGCTTGCCCCCGGAGAATCGAAGTAAAGGGCACACTATCACGCAGGGATAATCGGACCACAGATCAGCCCCGAGATGGGTATCAACCGACAGGGCCTCCTTTGGTCCCGCTCTTAACCCCATTTCGATATTGCTGGTGCGCTTCCACCAGGGAGACCAGAGCTTCGTCCATAACCTGTGCTACCAGCGGTATTGCATCTACGACACGCCTGGTAAATGCCTCCCTCTTCCGTAAAAGCTGCGTAGCCGCGTTCATAACAGGATAGCGGTGTAGAATGAATGCCTCTACAGAGTTGATGAGCGGCAGTCCTGACCTTGCCAGTGTTTCGCCAAAACCGCGGCCGACATCATGCGCAAGTCTGATAGTCTCTTCCCGTTTCGCAGGCTCGGTGACATATCTGACAATTAGATTAAGAAGACTTCGACCCAGGCGGGCAAAATCTTCCTGTGATTCTTTGCCGAGCTTGTTATACCATATAGTAGTGCTGGGTGATGTCCTGACAATCTCCCGGAGCAGATGGGTGGTGTTCTCCAACTCCATAGCCAGGTCCTTTACGCCAAGCACCTTATGATGCGAACTAACGAACTTCTTCAAGTCTGCCTTCGCATAACGGCGGTGGCCACCGGGAGTTATGAATGCCCCTATCTTCCCCTCGTCGGTCCATTGACGCAGGGCTGCCTCGCTGACTCCAAGGATCTGACTGGCCTCACCTATAGTGATCAGTGATTGTTGGTCCAAAGATAACGCTCCCAGTAGAACTGAACAGGGTAAAAGGGATATAATTCGTCTTTATTTAACCTCAAGAGCTAGTTATCCAAACATATGAAAGTTTACCAAATTCTATAAAAATCTACAACATTATAAACTATCGAATCAACCGATGCAAGGGGATTTAAAGCTAATTTTTTTCGTTCGCCCTGAGCTTGCCGAAGGGGGCTTGTCAAAGGGAGCCCTTAGATATACTCAGGACAGGCCTGTCGAAGGGAGCCTTCGGCTAATAGTTTTCAGGCGGGTTACATTTCATTTCACCCACCTTACGCACTCTTGGATCTCTATTCCGGGATAGATTGGAGCGGATGCTCCGGGCTACCCACTCAGGGTAGAAGCGAAGGATATGTCGTTGGTTAGGTTGGACGACGTCGGCCAACCTAACCAAGTCATTACTTTGCAAAATAGGATCAAAACCGTTCGCGCTGAGAATGTAGGGGCGTTCAATTGAACGCCCCTAATTAGCGGGGATTACAAGGTGGATGCAAATCGAACGGACTATTATGTCATTCCTGCTTTCGCAGGAATCTAAAAATAATCCAACCTGCCAGGTTCACTCAAAGGCTAATGACTGAGTATATGCGTGGACAGCAGTCTATCCACCGCTAGAAGTAAATCTTCTTGAGGGCCGTCGTTAAGTATGGTGTAGTCCGCTATCGCAATCGGCCCCGCTTTTTCCACGTTCTCGATCTCGGCATAATCACGCTGCTCAGCTTCCTCATTAGAGAGCGGGCGCTTCGACCTCTGCGACAACCTCATATAGCGCAGAGAACGAGTTGTGAATATGGCTACAACCTTCATCCGGGAACCGAAATGCTGGCGGAGAAACTTGTACTCATCCCAAGAGTACATGCCATCGATCACAGTCGGCCCGATCGAGAGGGTCTCAAGGATGATCGGCAGCCACAGCCTGGCATAGGCGTCCATGCCATGTGTAGCCCTCAACTCCTCGCGGACAGCCCTCTCGTTGGCTTCATTAACAGGCAGGCCACGTGACTCCAGTTCACGCATCGTCATCTCCCCGAAGCGTATAACATGCCAGCCTTTCTGCTCCAGGTGCCGCGACATCGAGGACTTGCCCGAACCCGCCATACCTACAATCACAAGGAGAGGATTGCTTTTGCTACTGTCATTCTGCATAGTTGATCTCAATTTATAGATTATTTGTCATCAAGCCCGTTATAACAGGGTGGCCTGGAGCATCTGCTCCAGGCACGGTTGAAGCGGATGATTCAACCTACCCATAATTTTCGATTTACTATATTAACCTCGATGGTCCCCTCTGGCAACCGCTACGCCGGCTCCCCAATTGAGGTCTTGTGGAGTGCCATGTAATTCAAGTATAATCCTAGCCACTGCGAGCCACTCATTTCCGGAGTAATTCCGGGTGCGGCTGCGCTCACGACGCAAGGACAGCCAAAGCAAAAGGAGGCCCATGAGTTCCCCCGGTACGGATAGTAAAAGACCTGATAAATTCGAACATTACCTGAACAGGGCCAGGGTCGCTGCCGAGAGAAGCACCTGTTTGAGAAGAAAAATAGGCGCAATTATTGTCAAGGACGATGCCGAGGTCAGTTCGGGTTACGTTGGCTCTCCTAAAGGCACGGAGCACTGCATCGATACGGGAAGGTGTCTGAGGAGAGAACTGGGTATCCCACCCGGTGAGAGATATGAGCTATGCCGGAGTGTACATGCGGAACAAAACGCTATTATCAATGCAGCGAGAACCGGTGTTACGATAACAGGCGGGACAATGTACATCTACAGTGAGAGAAACAAGGGACAATACAGCGAGACAAGCGGAGAAACGCGCAAGATCTACGGACCCTGCATTATCTGCGCCAAAATGATAATTAACGCCGGTCTCGAAGCAGTGCATATGAAAGAGGAAGGCGTCGGGACCAGAACCTATAAACTGGAAGACCTAAAAAAAATGCTGCGTGATGAGGAACAGGCGCTTAAAAACAGTTTCAGCAAACGACTGCCCTGACCTCGTCGCTTTTTTCATTATATGCGGTGCGGGCTGCTTCCCAGGCTTATTTGTTGATTCCCCCTCCCTCTAACTCCCTCCCGCCAGGGGAGGGAGAATTTTGGGGTACCTCAAGTGAAGAAAGACCGTAGGGGCACGGTAACCGTGCCCGCTACATTGTGCATGTTATAGACGTTCAGGGTGGGGTACGCTGCCACCTCACCCACTCTGCCTAGCTAGCTGTCCTGAGCCGTCAAAAGGATGAGGGTGAATCGAAACTTAGAAGTATTTGTCCGACTTTCTGGACTCCTGCTTTCGCAGGAGTGCCATTATTATGTCATTCCCGCGGAAGCGGGAATCTATCTCGTAAGTTATATGTGCCGTGATTTTAACCGCGTTGCACCTACACTACTATATGCTGATACTGATTCCCTCTCCTTTGACGGGAGAGGGTCAGGGTGAGAGTGAGGATGACCGTAGGGGCACGGTAACCGTGCCCCTACACTGTGTATGCAATAGAGGCGCACCGAAATCCCTAAACGAAGGAAACCGCGGTCTTGACCGCCCTGTGCTTCGACTTATTGAGGTTGACTTCGATCATCTCCCTGTAGTCTTCGATAGAGAATGTATGCGTTACCATGGACTCGACATCAACCTTCTTCTGCCTTATGAAGTCAATCGCCAGCTCAAAGACGTGCTTTCTCTTACCGTGCTCATCGGTATAGCCGTACGTGTATACTCCTTTTATAGTCTGGAGCTTGAGCCAGAGTGGCGTTAAATCCAGCTTCACATCCGCGCCAATCCCCACCACACTCAACACACCACCCGTTCTCAGCGCCCTCATACTGGTCTTGAGTGTCGCGGAGCTGCCCACTACATCGTAGACCTTCGAGAATCCCCCCATGAGGATATCCTGACCCAGCAGCGGCTTGTACGCCCTAGCCCCGGTTATTTCCACCGTGTGACGCAAGACATCGCCATCCGTAATCACTCTATCGGCGCCAGCTTTAGACATCAGCCCTGCATGAAACTCCGACGGCTCGGCCACTGTAACCGGGCAGTCAACGCCAAACGCGCGTATCGATTGAACGACAAGGCTGCCTATCACTCCACCGCCGATTATCAGTACCTGATCCTCATGACCCGGCATATTATCGAGCAGCGCCTGAAGAGCGCATGCCAATGGCTCTATCATGGCGCCCTCTTTGTGAGACAGTTCGTCATGCAGTTTGAAGACCTGGTCCTTATGCGCCACAAGGTATGGAGCAAAGCCGCCGCCGATGTCGCGACAAATACCGGCAAACATACCCGGTGAAAAGGCGCCTTCGGCAAAGTTCTCGCAGTTGCCCGGCCTGCCCCTCCGGCAGCTTTCACACTCGGGCTCAATCCCCCTCGCGGAGCAGCTCAAATGCGGGGCTATAGTAACTACTTCTCCTACTCCCAGACCGCCAACATTGCTTCCAATCTCCACAATATCACCACAAATCTCGTGCCCCAGCGTGCAGGGGAACGAGGTAAATGGGGATGCAGTCGGGGAGTCCTTGAGGAGAATGAGGTTAATGTCGCTGCCACAGAACCCGCACATGGTCGTCCTGATCTTCACCCAGTCAGGAGAGGGCAGCACCGGCTCCGGGACATCAACGAGCCTTACCGTTGCAAGTGGACCTTCATAGTAGAGCCGCCGGCTTACGCTCCCCAGTATTTTCAACGCGGCGAACTGGGGGACCGACACCGAAAACTGCAAGGCTTTCATAGAGAGTCCACCGTTAGTGAATTAGCAGATACGTAAACTGCCGAGCCTGTCAATCTTAAATCCCACCTGCATCCGGCCGCTCTCATCAGTCGCCACCCGCGTCACACCCCTCCATCCATACGCTGTCCAGCACCACCAGGTCCGGAGGCACAAGGTGCACCTCAGCATCCATAATCACATCCAGCACTGCCGGCAGACCGGAGTCCACCGCCCGCTGCAAGGCAGGTCGAATCTCCGACGGCTCCGTAACCCGCTCACCATAGCAGCCCAGAGCCTCAGCCAGTTTATCGTAGCGTGCGTCGATGAAGTCCACACCGCAGTAGCGTCCATCGTAGACCAGCTTCTGCCCGCCCTTGATCATTCCCCAGCAGCAGTCGTTGGCAATGATAACCACGATCGGCGTATTCTCCCGCCTCGCTGTCTCCATTTCCATAGCGTTGAATCCGAACGAACCATCGCCGGTGATGCAGTAAACAGGGACACCGGGGCGCGCCAGCTTGGCCCCTATGGCATAGGGCACTCCCGACCCCAGATGCCCTGAATCAGCAGCCCAGAGGAAAGAACGGGGCTCATAGACACGGTTCTGGTAGAAAGACCAAACAGACGTGGTGCCTCCATCCTGAGCGCAGATAGCGTTGCGGGGGAAGAACTCTCGCACCTCGCGCATGAGGCGCAGTGGATGAATGGGCGACCTGTCAGAACGAGCGCCTTCCTCCCAACCACTTGCCCACATCTCCTGGTCCTGCCGGGCTTCATTGAACTTCGGGTTCTCCGCCCTGGGTCCCGTCAGCGCCTTAACCGCCTCTAATAAAGCACGCAGTGTACTCTTAGCGTCACCTACCAGAGCAAGCTCGACTCTCCGGTTCAGGCCGATGTTCTGGGGCTCTATATCAATCTGTATAAATCTTTGGCTGTCCGTCTCTCCCCATATCGGAGGCTTACCCCAGAAATCTATATCCCCCAGGCGGCCGCCCACCAGAAGCACCACATCTGCCGCGGCCTGGGCTTTCAGCGCGCCAAACGCTGAGGGTATCAGGCACAGGGGATGGTCCTCGGGGATGGCACCGCGTGCACCCAGGCTCGTGGTCACCGCAGCCGAGAGATACTCCGCAAGCTCCACCATCTCCTCCCAGGCCCCGGACCACAGCACACCACCACCGGTATGAATCAGCGGCCACTCAGCATTCGCCAGCATCTCCGCCGCCTGCTCGATAAGCCCTGCATCGGCCACCGGAGGCGTAGTAGCCCGATAGCGCTGCGGTTGCAGTACAGGATACTCATCGTCATCCAGCTTGTCGCAGACAACATTCGAGGGCAGGTCCAGGTACACGGGAGCAGGACGGCCGGATGCTACTGCACGGAACGCCATCTGCACAAGCTCGGGCATTCGCCTCACGTCGTTCACGAGCGCCCGCCACTTTGTGATTGGCGCCATCAGCGGTATCTGGTCCAGGGCCTGCATCGAGCCATGCTCGGGATAAGCGCGCCAGGTCTGGTTCTGCGCGCCCAGCACTACCAGAGGGACCGAGTCGGCCCAGGCAGAGTAGACGCCTGGCACCAGGTCAGCTACCCCCGGGCCGACAGTGCCCAGGCATACGCCGGGCTCACCCGTTACCCGCGCCCAGGCATCGGCCATGTGGGCCGCAGCCTGCTCGTGGCGGGCGGTAATAAACTTCATCCCGGACTCACTACCCAAACGATAGATAGCATCGGTTATAGGGTTACACTGGTCACCGGGAATGCCGAACACATAGCGCACTCCTTCTTCGATAAGACAACGCACCAGCGCCTCCGCACCTCTGATCATAGTCATCTCTACATCCTCCTTTTACATAATACGGTCTATATACCTCCCGTGGTGATTGCTGGCGGTTTGAGATGGATCAACCTCCGGCAGATATCCGAGCCGGTAGTAAGGGGGCTGTCCAGCAACTCCACTTGCACCGAGTGTTTAAGGACTTTCTCGAACATTACTTTGTTGAAGTAGTTCCCGCAAATACACCACAGGGGCGTGGGATCCAACTGCCCCTGAACTATCACAGGACAGGCGCATTCGCCCTTTACATCGGGATAGAAGTCATAGTGAATTATGTCTCCCTTTCTCTCAAGCTTTCTCTTCTCGGGAAAGGCGTTCATCAAATCCACGATGAAGGTATCTATATCAACATCAGTATTCAGTCCCCCAAACGGTATAAACAGGGAGTTGCACATTTCGCCGGTGCATCGGAGGCACATCTCCCGCGCCGTACTATCGAAGTCCGGCTGGAAGATCCGTTTGAATACCTCACCCTTTAAAATTTTCGCGAACTCTTGTGTCAGGACGGAGAGATCGCGAAGCGCTGCTTCTTCCTCCTCGGATAACTTTTCGGGCATTTATCCTCTTCCTAGTAGTGCTCAAGCACTAAATACAAATCACGATCGACAGCCGTAGCGTTGCCACTCCCTTCGGGCTTGCCCTCGGCTCTGAGGCTCAGGCTCGTAGAGAGCCTTAGGGCGAAACGCCTGTGGCAACGAATCCTCCATCGCGACGCTACCTGGTCAACGAACCCCCGTCGTGACAGGAGTCACGACGCTACCTGTCGAATATCCATTAACAGCCCTAGTCCTTACTCCCCGGCGTGGTGAAAACCGAGGGCTTGAGGTAAATAACATATTTACAGAACTGCTCACCGGTCGTCAGGGCACTGCCCATCAACTCCGACTTGGCTGTTGGCCCCATTCCGATAGCCTCCAGGTATTGTGCCGCCATATTAGCGCCGCAGGAGCACAGTTCGGGGAATGGTTCCACCATCCCCAGCTTGACCACCGGGCATTCGCAAACAGGCTTTCCGTTCTCATCGAGGCTGCAGTGATAGGATGAGTGTACGACGTCGCCCACCCGTTCGATAGTCCTCGGCCCCAGCGGAGGCTCCAGATCCGACAAATGTTTCACCATTTCATCATAGGTCATATCCGGCCTGATTCCCAAGGCCCAAACCGCCATCGCGCCGCAGGCCTGGCTCATCCTCATCATGACGTGGTCCCTGTGCTCCGGCGGTAGCTCCCTGACCCCCTGGAGGACTCCGGCCATGATACGCGGCAGCCACTCCGTGTATATCAATCCCTTTATCTCTTCAGAGTATTCGTGCGCCATGTCGCCTCCTTTAATATTCAGTAATCAAGCACCAAATCCGAAGCATCGTCCGCGTTATCCTGTCATCGTAGCCTTGCCACTCCCGTGGCAACGAATCCCACGTCGTGACAGGAGTCACGACGCTACCTCTTTATATTAAATTCGTAGCGTTGCCACTCCCGCGGCAACGAATCCCACGTCGTGACAGGAGTCACGACGCTACGGTATATGTTCATGCTTCGGTGTGGTGAAGGGGGAAGGCTTGAGGTGCACGAGGAAACGGCATTCATCCTCACCATTCACCATAGGGCTGCCCAGTGTCTCAACTGTGGTTACTTCTCTCCCGGTATATTCCTCTATATAGCTCGCGACGCTGTTAGCGGAGCAAGCGCACACCTCGGGCCTCGCCTCTATCCATCCATACATGATGAGTGGACACTGGCATATCGGGCGGCCGTCCTTATCCTTTGGAGGAACGTAAGTCCAGTGAACTATATCCCCAATCTGAGTGATTTTCCTCGGCCCGAAGGGAGGTTTCAATTCCGCCATGTGCTTCTTATAATCCTCCCAGTCCATGCCCGGCTGACAGTCCAGGACCATTTTCGCCTGGTCGCTGCAAGCCTTGGACATTTTCATCAGAATCCCGTCCCTTTGCTCCGCCGGGAGCGCACTGATCCCTTTGTAGGCTGCGTCAACGATCTTGTACAGCCATCCGTGGAGTAATTCTTTTATCTCAGGGCTCATTTCCAGATAGAAATCGTCGATTGACTCTTTTACCTCTGGCGGTAGCTCTTCAGCCATGTTTGCTCCTTCCTTTTAATCCACTTTATATACACAGGCGACCTTATTCCTTTCCCCACTCCACCTCGGGCATCGCAACCGTTCTCACCTCTTCCGCTGCCGCTTCTTCCGTCAGAAACGGAGTGCGCAGAGGTGAGTATGGGACCAGACCGTATAAGAACCTGTAGACAACCTTGGGACGCCACTGTCCCGCCTTTGCCTCCCATTCCTTGTAGGCGGGGTCATTCAACGAGGTCTCGCGAATCTTGACCCAATCGCTGTGGATATTGCCCGCTGTCCAGATATTGATGACCTCGCCGCCGCTGGCCGTCCCCGCCACCGCCTGATAACACCCCACCAGTTTCATGCCCCAGTTCTGCGCCATCGGCGCAAGCTCCGCTCCAACGGCAGCTACATACTCATCCGCCTTGCCGGGCAGAACCCGCGCCAGGGTATGCAGGTATATTGTAGACTTATAGTCACCACCCTTAATCTGCGCCAGAGTCGGAGAGAAAGGCGCTGGCTCCAGCACCTTGCCAACGTAATCCGTCCGATAATCGACGGCCTCCCGCTCCCAGACCTTCGCCAGAGGGTCCTTGTCGTGGAACTCCTGTATACGGTCGAGTGCCGCCCAGTCATCCACCTCCCAGAGGGCCAGATTCTCATTATAATGTATCCCCATCATAAACATCCCGACCAGGCGCAGACCGTTCTTCTCAGCGTCAGGCACGTAGTCCGTCCCCATAACCTTCCAGAACTCGTCCTGAAACCGGGAGACAATCGTTATATCCTCATACAGGTAAATCATTTACATCCTCCAAGTTTTCGGGATAACTCACTCCCGCCGCCCTTTTCCGACATTTAGTGAAGCATGGAGTAGGGTACAGGGATCAGGAACTTATAGCTCCACTCAGCGCATAAGCTCGATCTCTTATCCAGCCATTGCCGCAGCTCCGGTTCTCTGGCCATAGCCTCCCGTATCCGGCCCCAGTGCGCCCAGTTCTTCACCGACCAGAAGCTTATTATCTCTCCGGACTCTCCGCACGCTCCGAACCAGCGGTAGCAGCCCGCGAGCTTCACCCCCAGCTTTTCCACTACCGGCACCAGTTCCTCTTCAAAGGCCTTCACGAACTCGCCGGTCTTCCCAGGCAACACGCTGTACGATAAACGGTAATACAGCATGTTACCAGCGAAATCACCTTTCTTTTTACGCTCTTTAATCGCTGCCGCAGTCGGAGAGAAGGGGAGTCCCTCCAGCAGGCTGTCGAACCACTCGTCACGGTACCTGAAACCTTCACGGTGCCATGACAGCCCATCGCGCTCATGTATCACGAAATTGGACAAACCTTCGAGGCTCTCGACGCCGTTCGGCAGCTCGGACAAAAAGAAGGTCTCACGGTGTCGAAAGGCAACCCTGAAAATGCCCAGCACCGTCATGTGCCGGTCCAGGCCGGGAATCAAGTCCGTGCGCATGACATCCACATACTCATCCATTACGCCGGGAAATGGATAGGTGTTCTCATGCAGATAAAGCATAGCTGGCTCTACTCCTTTCCTTCGTTACTGGTGAACCCCTCTCCCTGTCCGTATCTGGCCTCCATGTCTCTCTTATGGTCCATCAGGATGCCCTGGGTCAGCCGCCTGGTATACCAGGCCACCGGCCATTCAAGCAGTTTGCCCCATCGCGGCACTCTGATGTCAATCCGGTCCACAATCTTAGTGCCTTCGCTCGTTTCATAGAGAAATGTACTCTCCAACGTGCCCCTGGCAAATCCTCCGATTGTCTCATTCGTCATTCTATCGGGCGGAATTATGGTCTGCTTCTGTTTCGCCTTTCGCGTAAATCCCAGAACCTTGAGACGCCAGAGGGCGATGCTGACGTTGTTTTCATCCTCAAGAACCTGCACAGACTTTATGCGACCCTTGTGGAGTATCGGAGGATGAGTGTACTCCGAGATTTCCTTGAGCACCACGTCTATCGGCGCTTTGATTGTAACAGTCATTTCCACGCTTCTCATAATGCAATACTCCTTCGTCACCGACCACCTGACTATAAAATTGACAGGTAGAGAAAAGGCAAACAATAAATAGGTGGTTCGTATCCCTTCCTATTGCTTTTCTAAGCAGACAGCATGAGTGCTGTTCCAAGCCTGACAGCACGCAGGCAACATGCAGACTTGCTCTTTTAAAAGGAGCAGATTATTAGAGGCGAAGAGAGTAATACAGGCTTCCAATTGATTCTCTCAAGACGCTCTATCACCAGTGCTTTACCTTTTATAGTATTTCCCCAGGGTTGTCAAGACATTTATACAAGGGGACCAACCTATACATTCTAAACCCACCTTGGGCAGAGTATGACCAAATCTCCAGGGGGCTTGCTTATCATAAGCACAAAAAGCGCGCAATTTACAGTTACAATCCGCAGACACCATCTGTTCAACTACTATCGTTCTAACCAAGGGATTACTAAATACTTCAACGTATCAGGACTAAATGACCATTCCCGATGGGATAAAGTAGTGTTACTGTATTCAGGGGGATTGTAGTACAAGACTATTACGTCGGAGGCGAATACTTCATGAGGTCGCGGCGAAGAAGGCGTTTGTTTGCAGGCTTGCTAATTGGAGCCGGAATTGGCATAGCTTTCTGTCTGGCATTATGTCTCAACCTGCTTAGCGGCGTGCAGTTGCAAAGCAGCGATTTCCTCTTCAAAGCGGCAAATCTGAATAGAAGTATAGAACAAGAGGGGGAAATCGTGATTGTTGCCATCGATGACAGGAGCCTTGATCAGCTCGGTCATTTCCCATCATGGTCGCGTTCATACTATGCAGACCTGATAGATACGCTTGCTGAGGCTGAAGCACGAATAGTGGTTTTCGATGTTCTCTTCTCTGAGCCGGCAGCCGGTGACGACCGGTTAGCGAGATCTATAGAGGAGGCAGGAAACGTGATCCTCCCTCTTGCATACTCAGCGTCACAAAATACGTCTACAGGTACGGGTGAATCGGTCGGACTGGCGACTTTTATCAGGCCCCTGAGTCGGTTTGAGCAATATGCCCTTGCTCTGGGGCACGCCAATTTGCAACCTGATGAGGATGGTGTGGTGAGGCAACTGCCACTGGCTATCGATAACGGCGAAGACTGCGAACCGGCGCTGGCCCTGGCTGCTGTCGCCAAGTATCTCAGGCGTCCTCAAGTTATTGAATCCCCTATTGAGAACAACTACCTGACCTTCGCCGGCCGGTCTATTCCACTTGACGATACAAACGGCATGTTAATTAACTACACAGGTGACGTGGCAGATGAGAGCGCCGCAGCAATCTTTGATACTGTATCCTTTGTAGCTGTCCTGAAAGGCGAGGTCTCCCCCTCCACCTTTGATGACAAGATCGTTATCGTCGGTGCTACAGCCAGCGCGCTCGGAGATACCTTCTGGACACCTACAGGCCAGATGATGAACGGTGTCGAGATTCATGCTAACGCCATTTATACAATTCTAACCGGGGATTTCCTCAGGCCGGCCTCGTTCAGTATCACGATTGCCTTGATAATGGTGCTGGCACTCCTTTGTAGCCTGGTAGTGCTTCGTCTGCGAGTCCTTTGGGCCACGCTTTCAGCCTTCTTCATTTGTGCTGCTTACCTCCTCGTAGCCTTCTCTTTCTTTGATAAAGGCATAATGCTTAACCTAATCTATCCACCCCTGGCTATCCTGGGTGCATTTGTAGGCCTGACCCTTTTCAACATCTCTCGGGAACGTGCCGAAAAAAAAGAGATAACGAGAACCTTTGGCCGCTACATTTCACCACCGGTCGTGGACAAGATTCTAACGGCTCTGGAAACGGATGAGTTGAAGCTGGGAGGACAGCAGCAGCAAGCGACTGTGGCATTCGCCGATGTCCGTGGTTTCACCGATATTTCTGAGAATATGCAGTCAGAGGAGTTAGTAAGGGTGCTAAACATCTATCTTTCCACAGTTATCCAGGCGGTACTCAATCACGGCGGTATGATAAACAAATTCGGTGGTGACAGCGTTATGGCGATCTGGAATGCGCCTACATTATGTGAGGGGCACGCTCTATCAGCAACGAAAGCAGCTATTGATGTTCAACGCGCTATCAAAGAGTTACAGGAGCAGGAAACAGATCTCCCCAGGATGGACTTCGGCATCGGTATAAATACAGGTGAGGTAGTAGCCGGCAACATGGGTTCCGAGGACCGTCTGGAATACTCTGTGGTTGGCGATACCGTAAACGTCGCTGCCAGGATAACCGGTCTCGCTGAGGCCGGGAAAGTATGGATCAGCTCCGGCACCTATGAACTCATAAAAGATTACATCTTGGCAAAGCCACTGGAGCCGCTCGTGATAAAAGGAAAACGAGACCCAATCATGGCATACGAGGTACTGGATATAAGCGAGGAACCGTTCGGCTAGACACCACGTAACGGGGAAAATGTAACAGTTATGGAATCTCTTCGTTATATAGTTTGCAGGGAAAACGCGACTCGCATAACTAGCGGGACGTCGACCTATGAAGACATCGAAATTCGAAGGCTGGTTGAACAGGCTACCGATGGCGATGTTGAGGCGTTTGGCGAACTATACAGCATCTACCTCGACCGCATCTACAGGTATGTTTTTTATCAGGTCAGCAACAAGGCTACAGCTGAAGACCTTACCGAGGAGATATTCATGAAGGCCTGGAGGGGCATCGGCAAATACAGGTGGAAGGGGCAACCATTTGCAGCATGGCTATATCGCATAGCACGCAACCACGTTATTGACTATTATCGCACCAGCCGACAGCATCAACCCCTTAAAGGAGAAATTCAGTCAGACGACAATCAACCTCAGCAAGAAGTGGAAATAAAGCAAATGCAGCAATCGCTATTACGCGCCATATCATCTCTCCCTAAACAGCAGAGTCAAGTCATAATACTGAAATTTATTGAGGGTCTCGATAACCGCGCAATTGAACGGATTATGGGCAAGAGGCAGGGAGCCATAAGAGTTATGCAAATGCGCGCTCTAACTGCGCTCCGGCAAATATTGAGCGAGGAAATGGGAGAATGCGAACCGATCTGTCAAAGGCTTTAGATGAGTGTCTAGGGCGCATGCGCAAGGGTGAGCCAATCGAGGCTTGCTTGAACGATTTCCCGCATCTACGGCATCAGTTGGAGCCGCTGCTATCTACCGCGTTGTCTATTTCCACCGCACCCGGAGTCTCGCCCTCAGACGAGTTCAGAAGAGTGTCGCAAGCTCGCCTGATGACACGGCTCCGCGAAGAGGCAAGCAAGGGCGGTGTTTCAACACAACGCCGAACGCCAGCGCAACCCGGAGCACTGGTAACAGCATGCAGAGGACTTCTGCACGCCCTTGGCAAGCCCCGCGCGCTTATCGTTCCGGTAACGCTGCTTTTGCTCATTGCGATGGGAGGCAGTCTTTTTACGATCGTGAGTCTCGCTTTACCGGCACAACCGACCGCACTCGCGGCCCAGTGCACAGTCAGTGTTCTCAGCGGCGGCGTACAGGTCCAAACCCCGGGGGCAGATACCTGGCAAGAGGCCGTCGACGGCCAGATACTGGATGCGGGTAGCCGGGTAAGGACTGCGACCGGCTCATATGCCTTACTCACCTTCTTTGAAGGTAGCAGTATCAAACTTGAGCCCGGCACCGATGTCGAAATCCAGCAACTCGAACGGGTCGACGAACGCTCCGCTGACATCGTTCTGAAGCAGTGGCTGGGCACAACGTGGAGCCGCGTTGTGAAAAGGTTGGACCCCGGCGTGCGCTACGAGATACAGACGCCCTCTGCTCACGCCCTGGTAAGGGGCACTTTATTCGAGACGGAAATAGATGAAACAGCCCGGACAACAGTTCGGACGACCGAGGGTTTGGTCAGTGTAAGCGGGCAAAACGAAGAGGTATTTCTGCCAGCAGGCCAGGAAGCGAGTGTAGAGTATGGGGCGTCCCCATCCGAACCCCGGCCGATTGCGCCTGCCGATAGTGAGCTTCTCATCACCGCCGGTATGCCTGCGGTGGCCTCAGTCTGTGACCCCACGGGTTCGAGCACGGGATATTTACCGGACGGCTTCGCTTTTAATCAAATCACAGGGGCACAATCAACATCACCTTCTGCGGGGGTTCAGGTCATTACTATACCAAACCCCGTGTCCGGCGAGTATTCTGTGGTGCTGCGCTGTATTGCCGACGGGACAAGTCAGTTAAACATCACATACCTGTCCGAAGGGGAATCGGTTTTTACACACGCCAGCGCATATGAAATAACCGGCAGCAGTGAATGGCTGATTCCGATACAATTAGAGGTATCGGACGGCCAACTCATCAGCGCAACGGTACGTGATATAGAGCCTCTGGGAGAGCGAGCACCCGAGAAGTTAGTCAGGACCGAGATAGTAGAGGCGTCGCTGGTTCCTATTGAGACGCCCGAGAATTCCGGGCAAACTGCTGATAATGAGCGCGCTTACCCGCTGGCCGTGGTCAGTGGCACCGGCGGTTCAGTAACTGAACCCGGTCAAGGGGTATTTTTCTACTGCTCCGGTACCGTGGTTGACCTCGTCGCCGAACCTGACGAGGGTTGGGTGTTTGAGGGGTGGACAGGTAACGTCGCTGACGTTTCATCACCTATCACCACTATAACCATAGCTCAGGCTGAGGCTGTCACTGCCAGTTTCATTCCCCGGGAATAAGATGAGGCAAACTGCCAGTGGGGCGTAATTCGACGAAAACAGAGGTAACTATGTCAGCAATGCAACCCGTAGTCGCTGGCACGAAAGCTCAAGCGATGATAAATAAAGCGGGACAGAATGAGTGGCATGACATAAGGCTGGACCTTCTTCTCGAAGTAGGCAAAAAGGCAGGCTCCGCCTCGGAAGTCTCGAGGATGGTCGATGAAATTGTGGCGATGACCCGGCATACTCTGAGGGCATCAGCCTCATCAGTGCTGCTTATAGACGATGAAAGGCAGGAGCTATTCTTCGAGTTCGCCGATGGTGAAGCAGGTGGCGCTTTAAGACGGGCGAGACTTAGTATACAATCGGGCATAGCCGGCTGGGTAGCCCGCCATGGCTGCCCGTTAATCGTCAACGATGTGTACAATGACCGGCGTTTCTTTGCGGACGTAGACAAAGCTACCGGCTTTGCTACCAAGGCCATCATGTGCGCGCCACTGGTAGCCCGGGGTAAGGTCATAGGTGTAGTCGAGGTGCTCAACAAGCTGGATGGCAGCGACTTCAGTGAGCAGGACTTGGAGACTTTGGTAGCTGTAGCGGCAACAGCAGCGATTGCGATTGAGAACAGCAAGCTCCACCAATTAATCATAGATGGTTATAAAGGTACCATGCAAGCGCTTGCTGCAGTCATTGATGCCAAAGACCCCTACACCCGTGGCCACTCACAGAGAGTAGTGGAGTACGCTCTACCGGGAGGAGTCTCCCTCTCACTTTCACAAAAGGAGCTTGAAGTACTCGAGTATGCCGGTATTCTTCATGATATAGGTAAGATAGGTATCGCTGATAGCATACTAAGCAAGCCGGGGAAGCTTACTACCGAGGAGTACTGCGCCTTCCTCGAACACCCCGTGATAGGCGCTAAAATCATAGATGGTATTCCTTTTCTGAACCCGGTAAAAGGGCTTGTCCTCCATCACCACGAGAGGTACGACGGTACTGGCTACCCGGACGGCCTTAAAGGTGATGATATCCCTATGGGCGCTCGTATACTGGCTGTGGCTGACACCTTCGACAGCATAACTACAGACCGCCCATACCGCGCCGCACTGAGCACAGAGCATGCCATCCGGGAGCTGCGCAGGTGCTCAGGCAACCAGTTCTGTCCTATCGCTGTAGAGGCCTTCATCTCAGGCTTTGAGAAGCGCATACAATATTTGCTCCAGCCCGATTCCCCAATCGCAGTTAAATAGCGCCGAGTGTAAGACCATACTAGACCCGTTTGTAACTTTATTGTAAACTTGTCGTAATTTTCTTTTCATATAGTTAATCAACCTGTAATCCGCGATGCGTAGACTTATACATAAAAAAATGCGACGGGATAACGAGCAAGTTCCCGGGTCAAGGTGTAAGGTATGCGCATATTCGAGAATCTTCGTTATCACAGCAGGCTGGAGCAACTTTCCGAGGAACGGGAGAAGCTCAAGACCGAACTCGTGCAAACCCAGAGCATGTTACTTTCTATAGAGCAACTCATAGCCGAGGAGATACTGAATCAGGCTGCCGATTCTCCGCATTGCGTTATTTCCATTACGGACGGGGAAGCCAAACATCGAGGGCAAAGGTAAACCACATCGAAAGTTTCCCTACACCCCGCGGGGGGTAACGCGCCATGTCGAACTGTTGTGCATATCCTGGTTAAGGGAGGTTCTCTATGATGAAAACTAAACGAGGTTGGCAGACATCTAAATACAGGGTCTTCTTCATGCTCACCGCCATAGTCCTTTCAGCGAGTATGATACTCACAGCCTGTACCAGTGAAGAGTCGGCTACCCCCACCCCCGCCGTCACCACCTCTCCACCCACCGCTCCTGAACCCACCCCCATCCCTACCCCCACAACTACCCTCGGCTCGGTCCAAACACAGGTTGGACAGGAGTTCACCATCACCATCGACTCGAACCAGACCACCGGTTACAAGTGGCAACTGGCCCAACCTCTGGATGGAGATTACCTGGAACAGGCGAGCTATGAATATGAAGTGCCCGAGACATCGCCGGGGCTTGTCGGAGTCGGTGGGGAAGAGCTGTGGACCTTCAGGACAATCGCCGAGGGGGACACAGAGGTCTCTTTAGAATACTGCCAACCGTGGGACAGGGAAGCATCACTCGCAGAAGTGAGAACCTATGTGGTACACATCGGACCTATTGAGGCTAACGCAGGGGACGAGTTCACCATCACGGTCGCTTCAAATCCAACGACCGGCTATGAATGGCAACTGGCCCAGCCGCTGGTTGGTGGTGTTCTCCTGTTCATGTCTTCAGAATATGAGGCTGCCGAGACCGATACGGAAATTGAGGGCGCGGGCGGAAAAGATGTCTGGACATTTAAGGCGGAGGGCCTGGGTGACACAAAGGTATCGTTAAAGTATGTACGCCCCTGGGAAGGGAATGCCACGCCTGCGGACCAGCGAACCTTCAACATCATCGTCAACTCCACCGAAGTAGACGTGGGGGATGAGTTCACCGTCACCCTGGATTCCAATCCAACGACAGGCTATGAGTGGCAACTGGCCGATACGCTGGACGGGAGTATACTGGAGCTGGTGGGCTCCGAATACACTGTGCCAAACGATGTGGGGCTCGTGGGGGCCGGCGGCATAGAGGTCTGGACCTTCAAGGCAGTAGGGTCTGGTGAAACAACTGTACCCATGAATTACGTCCGCCCCTGGGAAGAAGATGGCACGCCCGCAAAAGCGCTAATGTTCAGTATAACTGTTAGATAGGGGCTAAGGAAAGGAGAGGCTGGAGCATCCGCTCCAGCGGGTGATTGGAGCCGATGCTCCAATCTAACCGAGAGAGAAAGAACCAGGGGGGCAACGCAACCGACTGCCCAGTAACGAAACGAGCGGCGCAATCGCATAACGAACTACGGTTCTCAGAAGCTACTATTCTATCTGCCCTTCGGCAGGCCTGTCCTGAGTTTATCGAAGGGATTAGGGCTTCCCGTAAAGTTATATGCCCCTCCCCCTAACTAACCCACTCCAGCCAGGCTTCGTCCTGAGGCTCTCTACGAGCCTGAGCCTCAGAGCCGAGGGCAGCCCGAAGGGGGAGGGGGAGGGAGGACAGTTACACTACCTTACAACCTTTTGTCATCTCGCACAGATCTCACCGATAAGCCGGACCACCTCGCCCATATCCAGAGGCTTGTAAAGGCAAGTATAGGCATCATTCTTCAGTGCCTCTTCCACCAACTCGGCTACCTCCTGGTGGTAGGCAGTCATCATGACAGCTACCACTTCAGGATTAACCCCCCTGATACCCAGATAGGTCTCCAGACCGTTGATGGTCGGCAGCTTCACATCTATAAAGATGATATCGTACGCCTTTTCCCTCGCCATAGCGATGGCCTCCTCGCCAGTATGAGCGATGCCCACCCTGTAGCCGGCTTCCATCAGCACGTCCTTGAAGATGACGCACGTCCCCGAGTCGTCATCAACCACCATTATCAGCGCCCCCTTCCCGGCCTTCCCCATCTCCTCAATGAAGGCGATCATTTTCGCGACGTCCAGGGGCTTGTAGAGGACACCATAGGCCCCCTCTTGCAGCGCCTCCTGAATCAAATTCTCAACCGCGTAGGCGGTCATCATCATCACCACAGCTTCGGGCCTGATTCCCTTGACCTTCTTGCAGGTCTCCACGCCGTCCATGATCGGCATCTTGATATCCATAAAGATAATGTCGAAGGGCCTCTCCCTGACTATTTCTATGGCCTTCGCCCCATCGCCGGCGGTGGCGACAGTATACCCTTCATCCTCCAGGATAAGTGACATGGTATCGCAGAGACCGGCATTGTCATCGACTATGAGAACGCTGGCTTTTTCGTTCATACGACCCCCTTAATATTCATCGTCATTGCGACCCCACCTACCATGCCATTGCAGGCCCTTCGCTTCATGTCATTCCGGGCACAGCGAAGCAATCGCCCCGTACCACGGCAGGGGCACAGCGTGCCGAGCCCTAATACCCTCCGTCTCCACGCACATGAACTGCCGGCTTTAAGCTAATGTCCACCTACCGGCAGCCTCACCGTGAAGGTGCTGCCTCTTCCTACCTCACTTTGCGCCTCGATGGTGCCTCCATGCCCTTCAACCAGGCTCCTGACAATCGCCAGCCCAAGTCCAATCCCCTTGGCCTTGGTGGTGAACAACGGCTCGAAGAGCTTCGCCATGGTCTCATCTGACATGCCAACTCCCGTATCGGCGAAAGAGACCGCCACCCATCCCGGACCCGGGCTCTCCGAACTGATGGTCAACCGGCCGCCCCCGGGCATCGCCTGCACAGCATTGAGGATGATGTTTGCAAGAACCTGACTGAGCTGGTCGGGATCAGCCTGTACCGGCGGCAACGTTTCGTCAAGCTGGCTCACCACCTCAATGTTCTCCGGCACCGCGGTATGAGACAGCTCCTCCCGCACAGCATCGTTTATATTCATGCTGCGCTGTATAGGATTCTTCGTGCGGGCGAAATCGAGCAGGTCGCTGATGATACGCTCGCATGTTGCGACTTCCCGATCCAGCATGTCCAGCGTCCTCCTCACCCTCGGCTCGGGCTCGCGCAGGACCTGGTTAAGGAAATAAGCCGAGCCCTTAATGGTCGAGAGGGGATTGCGCAGCTCGTGGCCCACCCCGCCAGCCAGTTGCCCCAGAACCGCCAGTTTCTCCTGTCGAACCAGTTGCTCCTGGACATCCTGCAACTCCCTGGTACGCTCCTCTACCAGTTCCTCAAGCTGGTATCGGTACTGCGCCAGTTCCGCTTCCGCCCTCTTGCGCTCGGAAATCCTACCCAGGTGCTGCGCAATGCCATTTATCAGTTGTTTCCCTTCCCTCAGGAAAGGGCCTTCATCTTCCTCAGGTCTCTCTTCCAGGTAGCAGACCTCCAAAGCGCCGGCTCGCTCACCATGCACAATGATATCGCTCGACAGCTTCCAGGGGGTTTCCCTGAAGTTTGCCGTCGTGAATTCAGCGTCATCCAGTAGGATACGTGCGCAGGTGATTTCCGGATACTGACAGGCAGGCGGAATGAGATCTGCCGTACCCTTAAGTATCTGCTCCAGCGAGATGCCCTTCTCCTCCACGAGATAAGAAATCCTATAGAGGCAATCCAGCTCATTGACCCTTTGCTCAAGATCACATGTCCGCTGCCGCAACTCCTCCTCCGCCCGCTGTCGCTCTTTTTCCTCTCTTTCCCTGTGCAATCTGGCATATAAGATCGTCGCTATGTGTCCGGCGATTGTCTCTAATAACTGGATTTCGCTTTCGTCGTAGTCAATGTCCTTGTTGGCGACCTGAAACAGCCCGATTACTTCACCTTGATATAGGATGGGTAGGGAAATATGTCTTTGTATGGGAATATGCCCCTCAGGCACATTGACAGAACGCTCATTTGTGCATATAACCCTTTTCTCCCTGATTGCCCGTTGCCACGTACTGTCACCCCATATCTCGCGGGGGAACACAATATCCTTGCCAGCGACCTGACACTGACTCCAGACGTCTCTGGTCATGGAAGGGCAAACCAAAGCTCCATCTTCGTCTATGTAGCCAAATACACCATACCTGCTTTCCATCACCTCCAGCACGACATGCAATACCTCTGCATACATTTCATCATCGGGCACTATAAGGAATATGTTTGCAATTCTGCTCCTGATGGAAAGCTCCCACTCCGATTTTCGCAGCTTCTCCTCCGCACGCTCGCGCTCCTGCTCCTCCAGCTCCATGCTGTGCAGGGCGAAGGCAATGTCTCCACTGAGTTCCTCGAACAGGGAGCGCTCTTCCTTCTCAGCGATGAGACGGGATGGGATAGAAGCAGTAACCACGCCGTAGACCCTCCCGTCGTGTTCCAATCGGGCGGTCATCGCCCCCCCGTTGATGTACTTTTCCGACAGGGGACAGTCTGTGCAGGTGAATACCGGGTCCTCTATTACCACAACATCCGGCTGATTCAGCGCCCTCCGCCCGCAAGCGGTCAACTCGCCGCGCATCAGCCGTTCCAGAACCGGATTAAAACCCTCTCCCATACCTGATTCGGCGCACGCCATGAGCTTACCGGAATCATCCAGCAGAGCGATCCAGACATGGTGATAGCCGCGCGTTTCGATCAGCCTGTCGCAAATACCCCGCAGCAGACTGTCGCGGTCCTTCTCCCTGGTCATGAGCTGGTTGACATTGCGGATAGCGCGCAATACGGCATTGAGGTGCTCTACCCTCTCCTCCGCTTGCTGTCTCTCGCATTCTACCTTCTCCAACTCAGCGATTCGTATGCGCATTTGCCCCACCCCGCTTGTGGAGCGCTTTGTTTTACTACCAACGTCCCTCATTTGCTACCTCCTGGATTCGACGGCTTTGCATGGTTATGCGTTCTCCGGCCGCGCGGCCCGTTTTGTCCCCCGTCCCGCGGTTGCGTCTTCCTCACACTCCCGCATGCTGCGAAAACTGGTTTTTACTCGAATCCGAGCGTATACCAGTGTACGCACACGGGATTAAGAAACTATTAACGCAGCAAATTAAAAATTACATAGAGCTTACAAGTAGATTACATTCTCTTAAAAAACGGTGATTTACGGACACAGGGGGGGGCGGTTGGCAGTTTCCAGGAGCACATACCCGGTTCCGATAACGGTTATTCGTTATGCGGTTGTTCCGCTCGTTTCGTTTACGTTCACCCGGTTGCGTCGCCCACTAGTCCTTTCTCTCTCGGGTAGATTGGAGCATCGGCTCCAATCACCTACTGCTGAAAGCCGACCGCCAACGGTTCCTATGCAAGGAGCCAGAAGTAGCAGGGGCACGGCATGCCGTGCCCCTGCTTTGGTACTCGGCGATTGCTTCGCGGAGCTTGTCCTGAGCTCTTCGATAAACTCAGGACAGGCTTGCCGAAGGGCGACGTAACTGTTTCAAGGGTAGGGTGGCCGACGTCGGCCACCCTACCCATCTGTCCAAGGTCGAAGAATCAATATCGCCTGTATTCTAATACAAGCAGGACACTCAGTCCGGCTTCTCCAGGAAATAGCCCTGGCCTGCTTTAGTGCAGATAAGCCGGGGGTGGCCGGGGTCTGCCTCGATTTTCCTCCTCAGCCGCCTGATATGAACCCTGAGGCTGCCCAAAGTCCTCGAGCAGTCATTACCCCATACGTCTTCAACAAGCTTGGAGTATGTCGAGACACTACCATCACCTGCTATCAACCGGTCTAAGATGCGGGACTCAAGCGCAGTGAGGTTTATTTCCTTTTCCCCAAAGAGAAGTTGGCGTTCGGAGGGAATAAAGCACATCGTACCGAAATAAACAGGGGGCTCTTCAGCAGAATCTTCCTCATCCCGTATCCTGGCCTTCACGCGCGCCAGGAACTCAAGCTGTCCACAAGGCTTGACTATGTAATCGTCTGCTCCCCACTCCAATCCTTTGACTTTATCGACTTCTTCATCTTTAACAGTGAGGATAACAACGGGCACGGAAGAGAATGAGCGGATCTGCTTCAACACCTCCAGGCCGTTAATGTCGGGCAGCCCTAGATCAAGGATAATAATGCTATGGGCTCCACTCTTCGCCAGCTCTATTCCGCGTCTTCCCAAGTGTGTGGATGACAACTGAGCCTTTGGCCAGCACATTTGAAGCGCCTGCGAAACGGACTCTACGGTACATGGATCATCTTCGACAATCAGCACTTTCATGAATCTACCCAGACCCCGATTCACCTTGCCCGGGCTGACATACCACCTCCGGCTTTCCTCTAAAAATATGCACGATACCTACGAATCTCCATAATGGTACGCAATCAGCATTAAGAATCGGTTACGGGCATAAAAGAAGTAATTACAAACAGAATACAGATGTATTACAACTAAGGATTCAGGGAAGAAAACAGGAGGGTATAGGGGGTCGCGATTCAGATTTAACTCGCCCTTTATAACCGGGGTAGATTGGAGCATCCGCTCCAATCACCGCTGAAGCAGAAGTTCCAGCCTGCCCTTTATCCAACTTAGCAATTCGTCATCCATATGCTTACTATTTCAATCTTCCCAAGGCGCTTAGCAGCAAGGCATTCGCCTTGCCCATTTCTTCAGCTGCCTGCATCAATTCGTCATGGATTTCAGTCTCACCCAGGCCCCTGGCCTTTTCCGCCCACTCCCTGAATTCATCACCATGCTCTTTGTTATGCTTAACCCAGTAGTCCAATAACGCCCTCAATTTATCTTTCTCAGCTTGTCCCATAATTTTACCTCCCTAATTTCGCTGGCATCAAGAAACGATTATAATTGATTACATAGCACCAGGGCTTAAAATTACCGATACTGGAAGATGGAGGTAACGAAATATGAAACGTGTAAGCTGGCCTACCATCCTCGGATTGTCCTTGATAGTATTATCCATAATCATCTATCTAATCCACTACGCCATCTTCAGGGATGCACACCACATATTCATATACATGGTAGGAGATATCGCTTTCGTCCCTATCGAGGTACTGCTGGTTACTCTTATTATACACCGACTGCTGAATGAGAGAGAAAAACGCGCCAGACTGGAGAAATTAAACATGGTCATCGGGACCTTTTTCAGCGCAGTCGGAACTAAACTCCTGACCTATTTCTCCGACTTCGACCCCGAACTGGATAAAATTAGAACTTATCTCATGGTCACCAACGACTGGTCTGAGCAAGAATTCCTCTATGCCAGCCAGCACCTGAAGAATTACAATTATAAGATTGATATCAGCAGGGTCGATTTAGAGGAACTACGCAGCTTCCTTGTGGAAAATAAGGACCTTCTGATACGTATACTGGAAAACCCCACTTTGCTGGAACACGAGTCTTTCACAGCGCTTTTACGGGCGGTATTCCACCTATCGGACGAACTGGAATACAGGGAGGACTTCAAGCAGCTACCGGATTCGGACTATCAGCACCTCGGAAACGATATAGAAAGGGCATATATCCTGCTAGTCAGCGAATGGGTGGATTATGTCAAATACTTGAAGGGCAACTATCCATACCTCTTCTCACTCTCTATGAGAATGAATCCCTTTGACCTGGAGGCATCCCCTCTGGTGCAGTAAACCCTTCTTATGTAAACCGCCAGTCAGGCAAGACATCCGAAACCGTCCCTAAGATTAGCTCGTATATAGCAAACAGGGCGACGGGGAAAGGCTAGCCCTTGCCATCGCTCAGCGCCGGTTTTATTTATCGCACTATTGTGGTTCACAGGAACGACACCACCTACCCCGTGCTTTCAGGTAATGGGAGGACTATTTACCTATCTTCAATCGCACAAACGAACCATTGTGTGTCAAGTTAATGACCTGCTAAAGTTGTTTATATTACCGGAGAGCGTTTATCGGCTTTTACAATGAAGATAAGTTGAGGAGACAAATGAGGGTTAATAGTAAGACCAAAGGACAGCTACAGTTGACCGAGGAGAACTATAGAACAATCTTCGAGAATTCAGCCGTCGCCATAACTGTAACTGATGAAGATGAGAGCATAATTGCCTGGAACAAGTACGCTCAAGTTCTTCTTAAAATGAGTAAAGAGGAACTATATAAGAAACCCGTCAGCGCCCTGTATCCAGAGGCTGAGTGGAAAAGGATAAGGTCGCAGAATGTAAGACGGAAGGGAATGCAGCATCACTTCGAGACTAAGATGATAACGGGGAGCCAGGAGATCATTGACGTCGATCTATCTTTAAGCGTGCTTAAAAGTCCAGAAGGAAAGGTTAATGGCTCGATAGGAATCATAGCAGATATCACCGAACGCAAGAAGGCGGATAAGGCACTGCGGCAGAGCGAGGAACTGTCCAGAGGCATGATAGAGACCGCAGAAACCGGGATATATCTCTTACAGGATGGGCGCTTCCAGTTTGTCAATCGCGTTATAGAAGAGATATCTGGCTACACAAGCGATGAGTTAATAGGCACATATTCTATCGACTATATTCACCCGAAAGACAGAGAGATGGTCAAACATAAAACGATAGAGGTTCTGAAGGGGCAGAGCAACCTGCCGTATGAGTTCAGGGCCATAAGGAAGGATTGGGAGACTGTCTGGCTGCTGGACAAGGCCACTTCTATTGAGTACCAGGGGAAGCGATCAGTGCTGGGAACGGTAATGGATATTACTGAAAGGAAGATGGCTGAGGCAGAAATTCTCGAATCCGCCAGGCAGATGGAGAACCTTTACAATATCGCCGTCACTGTGAGTCAAACTTTGAACCTAATAGAGATGCTGGAAAATGTCCTGGTAAAAGTATTGGAACTGATGGAGATAGAGGCGGGGGGTATATTCCTGGTTAATACACAAACCGACGAGTTGTTTCTTAAAACTTATCAGGGCTTCTCAGAGGGATTTGTCCAAGATGCGAAGAGAATGAGGGTTGGCAAGGGCTTTGCGGGCCGGGTAGCTCTGACAGGCAAGCCACTCATAGTGGGAAATATGTCCGACGATGCTAGATTCGACCCTATCGTTTTAAAACGAGAAGGTTTCCAATCTCTTTCAGCCATACCGATAATGGCGAAGGAGAAGATCATGGGGGTGTTGTGTGTTTGCAGCTATGGGCCCCGAAATTACCTAGAGCGAGAGATTAAAGTTCTGGGTACGATCGCGAATCAAATAGGTGTGGCCGTCGAGAATTCACAGCTATATGAAAGGACTGTTGAGATTGCTTTCACCGACAGCCTGACCGGTCTTTATAACCGTCGATACCTAATGGAACAGATAGAGCGAGAATTTGCACGCGCCCTGAGAAATGAGACTGCTTTCTCGGTTATAATGCTGGACCTGGACGGGCTTAAGACAGTGAACGACCGCTTTGGCCATCACGAGGGCGATGCTATCTTGAAAGAACTGGGAAGAATCATCAAAGCCGACACACGTGCTTCGGATGTCGCTGGCCGGTTGGGAGGTGACGAGTTCATGATCCTGGCTCCTGAAACGGACAGCGGTGAAACCTGCGACATCAGCGAAAGGATCAGGTCTCAGGTGGAGCAGTATCGCATTGAGATAGATGGCGAGGAAGTCAGAGCAAGTATAAGTGCCGGTGTAGCATCATACCCGGCTCATGCTTCTGATATCAACGAGCTTCTTCAAAAAGCTGATGAGGCGATGTATAATGCTAAAAGAGCGGGGAAAAACCGGATTTGTCTGGCATCAGCAGAACCCTTATCAGGCTCGGAAGCTAACGTCCTGACTTAAACACCCCCGGTCTCCTTAATAACGATTCCAACATTCCAGACGTACATGCGAGCTCCCGTGTAAAATTACCCCCATAGCAATTAAGGGAATCAACGCACCGTATAGCGGAAATACCCCGATCATCCTGCGAGCCCCAATACTATTCCTGATGAGACTAAAGTCACAGACCGGAAACAGCCCTGTTATCTAAAATATAATAGAATGATATATAATAGATCTGGCAAGGTTGCGCATAAAAATCCCCGGTCAGTTTCCTGCAATACTGAGAGACAGGTGGGGTAGTGATGGGTACATCATCGAAGAAGAAAACAGGTATAGAGAGGGAGGAGCCGCCAAGCCCGATGCTCACAATAAGTGAAGCATCACGCCTGCTTAACGTGCACAGCAACACGCTTAGACGATGGGGTGCGCGGGGATTAATCAGGGAATACCGCATCGGCCCGGGCGGCCACCGGAGGTTCAAGGCAGAGGACATTGCCGCCTTGATCCTTAAACAGCCCAGATACCGTCAAGCTAAAGCAAGCAAATTGAGCCGCCACTAATTACAGTACCACCAAGAAGGCTATAATTACAGGGGCACGGCATATGTCGTGCCCCTGTAATTATCAACATATAAAACAGCTAGAATCCCCCAACCCCCCTCCTTCGTCGAGAGGATATGCTTAACCCGTCCGAGGCACCTCCTCACCGAGCCAGGTGCCTAAGTATTCATCGATACTATACCCCCCTAATGTATTGCTGCCTTTAACAATTATCGGGAAATAATGGTAAAAAAAACAGTGGCTACACCATACCTAAAACCGATTACATGACTTATCTTGTTCATCACTTAAACAATAGTTGGCTGCGAATATCTATCATCCCCACAACATAAATCTACTAAAGCTTTAACTTATTAGTATAAGCTGGTTGAAATTCGCCATCCTAGAGGAGGGATATATGAGCAAGGAAGAAAGGTACGATATTGTAATTATAGGTGCTGGTCATAACGGCACAACCACGGCCGCGTATCTGGCTAAGTGCGGACTAAGCGTCTGCCTGCTGGAGGAGAGGCCGGAGTGCGGTGGAGCGCAGGAGACCACAGAGCCCATCGCAGGAGTGCGCATCCAGCCACACGCTATCGCCAACTACGGGGGCTCGGCCCCTGGCTGGGAGCAGCTAGAGATGTGGAAGTATGGCTTCCGCATGGACTGGAAAGCCGGTGCGTATGTACCGCTGGACCTGAACAGATATATGCTTACCACCGACGGTCTATCGAAGGTGACCGATGTCGATAAAATGGGATGGGGCAAGATCTGCGGCATGCTGACCGACCCCCCGTACTTCAAGGACCTGATGCGAGCCACCTTCTGGTGCCCGCCGCATCCTCCCGAGGTTGAGCTGAACGAGCACACCATCCCGTTTATGCAGGTGTACAAGGAGCACCAGCCGGACATGTGGACCAAGGAACTGCTCGAGATGACGATGTTCGACCTCATGGACGAGCACCTGGAGACCGAGCCATTCAAGGTAAACCAGGCGTACATAGCCCTGGTATCAGGAGCGCATGGTCACATGGAGGGGGGAGCCATCCCCGCCCTGTGCAGCGTGGCAACCGTCCTTCCACCTGCCGTCGCCAATCCCGTGGCCCCGCGCGGCAATATCCACGGCTACTATCATGCCCTTCTGCGCTGCGCCATAGCTCATGGCACAATAGTGCGGACATGCTGCCCCGTGGAGGAGATCATCATCGAGCACGGTCGGGCAATCGGGGTACGGCTGAGGGACGATGCCACCCAGGGCCCGAAGAAAATCTGGGCGGACAAGGCTGTGATAAGCGCCGTTCACATCAAGCCGACCTTCCTCGACATGATCGGGCCGAGACATCTCGACAAGGGCTTCCTGCAGAGGATTAAGGACCTCAGCCTCAAGGGAGGAAGTCTCTACATGGCCCATTTCCTTACCCGTGAACGGTTACACGTCCGTCCCAAGTTCCAGAAGGACGACTATAAGTATGAGGATTACAGTTCTTTCACAGGTCCTTTCTACCCCATGGACTCGCGAGAACTTTACTTCGAGCATGTGACAGATGTGCTCGGACACCAGCACAGCCTCGCTATCCCTCCGGAGAGGGCGATGTACGGCATGGTTGCCAGCGAGACCTACGCTGAGTGTCATCCCCAGTGTACACGCCCCGGCTACCATATCAACGGGCCTTTGTTCATGCTGGTCCCGACACCTCAGTATAATGTCGACGGAGTCGAGGCTATGGAGGACAAGGCCAAGTGGGACGAATATATGCGAGTCGCGCTCAGTCAGGTAGTCGATAACCTCGAGTCTGATAACCTCGTCCAGATCTTCTCAGACGGTCCGTGGGACCAGGAGTTCCGCAACACCGGAATGATGGGCGGCTCATGGTACGGAATTCGTTGTGACAGGGACGAGTGGTGGAACGAGCGTCCGCTGCCCGAACTGGCACGCTACCGGGTGCCGGACATCGAGGGCCTTTATCTATCTCACCAGTCATCGGCGCACCCCGGAGGACTGTGCCTGATGGCTGTCGGCTACAACCTGATGCACATCCTCATCGAGGATGGTATCGCTGAGCCCGGCGACTGGTGGTACGCATCGCCCTGGTATATTCCGCAAGAGGGCAAGATATCAGCGATACCGCGCCGCCCGTCATCAGTAGCAACTCGCTAAGGTTAACAAGGAGGAAAGATATGCAGAAAAGAGAACTGACCGGCCAGCCACACCCACAGTGTTTCTTCTCTGAGTTCCCCGCTGAAAGCGACTGGGATGCTGTTATCATCGGGGCCGGACCCAATGGGCTTATGACAGCAGCCTATCTCGCCCGTGCGGGACTAAAGGTTGCTCTGGTTGAGCGTCGCTACGAGGTCGGTGGTGGGCTCGCTACCGAGGAGGTCCTCTTCCCAGGCTACTACTCAAATATACATGCCATCTACCACCTGATGGTTGACTACATGCCCGTGGTCAAGGACTTCGAACTTGACCGTCATGGTCTTGTATGGATAAAGCCCAACCTCCAGACCGCCATGGCCTTCGAGGACGGCGGCTCGCTGTTGCTGACACGCATGATCGAAGACACCGCCGATTCCTTCCACAAGTTCTCACATAAAGACGCCGTAGCCTTTGGCAAGCTGATGAGGAACTGGCGCCGCATAGTGAGCGAGATACTGGCTCCAGCTACATATATACCTGCCATGTCTCCCATAGACATCAGTGTCGCCATGCAGCGCACCGACATCGGCAACGAGATGCTCGAGCTTGTAGAGCAAAGTCCGCTGGAGGTCATCAATAAAAACTTCGAGAATGACCGGATAAGGGCTCTTCTGCTGTACGTCAGCTGCATGTGGGGGCTGGACCCCAGGGAAACAGGGATAGGTTTCTACGTGCCCCTCCTTCTCGACCGCGGAATGAACAAGTGCTACCTCCACGGCGGCTCACACAAGCTGGCAGGTGCCCTGTCACGCGAGATCGTCCGGGCTGGCGGCACCATCCTGGAATCTTCCGATGTCATCAAGATCAATATGAACGACGGCCATGTCTCCGGCATTGAACTTATGGAGGGCCGAACCCTCAATAGCGAAGTCGTTATATCCAGTCTGGACCCTCATACCACATTCTTCGACCTTATCGGCAAAGAGAAAGTGCCGGCAGACCTCAAAGATTCTGTCGAAGGCTGGAAGTATGATAAATGGAGCTACAACACCCTGCATGTCCTATCGGAGGAGGCGCCCCACTACGCCTGCGGCGACTCCTGGGTCGATGAGTCGTTCATGACCATCATCGGCTTTGAGAGCACCGACCAGCTCCTCGATCACTGGGATAACGTAGTTGCGGGCAAGGTCGATGAGAAAAGCCTGGGCGGACATTGCACCTGCGAGAGCTTCTTCGATTCGCACCTAATTCGCAGGCCGGGCAAACACGTCTCCTTCTTCCAGATGCACGCCCCGTACGACATTGAGGGCGGCTGGGATAAACGCGGCCCTGAAATAAAGAAGGCAATCTTAGCTAAATGGCAGAGGTTGGCCCCCAACATGAAACGGGAGAACATTGCCATGGCCGTCCAGGAGACCCCGGTGGACATTGAGATACGTTTCCCGAATATGCGACGCGGCTCAATCAAGCACGGGGACTACAAGCCGGTCCAGTTAGGTTGCTTCCGCCCCAATCAGGAATGCTCTGATCACAATACCCCCATTCAGGGTCTCTACCTTTGCGGTGCTTCCACCTATCCGGGAGGCCTTGTACTGGGAGGGCCGGGCTACCTCGCCGCCAACAAGGTAGCCGAGGACCTCGGTGTCACCAAATGGTGGAAACCCACAAAGGAGATGGAGCAGTACATAAAGACGTACCTCGAGTAGGCATTCCGTCAATGGGGGAGCGTCGTTTCCACTCGCGCCTGGATCTCAGTAGCGCTACGATTCGACAACGCTTACTATGAGAGGCAATCAGGCTTCCTCGACCAATCGAAGGATAAGACAGACATGAAGGTTCTAGCATTCAACGGAAGTCCGAGGAAAGACAGTGGCATCACCGGTAGGGTTCTGACATACTTCCTGGAGGGGGTACGACAGGGAGGGGCTGATGTTGAGCTTATCTGTCTTGCGGATAAGAAGATCGGCTACTGCAGGGGTTGCCTGGAGATTTGTCTGATGCAGACGCCCGGTGTGTGCTGTCAAAAGGACGATATGGCCGACATCCTGATTGAGCTGAGAGAAGCGGACATGGTGGTGTACGCGACGCCGGTTTATATCGACGGGATGACGGCCCAGATGAAAACCCTGTTAGACCGATCAGTGGCTACGTTGCAGGGGTTTCTTGAGATACGAGACGGGCATTTGAGGCACCCGACCTGGGACCACAAGCGGAGCAAGATGGTGGTGGTTTCCACCTGTGGCCTCAGCGAGATGGATAATTTCGATCCTCTGCTGGCGCACTTTAAGATAGCGGCAAGGCAGCTAGATATGGAGTACATAGGCGCGCTACTTCGACCTGCCGGTATGGTCCTAGACACTGTGGCTCAATCTCAGCCGGAAAAGACCGAGTCGATTTATGAAGCAATGCGGAGGGCGGGATATGAGGTTGTGGCCCATGGCAAGATGTCGCCCCAAACACTGGAGACCGCCGCTCAAGAGATAATCTCCCCGAAAGAGTACGTGGAGTTTGCAAATCCAGCGATACAAATGGCGATGGACCTGGCAAAGCAAGCGTCCCAATAGGAGCATGCCCACACTGCTGCGGTGGATGACCACACCCGGTTATTGCATCACCCTATAGAACAGCTGTATAAATACAAAGGAAGAGCCTATGAATAAGAAGGAACTCGAGCAGACGATTATAGAACATCTCAAGAAGCATAACGGCGGTACGCTAGCTACCGTTAGGGAAGATGGAACCCCGCAGGCCAGCGGCATAACCTACGTCAACGACGGCCTTACCATCTACTTCGCCATGGACCCGGAGAGCTACAAGAAGAAAAATATAGACCGCAATCCTGACGTAGGTTTGGCCATCTTTAAAGACTACTATCGTTGGGACAAAGCCAAGGCAGTGCAGCTAGGTGGTAAGTGCGAAATAGTAACCGAAAAGGCTGAAATTGCCAAGATTGAAACACTAATAGTTGAGAAATTCCCCTGGGTAGTAGGCTACGCAGGGGCAATGGAATGGGCCGCTAAGGTAGGACCCGTGCCCTACTATAAAATAACCCCCAAGACAATTGCATACCTGGACTATGGCAAGTTCGGCTTCAACCAGTACAAGGTCCTCGAATGCTAGGGAATACAACTCATTGTCCCATAGCACAAGGAACATATCATTTTCTGCTATACTCGCGAGTAACATAATTCAAACCCTGTGCTGCTTGCAGTGCCATCCCTATACATATAGTGCTGACCCTGAAGACCGTAAGGAAATTCAGAGAAGGACAAACAGGTAGAATCACCATATTCATTGCAGGCCATTATACGTATTCTTTAGCGTATAATGGCTTAGTGCAGCTATAAACCCTTGTATAATGTGCTCACAATGACCGAAAGGAGGCACGTATGATAAAAGAGGAGAGGTATGATTTCGTTATCGTAGGAGGCGGGCCCAATGGCGTAGCGCTTGCGGCATATCTGGGCAAGTGCGGAGCCAGCGTATGCGTGCTGGAGGAGAGGCCGGAGGCCGGAGGGGCCTGTGAAAACACAGAGCCCATCCCCGGCGTCCGCATCACTCCTCACGCCATGTACATGTACGCCGGGCCGGCCCCGGGATTTGAGCAGCTGGAGCTGCATAAGTATGGTTTTCGCATGGACTGGAGCCCTCAATCGGAGAACCTCGCGGACCAGCAGTCCAGAGGCATAGCCGTCACCGACGGTCTGTCACCAATCAGCGACAAGGACGCGATGAGCTGGGCCAAACTAAGCGGCATGCTTGGACAGCCCCCATTTATCAAAGAGCTTCTGCGCTCTATATTCTGGTGCCCACCCCACCCCCCGGAGATAGAGGTAACGGCTGATAATATCCCTTATATGCAGGTGTACAAACAGCGTCAGCCGGATGTCTGGACCGAAGAACTACTCGATATGACCATGTTCGACCTAATGGACGAGTATATAGATAGCGAGCCCTTTAAGGTAATGCACGCTATGGTAGCCTGGTACTCGGGAGCCGCCGGCCACTGGGAAGGGGTTGCCATCCCGGCTCTCGGCTGTGACATAACACTTACCATATATGGAGGAATTAGCGTTCCTCGCGGCGGCATGCACGGCTATTTCCACTCCATGATACGCTGCGCTATAGCCCAGGGGGCAGTCGTACGCACTTGTTGCCCGGTAGATGAGATAATTGTGCAGGACGGGCGCGCCGTCGGAGTCCGGTTAAGAGAGACAGCCACTACCGATGAGAAGAAGATCTGGGCCAACAATGCGGTGGTCAGCGACATCGATGTTAAACAGACCTTCCTCAAACTTATCGGGCCCAGGCATCTGGGCTCCAGTTTCTTAAGAAAGGTGGAGGACATCAGCATTAAAGGGGGAAGCATCTGGGTATCCCACCTTCTTACCCGTGAGCGCCTTCGCCTCCGCCCAAAATTCCAGCATGAATTAACCCCCGACGTTGCACTCGGGCCCTACCCGTGTGACTCACGCGAGATTTACTATGAGCACGTAGCGGATGTGGACGGCAGGAGAGGCAAGCCCACCATGCCACCGGAAAGGTTGATGTGGCTTTCTACACCCAGCGACAGGTTCAACGCAACAGACCGGCAGTGCACAATTCCGGGTCACTACCTTGAATCTCCTTTTTACACTTATGTCCCCCCACCGGAGTATGTGGTAGACGGGCCGGATGCCCTGGACACCATTAAGGAGGACATCAACGCCTATCTGCGCGATGCATTCAGACAGACGATCGAGAACCTGGACGACGATAACCTGGTCCACCACTGGGCAAACACGCCTTATGAGTCCGAGTTCCGTAACACCGGCCTTATTGGCGGCACCTGGTGCGGTACCCGCCATTGCGACGACCAGTGGGGTGAGAGACGTCCCATACCGGAACTGGCCCGCTACCGTACCCCTGTCGAGGGGCTTTACCTCTGCAACCAGACATCCTGTCATCCCGGAGGTCTGGCCCTGATGGCCATCCCTTACAATCTAATGCACATCCTGATCGAGGATGGCCTCGTTGAGCCCGGCGATTGGTGGTACCCGTCCCCGTGGTACATACCGCAGCAAGACAAGATATCGGCGATACCACGCTGAGAAGGAGGACAAATACTATGCCTGATCCACTGATTGGTAAGATATTCGATGAGTTTCCCGATGAAAGCGAATGGGACGTTATTATCATAGGAGGCGGGCCTAACGGTCTGATAGCGGGAGCCTATCTGGCCAAGGCCGGACTGAAGGTAGTTGTGGTAGAGCGCCGCTACGAGATCGGAGGCGGGCTGGCAACCGAGGAGGTCCTTTTCCCTGGGTATTACTCCAACATGCATGCTGTCTATCACATGCTGGTTGATCTTATGCCCGTGCTCAGGGACTTCGATATGGACCGCCACGCATTGCAGTGGACCAAACCCAATGCACAAACGGGTATGGTGTTCGAAGATGGTACTTCGCTGCTTCTCACACACATGGTGGAGGACACGAAGGATTCCATCACCAAATTCTCCTATAAGGATGCCATTGCGTTTGGCAAGCTGATGAGAGGCTGGAAAAAGATTGTCAGCGATATACTGGGCCCGGCTACCTTTATACCCCCCATGTCCCCCCTGGACATCAGTATAGCCATGCAGCGTACCAAAGTCGGCAACGAGATGCTCGAACTCGTTGAGCAAAGCCCGCTGGAGATAATTACCAAGAACTTTGAGAACGATAAGGTGCGCGCTTTCTTTCTGTATACCGCCTGCATGTGGGGACTGGATCCCAGAGAGACGGGCATAGGCATGTTCGTCGCCCTCTATCTGGACCGGGCGATGAATAAATGCTACTGTGACGGAGGTTCACACAAATTCGCCGGCGCCCTGGCACGTGAGATCGTGGTAAATGGCGGGACTATAATGGACGCCGCTGAGGTAACAAAGATACTGATGGATAACGGCCGGGTTGCCGGAGTGGAGACGCTGGAGGGTCGAGTCCTGCGCAGTAAAGTGGTCATGTCTACTCTCGATCCCCAGACAACGTTCTTCGAGTTTCTGGGCGCAGAGCATCTTCCGGCCGACCTGAAGGACCAGATCGAGGGATGGAAGCTGGACAAGTGGAGCTTCAATACTCTGCACGTAGCTTCCAAGGAGCGACCAAAGTATGCCTGCGATGACCCCTGGGTCAATGACGCTTTCATGAACATCTTCGGCATTGAGAGCATGGACCAGCTTCTGGCCTATTGGGACAATGTGGTTGCTGGCAAGATCGACGGTAATTTCGGCGGTCATTCCACCTGCGAGAGCTGCTTCGATCCTCACCTCGTTCACTCCCCGTATGGAGGGTATGTTTCCTTCTTCCAGATGCACGCCCCCTACGATATCGAGGGCGGCTGGGACAGGCGCGGCCCGGAACTGGAGGAGTCGATACTGGCCAAATGGCAAAAGGCGGCTCCCAATATGACCAAGGACAACATTATGATGACCTCGCAGGAGACGCCTGTCGGTATCGAACTTCGCTTCCCGAACATGCGCCGCGGCGCGATCAAGCACGGCGACTACAGGCCTATACAGCTCGGCTGTTTCCGCCCTAACCAGGACTGCTCAGATACCAAGACACCCATCGAGGGCCTTTACACCTGCGGTGCGTCCAACTATCCCGGGGGGTTAGTTCTGGGAGGACCCGGCTACCTGGGCGCTAACAAGGTTGCCGAGGATCTGGGCGCTACCAAGTGGTGGAAACCCACGCCGGCGATGGAGAGATACATCAAAACATACCTGGAATAACTATTCTTTTCGCGACAGACAAAGGTAATTGCTCAGTCATTTACCGATGTTTGCCCACTCAAAGCAAGGAGGAGCGATATGGCGAAAGGTTCCTACGACGTCATTGTAGTCGGGGCTGGCTTCGGCGGTAGCTCCTGCGCCGCCTTGCTCGCTAAGCGTGGTCTCAAGGTTCTGCTCCTGGAGAAGAATGCCAAGGCGGGAGGCAAGGCTATCGCTCTCTCCAAAAGAGGGTTCACCTATACAGCCTGGGTGGTTATTACCGCACCGGCCCAGGGAAATGCGTTTGAGGTCGTTCTGAAGGAACTGGGGATGGAGAATAGAGTGGAGCTGGTAACGCCGGACCCCAGCGGCGGGGCCATATTCAAGAATTCCAGGGGTAAGTATATACCGATGCCTCCGATGCCACCTAACTCCGTCCAGGACCCCAATATCATCTTCGACTGGCTCGGAGTGAAGGAGGAGGAAAGGGCGAATGCCCTCGGTGTCTTAACAGAGCTGACGCTGATGACCCCTCAAGATATCGAAAGGCTGGACGACATCAGCTTCGCTGAGTGGCTGAGCCGCTACAATCTGCCCAAGACTGTGTATGGCTACCTTATCAGTGGCATAGCAGACCCGTGCTTCGTTGCCCCGGTGGACGCCGTAGCGGCCTCAGAGGCAATTAAGACCCTGCAGATGATCTTCCTCCGCAGCGGCGGGCTTTTCTGCAAGGGAGGTATCGGCCGTGTGGCTGAGACCTATGCTCAGGCCGTCGAGGAAAACGGAGGCAAGGTGATTACGCGCGCCAGGGTAGAGAAGATCATCGTTGTTAACGGTAAGGCCACAGGTGTCGTAACCGATAAGGGCAGTTTCGAGGCTCCCATCGTGGTAAGTAACGCGGGTATTCAGCCCACCGTACTTAAGCTGGTAGGCGAAGAGCATTTTGACCGCAGCTACGTGAACTATGTGAAGGACCTGGTCCCTTCCTGCGGGCTACCGGGCGCCCGCTACTTCTTGAACAAGGAGGTGGTCAAGAACTCCTTCGGCACGATATTCTCTGCTGACAGCTACTGGACTATGGAGCGCTTCAACAAGGCCGCAGCAGGAGAAATGCCAAAAGATATCGGTGTCTTGTATGAGGTCCCTTCAAACTACGATCCCAACGCCGCCCCGAAAGGCAAGCAGCTCGTCCTGACGGCAGTGTGGGGCCCCTCAGACCCGCAGATGACAGCCAAAGAGAATAAGATGTGGTGGGACAAGTGCGACGAAATCATGTTCAAAGCCTTCCCCGAGCTGCCCAAGCACATCGAATTCAAGGAATATTACTCCGTACGTGATGTCTCTGTCCTCACCCGCGATCAGGTCCTTCCGGGTCAGGGCGGTGAATGTATCGGCCTGGGGCAGGTAGTAGGCCAGGGTGGACATCGCAAGCCTTCGATCAAGGCTCCCATCCGGGGTCTGTTCTACGCGGGCTGCGACGCCGGCGGCTATGGAGTCGGCACACAACAGGCAGTAGATTCAGGGATCAACGTCGCCAACGCAGTACAGAAATATTACCTCATGCACAAAGCAATGGAATAAAATACCCGAGGGTTCTCCGGCACTACGGGAGGCTTCAGGTTCATCGCAGGGGCGTTCAAGTGAACGCCCCTATTTGTATTCCACGGGGCATTGACATGCCCTGAGTTATGTGGTTATCTAGCGCAGGAAACACAATTCAACCCGGGGGGGGTAATCATGGTGAAAATCTACTACGACCGGGACGCAGACCTTGACTTCTTAAAGGAGAAAGTCATCGGTGTCATAGGCTATGGCAATCAGGGACGCGCCCAGGCGCTCAACCTGAGGGACTGCGGGCTTCAAGTCATTATCGGGGTTCGCACCGATGAGACCCGGCAGCAAGCCATAGCCGAAGGATTCGAAGTATTATCGATCAAAGAAGCATCCACCCGGGCCCAGGTTCTGCTATTGCTTATTCCCGACGAGGTTATGCCCGCGGTATTCGAGAAAGAGGTCCTGCCGGGGCTTTCCCGGAATAACACCATCTGCTTCGCCTCCGGGTATAACATAGCCTTCAATCTGATAGAGCCTCCGGATGGCATTGACGTCATCATGGCAGCGCCGCGAATGATAGGAGAAGGAGTACGCCAGCGCTATGTTGAAAGCAAGGGCTTTCCCAGCTTCATCGGTGTCCACCGGGATGCCACCGGAAATGCGCTCGATACCGTCCTGGCAATTGCCAGGGGGATCGGCTCTACGAGGCGCGGTGTAATGCTCCTGTCGTTTGCTCAGGAAGCAGAGCTTGACCTTTTCACAGAACAGGCCTTCGGCCCCGCCTTCGGCCAGGTCCTGCTGTCATCCATCCAGACCCTCATCGATGCCGGTTATCCAGTGGAAGCGGTAATGATAGAATTGATACTGTCCGGCGAGTTCGCCTATTCAATGCAGAAGATCGTGGAGATGGGATTCTTCCAGCAGATGGAGCTCCACTCACACACCTCGCAGTACGGCTCCATGACCCGCTCCACAAGATTCATGAACACACAGATACCCCAAACTATGCGTGAGGTACTTGAGGAGATTCGCTCGGGGGCGTTCGCCCGGGAGTGGGAGGCCGAGCAAAAGGCAGGTCTGCCCGTATTCAACCAGATCAAGGAAGCGAGGGACCAGCACCCCATCGCGGAGTGGGACAGGGCAACCCGGCAGGCGTTCAAGATAGATTGAGCATGCGTAGGGGCGTTCAATTGAACGCCCCCAAAACGTAGCGTCGTGACTCCCCTCACGACGGGTAATCCGTTGCCACTGTAGCGTCGTGACTCCTGTCACGACGAGTAACCCGTTGCCACTGTAGCTTCGTGACTCCCGTCACGACGGGGGATTCGTTGCCACGGGCGTTTCGCCCTGAGGCTCTCTACGAGCCTGAGCCTCAGAGCAGAGGGCAAGCCCGAAGGGAGTGGCAACGCTACTTCTCTCGATCTTTCACCCAGGCTGATGCGCCGAAATCCGCGGAATCAGGCTCATTCTGCAGCGTCATGAAAGCGTCATCACAATAACGCCAGGATGCTGCACGGCCCATATCCTCTACCGACCGGCAGGTCGCCTTGGTCATAATTATGCCCGCAAGCCGCGCCTGGGCTATCTTCTTCGCCAGTTCCCTGGCCCCATCCAGCATCTTGTCGGGGGGAAAGACCCTGTTGGCCAGACCGATGCGGTGAGCTTCATTCCCATCGATAACGTCCCCGGTGAGGCAGAGCTCCAGTGCCTTGGACACCCCTACCCTCCAGGACATGTTCGCATTTGCTGCTGCTCCACCGACCCACCCCAGGTTCTTAAGGTGCATGTCGCTGATCTGGGCAGTTTCCGAGACAACAATGAGGTCACAGCTAAGGCTCAGCTCAATGCCTCCCGCCGTGCATATACCGTCAATGGCAGCCATCGTTATCTTGGGGCACCAGCAAACATTCTCCAGGGTCGGCACCATCGCCGGTTTGGGCTGTCTCATCTGCCAGAACTGGTTAACCGGCGTCCAGCCGGGGCCGGTTACTACCTGCCCCCCCTCACTCTGGAATCCTGACATCTCCTTGAGGTCTGCCCCGGCACAGAAACAGGGCCTTCCGTCCGGTCTGGGCGCACCTGTATAGATGATTACCTTTGACTCGTTATCCGCCAAGAACTGGGTCATGGCCTCGTCCAGCTCATTCCACATCTTGACATTCAGAGCATTCAGAGATTTAGGCCTGTTCAGGGTAACAACAACGAATCCGGCTTCCTTCTCGTACTTAATTGTTTCATATTCCATAGGGGCATCCCTCCGTCTTTTAAATAAATATATCAGGCTTCAATAAAGGACGCAAATGTATGTGCCCATTCTTTTCCAATGGTAGCGTTGCCACAGAAGTGGCAACGTATTCATGTCGTGACATGAGCCACGACGCTACATATTACAAACGCCCTACGTCACGACAGGAGTCACGACGCTACATATTACAAACGCCCTACGTCGTGACAGGAGCCACGACGCTACACAGGGCGAGATCCGGACAACTACTTGGAAAAAAAGACTTTTTGTGATAAATTACGCGAAAGGCACTACTAACAGTCGAGGCCCTGATATGAAAACGGACATGCCGAACGCTATACACACCGACGTTCTGATAATCGGCGGGGGCGGGGCGGGGCTGCGAGCGGCCATTGAGGCCAGAGAGCATAACGTCGACGTGCTGATAGTCTCCCAATCCCGCGTTGGTTACGGAAGCAATACCGCTATCTCAGGAGGCGGCTTCGCCGCTGTATCAGCAGCTTCCAGGATAAGTGGAGATTCTCTCCAGGAGCACCTGCTGGATACCATTGCCGGAGGCTACTATCTCAACGACCAGGGACTGGTCGATACAATGGTCTCAAGCGCTGAGCAACAGATAGAAGACCTCCACCGGTTTGGGGTAAGGTATACAACCACGGAGGAATCTCCGTGGTTAACCCTGTCAATAGACCACGGCCATAGATTCCCCAGGCTTATCTACGGTAAAAACGCCTTTGGGACCGATTTCACGCTTCCACTGCGTAACCACGCCCTGCAACGGGGAGTCAGATTCACGGAAGGCATCATCATAACTAGACTGCTGAAGAACCGGGACAAAGTGGTAGGGGCGATAGGCATCGATAGCCGGGGCGAAGCCGTGACGTTCTCCACTTCGGCCGTCATCTTAACCAGCGGCGGGTTGGGGCAGGCCTATCTGCATACCGACACCGCTGCCGGCACAACAGGCGACGGCTATGCGCTGGCGTACGAAGCGGGCGCCGTGCTGCAGGATATGGAGTTCGTCCAGTTCTATCCCACCAGTCTCGGCTCGGGAACACCGGCACTGTTCTACGAGTGCACCTTCTTCGATACCGGCGGGAAGCTCATCAACCGGCTGGGCGAGGACATCATGGCCAAGCACGGCCTCAACGAACCAATGTTGCCCACCAGAGACCGTCTCAGTCTGGCCATAGCCAGGGAACTGGCCGACGGCCTCGGTTTCGATGACAAGGTAATCCTGGACCTGACAGAGGTACCGGATGAGAAGATGGATATGCTGCTGGACATCCTGCCCAGACCTGCCCGCCGCGCAGAGCGGCGACTGCCGGTGGCACCAACAGCACACTTCCACATGGGCGGAATCAGGATAAACAGCAGCGCTGAACCCTCCATACCCTGTCTATATGCCGCTGGCGAGGTCTGCGCCGGCGTCCACGGCGCCAACCGCCTTTCCGGGAACGCCCTCACCGAGCTCTGGAGCTTCGGCACCATCGCCGGCCGAGAGGCAGCCAGGAAAGCAAAAGAGGCAGGTAATGAGCCGATGCCGGAGGACGACATAGCTGCGGAGATGGAACGGTTGACAGCCTTCGATGAAGGCGTGGAAACGGCCGAAAGGCTGCGCCAGTCACTTAAGGAAACCATGTGGCACAGGGTCGGGATCATTCGAGATGGTCAGGGCTTGAAACAGGCCCTGAATGAGCTGGCTGCCATCGGTGAGCGTTATCCTCACGTATCCGCGACGAGCGTGCAGGAACTGAAGCAGGCTGTGCGACTTGGAAACACTCTCACGGCTTCAGAGATGGTATGCCGCGCCGCCCTCTACCGGAACGAAAGCCGCGGCGCGCACTACCGGCAGGATAACCCCGAGCAGGATAACGACCGCTGGCTCTGCAACGTGCTTATCACCGGGGAAGAAGGCCGGATGGCACTGTCTACCGAACCGGTGAAGCTTATAATGCTGTCGCCGTGAGTGCTTGCAGCTGCCAACTCAGGAAGCCGGAACCAGCGGGCGCTTTTTTTATTGGTAGCGCTGCCACTCCCTTCGGGCTTGCCCTCTGCCCTGAGGCTCAGGCTCGTAGAGAGCCTCAGGGCGAAACGCCCGTGGCAGCGTATTCCCCGTCGTGACCGGAGTCACGACGCTACAGTTTTGGGGCGTTCGATTGTAATATCCTTGTAAGCTCTTCGTAACTTCCGCTCGTCATCTGTAACATCTTCTGTAACCTCAGGGATGTAAAATGTGTTTCCGCAACCGGTAAAACAGAGTATAGAACAGCCGCAGGGGGTAATCATGGTATTAACAACTCGAGACCACGTCAGCACTTATTTCAAATGGAAGCATGATCTGGAGGCGGAACTCGAAGCCGGAAGCGAAGTGATTCAAGCTGACAGGGGGCCTGTTGAATACGCTACCCGGGGCTACGCTGGGCCTATCGTTGTCGGAATCCACGGCGCGCCCGGTGGATACGACCAGGTGCTCAATTTCTTCCCCGATATACCGAAGGCGGGTTTCCGGTTTCTCTCCTGGTCGCGCCCCGGCTACCTCCGCACACCACTGTCAGTTGGAAGAACGATTGAGGAACAGGCTGATGCACTGGCTTCTCTATTGGATGCACTCAAGATAAACAGGGTAGCCGTACTGGGCGGCTCCGCAGGTGGTCCCTGTTCATTGGAATTCGCGATTCGCCATCCTGACCGTATCTGGGCCCTGATTATGGAGTGCGCAGTCAGCCAGCGATACGTAATAAATCCAGAGAAAAAAGGCCAGCGCCTGTTTGCCAAAATGCTGTTTAACGATTCAGGTATGTGGTTATATAGCGTAATGGCCAGATATGCCACAAAATCCACGATAAAGTATATGATTAAAATGGAAAGCAATCTCGACAACAAGCAGGTGGATGTGCTCCTGTCGCAGATTATGGCTGATCAGCGCAAGGTGAATATTATGATAGGCTTGATCAAGTCCATGTGTCCGATAAGCCTCAGGAAAGCAGGCCTCGACAACGACCTGGAACAATTTGCAGTCATTGGCCGCCTGCGCCTGGAGCGCATTACAGCGCCGACCCTGGTCATACACGGCACCAACGACGCAGACGTACCTTTTCAACAGGCAGAATTCACAGCGAATACCATTCCCGGTGCGGAGTTGTATGCAGTACAGGGCGGCTTTCACTTACTTACCGTGTCGAGTAACGCAGATGAAATCACAGAGAAGAGAATCGGTTTCTTAAAAAAGCACACCCCCGATCAGACAGCGGCCGGGGGCTCCGATTGAGCTATGACGTCGTGTCCTTTCAATCCACCTCGATGTCCGTGATACGAAGCTCTGTGCCCCCTGTGATCTCGATATCACCGCTCCGGCACCGGGGACATATATAAAGGAAACCCTCAACAATAAACTCCTCACCGCACCCCCGGCACTTCCCTCTGACAGGGACTATCTCCAGGTTAAGCTCGGCCCCGCTGGCAATAGTATTCCCCGCTATGACATCGAAACAGAAGGTTAGCTGCTCGGTGACGATCGCCCTCACTTCCCCGGCAACTATGTTGATTCTGGTGATCTTCTGAGCCCCCTCCCTCTCAGCGGCGGCGACAGCTATATCCAGGATATTCTGGGCGATAGACAGCTCATGCACTGCGCAGACTCTCAACTCTATTCTTCCAGCACTGCATGAGCCAGGAAAGCCAATCCTCGACCCCCTGCCCCGTGGTGCAGGAGACTTCCACAATCCCGATGTTGGGATTCATCTTAAGGGCATTCGACTTGGCTTCCTCCATATCGAAGTTGGTGAATGGCAGAAGGTCGATCTTGTTAATAATCATAAGAGATGACTCCCTGAACATCAGAGGGTATTTCAGGGGCTTCTCATCCCCTTCGGTAACACTCAGAATCATAGCCTTGCAGTCCTCCCCGACCTTGAATTCAGCGGGGCAGACCAGGTTCCCCACGTTCTCTATGATCAGTATGTCGATCTGGCTCAGGTCCAGGCTCGGGAGGGCAGAGGCGACCATGTTGGCATCCAGGTGGCAGGCAGTCCCGGTGGTGAGCTGAACCACAGGGATGTTATGCTTCTCGATGCGTTCCGCATCGCGGCTGGTCTCGATATCACCGGCTATCACCCCGAGTCGCACCTTCCCCGCAAGCGCATCGGCGGTCCTCTCAAGGAGAGTGGTCTTGCCCGCTCCGGGCGAGCTCATCAGGTTCACCACCAGGTTCTTATTCCTGTCGAATATCTCCTTACTGACAGCAGCAATGCGGTCGTTTGCCTCCAGAACGTCCGTCATTACGTTGATCTTCATCTCCCTAATCCCTCCACACTTAAGTCTATCACCCTGCAGTCGACGGCACAAGCGGGGCAATGCCCCGTGCCCGGGGCGAAAAGCCCGGTTTTACAGGGGGCGGCCACTTGCTTTATCATGGTGAAGCATCTATAAGTAATAAATACAGAAACCGAGAATGCCATGTCGCAACTCCTGAAGCCACTTAAATGGTACAAGAAGCTTGACACTGAGAAAGGACGGCTCGAAGCTGGGGCGTTCCTCGCCGAAGGGGACAGGGCCATCAGGCAGATCATCGATGGTCATCCCGATGAGATAATCGAGATAGTAACGATGAGACAGCTGCCCGCTTTCTACCGCGATTACCCTGTTCGGCACGTCACCGACAGCCAGTTCCGCTCGATCTGCAACACGAAGACGCCTCAGGGGACGATGGCTGTTGTGCGCGTGCCTCGGGATATGTACTCCAGCCGTCTACCTGCGAACACGGGTCTGAAGGTCCTGCTGCTCGAAGATATCCAGGACCCGGGCAATGTGGGGGCACTCATCCGCACCGCCTCAGCGTTCGACTACTCCGGCGCTATCCTGACTGAAAAGTGCGCCGACCCTCTGTCCCCCAAGTGCGTCCAGGCCACGGCCGGTTCTGTACTATCCGTATGGCTCAGAAGAACCGACCGTTACCTTGAGCTTGCGGAGACGCTGAAGGAAAGCGGATTTATTCTTGTAGCGGCAGACCTCAGTGGCAAGGAAGCCCCCTCGGCACTGAGGAAAGGAGAAAAGCTCCTGCTGGCGCTGGGCAGCGAGGCATCCGGCCTCTCGCAGACGCTGATTGATATGTCTGATTATCGATTCAAGGTCCCCATCGCCCGCGAAAAGGCCGAGTCACTGAACGTAGCCGCCTGCGGCGCCATCTGCATGTACCTGAGTTCGTGACGCACGGATTGGACACTAGGCTATACATCAGTTTAAGTCAGGGCAGTAACCATCTTCTGCAATTGTGGACTTTACCTGCGTCTCCATGAATGCATGATAGGGGACCAGCTGGCCTATACTGCTCAACGCCAACAGAAACTGATTGTTCTTTTTCCAAGTCATCAGCCAATAGTAAGATTAATCTCGACTTCTAAAATGCCATTGTAATTAGATAAGACAAAAAACATTACAGCGATCTAAGAGAATATAACGAAGACCTTACAATGATCCTGGAAAAAATAACAACTGTGGAAACTCCTAAGGGTGAAGCCAACGATAACATAAATGCTTCAATTCCTTTAGATGCCAATGCTATTCGTCTAGCCATCGAGTTAAACTTGCTGCTCTCCCAGGTAGATAGGTACTCTTGCAACGAGGTGTAATAGACTTGAATTGAGGTGATGTCAGATGTTAGGCAGGATAAAAAGGCTTTTCAAAGAAGATAAATATCTGAGCATTGAATTACCTTTGGATGGTCTAGGTTCAGTTGTCCAATACTATCCCGAAGGCGAAATGAAACGTGTGAAGATGCCTGTTGTTGTCATATACAACGTGCAGCAATTAGCCTTCGAAATAGCTAAAGCCTTGAAAGAAGGCGCAGGCCACCGTTGCTATAAGGAGCTTACGATGGGAACAACCCCTAGTATTGAGGATGAAATGAAGCGGGCTGTTCATCTTGGCCGCTTGATGCTTGAATTGATAAAGCTTCTTCACGAACAGGATTCTAATGCTCTTCCTGAGACAAATGCTCAACAACTACGAGATTGTTCAAAGCAATAGCATCCATGAGGGCCATGATAAAGGTGCTTAGAATAAATACGAAAGGTGTTAGAAGACCAGGGAATTGTTCCTGTAATTTGTTTATTAGCTTCTCAAATTCTGGATTCTCTATAGGGCTTTTGGCTTTACCTTCTATAACATCCATTTGTTGTTGAAATGAGGTGAAGAATACTGTGGCTAGTTCATCGGGTGTTGGTAACGCTATCATAGTTCAGGCTCCTCAATTTTTGCATAGTCTAATCCACACTACACCTAAGCGCAAGAGTACCGGTAGATAATTCGGCTTGCATTGATGCTATGTATATAATATAATTGGGCAAATTTCGTATGGGATGATATATAACGATTTGCCTTTTACTACCATCAGTGCCATTCTGCCGAAGGGTTTGTTTTAGCTTATATAAATCAGTCAATTGGTAGGTTGTAGCCTAAAAAGGCAAATTTAGTTTTGGCTTGATACAACATGTCTTACAGGAGAAGTCATTATGGTTACAATAGAAATGAAGAACACGTCTTCGGCATGGCTAAGAGCTTTAGAACATCTCTTAGACTGCGGGGGTGAGTGTTTCAACATGATGGTATGCATAGAAAATCCAACCCAGACTGAGCCAGCAATTCAACAGGCTTTTGAACAAATGTTGTCAAAGCACGGCCTCCTAAATCTTAAACAGGTTGTTTATACTATTTTCCCATGGTCGCTTTACAAAAACTTTGGAAAGAATCCGGATAAGTTATTCGAAATATATAATCGCAAAGATGGTGTCTACGACCGTTTGCGGAAATACCCACGCTTTGGTTGGGGATCGTATTTTCGGCGCATGACTTACTATCCAAGTGAGAACAATCAAGGTAATCCGGTAACAGTAAATCAGTTAAATGATATCATAACCATGCTTCGTAATCGCCAAAAAACTCTGAAAGCAAGGTACACAATTTTAATTCAGATTCCAGGTAGAGATATGCGGCGGGTTATAGGCGGTCCATGCTTAGACCACATAGCGTTACAACTGACACGATCCCCAAAGCAACTAAACCTGCTAGCTATATATCGAAACCACGATTTTGTGCAAAGAGCATACGGCAACTACCTCGCTTTGGGCTACCTCATGCAGTTTCTATGCGAACAAACTGGCTATACATTAGGAACGCTCAACTGTCTGTCATCGCATGCTGATATAAACAACATGGCAGGTGCCAGTAGTTGGCCTGGGAAGGCAGAACTCCGCAAATTGGTGCGAAGCTTTAACCAATCATGAAAATATATAAACTGCCTTGTGATGGGGACCTAAAGGAGATTAAAATTGAAGTCACTAGGGATTGTCCACTAGCTTGCATACACTGTTCTAGTAACGCAGGAGTCGGTAATACCTCACAACTTTCGCTGGAGGTAGTTCTGTCGTTGATTGCACAAGCCGGGGAAATGGGAGTCGAGTCGATCATTTTTTCAGGGGGCGAGCCTCTGGTATGGCCTTGGCTTTACGAGGCTGTTAACGAATGCGTAAATCATGGTATGCGTTGCTCAATATATTCAACTGGCATCGGCCAGAAGGATCGACATCATTCAATAGAATTTCTAGCAGAACATGGTTTGAAACGCGTAGTATTCAGCCTGTATTCTCCACACAAAGAGTTACATGAACAAGTCACTAGAACAGCAAACAGTTTTGACATGACAGCTTCGGAAATCGCCAACACTACAGGCATTAATATCGAGAGAGAGATCCACTTTGTCCCTTTTAAGCGCAACTATAATCAGCTTGAGGAGGTAGTAAAATTTGCCGCCGTGAACAAGATATCTAAAGTTAGTATTTTACGTTTTGTGCCCCACGGTCGTGGGGCAATATTCAAGGACACTCAGGAAATGCTATCTCGACAGGAATGTTTAGAGCTTCGCGATGCTATTCTTGACTGTAGACGTAATTACGACGTTAAAATTCGTACAGGCTCACCATTCAATATTTTGCTTCTCGAGACAGATGTTTATTGCGACGCAGCATGGCATACCCTTGTAATCGGGCCTAATTGCAACATTTATCCATGTGACGCCTTCAAGAATATTGAGCCAATGGACATTGGGCTTGATGATGTGTACAATAATGTGGAGCATAAGTTATTGAAGGATTGTTGGTATAAGTCTTCGTACTTGAATGCAATTCGTCAATATCTTTCAACGCCATTTGCAGAGCCGTGTAACTCCTGTGTCCACCTAGAGCGCTGCAAATCAGGATGTCTGGCTCAGAAGGTGATCCAACAAGAATCCATATTGGACGGGAACATTGCAAAACAACCCGATCCTCTTTGCCTCAAGAGACTAATTGGAGGTCTAAATGCTACAAGTTGATAAGAGGCAAAAATTCGACCTACTTGTTGAGAATGTAACGCAGTGCAAACTGTGCAAACGTATGAACGGGCGTCAAAAGGTATTAAGTCACAGGAACGGTGATATTAATGCGAAGGTATTGTTTATAGGTGAGGCTCCTGGGCGCCTTGGTGCTGATCGAACATTAGTGCCATTATATGGTGATCAAACGGGACGAAATTTTCAGCGCTTGCTCGCAACTGCTGGGCTAAAGAGGGATGAAGTATTCATAACCAATGCTGTATTATGCAATCCAAGGAATCGCAATGGTAACAATGCTGCCCCTTTGCGGGAAGAAATACGTAACTGTTCTTTTTACCTTAGTTTCGTACTAGACATCGTACATCCAGAGATGGTCGTAACTCTTGGCCACCAAGCGCTGGCTGCTCTCAACGAAATAGTGCCCCATTCGTTAGAACTACGCCAACATGTCGGCAAAGCTGTGATGTGGTATAACTATGTTGTGCTACCTCTCTATCATCCAGGCCCACGAGCGTTAGTTCATAGGAGCTTTGGCAATCAGATCAAAGATTTCTATATTATAGGTGAAATTCTAGATCGAAAAACATTCACACAACGAAGACGAATTGGAAAAGAGCTTCGTCTTTTTGATATGTATGAGCCGAATCTACTACATAAGGTAGTTTTCCGCTTTATCGAACATCTAGGTTCAGTATCAAAATTTAAGTTGACGAAACTTCTATACATGCTTGATTGGAAGGAAGTTCAGACTAATGGAAACGTTCTGACCGGTTGCTACTATATTTTCCAGAAGGACGGCCCTTTGGCGACAGGACTCTCACATGTTCTTGAAGAGATGGAAGGTTACGAGATATCTTTTCGATTCCATAATAGATTACCCACGTATTTTCTGGGTGCTAATGTGCGTTCGGATATGCATTTGCCCATCGAAGTAAAACAGAAGATTGATTATATACTTCAGCAATACGGTCCGATGAATGAAAAGGAAATAAAGACAAGAACGTACCTTACCAAACCAGTCAAACAGATCTTGCACCGGCAGCGCCAAGGCGAAAGGGTACTAAACTACCCAGTATTTGAGGGTTTCATTAGGCACAACAACGCACGATAGATGCACCTCTTAGTTTAAGGCGACAGTCTCCTGCTTGCGCTGGGCAGTGAGGCATCCGGTCTCTCGCAACACCTGCTTTATATGTCTGATTATCGATTCAAGGTCCCCATCGCCCGCGAAAAGGCCGAGTCACTGAACGTAGCCGCCTGCGGCGCCATATGCATGTACCTGAGTTCGTGACACCCGAAGCAGATCCCCCACGCTCGCTGTGGATGATAACATCACACAAGGAGCAGGCGTACAGTCTCATAGCTTTCACGTGCTCATTTGACCGCCGGCAGCAGGAGCCTGACATAATAGCTGCTGGTGAGGTAAACTGCGGCCAGTGGATTGTGCCCCGTTACCCTGTCCTTCACCGCCAGCACCGTCATCGGAGCCTTACAATACTTCATAAAAAGGGTATCATGCCCCACGCACAGGCCCATGAGTATGGCGAAATCTACCCTCTCGGAGTTCAGTATCTCCGCCTGGGTTATGGGGCTGCACATGGACTCATAGCGTTCCGGCCCGGGTATTTTCTCCTCGGGCTTGATGCCTATCCTCTCCTTGGGAATAGCCCCCGCTTTGCAGCACACCGATACCACCTCGAAGCCCTTCGCTTCCAGTATTGCGGTGATCGCCCGTGCCTCGCTGGCTACGCCGACGCAGAAAGCGAGCCCCAGTCTCTTGTAGCCATTCTTGTGCGCGAATTGTACCGTCTCCTCTATCCGGGGGATTTTCGTCCTGAAACCATCCGGGGTCCTTTCGTAACATTCGAATTCCTGCACCGAGGCCAGTCGAGCGAACTCCCTTACGTCATCCTTATCATACTCGCGCACCGACTTCTCTATAATGTCCTGCTTTAACCTGCTAGGGCAAAAGCGCGGCGCTTCCTCAAAGCTCGGCTGCTCATCCGCCGCGATATTGGGGTAACATAGCATCCTCGGACACCTGGCACACTGTGGTCTGTCACTCATTTTTTACCTCCCGCCGGCTGCATACCCAGATACGATCTCGTGTTAGGGAACGCGAACAGCACTGGACATTTCTTTGAAAATGGGATCTATACCGTTCGCCCTGAGCCCTTCGATAAACTCAGGACAGGCCTGTCGAAGGGCCGTTCATGGTTCGACAAGCTCACCACGAACGGAGTCTCAAATGCTAACTGTTCCAAAATATATTCTCATTCTTCGTGGTGCTTATTACAATCAGTATGACGGATTTTCGCCTTCACTATCATTATGGTCCCGTACTTAAGGTAATCCCTTTTCTCCACGTGAAGCCGGTGCTTATTCAATAGTTCACCCAGACCTCCCTGCTCAATGTAATCCCTGGAGCATCTGAAATGGGACCAGCCTGCGAAGAACTCCACAATCCTTATTAAAAAGGCATATGCATTTCGTGGTAAAGGGGCCCTGAAATCAATGAAAACCAGGACGCCTTCACTTCTCACCACCCTTTTCATCTCGGATATCACCCTGTCCCTCGCCGGCCTTTCCTTTTCATGCAGCGCCAGCGATATGGAAGCACAGTCAAAGGTGCTGTCCCGGAAAGGCAGGTTCCCGGCATCCGCTACCTGGAAAGAGACATCGGTTAGGCCGCGTTTTCTTCTGCTCTTGTCAGCTATTCTTACCATGCGGGGATCGAAGTCGATTCCGGCCGCGTTAACGCCTTTTCTGGCGTAGTGAAACACCTGATCTCCCGTGGCACAGCAGACATCCAGTACTCTGTCACCTTGTTTCATCCCGGCAAAATCAGGAGTATAGACCCTGATGTCATGCAATATGGGGTCAATCACCCTTGCGTAGGTCAAGATATACATGTGTTTGAATCCTAACACATGTCCCCGAGGCAAGCAAAAATGCACGATAGCTGTGTCATCGGCCAGATGGTATAATTCGGTGTAGCTCATAGATACGAGGCAATATGGATCATCGAATCAACCTCGCCGGCACGATAGCGGTATGAAATCCAATCCAGCCCCCGGCCAGGGGCGCTTCTTCTATGGCTGGGTGATAGTCGTATCCTGCCTGCTCGTATCCCTGGTAATCTTTGGCATCCGTTACTCCTTCGGTGTCTTCTTCACCCCTCTCGAGGAAGCATTCGGCTGGCCCCGGGCCACGACCTCCGGCGTATTTGCCACCTATATGATTCTGTCGTCGCTATTCGCCATCATCAGCGGTTGGGCCATCGATCGGTACGGGCCCAGGATGGTGGTCATCGGCATGGGGGTAATCACCGGCATCAGTTTGATTCTCACAGGCCGGGTGGAATCCCTGTGGCAGCTTTATCTCACATACAGTATCCTGCTGGCCATGGGGACAGGCGGCACCTATGCTATCGTAATGTCGACCGGCTCCCGCTGGTTTCTCAAACGGCGAGCCACCGCACTGGCCATCATCGGGTCAGGTGCCGGTCTGGGCACCCTCATCATGGCGCCCGTCTCCGCCCAGCTTATCGCCGCCTATGACTGGCGAACCTGCTTTGTGGCCCTGGCTATTATCGTCTGGATAACAGTAATACCCGCAGCCTGGTTTCTGAAAAAGGAACCCGGGGGAATCGGTGCCCCGCCCGATGGCGAACGGGAACACATGTCGCAAACGGATATCGGCGAATCAGCCGACTGGTCCAGGCACTTCTCCCTGACGGAGGCCCTGAAGACACGAAGCTTCTGGCTCTTTTTCCTCATCTGGTTCAGCTATTCCTTCTGCCTCCATCTGGTGTTGACACACGTGGTGCCGCGGGCTCAAGACGTTGGCATAGCGCCGGTGCAGGCTGCCGCTATAGTAAGCGTGATGGGTGCGGTCACCATTCCCTCTCGAATACTCATCGGCATACTCTCCGACAGGGTTGGCAGGAAGACAACAGGCATCGTTTGCGCCCTGATACACACTGTGGCCATGCTCTGGCTCATCGGCTCCACCGAGATGTGGATGTTCTACCTCTTTGCCGTGATCTACGGCATAGGCTACGGAGGGCTGGACCCTCCGATAGTTGCCCTGATCGGCGATGCCTTTGGACTGCGCCGGGTAGGTGTGATTATGGGGAGTTTGATAGTTGGCTGGGGACTGGGAGCAGCCCTGGGGCCGTACCTCGGCGGGCTCGTCTTCGACATCAGCAGCAGCTACAGCACAGCTTTTTTGGTTGCGGCGCTCGTCATGGTAATGGCAGCTATATTCATCTCGCGCCTAGATATATCCAAAAATAGCTAGCCAAGCGGTCACTACAACTTCAGGCGAAAACCCTCATCCGTGAGAGCAGCTCATTGACTTTAGCAAAAATCTCACCTCTGTTCTTCCGAAACCTCCTCCTGCTCTGCCTTTCCCGCGCCCAACCGTCGAAATCAGAGAGAAACAGGCAGGGGGCATGGCCCGAGTCGTCTATGATTTGCTCACGCTCCAGGGGTATGCCCCGCGCAATCATCCCGCGCTCCATCGGCGTATCCCGACTCGGGTCGCAGGCGACCCACCCACCCAGCCAGACCTCACAGTCAACGTGGTCCTGCTCGACAGGTGCGTCACCCATGCGCTGCGCCATCTCTTCGTCACCGGTTATCGCCCCCCAGAGGCTCACCTCAGACCTGATACGATAGGCGCGGTACCTCGCTCGAATACCCAGAGACCTGAGCATGGCGACCAGGAGGTTGGTCTTGCCCGCGCACATCCCCCAGCCTTTGGCCAGCGTCTCCGAGGCCGTAACGTCCCAGTCCTCAAGGCCGTAGGGTAGCTCCTTGACGAAATTGAATAAGCTCCGGAACATCTCCTCGCGGCTTTTACAGCCCCGCGTCAGCTCCAGGGCCCTGGCCTCGATTTCCGGGCAGATGTCGAAGTCACAGAGCTCGCTAGGCCGTAAGTATTTATCGTCGTTTGGGGTTGTCACCACAGACCTATTGTAGCCATGTTGAAAGCAGATGCCAAACTAATCCCTGTCGTAAATATTGAAGTCCATCACAACGATTCCTTGACAGATCGAGCCCGATTCGATAGGATACTCGCACAACGACGGCGTGTAACTCCCGGCACATATATTGCCATTTCTTACTGCATCTCCATGAATCACGCTCGAAAAGGAGAAGGATGAACTGGTTGGACGCGGTATGCATCATTGTCCTGGTACTCGGCGGTTTGAGGGGGTTATTAACGGGGCGATTACTGCCCCTTCTCATCATCTTCGCAATATGGATTACAAGCATCGCTCTGGCGGTCAACTTCGAGGACCAGCTCGGCTCCACGTTCGGCGACTATCACTGGTATCCCCTGCTGGCGTTTTTCATCATCCTGATCATCATCCAGGCCATCATATACTGGTCGGGAATACCGGTGATGATACTGAACAGTATTAAGTGGCGACCTCAGAGGTCGATGGACATGCTGGGGAGCGCGCTGCTGAGCGCGTGCATAACTGCAATCTACTGCGGGCTGGCCTGGCGGGTTCTCTGGGAGATCGCGGTAGCGGTGACACGAACGTCCGGCTTCACTGTTGAAGGAACAGGCGCCGCCAGCAGCTACTACAATCTGATAGAGGGCTCTGCCTTACGCTCGGGCTTCATTGACTTCGTCGATTGGTACGAACCGCCTCTGGGCGTGGTGCTCGGATCGATTGTACTGGCAGCCCTCGTAGCCCTCGCCGTGGCGGGGAGATTAAGAGGAGCGGGGAGCGAGGGTGAGAGTGAAGATAACGGGGAAAGCGGAATTGCCGGGGGGAACGGGGCTGGCAGCGGCACTAAGACGGTAAGTCAATAGTTTAACATTTAGCCGAGGGTCCTGTATTCTATAAGAGCGTTCATAACCTGAAGTTAGTGGTTCACATCCCTCTTATTTTTATCAACTTAACCCTGCGTAATATCACCCTGATTAAAAAAACCATCAGTAGACCGGGGCCTGTTACTGGATGAGCAACTAGTTACGGTCCGGCCCCATGGACCTGTAATTAGCTGCCAGCCATTTGCCCTGGCAGCGCTTGCTGCACCATCTTATCTTCAGTCCCAGCTCCTCCTGACGCTTGACCGTGCCCGCTTTACGGGTGAAGAGCGCACCACACCACTCGCAAACAAAGGTCTGGTGGTGGGCTTTCCTTCTCCTCTCCTTCTCCGCTGTCCAGCATTCATGGCAATACCCCTGATAATAGGCGGTCTGCGTTATTCCGTTTTCAAGCAAACGGATCTGCCTCCCGCACGTGTTGCAGAATCTGGGATGGCGTCTGCGGCCATTAGCTACCTGCCTGATCCTCTCCCTTGATACCCCCAGAAGTCGCGCTACCTCGGCGTAGCTCAGAGAAGGATTCACCTGGAGAATCCTTGTTGCGCTGTCCTTGATAATATTATTTGCCATTTAGCTCATCCTCCTTCAATGCCCATAGCGATCTCATCCAGAGGCAATTGCTGAAGCAGGTTCAAAATCAGCTGCCATCGGCCGGATGGAGTCCCTTCCTGAGAGCCTTTTCCTTGAATTCCAGATATGTCAGATAGTTTGCCAGTTCCTCCAGTTGCTCCTCAGCAAGATCGGGGACGATACCACCCACATATTCACGCTTGCTGGCCAGAGTGCCGGCCAGGTCCATTTCGAGCATGCCGATTGTTCTCAACAGGTGGTTCGGGCTGACCCCCAGATGAGGACTCAACCTTCGGATGACACGAGGGGTCGGATTTCTCTCGCCGGTCTCCAGTTGACTTAGATAGCTGGCGGTTATACCGGCCAGCCCGGCGAGCCGGGCCTGCGAATACGTTACCTCTCCTTCACGACGGAGCCTCCTGAGCTCCCTGCCGAACTCACTTCCCGGTTTCCTCATAGGATGCACCGATCCTTAATCTGATGAGATAATATAACAAAAAGTTAAAAATTGTCAAGTTTACCTCTTGACATTGTATATTATTTGTGATAGCTTTTGTCAAGTAAAATAACATTTTGTTAGTTTTCATTTTTTTACTGGTGTTATCGTACCAGAGGGGCATCGCAGACAATCATTCTAGATATTGACATTTTAAGAAAGGTGCGTGCGTAAAATGAGCGCTTCAAAGGTGATAAAGTGCATCTTCGCCAGGATCGTAACGTACAGGGACGACGTTTTGGATCTTCCTCTTTACATCGATGCCTTTTTTAACAGAAAGCGTTTAGCAAGGGGTGCCGGACGCCACCGGCAACACAGTGTGAGGTTCTCAACATCATCGGCCATCTAACACAGGGAATCTACACAGACTTCAGTATAGAAAGAAAGGAGGTGATCATAGAATGCCAGCGTTAGCAGAAATAGTAGCAGGCGCAATGGAAATTGTACGTCAGTTGATGCAGGAATTCGTCACCGTAGATAAGACGACTTTATCGGCCGATAACTGCGGCATTGTTCAATACAACGCTCTCTTGACCGGCTGCGGTGATTCACTGGTGGACCAGCTCGCCCAGTTAGTATACTCGGGCGTACAGCTAGGGGCTGAACTTTTGGGTGCACTCATGGTAATCCCCGGCACCGCGTAGACAATCAAATCTCTTTTGACTGCACAGAACCCTCCAAATGGAGGGTTCTGTGTTTATTCGAGCTTCTCTAAGCCCGCTCGTTGAAAACCACCGAGGAAATTTGTTACAAGCTGTTCGACAGCCTCAGATGGTGAGGAAGGGGATTATTTAAGAAAAAGTCCACAAGTCTAAGGGCGGCAGTGAGACAGATTTAGGAAGCGTGGCAAACCCTTTACAGGCTTTACATATAGAAGCGGTGTCCTTCGAAAGGCTCCTGTCGACCGAGCTGCTGATCGTGGTCGCCATTCAGTGGGCACCGCTGTAATCCAAGTCCAAGAGTACATATCATGCATCCTGGCTCTTTTATAACACGGGGTAAGTGCTGCTGAACCTCCGATCTCCGTAAGGATGTCGTTGTAGACATTATATGCGATTGTCCGGTACTTTCAACTTCACTACTCTTCACCTTTCCTACCGATTTCCGGGGATTACGCCTCGATGCTGCCGGTCTATGTCAAACTGAAAGCGCCGAGTCAGGGCAAATCCCAGCAGCGATTTTAGCCGCAGGCAGCACGTCGAAGCGTTCGGGAAAGAGCAGTTGATTAAAGGCGGAAGAGCTATGGCTATATCAGGCGAGGCATATAAAACAGGGCCGCCGCCCGCAAAGAAGCTAACCGGAGAGTCTTATATGATCGGTGTTACTCAAGATTGTCAAATGTCCGCTGTATCAACTCGGGTAGAGCGGGGTGTATATGTAAGCCACCGTAGATACCCTGCAGGCTTCCTCCCGTCGCCATGGCATTTATAACTTCCTGGATAAGTATGGGGGCATAAGGACCTATAATGTGAAAGCCCAGTATCCTTCCGCTGTTCTCGTCAACTATCGCCTTGGCAAAGCCCTCCTCCTCCATCATAGCCTCTCCCTTCGCGGTATCCGAATACATTGCCCGTCCCACCTGCACGCGATAATCCCTTCTCGCGCTCTCCTCGGTCAGCCCCACAGAGGCAATTTGGGGATGTGAATAAACAGCGTGTGGCACCGCGTTGTAGTCCATTATCATCCTCTCCCGGCTAATCGAATTATGCCAGGCTACTGCCGCCTCCCTGTTCGCCACATGTAAAAACATCTGTTGTCCGTTGGCGTCCCCCACGGCAAATATGTTTTTCTTGCCTGTCTCAAGATAATCATCTACTTTTATGAAACCCCTTTTATCAACTTCCACACCCGTGTTCTCAACCTTGAGCAAATCGGCATTGGACCTCCTCCCCACTGCAATCATGACTCTCTCGGCAAAGTACTCCGCCTCCCTGCCAGTCTTACCGTCCTTTGCCACGACCGTACAACCACTCCCCGTTTTCCTTATTTCCTGCGCCTGGGTATTGGTATAGATGCGCATACGCTTCGCCATCTGGCGCTCAAGCAACTCGGATATCTCACGCTCCTCAGATTGGGCAAGCCTGTCGAGCATCTCCAAAATCGTGACCTCGGTGCCCATCGCAGCAAAGAAGTGGGCGTATTCAACTGCGACGTATCCGCCCCCGATTATCAAGATGCTGCGTGGTCTCTCCTTTAGTTCCAGTACCGTCTCGTTTGTAAGATAGTCAATGCTGTCTACACCCCTGATAGGAGGAATTAGAATACGTGAACCGGAAGCGATGAAGACCTTTTCCCCCTTTATTCTCTCGCTATTAACCTCCATGGTGTAACCGGCGACAAAATGTCCCTCGCCTTCATAGAAATCCAGGCCTTTCAGTTGCCCTACCCCTCTTTTAATGCGGGTTTGAGTTTCCTGCCTGCTTTTCCTCATCCGCCCCATTATCGAAGCGAAGTCTATACCCCTGATTTGCGTATCTATGCCCAGTTTCCCGGCTTCCTGGATTTCGGCTATTCTATCTGCCGGGTAGATCAGCATCTTCGAAGGTATACACCCCAGATTAAGACAAGTGCCCCCATAAGGCCCTCTGTCAACCAGAGCTACCTTGAGCCCTTCCGCTAATGCCCCATCCACAATTGCCATCCCGGACCCAGATCCGATAACAATGACATCGTAATTCTTCATTTCATGCTACCCCCATCCCCACTTTTTTATCCTCAAACCGCTGGATTTACCATATCCGCGTACAGCTACTCACATTTCCAAGCGGAAACGGCCAAAAGGTGCCAAGATATGGTTCTCCAGCGATGTCTTCTGCTGTCGACCTATGTCCTGCGCACAGCCATGAAGATCATAAAGAAGCCTATTACAAGACCCACTACCCCTCCAATTAGAAAACCCAAACCGGTGCCAAATACCAGAGGAACCTTCGCTCCCACCGATACCTTCAGATCAAGCCCAGCGGAACCGTCATCGTTCATCAGCACCAGCGAATAGGTACCCGACTCCAGCGACCACTCCAGGCTCTGGGTACCGGAACCATGTGCCGACACCGACCAGAATGTTTGGGAAGCAGGGGGTGCGGCGCTGAAACCGCCCGGGTGATATTTGTAATCTATTTCATAAGGATAAATGCTGAACTCAGTGATTTCATCATACCCGACGTTGTGCAGGTAGGAGTCCAAGTCCGATTCCTCCGCTATTCCCATGAAAATCTGTTTCGATGGATCGCCGCTATAGCCCTCCACCTTAAAAGTGACCAGATCGCTCCAATCCCATATCCATGCCGCGGATAAATCTATATCAGCGGGCTCGGTGATGATGGCACTGGAACCCTTTTCAAGCCGAACGAACCGCGTAGTAAAGAAACCCTCATCATCTGTAAGTGCACCGTTAGCCCAGAGCAAAGCCCCACCCCCGAAGACCAAACCAACCGACACCAGCAATACGATGATTCCGAATACCAGCAGAACGACCTTTCCTGCACTCATACCGACACCTCCCCATTCTCTTACTTCGAGTGCTTGACCTGTACAGCAAGCTTAGCATTAATAGGTCATAAAATGAAGGGGTAAAGGGTTGCGAAATTACCGGCTCCAGGGGCCTTAGTATCCTGCCACTTATTCCAAGTATCTGTAAAAAACCTGTATAACGCGGATAGAGAATCTGCAACGCTCCCTGATTTACTAATTGTAATCGAGCTTATAATTACCTTCTAATCCGACAGCTGTAAACAATTGAGCTAAACAGCCCGTCGGTAACGGTCTACGGCCAGTGGGACGAAAATTAGTGAGATGCCCCTGAGTACCAACCTGCCTGGCGCTGTATTCCCCAACCTGCCCTAAAAAATTCGTAAGCTTACACAGAAAAAGCAGCCTTTCTCCATAATTTCTCCACAATTCCCCTATAGACTTATTTCACATTCATTAATCGTGCACGTTATGTTCGAGTCGACCATGCCTGAAAAAGTGGGTGTCAGGGCTGCAAATAACAATACGACAGAGTCTTTACTTCCGATGAGAGAAGCCTGCCGCATATTGAATATACACGGTAATACCTTAAGGCGCTGGTGTGAGCAGGGAATTATCAGGGCATACCGCATCGGTCCTTCTAATCACCGGCGGTTCAAGTTGGATGATGTCCTCGCGGTACTCGAAGAAAAGCCGCGTACACGGTCGTCCTCACCAGGGAGCCACTGATGGTAAGCGCACTCTCGGGTTTTATTGGCCCACCAGCATTAATAACAGAGAGGTATGGCTAAGACTGTTTACCTGATATCAGGGAGGTAAAAATGATTAATAGATTGAAAGCGCTAAAGCCGCGGCGGGTTGCATTGCTGTTTGCTTCATTATTCGGCACAGCGTTCGCGGTCTACTTAGTCGTTCGTAGGCCGTAGGCTACCCTGAGCTAGAGGAGGAAGAGAATGCTATATCGATTAAGAAGAATTTTCTTAGGAATCAGAAGGCTGAAGCTGTGGCAAAAGACGTTGCTGATTGTCCTGCTCATTGGTCTGGTGGTCGGGCTTCCCGTCGCATATGGGGGTAGTGATGGTGGTTCTGCTGCCGGAGCGAGCGGTGAAAGCAATACAGAAATCTATTTGGTGCAATACGGTGACTTGACTAGCACTATCTATGCCAGCGGCAGCCTGGATTACTCTACCAGCGAACAGCTCACTTTTGGTAGTGCAGGGACTGTGGAGGCCGTGTATGTAGAGAAGGATGATGCCGTCAAAGCGGGGGATGTGCTGGCCAGGCTTGATAGCGAATCGATCGAATCACTTGAAGAGTCAGTGGCCCGGGCCAGGATCAGCGTTAGAGATGCCGAAGAGGCGCTTGAGGATGCCCAGGATCCGTACAGTGAATCGGATATTGAGGATGCCAGAGAAGCCGTAGAGCAGGCTCAGTTACAGCTCCTGGATGCTCAGGAACGGGGTGAAATCAAAGTCGCCAATGCAGAGTATGCGGCGGACAAGGCGTTTCAAAAATATAGCGACAGCTTATTGCAGTATTTTACCGGACAAATTAGCTTCGATGAACACCAGCAGGCAGTGAGGGACCTGGCGATAGCGGAACTCGACCTGGAGATGGCCAGGATTAATGCGGATAAGTCGGTGTCCAGTGCCGAGGATGCGCTGGAGAACGCAGAGGAGACGCTGGAAGAGATGTTGGCCGGGGCTGATCCTCTGGAAGTAGCACTGAAACAAAGCCAGTTAGACAGCGCAAGGGTTACCTTAGATAATGCGCTGGAGCAACTGGAATCGGCCAGAGAGGGCTACCCTATCGTAGCTCCCTTTGACGGAGTCGTGGCCGATATAAATGTTGCCCCGGGTGACGAGGTAAATGCCAATACGGTCGTCATTGAGCTGGTAGATTCCTCCGCTTTTGAAATGAGCGCCAGCGTCGATGAGATCGATGTTGCGCAGTTGAGGCTGGGGCAGGGGGCAACCGTGACTCTTGACGCTATTTCGGACACTGAGCTATCAGGTAATGTATCCAGCCTATCTGCCTTTGCCCAATCTCAGTCCGGGGTCGTATCGTACCCGATCACTATCAGCCTGGATGTTCCTGAGGGTATCCAGCTTCTGGAGGGAATGAGCGCAACGGCGACGATAGAGATTGAGCTGGCCAGCGACGCACTGCTCGTGCCAAGCTCGGCTATCACTGGTACAGGCGACAGGTCAATAGTCATGGTAATGGTGGACGGGCAGCCGCAGCCGAGGATGGTAACCCTGGGAGCAACCGACGGTGTCCAGACCGAGGTGGTCACAGGCCTGGGGGAGGGAGACGAGGTGATAGTTGAAGTTGGGACTGCTACCGGGGATTCATCATCGCAAGAGATGCAGGAAGAGTTTATGGGCCCCGGAGGATTCACGATGCCGGATGATGGGGGTGGTTTCGTCGTCCCTGACGGTGGTGGCGGAGGATTCATGCCCAGGTAACAGACGGCTTTAGAGGTGGACAAGTATGATGCAGCTTAAAGACATTGTGAAGACATATCAGATGGAGCAGGTTGAGGTTCAGGCGCTGCGCGGTGTGAGCTTCAGTATTGAAGAAGGGGAGCTGGTGGCTGTAATGGGGCCATCCGGCTGTGGGAAGACAACCCTTTTAAGCATCATGGGTTGCCTTGATACCCCTACCTCCGGGAGCTACTACCTCGACAGCGTCGAGGTAAGCAATCTTTCGGACTCGCAGCTTGCCGGTATAAGGAATAAGAAAATCGGCTTTGTCTTTCAGACTTTTAACCTGCTTGCACGTACCTCCGCGCTGGAAAACGTGCGATTACCTATGCTGTACGGGGGGGACGGGCGCGACAGCGGAGAGCGGGCAAGAGAGGCTCTTGAAAGGGTGGGGATGGGTTCCCGTGCGACCCACAGCCCTGCGGAGCTTTCGGGAGGCGAGCGTCAGCGGGTGGCCATCGCCCGCGCCCTGGTCAACAAACCCGCTATTATCCTTGCAGACGAGCCAACCGGCAACCTAGACAGTCAGTCGAGCCAGGACATCCTGAACATTCTCTGCGAGCTCAACAGCGTGGAAGGCATTACTGTCGTGGTAGTGACCCACGAGCAGGAGATAGCAGGCCAGGCACGGCGGATTATCGCGCTCAGGGACGGCCAGGTAGTTGACGGGCAGCAGGTGATGGAGACGGCTGTGCCAGATCTAGGGCTGTCGCAGGGAGGGAGCCAATGAACGCCAAGCAGATAGTGCGCACAGCTCTGACGGCGCTGACTGTAAACAAGCTCCGGTCATCCCTGACGATACTGGGCGTGGTCATCGGGGTGGCTGCGGTCATAGCGCTGATGGCTCTCGGTGAAGGCACCCAGGTAACTATTGCCCAGAATATCGAGTCGCTGGGCACCGACCTGCTCTTTGTCAGTCCGGGAGCAAGCTCCGAAAGTGGAATAAGGGGGATGATGGGAAGTGCCAACACCCTGAGTCTGGCTGATGCCGAAGCGCTAACAGCGGCCTCCGCTGTCTCGGCGGTAGCGCCTTCGACCTCGACAAACGCCCAGATAGTGGCTGGAGGGGAGAACACAAGGGCGCAAATTACAGGCGTCACACCGGAATACGAATACGTGCGAAACTTGACATTGGCCGAGGGAGAGTTCATCGACGACTACGATATAGAACGAAGAACCATGGTGGCGGTTCTGGGCAGCAGCCTGGCGGAGACTCTGTTCGGTGAAACGAGCCCCGTAGGTCAGACCATTAAAATAAACGGACGTCAATTCACTGTAATAGGTGTGCTGGAAAGCAAGGGCGGTACCGGGGTCATGAGTGAAGACTACGGACTCTATGCTCCCATCACCACCGTACTGTATCGCATATCTGCCCAGCGGACTTCAACTGGAGAAATGAGCGTCTCGAGTATCAGCGTGCAGGTGGTGAGCACCGATAAAACCGACGCCGCCATGTCGGAGATTACAGCGATCTTGAACGACCGGCACGATATCGGACTTGGTGAAGAGGCCGATTTCAGCATGTCGAGCCAGGAGGAGATGATAGAAACCATGGAGGAATCGACCGAGGTCTTTGTCATCCTGCTGGCGGCAATCGCCGGTATCTCCCTCGCTGTCGGCGGCATCGGCGTCATGAACATCATGCTGGTCTCCGTTACCGAGCGGACCAGGGAGATAGGCATCCGCAAGGCGGTGGGGGCCAAGCGGCGGGACATCCTTTTACAATTCCTTGTTGAGGCTGCCTCGATGAGCCTTATCGGTGGGGCGATCGGGGTGGGGGCAGGCGTGGGCATATCGAGCCTTATCACGGGTCTCGACCTCGGCACCGTAACGATGGAGGCGGTGGTTTCTACAAACATAATCATACTGGCGGTCTCGGTCTCGGCAGCGGTTGGGATTCTTTTCGGCCTGTATCCCGCCTACAGGGCATCACGGCTGAGCCCCGTAGAGGCGTTGCGATATGAGTGAGGAGGCAAGAAGATGAAAGGAGATTTATTTGCCAGATTAACGATCGCTGCTGTTCAGCTTGTTGAACGGCTTTACAGGCAATCAAGAGACTGCGTTTGGTGCATCTTTAGATGGGAAGCCGAACCCATGTCCATGCGCCTCAACTTTATTGAATACAATTATCACACGGAAACCACAACCTTTCTCCATAATCTCTGCACAATCTATTTGTACTATCAATTTGAGAGGTTGAAAAACCGATCAAATAATAAATAGAGAGGGGGTGAGACTGAAATGTGGAAGAGTAAGAAAGTGATTCTCACAGGTCTGCTGGCAGTTGCTCTGCTTGTAGGGAGCACGGTAGGTATAGCCTTCGCTCAGGACGAAACCGGGGACGAGAACACATTTGAAGCCCGAAACGGGGCGCTGATGGTCAGGGTCTGCCAGATATACGAGGAAAATACTGGCGTTGTACTTGACCAAGAACAACTCCGGAATGCCTTCGCAGAGGCGCGAGGCGAACTGGCAGGTGAGGCCTTGCAGAACCGCCTTCAGGCAATGGCGGATGAGGGGACGATAACGCAGGAAGAAGCCGATGAGTACATTGATTGGCTCCAGGCCAAACCTGATACAGTAATGCCGGGTCCCGGGGGACGAGGCTTCGGGCCCGGTGGTTTCGGAGGCGGGATGCATTTCGGCCAGGGCTTCAACTGATAGGACGGTTTGTATCCTGACCTGGAGGTATTCCGCTCGGGTATACATGATGCGCTCGGTCCCAACTGGCAAGTAAAGCGGATAAGGGAGAGGCCAGTTGGGCCGAGCCCTCCTATCAAGAGAGGGCAGTGAATCCCCCCCTCTTTTTCCAGAGGCCAGTTCCTGAGCTGCCCCCCTGGCCTGTCGTTTGACAATTATTCTTCGGGAAGAGAGAATAGCTCTAGAGGCTAAGCAAAATAACAAGGTAGATATGGCGAATAAAAAGGTGCTGGTTGTTGATGACGAAAAGAAGATCGTCGATATCGTAACCGCCTATCTCGAAAAGGACGGTTACAAGGTCATTCCGGCCTACGACGGTGAAGCAGCCCTTGACATGGCCAGGAGCAGGACGCCTGATATTATAGTGCTTGATTTAATGCTTCCCGAGATATCAGGTTGGGATGTGTGCCGTATCTTGAGAGCTGAATCCAATGTGCCCATAATTATGCTCACAGCAAGGGATGAGGACACAGACAAGATAGTAGGGCTGGAATTGGGTGCAGATGACTACATTGTTAAGCCTTTCAATCCGAAGGAGCTGATTGCCAGGATAAGAGCAGTACTCCGTCGTGTTGATAGGACTGGTGAAACGAGGGGAGCAATTGATGTGGGCGATTTAAACATTGATCTTGAGAAATATGAAGTCAGGCGGGGTGGCAGTCCGGTAGCACTTACACCCACTGAATTCGAGCTTCTCAGGGTACTGGCCGAATACCCGGGCCGCGTTTATAGTCGCCTTCAGTTATTGGATAAAGTCCAGGGTGAAGCGTATGAAGGTTACGAACGCACCATAGACAGTCATATTAAAAACCTGCGTAAGAAAGTGGAGGTCGACCCTGATAATCCGAAGTATATTTTAACTGTACGTGGAATCGGCTATAAATTCGGGGGGGCAGCGGATGCGTAGCTTGCGATGGAAGCTGGGGCTTGCTCTGCTTCTGGTTGTGGCCATCTCCGTAGGCCTTACGGCGTTTTTAACCAACAGAAGCACCACGAGTGAATTCGCCAGCTATATGGAACAGAGCAGACAGAACTACGTGGAACTGGCAGGTGAGGGCCTTGCCTGGTTTTACGAGGAACAAGGCGATTGGTCCGATGTACAGAACTTATTTGATGGGCTTGCAACATTCGGCAGAAACAGGCTGGTTCTGGTAGACAGTTCCGGCACCATCATTGCCGACACATCCGGAGAGTGGATCGGGGAGACGACAGCCAGCGTCAGCCTGAACAGTCCGACAAGTGTTGTCACTGTATCCGGAGAGGAAGTGGGGGAATTATATTTATTCACTTCCCAGACAGGACACTGGCAGGGTTTTATAGGTAATAAGCCAGTCCCGGGTGACTTTCCGATACCAAGTCGGCCGCAACCGATAAAGGAGTTGGTGCCTTTTCCCTCTGAGGAAGACTATCTCAACCGTACCAATAACTCTCTTATCATTGCCGGCATTGTAGGAGCGGTAGTAGCGATCCTGCTCGGCCTGCTGTTAACGCGACAGCTAACCAAACCCATCCAGACCTTGAAGAATGGTGCAGCCCGCATCGCCAGCGGTGACCTGTCACACAGAGTAAGAGTCAACTCCAGAGACGAACTCGGTGATCTGGCGAAATCATTCAATTCCATGGCTTCGAACCTTGATGCCAGCGAGCAGGCCCGCCAGCGGTTATTGGCGGACATCGCCCATGAACTGCGCACTCCTCTGTCTGTAATCGAAGGGACTGTTGATGCTATGCTCGACGGGGTATATGAGCCTAATGCTGATAACCTTGGTTCGATAAAAGAGGAAACCGCCGCTTTAACCGGGCTGGTGGAGGATTTACGTGATCTAACGCTGGCAGAGTCAGGTCAGCTCAAGTTACAGGTTGAGCCTACGGCCCTGGCCGACCTGGTTAAGAGAATGGTCGCTCGCTCAGAGGTTATTGCAAAGGAAAAGGGCATTATTATCACGACTGATATTGCTGAGGATATTCCTAAAGTCGAGGTCGACAGCAGGCGAATATATCAGGTTACTGCAATATTGCTCGATAACGCTTTGAACCATACCCCTTCCGGCGGCGTGATTACAGTCACAGTGGCTGGAGAGGACGGTAAGACTGGATACCTGACAAGCCGAGGAAATGTATTGATAACCGTTGCCGACACCGGTGGGGGAATCCCCTCCGAGCACCTGCCCTATGTATTCGAGCGTTTGTACCGGGTTGACGACGCCCGTTCGAGGGAGAGGGGTGGAGCGGGGCTCGGACTCGCTATCGCCAAACAGATGGTCGAGCTACATGGAGGGAGAATCTGGGTTGAGAGCATAGTCGGGAAGGGGAGTAAGTTCTCCTTCACATTACCTGTAGCGTGAACAGGGTTGGCCCATGAGAACTATGCACAGTCTATGAGATAATCCTTCGTCTTTGCTCTTGACCCAGGGCCTGTCCGTACTTTATACAGTATCTCTATACGGCTCACAGTGCACCACTACATTGACCGGCCGTTCCATCGACTGCGTGATAGCTTCTTCAACATTGCTGCAGATTGCATGTCCCTCAGCCACCGAAAGCTCTGAATCGACAAGCACATGGACATCCATGAAGACCTCCCTGCCCACCAGGCGTGTACGCAATCGATGCCAACTCCTAACCCCTGACACTGTCTCGATAGTATCAACTATCGCCTTTCGCTCTTCAGCCGAAATCGAACCCTCGCTGAGCTCGCAAAAGACCCTCCAGAGTGCCTTCAATCCTACCATAACAACCATAATGCCAACAACTATAGCCGCCAACTGGTCGCCATGTCCCCAACCCGCCTGCCCGGCGATGCCTCCAAACAGTACCGCCACCGATGAAAGAGCGTCGGTGCGATGATGCCAGGCATTAACGTACAACACAGAACTCCGAGCCTGCCGGGCAACTCGCCACGTGACCCTATAAATCCACTCCTTAGACATGATCGATACTGCGGCAACGACAAGGACAGCATACCCCGGAATATTGATTTCCCCCCGGTAGAAGGAAAAACCAGCCTTCCAGGCAAGGAAAAAACCAACCCCGACAAGCATCGCCCCAACAATGGAAGTGGCGAACGTCTCGAATTTTCCATGTCCATAGGCATGGCTTTCATCGGCCGGCCGCGATGACAGCCTAACGCCCAATATAACAACCAGATCACTGGACAAATCGGACATGGAATGAACCGCATCCGCAACAAGCGCCGCTGAACCCACAACCAGACCAACAGCCAGCTTTAACGCCACAAGCAATACGTTGAGGCATAATCCCCATATGGTAACTTTAATGATCTGGCTGACGTGGTTCGTCTCTGCCACCACAGGCTGTCCTTTCACGACCTTATATCTATAGTCTATAGCTATACAGCAACAGTCGCAACATCATTTTTTAGATTACGGTCTTACAGGTTCCCATATCAGACGGCAACAGCGAGCGTTTTACGACCTGACGCAGTGTAGTCCAAAGCTGACAGTACTATTTTACCATCTGCCATCATGCTAAATGACCATTGTATACAATACAAAGCATGTGATAATGTCGTTTACGTCAGTCGATGGCGACCGAATCTTCTTATACGTTTTTATTAGAAGAGACCAATTTATAGCGGAAATTCAGTCGGAAAAGGCATACGGACGCCCAGCATGTGGCGACTCCGTGCCTTCCAGCACATATAGCTTGAATAAGGGAGTAACACATGGCAGCCAAGAGTAAGACAGTGGTAGACAAATCCTACGTGAGAACCGGCGCTATTAGCAAGCGTAAACAGCATCAAACACAGCCCCAGTTGACCGAGACGGACTATATAACCATTTTTGAGAATTCATCCGTAGCCATAACTCTGGCTGACGAGAATGAGAACATAATTTACTGGAACAGGTTCGCTGAGTCTCTCCTGGGTATGAATGCAAACGAACTATATATGAAACCGGTTAGCTCACTCTACCCGGAGGCAGAGTGGAGGAGAATAAGATCACAGAATGTCAGACAAAAGGGTATGCAGCATCATATCGAGACGCAAATCATTAAAAAGAATCAGGAAATCATCGATGTAGACCTCTCTCTGAGCGTCCTCAAAGGGCCAGATGGTAATGTGACCGGTTCGATAGGAATAATGGCGGACATCACCAGGCGTATAACTATTGAGGAGGAATTGAGGGCACAGCGTGATCACCTTGATGAATTGGTGAAAGCACGCACAGCAGAACTAACAAGGGCCAATAGAGAGCTTCAACGGGAAATCAGCGAGCGTAAGCAAGCGCAGGAGGCATTGCGTGAATCGAGGGACCAGTTAAAGCAATACTTTGAAGGCATTCCCGATGCAATCTACATCAATGATGTGAACGGAACCTTCTTGTATGGAAATAAGGCAGCAGAAAGAATGACAGGGTACGCACGGGAAGAACTCGTGGGCAACAACTTCCTGGAAGCTGGTCTCCTTCCGCCGGAGTATTTACCGAAAGCAGCCCGGATTCGAGAGCTTAATGCTGGTGGAAGACCCACCGGCCCGGATGAGGTTGAACTGATCAGGAAAGACGGGAGCCGCGTACTCGCTGAGATATCTACCTATCCGGTAGGAGAAGGAAAGGGAACCGAGACAATAGGGATCGCTCGCGATATCACCGAACGCAAGCAGTCAGAGGAGGCCCTGAGGGAGAGTGAGGAGAGATTCCGCAAAGTGCTGGATAACTCCATTGATATGGTATACCGGCTGGACCTCCAAACCGGTAGATATGATTATATTAGCCCTTCCTCAAAAAAAATGCTCGGATATACTCCGGAAGAGTTCAAATCCCTTGGAATTGAAAAAGCAACTCCTCTGGTTCATCCCGACGACGTAGACAAGCTAATGGAGAATATTATTAAACTGATAACGTCGCCAGAACAAAAAGATACGGCTTCAACCGTTGAGTACCGGCTTAAACACAGAAAATTGGGCTATCGCTGGATGAGCGATAACCGTTCAGTCGTATATGACGAAATGAATGTACCAGTGGCTGTAGTCGGTAATCTAAGGGATATAACCGAGCAGAAGATAGTGGAGGAGGCGCTGCAGCAAAGAGAGCAAGACTATAGTGTCCTGGTCGAGAGTATATATGATGGTATCGCTGTTGTTGATGTCGAGACGTTGAACATAGTCTTTGGCAATCGCCGTGCCGCGAAAATGTTTGGATTCGATCAAATACTCAAGGATGGAGTCGGGATCAACCTACTTGAATTTGTGCACCCTGAGGACAAAGACATAGTTATCAAGGGGTTTGCAGAAGATTTCTATCAAACAGATCGGCGTAAGAGATACGAGGTTCGAGCGAAGACGAATGACGGTAGAGATATATGGGTAAGCGCCCTTGCAACAAGAATCGAATTTCAGGGGAGACTAGCGGTCTTGCTTTCAGTAGCAGACCTTACCGAGCGCAAGTGGATGGAAGAGGAGCTGCGCATTAAAGAAAACGCCATCGATAATTCTCTTAGCGCTGTAGCCATGTATGATGTGGAAGGCAAGATAACATATGCAAACCAAGCTTTTATGAAATTATGGGGGTGGGATAAGAAAGAGGAACTATTGGGGAAACCCTATTGGATGTTCTTTAAATCGGATGAGGTTGTTAAAGACATAGCAGGGGCAATGATCAAGCGTCAAGCATGGGAGGGAGAACTGGTTGCGCGAAGAAGAGATGGCAAAGAGGTTCTTGTTCACGTGTTTAGTGCGATAGTGAATGACAATCTCGGAAATCCTGTACAAACGATTTCCTCTTTCACTGATATCACTGAGCGCAAGACAGCAGAAGAAGCACTGCGGGAGTCGGAGGAGAAATTACGCAATGTGCTCGACAGCTCCCTAGACATGGTATACCGACTTAATCTAGATACCGGCACGTATGAATATTTGAGTCCTTCATCAAAACAACTGCTGGGATACAGTCCAGAGGAGTTTATAGCATTGGGGCCTGAACACGCGGCCTCTCTGATACATCCCGACGATGCTGAAAGGCTATCCGAAAACATCGTCAAATTGATGGCGTCTATAAAAAAGGATGAAAGGGCTTCAATTATCGAGTATCAGATCAAACATAAAGAATTGGGGTATCGCTGGGTGGCCGATAACATTTCGGTAATTCGTGAGGACGCAGATAAACCGATACTAGTAGTTGGCAATTTAAGAGACATCACTGAGCGCAAGACAGCTGAAAAGGCGTTACTTGAGTCGGAAAAGAAATTCAGGCGCCTGGTCGAAGAAATGAACGATGGCTACTGCGTGCTTCAGGGGTCCAGGGTAGTCTTTGCTAACGCCCGAAGCGCCGAAATGTTTGGGTATATTCCGGAAGATGTAACTGACAAGACTGTCCAAGAGCTTCTACCACCAGAAATAGTGGATGAGCTATTAAAGATGCGTTTAATGAGACAGTCAGGTGGCACTATGCCTGAACAATATGAAACAACCCTGATAAGCAAAGACGGAATGCCACTAATAGTCGAACTGGGAACCAGGGTAATAGAGTATGCAGGAAAGCCTGCTCTATCCGTGGTTATCAGAGACGTCACCAAGCGTAAGCAGGCTGAGGAAGCTTTACGACACAGCGAAGAGTATTTTCGGGCACTTACCGAGAACGTCCTGGACGTTATCGTGGTTCTTAATCGTGACGCAAGCGTACGCTACAAGAGCCCATCCTTCGAACAGATGGTAGGGAAAGATCGAGCCGGCAAAGAACCATTTGAGTTTGTTCACCCAGACGATATAACGAATGCAACTGAGACCTTTGCTCAACTGACGCAAAATCCGGGTGCCACTGTACACACTGAGATACGTGGTGAGCATAGAGATAGCTCGTGGCACACCTTTGAGGTGATAGGCAAGAACCTTCTCGATGATCCCGCAGTGGCGGGCATCGTTGCCAATTTCCGCGACATCACCGAGCGCAAGCTGGCTGAGCAGGAGGTCCACCGCTTAAACGAAGAGCTCGAGCAGCGGGTTATCGAACGCACTACTCAACTTGAAGCTGTCAATAAGGAACTGGAGGCTTTCGCCTATTCCGTATCGCACGACCTGCGCGCTCCTCTACGCAGCATCGACGGCTTCAGCCAGATACTGATGGAGGACTACACCGATAAACTGGACGATGAAGGCAAAGACCATCTCCATCGTGTGCGCTCGGCCAGCCAGCGCATGGGAGAACTCATTGACGACATTCTAAGTCTCTCACGTGTAACCCGCGGCGAGATGCGTTACGAAGCAGTGGATCTCAGCGCTCTGGCGGAGACAATCTGTGCAGAGCTTCAGCAAAGCCAGACGGAGCGCCAGGCGGAGTTCATCATTACCCCTGAGATAGTTACCGAAGGTGATTCACACCTACTACGGGCGGCATTGGACAACCTGCTTGGCAATGCGTGGAAATTCACTAAAATGCGTACACCTGCCAGGCTGGAATTCGGTACGATTGAAAACAACGATCAGCTCGTTTATTTCATTCGCGACAACGGCGTTGGCTTCGATATGGCCTATGCCGATAAACTATTTGGCGCCTTCCAGCGCTTGCACTCACCCAGCGAATTCGAAGGCACCGGAATCGGCCTCGCTACTGTACAGCGCATTATTCACCGCCACGGCGGTAGAATCTGGGCCGAGAGCGTGGTGGACCAGGGAACTACTTTCTACTTCACACTTAACGACGAAAGGGGTGCTAAATGAATAACAAAATCATACTGTTGGTGGAAGACAATCCAGACGACGAGGCGCTGACCCTACGCGCACTTAAAAAAAACAATATTCTAAACGAGGTAGTTGTGGCACATGACGGAGTCGAAGCACTCGATTATCTGTTCGCCAGGGGCAGCTATGCCGACCGTGACACCGCTGTTATGCCGGAGGTCATCTTGCTGGATTTGAAGCTGCCCAGAATCGACGGCCTGGAAGTATTACGCCAAGTCCGCACCGGTGAAAGCACCAGACTCCTCCCCGTCGTAATCCTCACCTCCTCGAAAGAAGAGCGAGACATGATTGAGAGCTACAGCCTGGGCGCCAACAGCTACATCCGCAAGCCCGTCGACTTCATCCAATTCGGCGATGCGGTACAGCAACTAGGCCTGTACTGGCTGGTATTGAACGCCGCGCCGCCCAGGGTTCACAGGATAATTCATAAGTAAGGACGCTCAAATGAGCACAACGCTTCGCGTACTTATAGTCGAGGACTCGGAAGATGATGCCATTCTAGTGTTGCGCGAGTTACGGCGCGGTGGCTACGACCCATCCTTTGAACGGGTCGATACACCCGAAGCTATGCAGGCCGCACTCGACCAGCAGACATGGGATATAGTCCTCTCGGACTACGCCATGCCGTGCTTCAGCATGCCTGCGGCGCTGGCAATGGTTAAGGAGAAAGGGCTCGACTTGCCTTTCATAATCGTTTCAGGCGCCATCGGAGAAGAGGCCGCGGTAGCGGCCATGCGAGACGGCGCCCACGACTACGTAATGAAAGGGAATCTGGCACACCTCATACCAGTTGTTGAACGAGAGCTGCGCGATGCAGAGGTGCGGCATGAACGTAAGCTGATGCAGCAGGCACTGCGGGACTCGGAAGAACTATACTCCGCACTGGTGGGGAATCTAACCGATGCTGTATTCGTGTTCAAAGGGGACACGATCGCCTGGTGCAATGACAGAGTCGAGGAAATATACGGCTACCCCAAAGAAGAATTGCTCGGTAAGAGTGGGGATTTCTTCTACCCGAGCGACGCTGGCTCATCAGAATTAATCAGGGATGTTTCCACTGCGATAAGTAAACACGGCCTTTTCCGCAGTACGATCAAGTTCCGGAAGAAGGACGGAAGCTCTGCATATATAGAATATTCACTGTCTCAGATACAGGGAAAAGACCCTGTCGAGTTAATAGCTGTCGCCAGAGACATAACTGAGCGTAAAAAGGCTGAGGAGGCACTGCGACAGAGTGAAGAGAGCTTTCGAGCTCTCATCGAAAATGCTCAAGACGCGATCGTGATTCTAAACAGAGATGGTTCAATACGCTACGAAAGTCCGTCTTTCGAACGCGTGTTGGGATTCAAGTCTAAGGATCAGGCAGAATCGAATCCCATAGAGCTTGTTCATCCCGAAGATATGACAGAGGCAACTCAGACCCTCGCTCAACTAATGCAGAATAAAGGCGCTACCGTACATGCAAAGGTCCGGGCTAAGAACAAAGACGGGGCATGGCGCACCCTTGAAATCGTTGGCCAAAATCTACTCGACAATCCGGCAGTATCGGGTATCGTTGCCAATTTTCGTGATGTCACCGAGCAGAAGATGGCCGAGGAGGCCCTGCAAGAGAGCGAGGCACAATACCGTCTGCTCGCGGAGAACGTGACAGATATTATCTGCACCATAGACATGAACTTGCAGTTGACCTACATCAGTCCATCTATCATACGGCAAACAGGCTTCAGCGTTGAGGAATCGATGGCACGCAGACTGGAAGAGGTCATAACCCCTGACTCTTTTGAAGCTGTCCTGAAGGCTCTTGCGGAAGAAAAAGCCATGGAAAGCATAGAGCAAAAGGACTTGGCCAGGTCACGAACGCTAGAGCTAGAGCTAAAGCGCAAAGACGGTTCCACATTCTGGACCGAGGCAGAGGCAACCTTTCTGCGTGACCCGGATGGACAGGCCATTGGCATTCTGGCAGTGGCGCGCGACATCAGCGAGCGCAAACGAGCCGAGGATGATAAGAAGCAACTTGAACATCAGCTTCAACTCGCGGGACGCCTGGCCGCCGTCGGTGAACTGGCAGCGGGCGTCGCCCATGAGTTGAACAACCCCCTGGCCGCAGTCCAGGCGTTCGCCCAGCTCCTGAGCGAAAAGGATGACCTCGAGGAAAGTGTAAAGAGCGATGTCGATACTATCTATAAGGAAGCGCAACGCGCAACCAGAATAACGACTAACCTGCTTCGCTTCGCCCGCAGGAACAAACCTGAGAAACAATTAATCTCCCTAAACGAGGTCGTTGAAAAAAGCCTGGAGTTGCACGCCTATCGGATGAACGTTAACAATATAAAGGTTGTCACGGAATTAGAACCGGACCCCCCCATGACCATGGCTGACTCCGATCAGATGCATCAGGTATTTGTGAACATCATCACCAACGCAGAACAGTCTATGACGGAGGCCCACGGAAGAGGGACGCTCTATGTTAATACCCGATGTGTCGGGGCGATGATCCAGATAACTTTCACCGACAGCGGACCCGGCATCTCGGAAGATAACCTTAAGAGCATATTCGACCCGTTCTTCACCACCAAGGATGTGGGAAAGGGAACAGGACTGGGTCTAAGCATCTGCTACGGTATTGTCCAGGATCACGGGGGGCATATGTATGCCAAGAGCAAGTCCGGCAAAGGAGCCAGCATTGTTGTTGAGCTACCAATCGTCTCCGAAGACCAGTCCGTCCTCGAGACAACCCTCCCAATGCAGGCCCAGCAGTCCTGTGATCGCCTGGGTAAAAGAAACTAAGTCTTGCATCCTAGTATCTTGTAAAGCTTGCCTGTTAAGGTACAACAGGTCCATCAATTACAATATCCTCACCAATTCTTCGTAATTAACGCGCGATACCCGCTGAATCAGGACACACGGATGCCGCCAGGACTCGCGACTTATGCCCGATAACAAAACCCTGTTTCCCAACCTCCACAAACAGCGTAAGGTCATAGTCAGTCAACTGACTACTCCTAATGATCTGTCTGGTAGGCAACCCGGAATGAGATAAATGCCGTGGTGACGAAGCGAGGATTGAGTATTAAAACAGTGGGGATATAAACACGATTTCAAATATAACAAGAAGTAAATGAAGTCGCCAACTCATTTTCTCGTTGTTACAACGATTCTTCTGATCGGGCGTTTCCCAGGCGCTGCTTGGTTTTGTGCAATACCCCCAGCCCGTTGCAGCGGGTCCGAAACTTTCTTTACCTCTGGTAATGCTTCAAGGATTTTAAGAAGAGGGGTACGGGAACGCAAGTGGAGTTGAATTTTTAAACCTTTATCCTCCGTGCCCCTTACTTTCACTATCTTTATATCAGGTGTACTTCTCAGGTGCCTGTGCAACCTCACTATTCTATCCAGAGCTATGGGCGGTGGGATGGTTAGTTCTACGGTACCATCGTAGAGCGCTAAGTTTTGCTTTTTGTCTAAATGGCCACGGCCGCTCGACACATCCGTACTTTCTCCCGCACCCGGCTGACTGGAAAGCAATCCTTCACAGAACTTCTCGAAATTATCTCTCACCTCGTCTTCTCCCAGCTTCTTGCTCACAAGCAGTATCTGCTCAGCCCTCTGCCTGATATGCCGTGTCTCTATCTCAGCCGTTTTCATCGCCTCCTCAATGATCTTCTGCCCTTCCTCCTCGGCTTTTACTATCTTCGCATCTGCCGAACACTCAGCCCTCTGCTTCACATCAGCAATCAGCCTGCTGGCTTCCTCCTCGGCAAGACCCCTGACGGCCTCAACTTTATCGGCTGCCTCTATCAGTAGTTCCTGGGCCTGCCTCTCGGCCGCTTCGCTCTTTTGTCTAGCTTCATCGACAATGTCGATCGCTTCCTTTCTGGCTAGCTCTTTGATAGTTTCTACCTCTTTTTTCGCTTCTTTTATGATATCCCTAGCCTGTTGTTCAGCCCGCGAGATTTCTTCTTTTGCGTCCTCCTCTGCCCTGGCGATAATGGCAGTTGCCCTGGCATCCGCCTCTCGCTCCGCCTCCTCCCTGATACTGCTCGCTTCTTCCCTGGCCTCGAGAACCGCCTTCTCCAGGAGTTTCGTGAGAGACCGCAGATTATCCTGCTTGTTCAGAAGATCGCTGTTCTGATCTATCAGACTGCTAACCAGGGCAGCCACTTCGGCTTGATCCAGGCCGTTATCGACAACCCTGAATTTCCGCCCTCGAGCTTCCCCGGCTTTGCCTTTTGATTTGAACATGACCGCTGCAACTCCTCCCAATGGTCGAACTATGTACGTATTGGATTCTAGGCAAACCACCGATGCTCAGCAATAGTATTATGGTACCTGTCACATATAGGAAATTAGTACAGGTTATTTCCAAAGGTCCAGAAGGGCCGATGACTATTGACGGGCTACAGCTTGCTTTAACGTCAATAAGGGGTCTATGGATGGCTGTTCACCGGAGTAGAAATATGCCAGGTCCCGTCAAGCAGCCAACGACAATATCACGATGACCACTGTTGTTTCGATACAGTATGTGGTTACACGAGATTGCCGTAGCTGCCGGGATTCCCGGAAATCCATCAGGCCGAGAGGAAAATGCTGTTATAGCGTGAAGTTGAATCTTATTTAAAAGGAGCACAATTAGCGACCAACCCATCGAAAAGGGCGTGAGACGAAATTGGTCTCCGCCCTAGATAGTGGAAAGGCTCTGGGCCGGCCTTTTATTTTGTTGTCGTAACCAGGACTATCCTCGCAGACCCATCGCTTCCCTTCCAGAAAGCAGACTTTATTCTGTCACCCACTTTCCGCTTATCCGCGGCCCTACCTACTTCAGGCAGGTTTTCAAGGATATCAAGCAGCCGAACCGGGGTCTGTAGATAGAGTCTGAGCGTAATACCTTTATTCGCCGTGCCCTTCATATACAGGGTCTTGATCTCAGGAGTACTCGCCAGGTGCCTGTGCAACTGTAATATTCCAGCCAGAGATATAGGAGGCATAATCTCCAATTCTACAGCGCCGTTGTAAAACGCAGTGTCCTCCTTCGTATCCAATTCTCCCAGCTGGTACGTTAAACCCCCACCTGGTTTTTCTGGCATTTCGTCTGTTTTCACCGTTGCGGCCGGTGCGATTACCTCGGGTTCAGAGCAATTGCTCTCTCCCCCTGATGATAAGGCGGTTGCTTCTTCAAGAAGTCCTTGACAGGCCTTTTTAAACCTCTCCCTTATCGCACTTACTTCGCCCTCTACAATCCTCCTGCTTTCCATCAGCAACTGCTCGGCCTCTTGCTTAACAAGCGCTGCCTCACCATCAGCCCTCTCTTTCGCTTCGAGGACAATTCTATTAGCCTCTTTCTCAGCAGCCGTCTCGATTGACTTCGCTTTCTCTTCCGCTGCCTTTACGGCATTATGCGCTCGCTGCTCGGCCGCTTCAGCCTTTTGCTCCGCTTCAGCAACAATCCTGCTGGCTTCCTTCTCGGTAGCCGTCTCGATTGACTTCGTTTTCTCTTCCACCGCCTTTATGGCATCCTGCGCTCGCTGCTCGGCCGCCTCAGCCTTTTGCTCCGCTTCAGCAACAATCCTGCTGGCTTCCTTTTCAGCTGGCAAACTGATCGCTTGCGCCTTCTCTTCGGCTTCTTTTATGATTTCCCTAGCCTGCCGCTCAGCCAGTGAAATCTTCTCACGCGCGCTCTTCCCGGCCCTTTGCTGAGCCTCAGCAAGCAACTCTTCAGCTTTTCCCCTGGCTTTCTCTTCTGCCTTTGTGATAACCATCGCCGCTCTCGCCCTGGCCTCTTCCTCAACCTTAGTCACAAAGACATTAGCCTTAGCGTTTGCCCTCTTTTCCGCCTCTGCCGTGATACTATCCGCTTCTTCCTGAGCCTTGAGCACAACCTTCTCCAGAAGCTTTGTGAGAGATTGAAGGTGCTCCTGCTTGCTTGCAAGCCCGTTACTCCGCTCTATCAGACTGCCAATAAATGCGGACACTTCCGCTTCATCCAGGCCATTTTCGACTACCCTGAATTTCCGTCCGCATATCTCCTTTACCTCGACTTTTGTGGCAAACATGCTAATCACAACCTTCCTCAGTTGAACTACTATCATCCCGGGTTTGGGTAAACCCATCGGTTCCCAAAAATTTTATCGCCTTCAACTCTTCCTTCACCGCCTGTATGATGTTTCGGGCCTGCTGCTCAGCCAGTGAAATCTTCTCATGCGCGTTCGTCGCAGCCCCTTGCTGAGCCTCAGCAATTATTCTCTCGGCTCTCTCTTTAGCTTCCTTTTCAGCCCTGGCTGTGATCTCTTCAGCTTTCGCTCTGGCCCCTTCTTCAGCTCTCGCGATAATTATTGTAGCCTCTGCGTTTGCCTTCTTCTCCGTTTCTATTACGATCCCTCTTGCCTGATCCTCAGCATTGACCACGACCTTTTCCGCAAGTTTCGTCAGAGAATGCAGGTGGCCCAGTTTACTGGCAAGCTCTTCGTTCCGGTCTATCAGGCTGTGGATAAAAGCGGCCGCTTCAGCTACATCCAAGCCATTCTTTACTATCCTGAATTGCCGCCCCCCGATCTCTATCATACTGTCATCTATCTCGGACATAACGGATATAACCCTCTGTATATAAATAGCGTTCGTGTAAGATTGTAGGAGCACTACTGCTAAGCTACAATAGGAAATTCGTCCCCGCTACCTATAGGAATTTAGTATTAATACTCAGCGCCATTCTCTTCACTTACCCAGCCCACACAACATGATGCGGTGAAATAATAGTAACAATGGCTATTAGAAGTCTGGGGTGTAAAAACCTGACCAAGCAGAATTCTTAGAAAGGGGCTAAGCTACCTTTTTAGTCTTGCGAAAGCCAATTTCATCCGATGTTCACCGTGTTTGCGACGTACCGGGGCACTATGGTGAGTCCAAAGGGCAAGCAGCAATTGCGTTGTCCAATGCCGTTTGCCAGACCCTTTACTCCTTCTCAATTGCTTTTTCAAGCGGCTTGATCATCTCAGCTTTCATTCTCTTCAGGTAAATTTCCCGCCTCATCGATGGTATCCTGGTTAAAAGCATCATAACGCTATTAGTAATTCGCGTTCTGTAGTCTTTCTGCGGGAAATCGTATAACCCTTGTCTGCTGTAAAATTTATGGTCAGCCCGAAAAGGAAATCGGATTATGCCCCAGACAGCATCCCTGAAGAGCTTTGATCCACCCACAGCAAGAAAGGTAAACGGCCTGACATACCCTTCATTGGCAAACCGATTAAGACGCTCGGTAAGACTGTGCAATAAAGCGTCGATCTCCGACGAATTCTCAGACTCATCCGTCACAAAATCCACGAGATTCGCCCCCTGTAACTCAACATAAGCTTCGAAGATCTGCCTGAGATTAGGTATCTGGCTAAAAGGACCAGATAAAATAAATCCAACCTGTTTTCCGGTTAATGTGGGGATGTGTCCGTTGAAGAAACTCCTGTCAAAGTACATCTTCCATCTTGAAGACAAGTACCTGTCTTGAATGGTGCCGGCAAAAACCAGCAAATCAGCAGTCTTTATCTTCGTATTGTAAAACCCCATATATTCATCCTTGTCTCCATATGAACATTCGTTATCATATGCGCATTGAAGACAACCCAGGCAGCCTCCCTTGATATCCACATCATGGAGATTGATCACATCAATCTCACGGAAAAAGGAGGCCCTGAATCTCCCAATCATTTTCCCCAAGTTCGTCTGATCATCTTCGGAATCGGTTACAATGACCACCTTTTTCTCGCCTGTATCTATCTTCCTGTCGGTATCACCGGGAACATAGTCAAACCTGCTCTGAATCACCGGCTTGAAGTTCTTCGAGGTGGGTGCGTATTTCGGTGAAATCGGACACCGGTTTCGCTCCAAACCGGCCATCTTCTCGGGCAAATCGGCCACCCCTACCGGGGTGGATGGAGCAGTGCCGGGTCCAAGTCAGTTTAGCTTAAGC
>Ga0180431_10000098_pt1 | contig 111280 bp, 105 predicted proteins | sample SS_ome_11_FD_132459 | JGI IMG/M metagenome (GOLD analysis project Ga0180431, IMG submission 132459) | Hypersaline lake sediment archaeal communities from the Salton Sea, California, USA - SS_1_MS_1 metaG | ecosystem: Environmental > Aquatic > Non-marine Saline and Alkaline > Hypersaline >...
GGCCTCATCTACCCTTCCCTGATCGCAAAACAAACTGATTCATATCCGCGTGCTTGTTTCACGATCAAAACGGGAAGGATAAGTTCGGCCATATAACTTATGTTCGCTTCACTCCATAAGTTATGGCCTCACTTAAAAAAATAAGTGGGCATTGGCCCACTTATCCCGTTTGCTTACAATGTGTTGATTTTAATATAATATTATGAAAATGTCAAGAGTGTTAAGATATGCGGCAGACGCTCAGTCCCGATCCTCAAGGTCCCACAAGATCGGGAAAATATCGTCGTCATATTCTATCGAGGTCGATCCTTCGAGACGGCCGTACTTGTCATAATAATAGTTGCTTTCGCCTGCAAGGGGCGGGACGGGAGCGTATTCTTCGTCAGGATCGGGTTTCACGCCGACATACCTTTTCGCGATAAGATCCCCCTGGTCGTTATATTGCTTGAGCTCCTTAAGTTTGCCGTCCGGCCCGTAATAACCTTCGGCCACCATATTGTCGCCGTCATATTTCCACCGCATGGCCGCCCATCCGTCAGCGGTCTCGCGTAACCTGCCGTTCTCCGCGTAATATGCCTCTCCTATCTTATGGCCCAGGGCGTCATATTTCATGAATTGCTCAAGAGTGCCGTCTTCGCGGTAGTAGTCCTCCTCCCTGAGGGTCCCGGCGTTATCGTACTTCTCGGATATCCTTATCTTGCCATTATCCCAGTATTCGTTCTTCTGCGTTTTCCCGTCCAGCGCATACGCGCTCGCGGCACAGTTAAAGACTAAAAGTGCGCATATGACCGGCCTCAGGATCCTTTGCACTCGTGGCTCCCCTGCATTTCCCTGTTCAAAAAGAAGCTCAAAACCGTCCGGATAGCGACGATCGACCCGAGCACGGCCAGTTCCTGAAGGGTGGGCTCGACCACGGTCCTGATGATATCGGCCGCTATCAGGAACTCCAGACCCAGCAGGATATACGAACCCAGATGGTGCCTGAGGTATTCCCTTTTCCTGCAGATATTCTCGCCCTTGAACCTCATGAACTCCAGATGTACCAGCTCTACGGCAGCTATAAGAACGCCCCAACCCACCACCACGGCGCCTATCACTCCGATCGTAAAAGCTACATACTGGATCGTCTGCATATCATTCCTTCACCTTTTTTGCCGCGCTCAGGGCTTCTTTGACCCATCTTTCGATCCTGTGCTTTATCTGGTCCCTGACGACTCTGATCTTCGCGAGCTTCTCCTCATCAGTACCTTTGAATTTTGAGGGGTCGTCAAAAGACCAGTGTATCTGCTCCTTTACCCCCGGAAAAACGGGGCATCTTTCCGCCTGGGACTCATCACAGACGGTTATAACGTACTTATATGTCTTCCCCTGACCGCGAAGATCAAAAACGCTCTTGGTCTTGTTCCCGGATATATCTATACCTTCCTTTTTCATCGCCGTGACCACCAGCGGGTTCAATTCCCCGGGCTCCAGCCCGGCGCTTTCTACATCAAACTCATCGCCTGCCAAGCTCGCCAGGAACGCCTCGGCCATCTGGCTCCTGGCCGCGTTATGCACGCACACGAATAGGACCTTTTTCTTCTCCATCATATCTAACATCGGGCATTATCCAGAAAATCTTTCACATGCTCCAGGACCTTTCCCTTTTTGACCAGTTCTTTTTTTCCGGACGCCCGGTTTTTTACCTCGACCCCGCCCTGTTTCAGTCCCTTCTCTCCCACTACTATCTGCAGGGGGAATCCCACAAGGTCCGCGTCCTTGAATTTCACCCCGGGTGACTTTTCCCTGTCGTCCAGGATGACATCTATACCGCTTTCAAGAAGCTTTTCGTATATTCTCTCCGCCTCGGAGAAGAGTTCCTTGTCTTCTCTTTTAACGGGGATCACCACCACTTCGCAGGGACTTAAAGAAACCGGCCAGATTATACCGTCCTTGTCATGGCTGCGTTCTATGAGTGACGCCAGTATCCTGTTCACGCCTATACCGTAACATCCCATGACCATCACCTGTTCTTTCCCGTTCTCATCAAGGAACGTGGCGCCGAGTGATCCGGAATATTTCGTGCCGAGCTTGAAAGTATGGCCCACTTCTATGGCATATTTCAGCTCTATATCGGCGCCGCATTTTGGGCACGGGTCTCCCGCGGTTATAACGCGCGCGTCTATCCACTCATCGACCCTGAAATCCCTGTCCGCGCTCACATCGCGAAGATGCGTGTCTTTTTTGTTCGCGCCGGTAACTGCGTTCATCTTACCGCGAATAGCGTTATCGGCAAGTATCTTTATCGAAAGCCCGACCGGTCCCGTAAAACCCATGGGCCCGCCGGTGACCTCCTCGACCTTGCGTTCACCGGCAAGTTCAAAAGACTTTGCCTTGAGGTGGTTCTTTATCTTGGTCTCGTTGGCCTCATGGTCACCCCTGATAAGCACCGCTACCGGTTCCCCGTCAGCGACGTAGACCAGGGTCTTGATCAGGTCGGAGGGCTTCACTTTCATAAAACCGCTCACGTCCTGCACTGTGCTCATGCCGGGCGTCTCGACTTCCTTCACGCTCCCGGCCTTGCCTTTTTTACCGGATGTTTTCTCTTTCGCTTTTACTTTTGCCACTTCGGTGCTGGCCGCGTATCCGCAGGAAGGACACACTACTATCCTGTCCTCCCCGATATCTGACGGGACCATGAACTCGTGCGACACGGTGCCTCCCATAAGGCCCGGGTCCGCTTCCACGGATATGTACTTGAGGCCGCACCTGTCGAATATCCTGCAATAGGCGTCGTACATCTTCTTATAGCTTTCTTCCATCTTGTCGGCATCGACGTCGAAAGAGTACGCGTCCTTCATTATGAACTCACAGCTTCTTACCACCCCGAACCGGGGCCTTACCTCATCGCGGAATTTCGTCTGGATCTGGTAAAGGTTGAGCGGAAGGTCCTTATAGGACCTGACTTCCCTGGCGACAAGGTCGGTAACGACCTCCTCGTGCGTCGGTCCGAGGGCTATCTCCTTCCCGTGACGGTCCTTGTACTTTATCATCACATCGCCTATATCTTCATACCTCCCGGTCTTTTTCCAAAGTTCCGGCGGCTGAAGTGCCGGCATCAGGATCTCCGTCGCCCCCGCGCGGGCCATTTCTTCACGGACTATGCCCGCGGCTTTGCGCAGGGCCCTGTACCCCATGGGAAGATACGTATAGGCGCCGGCAGTAAGGCGCCTTATGAGACCCGCCCTCACCATCAACTTGTGGCTGGCGGCCTCGGCTTCCTGCGGATCTTCTTTAAGCGTAGGTATGAAGGAATTTTTCCAGCGCATATTGTTCTCCCTGATTTTAAACAATGTTCTTGTCCACAGTTGTCGGTCCACGGTCCGTGGACTGTGGACTATTAACCGCGGACTACATCTCTTCCTTTATCATCGCGAGCAGCTCCCTCACCGCGTCATTCGCTTCCACCGTTTTTATGACCCGGCCTTGCCTGAATATCGCCCCTTTATTTTTGCCGAATGCTATGCCGATATCCGCGTCTTTCGCTTCACCGGGCCCGTTCACCTCACACCCCATTATGGCTATGAGCAACGATTTGTCCGTATTGCGTATCGCGTATCGCGTGTTGCGTTTGAGTTCTTTATCCAGTTCTTTTACTATCGCCACCAGGTCGACCTGGCACCTGCCGCACGTGGGGCATGCGATCAACTGCGGGCCGAAATTGCGCGCGCCGGCAGCGGCAAGGATATGCTTCGCCGTATACACTTCCAGGACCGGGTCTCCGGTCAGGGATACCCTTACCGTGTCCCCTATCCCGTCCAGCAGTAAAGCGCCCAGGCCTATGCTCGATTTCACGATGCCCTGTTCGGCGAGCCCCGCGGCCGTTACACCGAGATGCAGGGGAAAATCGCATTCTACCGCTATTTTCCTGTACGCCGACACCGTCGCCGGGACTTCCGAGGCTTTAAGCGATATCACGATATCGTTAAAACCCCTTTTAGTGAAATGTCCGGCGTACTCAAGCGCCGAAGAGACCATCCTGTCCACAAGACGGCCCCTGGCGCCTTTTTTCAAAGACCCGGAATTCACGCCTATCCTTACGGGTATCTTCTTCGAAGAGACAGCGTCGATGATACGGTCTATTTCCGCGGGCTTATATATGTTGCCCGGGTTCACCCTTATTTTGTCCGCGCCCCGCTCGGCGGCTTCGACAGCAAGAGTATGATCGAAATGTATATCCGCGACGAGCGGTATGGCGATCTCTTTCTTTATGTCGGCTATCGCCGCCGCGTCATCTTTATCCTTGATCGCGACGCGTGCGATCTCGCATCCCGCGTTCTCAAGTTCTCTTATCTGTTCCACGGTAGCGCGGATATCCGAAGTGTCGGTCTTGGTCATCGACTGTATGCTTACAGGATGGGCCGACCCTATCCTGACATTACCTACCGTTACCGTCCTCGTTTTTCTTCTGGTAATCATAATTTAGCCCACAGTCCACAGTTCATTGTCCACGGTCGACGGTCTGTGGACCGTGGACATCCTTGGCTTTATCCTCTATTTTCCGCCCAGCGGCGTGAATTTCATGATATCGTGCCAGCTGATAAAAAGCGCGAACGCGATCAAAAGGATGAGCGCGACCTGGGTTATCACCTCCTGCACCCTGACGCTCACGGGCCTTCCCCGGAGCTTCTCGATGGCAAGGAAGATGATATGCCCTCCGTCGAGGACCGGAAAAGGCAAAAGATTGAATATCGCGAGGGCCATGCTCAAATGAGCCGTGATTATCAAAAGCGGCACGAAGCCCAGGTCCGCGGCCTGGCCTATAAGATGCGCTATCCCTATAGGGCCCGACACCGAGGTCTTCACCGGCATGCCTCCCGTAATAAGAAGCCATATGCCTTTATAGGTCATGCCGGTAAGCACCAAAAGCCTCTTCCCCCCGTAATACACGGCCCGGAAAGGATCATATGAGACCGAAAGTACTTTATTCTGCGGCGCGATGCCGATCATCGGCCTGGAGATCGTCTGCCCGAAAATATTCGTAACGCTCGAGATGTCGGGAGTCACCTTAAAATCCATCACCTGGTCCCCGCGTTCTATTTCCACATTCAACGCGGCTCCCCCGGCCGATCCTTTCTTTATAGCGTCCACAATGTCATCCCAATACTCTATTCTTTCATCATTGATGGACAGGATCGTATCTCCTACTTTCATGCCGGCTTTTTCCGCCGGGTAACCCTTGAGCACCTGGCCGATCTCGTTGGAAAGAGTGGGCACCCCTATCATGAAGATGATGCTGAAAAGGATAAAAGCGAAAATGTAATTCGTAAGGGATCCCGCGGCTACCACCCAGAAACGGTGTCCTACGGGTTTTGCCCCGAACTCGTAATCCTTGCCCTCGGCCTCGTCCGGATCCTCTCCGGCCATCTTGCAGAACCCCCCGAAAGGGATCAGGGAGACCCTGTAATCGGTATCGCCGATCTTGACGCCGAAAAGACGCTTGCCCATACCCAGGGAGAACGCCTCCACGACTATACCCGCTTTTTTGGCGGCGAAAAGATGCCCCGCCTCATGAACAAGTATCATTATACTGAAAACGATAAATACGATCACCCAGGTCAACAAAACTTAAGCACCTCCTCAGCCGCCCATCTTTCGGACTCGATGATGTCCTCAAGCGAAGGGTCGTCTATCCTGCTATGCCCGTCAATCGCCTTCCTGACGGTCTTGACGATATCAGTGAACTTTATCCTGCCGTCCAGGAAAAGCTTGACGGCAGTTTCATTCGCGCCGTTCAGAACGGCGGGCATCGTGCCGCCGGCTTCCAGGGCCTCGAATGCCAGAGAGAGAGCCGGAAATTTCTTCGTGTCCGGCTCGGAGAAAGAAAAGCATTCTACCGCAGAAAAATCGACCCTGGGAAGGTCCGCCGCCAGGACTTCCGGATACGACATCGCCCGCAGTATAGGGAACCTCATATCCGGACAGAACATGCTCGCGCTTATCGTCCCGTCCAGGAATTCGACCATGGAATGGATTATGGCCTGGGGATGGATGACCACCTTTATCCTGTCCGCGGGCACGTTAAAAAGCCAGTGCGCCTCTATGACCTCCAGCCCCTTGTTCATGAGCGTGGCCGAATCGACGGTGATCTTGCGTCCCATGTCCCATTTCGGATGAGCGAGTATCTCATCGATAGAGAATGAGTCAAAATCATCCGCTTTTTTCTCTCTTAGCGGCCCGCCGCTGCCGGTGATGTAAAGGGTCCGGATATCACCGCTTTCCCTGCCCGCGAGACACTGCATTACCGCGCTGTGCTCGCTGTCAACGGGCAGTATGCGGGCGCCGCTCTTCCTTTCTATCTTCCTTATTATCATCCCCGCGCTTACGACCGGCTCCTTGCTGGCAAGAGCCACGACCCTGCCCGCCTCAAGGGCCGCCACCAAGGGTTTCAGGGCGGCAGTACCCGAAATGGCCATAAATACCATGTCCGTCTGTTCCCTTCCCGCGAGATCCGCCAGGGCCTCTTCCCCGGCCACCACCCTGGAGTCCCGGGAGGTCTTATCCCGCAGTTCCCGATAAAGGGCTTTTTTACCGACCGCCACTATATCGGGATGAAATTCCTCCGCCTGTTCCGCGAGCGTGTCGATGTTCTCGTTACTGGATATGGCTTTCACGCGGAACTTGTCGGGATACCGCCGGACAACGTCCAGGGCGTTGCGCCCCACGGATCCTGTAGAACCGAGAAGAATTATTTCTTTCACACAAGAACTCGCCATGTTTAGTGTCATAGTGTCAGAGCGTCAAAGTCCTGACTATGACACTTTTACACTTTCATTTTTTACCATACTAAAAGGTCTTCACGTAGAAATAGAACACGGGTGCCGTGAACAAAAGGCTGTCTATAAGATCGAGAACACCGCCGATGCCGGCCACATACGGACCCGAATCCTTGACGGTACAGTCCCTCTTGATAAGGCTTTCCGCCAGGTCCCCTACCTGCCCGAGAGTGGCCAGGAGGAACCCTAGGACCAGCAGGTGCAAAAAAGAGAACGGCGTAAGAAACTGGCCGAACGTGACCGCAAGCGCTACGCCTATCAATATGCCCCCGATCGTTCCTTCCTTCGTCTTGTTCGGGCTTATCCTGGGAATGAGTTCATGCTTGCCGATACGGCGGCCCACAAGATACGCCCCTATATCCGTTCCCTTCGTGACCATTATAAGAAAAAACACGAGGTTGGCCCCGTTATCCAGCAACTTCAGCTTCAGCGTGAAAGAAAAGAACCACCCTATATAGAACAACGAGAACAGGGTCAGCGCTACACTGACCAGATGGTCTCTCGCGTTATCGCGCCTTATGAACTGCAGTGTCAGCGCGAAAAGGCTAGCTACCACGATGAGGATCGGCTCCAGGTGCTTCATCTCCGGGAGCCCGTCCCCCAGGAACACAACAACGGGAATAAGGCTGCCGACTACAATACCGAAGTATTTATACACGAATATCTTCCTGTTCTCGACCATCCGGAAGAACTCATGCTGGCCGAGACCCACGAAGAGCACGATAACAAGGCAGAACAGCCAGTTCGGAAAGAAGTATACGACAGCGCACACGAACGCTACCAGCAATATACTGCTGATGGTCCTCTTCACGAACTTGTCGGCCTTATCCACCGAACCTCCTTTCGCGCTTCGCGTATTCGTCCAGAGCTTTCTGCAGCTGGCCGGCGTCGAAGTCGGGCCACAGGGTATCGGTCACATAGAATTCCGCGTACGCCGACTGCCAGAGAAGAAAGTTACTAATGCGTTTCTCGCCGCTCGTTCGTATAACAAGATCCGGATCGGGAAGGCCGCTCGTATAGAGAAATCCTTCGAAATCCTTTTCGTTCCATGAAGAAACGTCCACGGACCCTTCCTTCATCTTGGCGAAGATCCCTTTCATCGCGTCGAGTATTTCCTGCCGGCCGCCGTAATTGAGGGCCAGGGTAAGGACCATTCCGGTATTGGCGGAGGTAAGGTCCCTAACACGATCTATCTCTCTTCTCAAAGGCTCGGAAAACCCGTCAACACGCCCGATAACGTTGAACCTTATATTGTTATCATGAAGCTTCTTCGCATTTCTCTTAAGGTTATCCTCGAGAAGCGCCATGAGGGCGTTCACTTCTTCCCGGGGGCGTTTCCAGTTCTCCGTGGAAAACGCGTACAGGGTAAGGGCCTCGATGCCGAGACGGGCACAGGCTTCCGTTATGATGTCCACCGTTCTCGCTCCCGAACGGTGTCCCATTATGCGCGGAAGGTTCCTTTGCTTCGCCCACCTCCCGTTGCCATCCATTATTATGGCGATATGCCTGGGAAGATCCATTGGCAGGTCTTACTTTATCTGTCCCTCGGGAGCGTCCTCTTTTTGTTCTTCGAACTCGGGAAGAATGACGATCTCCACGCGCCTGTTCTTCGCACGGCCGGCCGCGGTCGCGTTGGACGCTACCGGACGGTATTCACCGTACCCCGTGGCTGACAGCCTTTTGGGAGGTATCCCCTTGCTCTCCAGGTAGTGCAGCACGTTAGTGGCCCTCGCCGTGGAAAGTTCCCAGTTCGACTTCCACCCGGAAACCTTTATGGGTACGTTATCCGTATGTCCGTAGACGCCTACGTTCTTGTCCGGTACTTTTTTCTTAACAACATCTATTACTTTGTTCAGGACGGGATACGCGCTTTTCTTCACCTCCGCTTTGCCGGAATCAAAAAGGATGCTGTCGGAAAGTATTATTACCAGTCCCCCGTCCCGCATCTTCAGGGATATCTGGTCGTCGGCTATCTGGTCGCGGAGCCGTCTTTGCAGCTCCTCCTTTACCGCTTCGAACCTCGCCTGTTCTTCCATGCGCTGGCGTTCGAGGTCGTCTATTTTTCCTTTGAGTTCCTCTATTTTCTTTTTGCTCCTCGGGCTCTGTTTGTAAAAATTGACTGCGCAGCCCGATACCAGTATGCTGGACGCTACAATGGTCAGCACCAGACCCGACACAAGATACCTACCCTTTCGCATGACATCCTCCTTTATAGTTCAGGATCAAAATTGAATAAACCTTTACTTGCCGCCGTATATAAGCGTCTGCTTCCTGCTTTTGCCCACGGATACGAGCATTATATCGGTCCCTATAAGCTCCTTTATCCTGGCCAGGTATTTCCTCGCGTTCCCGGGAAGTCCATCGAAAGAGGTTATGCGCGAGGTATCCTGTTCCCACCCCGGATGGTCTTCATATACCGGTTCGCAGGTTTCCAGGAAATCAGGTTCACCGGGTATATTCTGGTACACCCGGCCCTTGTACCTGTAAGCCGTGCATATCTTTATGGTCTTCAGCTCGTCAAGTACGTCGAGCTTTGTTATGACCACCTTGTCTATACCGTTGATCGCGACGGAATTACGCACCAGCACGCTGTCGAACCACCCGCACCTGCGCGCCCTCCCCGTGGTGGCCCCGAACTCGCCGCCTTTTTGTCTGATACGGTCCATGAGATCGGGACCGAACTCCGTGGGGAACGGCCCTTCGCCCACCCTTGTGGTGTAAGCCTTGACCACACCGAGCACCAGGTCGATACGCGAGGGGCCCACTCCCGCTCCCGTGCACGCTCCGCCCGCCGTAGAGTTGGACGAGGTCACGTACGGATAAGTGCCGTAATCAACGTCAAGATACGTACCCTGGGCGCCTTCGAACAATATGGATTCTTTCTTTTTAAGGGCTTCGGTCATCAGTGAAGTGGTATCGCAGACGTAATCCTTCAGGTACCCGGCATACTTCACGTACTCGCTGAATATATCATCCGCCGAAAACCCCTCTGAACCGTAAAGGTTCTTCAGTATGGAATTTTTCTCGTCTATGACGTACCGGAGGCGGTCTTTCAGGTATTTCGCGTCAAAGAGGTCGGCCATGCGTATCCCCACACGGGCGACCTTATCGGCGTAACAGGGGCCTATACCTTTTTTCGTGGTCCCGATCCTGCCCTTCTTTTTCCTGGCCTCCCTCAACTCGTCAAGTTTCTTGTGGTAAGGGAATATCACATGCGCCCTGTCGCTTACCTTGAGCCTGTCTTCACAACTTATACCACGGGATTTCAAAAGCTCTATTTCGTCTATAAGCGCTTTCGGGTCGACGACCACACCGTGCCCTATTACACAAGTTTTTCCCTCATGCAGGATGCCTGAAGGTATGAGATGAAGGACGTATTTTTCATCTCCGATAACGACGGTATGGCCCGCGTTGTTGCCTCCCTGGTACCGCACGATGTGTTGTACGTCCTCGGTCAGGATATCGATCACTTTGCCTTTTCCCTCATCGCCCCACTGGGCTCCTACCAATACCGTCACGTTTCCCATGATCTTTACTTTTCGTTCATCTCCTTTGAGGCTGCGGGGGCGGCTGGGGAGGCACATAGACCCTTGGCGGCTGAGCGGGCGGCTGCTGCTGTTGCTGCATCTGTTGCTGCTGCTGTATCTGCTGCTGCTGTTGCTGCTGCCGCATCTGCCTCATTATCTGGTCTTGCTGCTGGATCTGTCTCATCAGCCTCTCGGTATTAAGCCGGGTCGCCTCATTGTTGACCCGCCTGAAAAGGTTCTGGACCGTTTCCTTGTCCAGATCTTCCAGCCTAGCGGGTATGTTGCCCTCGGCGGCATAATAGTATTCTTTTTCTCCCTCGGCCGTTTCCTCGACCGAAAACCCGGGTATCAGGAACGGTATCTGCGAATACGCCTTGACCCTTCTCTTGATGACCTCGACCATCTCCCCTTTCGATACGGGTATTTCTTCTTTTTCTTTCTCCAGTTCTTCTTCTATAGACAGCGCTTCTTCTTCCTTTTCCGGCTCCTCCTTTTTCTCCATGGTGGCTACCGGCGCCGGGCGAGGCGCGGGTGCCGGACGGGGGCGAGGTGCCGACCCGACCGGCTCTTTCTTTTTCACCGGGGGAGCCGGTTCCACTTCTTTTTTCTCAGCGGGGGCTTCCTTCCCCCAGCCAAAACGCGCCTGCACACTTTCCCACCATCTTATCAGCACTCCCTTGCGTCCCGTCTGCGCGGCATCTGCGCTGACAGGAAACAGGAAGACCGATACCAGCGTCAGTAAGACCACCAGTTCTATCCGGATCCTTTTCCCCAGCACGGCCTTTTGCCTCTTCATGCGCTCCGTTCCATCATCCGGGAGACATCGTGAATATCCTCTTCGCTATGTCGGGATAATTGGCAATAAAAAGCAGTTCGTCCCTGGTCAGGGGTTTCTGGGTATGGACATTCGCGTACCTGACAAGCTCGAGTATCCTGGTGGCTTCCTTGTCGTTCTTGAACTTGACCTCCAGCCTGTTATACACGTTCCGGAACCCCCTGATACCGCTGTATTCGCCGGCGGTTATGTTCCTGCCGGTATCTATTACCTCCGGCTCACCCCTGCCGAGCTCCTCGAAATCGTAAAGCTCGTAATTCCTCCTGTCCTTGAGCGCGCCGTCGGCGTGTATCCCCGACTCGTGCGCGAAGGCGTTGGCGCCCACGCCTACCTGGTTGACCGGTATAGGCACATTGAAAGCGTAAGAAGCGTATTTGGCTATCTTCCAGGCCATTTTCAGGTTGATACGCGGATCCAGGACGTACCGGGGGTTATTGGCGAACCCGCTCGAATACTTGACCGCCAGTATGCAGCTTAAAAGGTCCGCGTTACCCGCCCTCTCGCCTATCCCGTTCACCGTCGTGTTGATGTAGGCATCCACGCCCGCGTCGACGGCTGCCTTGGCCCCGGCCACGCTCACGGCGACCACCATGCCCAGGTCATTGTGGCAATGAAGTTCGATGGGGATCTTGACCGCGCTCGCAAGGACCGTGACCCTGTCATATATCGTGAAAGGGTCGTCGTAACCCAGTGTATCACAATACCTTATGCGGTCGGCACCGGCCGCTTTCGCCGCGTGGGCGAAATCTATCAGGTAACCCAGGTCCGATCTGGACGCATCCTCGGCGTTGACGCCGATAGCCTTTATCTTTCTCTTTTTAGCCAGCTTAGCGGCCTTTACCATGGCTTTTATCACCCCGGCCCTGTCCATCTTGCCGGCGAACTTGTGGTCGATCATCTGGTCGGACGTGGAGATCGACATGTTCAAATATTCAACGTTCGTCAGTTTCGTCGCCGTTTCGACGTCGGCTTCGACAGCCCGTATCCACCCGGAAAGGCGCATGGGATAAATGACCTTCTTCTTCGCCAGATCGAGGTTGGCGTTGATATAATTGATCTCGTGGTGAGTGAACGGGAAACCGAACTCCGACTGGAACACACCCATCTTATTAAGATATATGTTGAGCATGGTCTTCTGTAGTTTAGCCAGCCCCAGCCGCGAGGTCTGCACCCCGTCACGGTTGGTAACGTCAACGAACCTTATAACATTTCTTTTCTTCTTTGCCATGGTTATCTCCTTAATGCGGCGTGCCTATATCTTTACTTCTTTCACGTCGTGTATGTTGGGCGCCGCTTTCAGCTTTTTGAGCAACTTCTCGGGCACCTGGCTGTCCACGTTAAGCACGCTGATGGCGCTGCCTTTTTTCTTTTCCCGGCCGAAGCTCATTTCGGCTATGTTCACCCCGCTCTTGCCCAGGATGGTACCTATACTGCCGATCACGCCGGGCACGTCCTTGTTCTTTATCACCAGCATATACCCTTCGGGGATCGCCTCGATATAGTACTGGTCGATCTTGACTATACGGGGCTCCTTATTCGCGAAAAGCGTGCCCATGATAAAATGTTTTTTCTTGCCGGTGTCGAGTTCCACGCTTAAGAGGTTCGCGAAGTCGGTTATCTCCGATGTCTTTTTCTCGATGACCTTGATGCCTCTCTCCCGCGCTATCAGCAGGGAGTTGACATAATTGACGTGCTCCTCGAGTATCGGGTCGAATATGCCCTTCATCAGTGCGCGGGTTATGGCCGAGGTATCCGGCACGTCCGCGATCTCCCCGATGTACTTCACCTTGACGACCTTCAGGGGGTCATCGACCAGCTGCGCCTGGATGGAACCGAGACGCTCGGCGAGAGTGATGTAAGGCCTCATGATCTCTATCATCTCTTCTTCCATCGCCGGCACGTTGGCGGCGTTACGGTAGCCTTTTCCGAGAAGGGCTTCCGAAACGCACTTGGCTATGTCGATCGCCACGTTCACCTGGGCCTCTTCCGTGGAAGCGCCAAGATGCGGCGTCGTTATCACGTTATCGATCCCCATGACCGGACTGTCCACGGGGGGTTTCGCTTTCGTCTCGTAGACGTCCAGCGCGGCGCCCGCGACCTTACCCGACTTCAGGGCTTTCGCCAGGGCCTTTTCGCTTATTATGCCGCCTCGCGCGGCGTTCACTATCCTCACACCCTTCTTCATCTTCTTGAATGCCTTCTCGTCAAGCAGGTGCTTCGTCTCGTCGGTAAGCGGGGTATGTATCGTTATGAAATCGGCGCGTTTCAGGAGAGCGTCAAGGCTCACCGGCTCGATATTGAGCGACTTGGCCTTGTCCTCCGAAAGGAACGGGTCATATGCTATGACCTTCATGTCGAAACTCTGGGCCCTTTTGGCGAAAGCGGACCCGATACGGCCGAGGCCTATTATACCCAGTGTTTTCCCGTAAAGTTCCACCCCCATGTATTTTTTCCTGTCCCACTTGCCCTGCTTCACCGACTGGTCGGACTGCGGTATATTCCTCGAAAGCGACAGCATGAGGCTGAACGCGTGTTCCGCGGTTGAGATCGTATTGCCCGCGGGCGCGTTCATGACCACGATGCCTTTCTTGGATGCGGCCTTTACATCTACGTTGTCGAGGCCCACACCGGCCCTCCCGATTACCTTCAGCTTATCGGCCGCCTTGATCACCTTCTCGGTCACGGTGGTCCCGCTGCGTATGACGAGGGCGTCATAACCCTTTATTTTTTTCAAAAGTTCGCTCTCGGAAAGCTTGGACACCTCATCCACTTTGAAACCCTTGTTGGACTTCAGGATCTCAACACCCTCCTTGGCCAGTGGATCGCTGATCAAGATCTTTATTGCCGCCATTTTTCCTCACCCCATTCTGCATATTTGATCATTATTTACTTTAAAAGTTCCTGCGCCTTCGCCACGCCCTTGCCCAACTCGATACCGTAACCGAGCTGGCTGAGGACTATCTCCACCCCGGCGAGAGCCGAGATCGTGTCGTACTCGTCCATGTACCCCAGGTGCGCTACGCGGAATATCTTGCCTTTCAGGGATGCCTGCCCGCCCGCTATCGTAACGCCCTGTTCGTCGCGCATCTTCTTGACGAGCGCTCCGCCGTCAACGCCTTCGGGCACCTTTACCGACGTCACCGCGTTGGAGGGGCTCGCGGCAAAAAGCTCAAGCCCCATCGCTTTTACCGCTTCGCGTGTAGCGTTCGCGAGACGCGCGTGCCTCTCGAGTACATTGTCCAGGCCTTCCTCAAGCAGCATGTCCAGGACGGCATCGAGCCCCTGGATCAGCGACACGGCCGGTGTCCACGGGGTGTCGTCCTTGGCGTGCGCTTTCAACGCCGCGTGCAGACAGAAGTAATACCTGGGAAGATCCGAGGTTTCCAATAGTTTTTTCGCCTTTTCACTGACGCTCAGGAAAGCAAGCCCGGGCGGCAGCATGATACCTTTCTGGGACCCGCCCACGATGACGTCCACTCCCCACTCGTCCGGTTTGAGCTCATCTGCGGTCAGGCCGCTTATGGCGTCCACCACGAGTATGGCACCGGTCTTACCGACGACTCCCGCTATACCTTTGATATCGTTCACCACACCGGTCGAGGTCTCGCAAAGCGTACTGTACACGGCTTTGATATCGGGATTCTCCGAAAGGAGCGCTTCCACCTCGGCCGGATCGGCCGCTTTTCCCCACGTAACGTCGTAACTGACCACTTCCACGCCGTACGCCTCGCAGATCTCGGCGAACCTTTCGCCGAATTTTCCGCCTTTTATCACGAGCGCCTTATCGCCTTTCGAAAGAAAGTTGACGATGGACGCCTCCATGGCCCCGGTCCCGCTCGAAGCGAAGATCAGGACGGGGTTCTTTGTCCGGAATAGTTTCTTTATCTTGACGTTCACACCTTTCAGTACCGCCTGGAACTGGGGCGTCCTGTGATGTATGATGGTATCCGCCATCCTCAACAGCACCTTTTCGGGGACAGGTGTCGGTCCCGGTGACAAAAGTCTGTATTTCCTCATTATCGCCTTTCTCCTTTCTACGGTCTGGACAAACTCGTTATTACCTGGTCGACCAGGCCGTACTCTTTTGCCTCGTCCGGGCTCATGAAGTAATCCCTGTCGGTGTCCTTCTGGATCCTTTCAATGTCCTGGCCCGTATGGTCCACCAGTATCTTCTCCAATTGTTCCTTCATCCTAAGGATCTCCTTGGCCTGGATATGGATATCCACGGCCGCTCCCTGCACTCCCCCCCACGGCTGGTGCATCATTATGCGCGAATGAGGAAGCGCGTACCTTTTTCCCTTTGTCCCCGCGGCAAGCAGGACCGCCCCCATGCTGGAAGCCTGGCCTACACAATATGTGTTGACGTCCGGCTTCACGAACTGCATGGTATCGTAAATGGACAGACCGCTCGTCACGGCGCCGCCGGGCGTATTTATGTACACGTGTATGTCCTTGTCCTGATCCTCCATCTGGAGGAATAAAAGTTCCGCTATTATGATATTCGCCACGTTATCGTCTATCGGGGACCCTATGAACAATATCCTGTCCTTTAAAAGACGCGAATAGATGTCATAAGCCCTCTCCAGCCTTCCCTCTTTCTCGATGACCATTGGTATTATACCGCTCATATCGACCCTCCTCTTGAAAGTCTTTAATCGGAAACGGCAGCCTCTGAAAGGAGAAAATCCAGCGTCTTTTCCTCCCTCAGCTGCTCCTTCAGCCCGCCTATCAGGTCATGCTCTTCGTAATATTTTTTAACTTCCTCGAACGGCTGGTTATAGCTGCCGGCGAGGGCAGAAAGCCAGTTGTCGACCTCTTCGTCAGTGACCTCGATATTTTCGCGATCGGCCACGGCGTCCAGGATGAAATAAAGCCGCACCTTGTTCTCGGCTTCCACGTTAAGCTGCGCGGTCAATTTATCCTCGTGGGACTTGATCGCATCTTTGTCTACGCCTTTTTTGGTGAGTTCGTTCTCGGCCCTGTCCATCAGCACCTTTAATTGCCGCTTGACCATCGTCGGGGGAAGCGCGAAAGAATGCCTCCTAAGAAGCTCGCCCATTATCTGGTTTTTCATGGAGACCTTCTCGTTCTGGTCTTTCCTTTCCAAGAGCTGCGTTTTGATCTCTTCCCTCGCCTCGGCAAGGGTATCCTTCCCCAGCTTTTTAGCCAGTTCATCGTCTACATCGGGAAGCTTTTTTTCCTTGGTCTCTTTCAGTTCCACCCTGAACACGGCTTTTTTGCCCGCGAACTTTTTGTCGGGATATTCTTTCGGCAGCGTCGCCTCGATATCCTTCGTATCGCCCTTGTTCATCCCGCAGAGCTCTTCGCCCAGCCCCAGCATGGACTCTTCTTTGTCGGCCTCTATCCACATGTTCTCGCGCTTCTTGGAGATAGATTCGCCGTCCACGAAGGTTTCCACGGCGCAGACGCCGAAATCCCCCTTCTGGATAGGCCTGTCCGTATCGGTGAACTCGGCAAACATGTTCCTGAAACGCGTAAGCGTCTCATCCACTTCCTCGTCCTTAACGCTCACCTTTTTCCTGGTCACTTTCAGGCCCTTATATTTCTGCAGTTTGATCTCGGGGTGCACGTCCACTTTCGCTCTGAAAGTAAGCGTACCGGACGGGCCGAAATTGACGTCAGTGACCTCGGGGAAATTCACGGGTTTCATTTCATGCTTGCTGAGGGCCTGTTCGTAGGCCATCGGCACAAGGCGACGCGCCACTTCGTCCATGGCATCCTGCTGGTGCATCTTCTGGACCATTTCCAGCGGCGCTTTCCCGGGCCTGAAACCCGGTATCTGCGACTTCTTCCTGATATCCTGAAGGACCTCGTCAAAGACCTTGTCCACCGTCTCGCGGGGGAGTTCTATGTCTATCTGCCTCGAGGTGCCTTCCAGTTTCTTTACATTACTCTTCACTTTTCTCTTCCCGGTTACACTTAAAAGTAACCCGTTCCCAGTAACCGGTTTCCGGATAACTCTGGTTACTGGTTACCGGCTTTTAAAAACTCGGCTCTATAAGCCCGTAATTCCCGTCGTCCCTCTTGTAAAGGACGTTCGCTTCTCCCGTGTCCGCGTTCTTGAACATGATAAAGTTCCTGCCCATAAGTTCAAGCTCGAGTTTGGCTTCCTCGGGAAGCATCGGCTTGTCGGCAAAGGCGCCGGACTTGAAAACCCGGCCTTCTTCTCCGGCCGGAACGGCTTCCCGGCCGGCCCGCGCCCGGGAAACGGGCCTGATGAAACGTTCCAGCACGGCCTTGCGCCTCTTGGACTGGAGCCGTCCGTTCAGCCTTCTCAGCTGTTTTCTCACGCTCTCCGAAGCGTTGTCTATAGAAGCGTATATGTCGGGAGAGCTTTCCTTGGCCACGATCCTGTTCCTCCTGAGATGAAGGATTATTTCCGCGTTCTTCCTTATCTTTTCTTCCTCCAGGATGACCTCACATTTATATATGCGCCTGTACAGCTTCTCTATCTTCTCAAGACGCCTGTTGATATACGTCTTCAAGGCATCGTCCAGATCGATGTTCCTGCCGGTGATCTTAATGTCCATTTAGCCCCTTTCCATTATATATGTTAGGACCTTAATATATGAAGGATAACAATATACCACTATGCATATGGTTTTTCAAGCGTTGTGTCACATCGAAAAACGTTCCCCGAGGTATATTTCTCTCGCTTTGGGATCGTTTATCAGCTCTTCTTTCCTGCCGGCGATAAGTATCTGACCCTCATACATTATGTAGGACCTGTCGGTTATGGTCAGCGTCTCGCGCACGTTATGGTCGGTGAGCAGTATCCCCAGGCCCATCTCTTTTAGTTCCCTTATCACTTCCTGGCAGTCATACACCGCTATCGGGTCTATCCCGCTGAAAGGTTCGTCAAGAAGTATGAACATCGGATTGGTGACCAGTGTACGGGTTATTTCGAGGCGTCTCCTTTCACCGCCGGAAAGCGTGTAGGCCTTGTTCTTCCTCAGGTGCGATATCTTCAGCTGGTTAAGCAGCGAATCAAGCTGCCTCTGCCTTTCCCTGCGGGGGAACCCGAGCGTTTCCATTATCGCCATGATGTTCTCTTCCACCGTAAGTTTCCGGAAAATGGACGGCTCCTGCGAAAGATACCCGATCCCCGAGCGGGCCCTCTGGTGTATGGGGAACCTGGTTATATCCCTTTTATCGAAGATGATATGGCCCCTGTCGGGCTTGATAATGCCGGTTATCATGTAAAAGGTCGTCGTTTTTCCCGCGCCGTTAGGCCCGAGGAGCCCCACGACCTCTCCCCTGTGCACGTTTATACTGACCTCGTTGACGACCCTCTTGCCGCCGTATTCCTTTACCAGATCCCTCGTTTCAAGTAGATGCATGTAGTCTCCTCTTTGCTATCGTATCCCGTATCCTCCGGGATCTAACTCCCTTCGCTTGCCTTCCGGAGCTCATCGATCTCATCGGGATCGATAATGATCCTCGGTTTCCCGGTGAGCTTGGCGCTTTTTGTGCTTTCGGTATATACGGCTTTCTCGCTAAGTGTGTAGCTTTTGCCCCTGAGCACTTTTACGTTACCCTCGGCTACTACCTGGGCCAGATGCTGCGTTTCCGGGTCGAAATGGACCGTAAGCTTGTCCCCGTACAGTTCGCCGTCCTTATCCTTGACCTTTACGTTGTTGTAAAAAACGGCCAGGTTCTCTTTAGCGCTGACCTCCAGCGGACCGTCGCATTCGACCTTGGTATCCGGCTCCATTATGACAGTGACTTCCTTTTTAAGCGTTGCCTTCTCTTCGTCGGAACTCGCGCTGGCGCCCGTTCCCGTAGCTATCATACCTTCCCGCACCACGCGGACGAACACGTCGCTGTTTATCTGTTTAGTTGTCTGGGACCAGCTCGCTTCCTCCGTCGTCAGGATCGTACCGTCGCTGGAGAGGACCTTCACGTTGCCGATAAGCGTCACCTCGCCCTTCTCCTTGCGGTATATCCCGCTGTCGGAGCTCAGGTTCACGGTCGTGTTGTCGCCGTAAGCTATGGCCGTCAGGTCGTTGAGGTGTATCGCGTCGTCAATGAACTCTGCCGAATTGCCCTCCAGGTGCCATTGCCTCGCGCCCTTGGGGCTGCGCCCGTCTATGGTGAAGGACAGTATCTTCTGTTCCAGTTCTTTACGGCCTTCGGCGGCTTTTTCAGCTTCGGTAGCCTGTTCTTTCGAGCGCTGGCTCCAGTAAGACCACCCGCCTGCCGCGGCCACTATCACTACCAAGGATATTATAAGTTTTTTCATGAAGTTCCCTGTGTTTTCCATCTCTTGTGGACCCAGACCCACTGGTCCGGATATTTCCTGATATATTTTTCAAGCACGTCCGTCCATGCCTGTGTGTAGCGTTTGATATCCTCCTGTTTATCCCCGCTCGGGAGAAGCTCGATCGGTTCTTCCAGGACCAGCTTGTAGGTATTATCCGGCTTGCGGACCATGAAACCCGGTACGATGTCGGTACCCGCGGCCATGGCCAGCTTCACCGGTGCCGTCGGCGTATACGCCGGGCGGCCGAAAAAATCAACAAAAACGCCCTCGATGCTGTCAACATCCTGGTCGGCTATTATACCTAATATACCGCCGTCCCTGAGGACCCTCAGGAACCTTTTGGGAGATTCATCCCGGTAAATCACCTGCACACCGAACCTGTTGCGGAGCCTCGTGATGAACTTGTCATACTTGTAAAAATACAGCCTCCTCGCGACCACCGCTCCCTTATAACCCAGGACCCTCAGGTAAAGCGGAAAAAGTTCCCAGTTCCCGAAATGCGACCCGAGGGCGACCACGCCTTTTCCCTTTGCCAACACCTTATCGAGGTGCTCCATCCCTTCGGCCTCGGTGACCAGGCCCAGAAGGTCCTGCCTGCTGTACCTTGCCAACCTGATCCAGTCGACCGTGCTTTTCGCGAGGTTGCGGAAAACGTCCCTCGCTATTTTTTCGCACTTTTTCGGGTCATCGCTAAAAACGGCGTTCAGGTTCCCGATAGCCGTATCCCTGTGCTTGTCAACGAACACGAAACTGATCCTGCCCATAAGGTCCGCGAGGACCATGCTTATATTCCTCGGCACCGCTCTTACGATGATATGCAAAAGTTTGAACCAGTAATAAAAATGGTACCGCTTGGTCTTTATCTTCATATTCAGTAACCAGCGCTCAGCAGCCAGTAACCAGTAACCGGTTCCCAGTGACCAGAAGAAATGCTCTGGGAACTGGTTACTAGCAACTGGTTACTTTAAATACTCCGCCTCCACGGCGGTAGTTATGCCTCCCCTCACGTTGAAGGCACCTTTTACTTTCATCCGGCGCGGAGCGCACACCTTTACCAGGTCCTCAAGTATACGGTTGACCACATGCTCGTGGAAGATTCCTATGTCCCTGTAAGCGACAAGATACTCCTTGAAGGACTTCAGCTCCACGCACCACTTCTCAGGCGCATATTCGATATACAGATGGGCGAAATCCGGCAGACCGGTCTTCGGGCATATACAGGTGAACTCCGGCGTGTCGAACTTGACCAGGTAATCCCGGTCCCGGTACTTGTTCTCCCAGACCTCGATCGCCGGGAGTTTCAGTTCCCTCACTTCTTCCTGCAATCCCTCGTATTGCGACATGATGCCTACCTTTTCAGAAAACAGAAGACAGAAGACAGAAAACAGAAGACAGAAATCTGTCATTTGTTATCTGTTTTTCTGTTCTCTGTTCTCTGCCATCTGTTCTCTGTCATCTGTTATCTGTCATCTGTTATCTGTCATCTGATCATTATCGTATACCTAAGCATTTATGCACCTGCCCCAGCACCATGACATCCCTGCCGGTATCTTTCTCCAGGTACTGCTTGAAATACGATATCATTTCCCCGTCGGGTTCCTTGACGGTCTCCCTCACCGGCGTCACCGGCTGCAGGACGACGACGTTGTCCTTGCTAAGGCCCGAGACCATCTCGCTCATCATCTTGATGTCGTCCATGCCCGTCGAATCGGTAACAACGGCCTTGACTATAAGTTCCTTTCGCGAGGCGAGACGCGCGAAGGCCTTGTGGATACCCCAGAAATCGACCAGGTATCCCGCGGATGACGGCAGTTTGACGTCCATGGATATTATGTCGACGTATTCCAGCACGCTTTCCAGTTCCTCCGGGAGAGTACCGTTCGTCTCAAGGTACACCTCGTGCTTCCTGTGCTTTCTGAAAAGCGGCAGGAACTCCTTTAAAAAACCCGCGTAAAGAAGGGGTTCTCCGCCCGTAAGGGTAAGCTCGTTGTAATCGTCCTCGAAATCGAGGATCTTTCCCAGCAAGGCCTCCCTCGTAAAAGACTTGTAGCTTTCCAGGTGCGTATCGCAGAACTGGCAATCCAGGTTGCACCCCCAGAAACGGATAAAGAGCTGCTTGCTCCCCGCGAAGGGGCCCTCACCCTGATATGACAGAAATATCTCCGAGACTTTAGCCTGTGTCATTCTTCAAGTAACAAGTAACAAGTATCAAGTAACAAGTATCAAGTAACAAGTATCAAGGACATTTTGCGGGGTCTTTGATCCCCATTTCCTCGAACGCTCTTTTACGGAAAAGACACGATTCGCATTTTCCGCACGGTTCGTCACCGCCGGCGTAACATGACCACGTGCTCTCGAACGGAACTCCCAGCTTGATGCCGAGCTTGATTATTTCCTTCTTCGTCATGTCGATAAGCGGTGCCTCAATTTTTATTTTTTCCCCTTCGACCCCGCGCTTCGTGCCGTGGCGGGCCGTTTCCTGGAAACTTTTAAAAAACACCTCCCGGCAATCGGGGTAATTCGAGAAATCCATCTGCTGCGCCCCTATGAAGACCGCTTCGGCCCCGATGACCTCCGCGAAAGACACGCCATAGCTTAAAAAGATCATGTTCCGCGCCGGTACGTACGTCTCGGGTATGGACCCGCCTTCGCTTACCAGGCCCTCCGGGATAGTTTTTCCGACATCCAGCAGAGCGCTTCCCTCCCAGGGCAGCGATATGTCAAGGACCCAGTAACTGCAGCCCGCTTTCTCGGCAACGTTCCGCGCGCAGTCGATCTCTTTCGCGGCTTTCTGCCCATAGTCAAATATGAGCACGTGACACTCGTGGTCCTTCTTTGCCGCGTGAAGCGTGACCGCCGAATCCATCCCTCCCGACAACAGCACGACCGCTTTCTTGTTCACCGTGGTACCCTTTTGTTAGTGTCAGAGTGTCAAAGTAAACTATGACACTTTGACACTTTCATTACTTTCACCCTTGTGTATACGTGGCAGACGAGGACCCGGTCTCCCACACCGTCACCTCTTTCAGTTTCAAGCCGGGCCGCCTTCTCGATATATCTTCATAGACATGCCGGGCTATGTTCTCCGATGTCGGGTTCATGTCCCTGAAACACTCCAGTTCATTAAGATGCTTATGATCAAGCTCCGCTATGCTTTCTTTGAGAAGGCCCTTCAGTTCCTTGAAATCTATCACCATACCGGTCGCGTCGAGCTTCCCGGACGACGCCACTACCTCGACCTGCCAGTTGTGCCCGTGCAGGTCCTCACACTTACCCTTGTAACCTTTCAGGTTATGGGCGCTGCTGAAATCCGATCTTACCCGTACAGTATACATTTTAATCGTTAAAATACCTTGAAGTGACCTTGTCCCATGTTCCCTGGGCCTTAAGGATCAGATCGCACACCTCTCGTACCGCGCCGCGACCCCCCTGTTTCTCCGTGATCAGATGGGATATCTTCCTTACTTCGTCCATAGCGTTCGGAGGGGATACCGCCAGGCCCGCGCGCTTGAGTATCGGAATGTCGATGAGATCGTCCCCGATGAAACATATCTCTTCGTCCGTCACCCTGAACTTCCTGCGTATCTTCCTGAGAGCCGTTATCTTGTAATGGAAATCGTGATAAAGCTTGTCCACCTTCAGCTCCCTGGCCCGTCTTTTCACGCACCCGGAAGCCTTCGCCGTGAGAAAAACCACCTTCACGCCTGAACGTCTGACGAGATAGATCCCCAGACCGTCGTTGACGTCGAAGAACTTCAACTCGTCCCCGAAACTGGAAAGGATCAGCCTGCGATCGGTCAGGACGCCGTCCACGTCCAGTCCGAGCAGTTTGATCTTCTTCGCCCTTTCAATAACATCAGAAGAATATTTGTTTAACATGATTACTCCAATTTAGTAACCAGTTACCCGTAACCAGTTACCAGATTATCTCTTCTGGTTACTGGAAACCGGTTGCTGGTTACAACTCTTCTACACAAGTCCCGCTTTGAGGATATCCTGGACGTCCAAAAGCCCCACCGGACGACCCTTGTCGTCCACAACGGGTATCTCGTCAATGTGCTTGTCCCTGAGTATCTCAAAAGCTTCCGCGGCCAGCCGCGAGGACATTATCGTGACAGGGTCCTTTGTCATCACGTCGTTCACCTTGCAATTCAACAGACCTTCGCCGACCTCGATGTGGCGCCTTAGATCGCCGTCCGTAAAGATACCTATCAACTTGCCCCTCCCGTCGACCACGCTGGCGCTGCCGGCCCTCATCTTAGTGATCTTCAGAAGCACGTCCTTTACCTTCGTGTTCTTCGAAACTACCGGGGTATGGGCCTTGGACCGCATGATATCGCCTACCCTGAGAAGAAGCCTTTTCCCCAGTGACCCGCCGGGATGATAGAACGCGAAATCCTTCGGCTGAAAGTTCTTTTTTTCGAGAAGCGCGATCGCCAGCGCGTCACCGAGAGCCAGCATGGCCGTTGTCGAAGTCGTGGGCGCCAGGCCCATGGGGCACGCTTCCTTGTCCACGGAACTGTCGATGACGAAATCGCTGTTCACCGCGAGAGTGGACTTCCTGTTCCCGGTGATGGCGATCAACTTGGACCCTATTTTTTTGATGATGGGCAGGAGCTTTACCATCTCCTCCGTTTCACCGCTGTTAGAAAAGGCGACGATGACGTCGTTCCGCGTTACCCGCCCGAGGTCGCCGTGAAGAGCCTCCGCCGGATGCAGATAAAGCGAAGGCGTACCCGTGGAGGACAGCGTAGCCGAGACTTTCTGGGCGATGAACCCGGGCTTGCCCATGCCGGTCACGATTATCCTGCCTCTATTTTTGGCCAGAAGGTTCACTATTTTTTCGAAATTCCTGTCGACCCTGTCCACCAGACCGGCTATGGCCTTGCTTTCATTTTTCAGTACTTTTTTCGCTCTTGAAATGCTCATGGTTTACCTTACCGCTTTTTCTATTTTTTTGATGTTACCTAAAAAGTCGTCAAGTTCCTCTATCGCCAGCATATTGGGCCCGTCGCTCCTGGCTTTCGCGGGATCCTCATGCACTTCCACGAAAAGCAGGTCGCACCCTATGGCGACGGCCGCTTTTGACAGGGGGAGCACATACCTCGAGTCACCGCCGCTCGCGGTGCCTTCCCCGCCGGGCATCTGGACGGAATGCGTCGCGTCGTAAACGACCGGGTAGCCGGTTTGGCCCATTTGCACGATAGCGCGAAAATCGTTGACCAGCATATTGTATCCGAACGTGGTCCCTCTTTCGGTGAGCAGGATGCCGCGGTTACCCGCGGACTCTATCTTGGCGACCACGTTATCCATCTCCCCCGGGGACATGAACTGTCCCTTTTTCACGTTGATGACCTTCCCGGTGGACGCGGCTTTAAGTATCAGATCGGTCTGTCTGCACAGAAAAGCCGGTATCTGCAGAACGTCCAATACTTCCGCGGCGGGACCTACTTCTTCCACGCTGTGAACATCGCTCAGGACCGGCACACCAAGTTCATCGCGCACGGCGCCGAGGACTTTAAGCCCTTTTTCAAGGCCGGGCCCCCTGAAAGAGATCACCGAACTCCTGTTGGCTTTGTCATAACTGGACTTGAAAATGAACGGTATGCCGTGCTTGTCGGCTATCTTTTTTATCTTCGAAGCGTGCTCCATCGCGCTCTTTTCCGACTCGATCACGCACGGCCCGGCGATAAGCGCGAGGGGCTTGCCTTTTCCCACAACGATATCTTTTATTTTAACCGTCTTGGTCGCCATGTGCCTCCAGGATCTCTTTTACCTTCTCCAGGTCCTCCGGGGTATCGACCCCGACGGTATCATACCGCGTCTCCACCGTCCGTATCTTGTATCCGTGCTCAAGCGCCCGCAGCTGCTCCAGGCCCTCTTCCTCCTCAAGGGTCGACTTCGGAAGGTTCGTGTACGTGAACAGGAAATCCTTCGTGTAGGCGTACATCCCTATATGCTTGAAATACCTGCCGCTCACGTCTTCCAGATCGGCCGGGCCCATTACCGCATCTTCGCCGGCCGTGCGCAAATAGGGTATGGGACTCCTTGAAAAATAAAGAGCGAACCCTTTCCTGTCAACGACCGCTTTTACCACGTTGGGATCGGTGATCTCTTCTTTCCTGTGTATCCTTTTGACGAGCGTGGCCATATGGACGTTCCTTTCGTACTCGAACACCTGCGCCAGCTCGTCTATCATCAGGGGATGCACAAGCGGTTCGTCCGCCTGTATGTTCACCACCACGTCGGCATCCACGGAACTCATCACCTCGGCCAGCCGGTCGGTGCCGGAAGGCTGCTCGGGCGAAGTGAAAACGGCTTTCCCGCCGAAAGATTCCACCGCCTTGAACACCCTTTCCCTGTCCACGGCCACTATCACGTCGTCTATGTCATGCGCTTTACTGACGCGTTCCCAGACATGCTGGACCATCGGTTTCCCGTTTATGTCCGCGAGTACCTTACCCTTGAACCTGGTGGAATACCATCTTGCCGGTATTACAGCGATTATCTTCAAATCTTCACTTCCCGGTTACCTGTTTTAATCTGCTCAGGAGCTCTTTCTGTTCGACAACGGCCGTACCCTCCCGTTCGACGACCATTCCGGCGGCGCAATTAGCTATACGTGCCGCCTGAATAGGCGATCCTCCGCTCACGGCCGAAAGCGCGTATACGGCGATAACGGTGTCTCCCGCGCCTGATACATCAAAAACTTCCTGGACGAGCGTGGATATCTTATGAGGCCTTTTCCCTTTTTCAAAGACCATCATGCCCCCTTCACCGAGGGTTATGAGTATAACGTCGGCCTTATGTTTCCTGACAAGTTTATCGCCGGCCTTAAATAACGCCTCTTTGCTGTCTATGGCAAAACCCACGTCCTTTTCGGCTTCATGGCGGTTGGGCGTTATCACGCTGACGTCCTTGTAGTAACCAAAATGGCTTTCTTTGGGGTCGACCGCGACGAACTTCTTATTCCTCTTAGCGAGGCGGACCACTTCACTGATAAGCTGGGGAGTGATAACACCCTTGCCGTAATCCTCGATCACCAGCGCGTCAAACTCTTTTATACTTTTTTTCACGTATTTCAGGATCGTTTTCTGGTGCCTGAGGGGTATCTGGTGAATGTCCTCCCTGTCTATGCGGACGACCTGCTGGGGAGAAGGGTTGTGTGCAATGACCCGCGTTTTCAGGCTTGTAGGACGTTTGCCGTCGGAAATAACACCATCCGTGGAAATGTTCCTGTTATGAAGCTCCTCGATCAGCTTTCTGGTCTTTTCGTCTCCTCCGCTTCCGACAACTCCCACCAGAGACACTTTTGCGCCTAAGCTCGAAAGATTGTTCGCGACGTTACATGCCCCTCCCGGCACATAGCTTTCTTTTTTTACCCATACCACGGGTACCGGGGCTTCGGGTGATATACGCGAGACCTCTCCCCATATATACTGGTCAAGGAGAAGGTCCCCGATGACCATGATCTTCTTCTGGCGAAACTTTTTTACTATATTGGCCAGAGTAGAGTATTTATATTGTTTCATCGATTTTACCTCCGAACTTTGCCCGCTAAAAATATTATTATAAAAGGGTATATCGGCGGGTATTTTAGCATGTATGTCCTCAGGATGTCAATTTCATTACACGCCAGCGTAAATCTGACTTTTCTCAGTTTAACTTTCTGCGTTGAGATGAACTGGTCTTCAGAGAGTAGCGTCTATCCTGGATACAAGGTCTACTTTCGGGACCACGCCTATGATCTTGTCGACCGCCTCCCCGCCCTTGAATATTATCATCGTGGGGATGTTCATTATACCGTATTGTGAAGAAGTTTGCGGGGCTTCCTCCACGTTAAGTTTGCAGATCTTGACTTTGCCGTTATATTCCTCGGCTATCTCACCCAGGATGGGAGCTATCATCTTGCAGGGACCGCACCATTCGGCCCAGAAATCCACCAGGACGGGCAGTTCCGCGTCCAGCACTTCCTGTTTGAAGTTGACGTCATTTACGTTGATTTCCATGATTTTTCTCCTTTATTTTATTTAACACCTGTCTGGTCCAGGACTTTTTCCGATGCCTCGATGACCTCCTCGACCGTGATCGCTTTCAAGCATTCGAAACCCTTATCGCAATCGTGGGCAAGGCAGACTTCGCATCCCACATCCTTGTGAAGAATAACATCCCTGCCGCCGAGAGGTCCCCATCTCCCGGGAGAAAGCCCGGGGTCCTTCCTGCCGAAGATAGCGACCACCGGCGTATTAACGGCCGACGCGATATGTACCGGTCCGGAATCATTCGAAATAAAGAGCCGGCAACGTGAAAGGAATTCGGCAAGTTCACCCACCAGAAGCATACCGGTAATATCTGCCACCCTGGTCTTCGCCATCTGCGTCACCCTGTCGCTGAAAGATCTTGTCTCATCACCGCCGACAAGCACTATGCTGTACCCTTTCCCGTTCAACTCATCGGCCAGCGCGGCGAACCTTTCGGGCGGCCACCTTTTAGAAGGACAGCTCGCTCCCGCGTGAAGGGCGATAATGTCGCCGCCGATCGCCTGATCCCTCATTACAGTGTCGACCAGTCGCCTGTCCCCGTCATCGGTGAACATGTACGGACGCCTGTCGGCGCCGTCCACGTCGAAGCCGGCACGCTCGAGAAGATCGAAGTTGTAATCCGCCTCGTGCATGCCGCCTTCCTGTTTAAAGTGGGCTATCCTTTTCGTAAGAAGCCATCCCGTCTTTTTGTCGTACCCTATTCTCTCGGGGATCCCGGCCAGCTTCAGCATAATGTGCACCCTGTTCGTCGGATGCAGCGCTATCGCCGTATCGAATCTTTTTTTCCGGAGCCCGAACGCGAACTTCACGGTGCCGGGGAAACTCTTCTGAAAACCGTATTTGTCGTAAAGTATCACTTCATTGAGATCGGGATTGTTGTCCACGACGTCATGGTTCTCGGGCCTGACCATCATGGCGATGTAGGCGTCGGGGTAAAGCTTGCGAAGGTGCCTTATCACGGGCGTGCTCAGCACCACGTCTCCGAGTCGATCAGTACGGGTTATTAGTATTCGCTTTGGTTCTTGCATGTTTAAGTTACAAGTTACAAATGAAAAATTAAAAATCAAAGTTAAAAGTTCAAAAGTAAAAGCTTTTGTTTGAAGAAGTTTTTTTGTCCATAATTTTTGACTCTAAATTTCAATCCTTGATTCTTAAATCTTAATTCTTCACTAACTCCTCGTATACCTTCCGGTATATCTCGTAGTCACCCTCCGAAAAACATACATAAACGATCTTATCAAAGTCGTTGATCCGGCTGAGGCCTTCCTCGATCGCTATCCTCGTGGCGTCTTCGATAGGATACCCGTATATACCGGTACTTATAGCGGGAAAAGCGATAGAGCCCATGCCGTTCTCTTTCGCGAGGCTGAAACTGTTCGCATAACAGCTCCTTAATAGTTCCGGCTCCCCGGACTTCCCCCCGTTCCACACCGGGCCGGGCGTGTGGATTATCTTCTTCGCTTTAAGTTCTCCCGCGCCGGTGATAACGGCATCGCCCGTTTTGCATCCTCCGATCTTCCTGCACTCATCCATAACGGCAGGCCCGGCCGCCTTGTGAATGGCCCCGTCCACTCCACCGCCTCCCCTGAGGCCGGTATTGGCGGCGTTTACGATCACATCGACGTCTTCCTTCGTTATGTCACCCCGTTTAATGACCATCTTACCCATATAATACCTCTTTCGCGGCATCGAACACTTTTTCCACGGAAAGCCCCGGGAGACATCCCTCATCGGGGCCTACCCGGCATAAAGCCCTCCCGCAGGGACGGCACGGAACGTCCGGGTTGAGGACCCTGCTCTTTTTCGACAACGGCCCGTATTTCTTCTCGTCCGAAGGCCCGAAAATAGCGATAACGGGTGTATCCACCGCGCTGGCCACATGCATCGGCGCGCTGTCATTCGTCACCAGGAGGTCCGCCCTCTTGATGAACCCGGTAAGCAGACCGAGCGAAGTCCTGCGGGAAAGGTCCGTCACTTCCTCTTTTACGCAGGACATGAACTTTTCCACTACTTCCTTGTCGTCCTCGTTCCCTACTACCAGGATTTTACACCCGGTGTCCGAGACCAGTTTGTCGGAAAGAGCCGCGAAATTCTCCGCTCCCCACCTCTTGAGATGGCTTTTAGCCCCGGGATTGATGATCACGATCTTTCTGTCTCCGGCACTCTTAAGCGTCTCTTCCACGGTCTTCTCTTCCTGTTCGATCACGGGCATGAAGAACCTGTTCCCCGAGAACGGATCGATACCTAACCCCGCGAGTTTCGCGAGATGTTCATCCTTTTTGTGACCTGTGTGTATTCCGGAAGGTCTTTTATATAAAGGGTTTACGTTAAATATCCCGGTGCGGTGCTTTGCCCCGACGATATAAGGGATGAGTGAATTCTTGAGATCCACGACCAGGTCGTATTTCGCGCGGCGCAGGTCACGGATATATTCGAAATATTCGCCCAGGGACCTGTCCTTCTTGTGTATGATCACGTCCCTTACCGCGGGATGAAGGAGAAATATCTCATCGCCCGGCAGCCCGGTGACAACATCGATCTCGGCTCCGGGGAACTCATCGTGCAGCTTCTCCAGGACCGGGGTGGTCAATATTATATCACCGAGGTTGCTCAGCGTGATAAAAAGTATCGTTCTTACCTTTTCCTTGTCTATTTTCATCAAGTCACCCCGAAAGTACCGCTTCAGCGGCGCCGAAGACTTCGTCGACGGCGATCGACCTCATGCACATGAACTCTTTGTCGCAGTCTTCTACGTAACACGGGACCTCGCACCCGACGTCCCTGTATATCACGACGTTCTTTCCCTTTCCGCGCGGGCCGGTCACTTTATGCGAGGTCGGACCGAAAAGCCCTATCGTGGTAACGCCCGCGGCCGAAGCCAGATGAAGCGGTCCGGAATCCGCGCTTATTACCAGGTCGCATTTCCTGAAAAGGAACGCCAGTTCGTTCAGGCCGGTCTTTCCGGCGAGCGTGTAACATCTTTCACTCCCTATCTTTAAGACCATTTCACCCGCCAGCTTCTCGTCCCCTGCCGCGCCTGTGATCATGATCTCCACTTCTTTGAAACGCGCCAGTATCTTTTTCGCCAGTTCCACGAAGCTCTCCACGGGCCATCTCTTCGGCTGCCAATTACCGCCCGGGTTCATCGCTACCATACGCCTCGACCCCCCGCGTACGTCATGGAGCAGCGCGTCGCCCCGTTCGGCGTCTTCCTCACTGTAGAAATACTCATAAGTGTTGTCGGCTTCGCTCACCCCCACGGCTCCCGCGAGGGCCAGGATCTGGTCGACCCTGTGCAATCCGCGCGGCATATCCACCTCTCTTGTAAGAGGGGCCGCTTTCTTCCCCGCAAAACCTATGCGTGACGGTATGCCCGCCAGAGCGGCTATGACCGTTTTTGTCCTCGACGGTTTAAGAAGAAAACAGGTGTCGTATTTTTCCTTGCGTATCATCCCGATAAATTCCAGCTTCTCCATAAGCGATGCGATGCTGTTATCGTCGGTGAAGGCGTGGACGAAGTTCACCCACGGATTATGGGCAAGGAGGTCAGCGTATCTCGGGACGACGGCGCAGGTGATAAAGGCGTCCGGGAACTTCTTTCTTATCGCCCTTATGAACGGGAACGAAAAAAGGATATCCCCCATCCAGTTAAGCTCAAAAACAAGTATCCTTTCGGGCTTCATCCGGCGATCACTTCCCTGTAGACTTCCATGGTCTTTGTCACGCTTTCTTCGATCGAAAAATTTCGCGCCGCTTTTTCCCTGGCCTTTTTCCCGAAGCTCTCGCGCAGGGAAACGTCATTCGTCAGGCGCGCTATACTCTCGCTCAGGGCGCGGGGATCTTCAGGCGGAACGAGGAGCCCGTCCTTTTCGTGCGTGATAAGTTCCGAAAGCCCCCCCACGTCACTGGCCACGCATGCGCGCCCCGAAGCCATAGCTTCCATCAGGGCAAGCCCCAGCCCTTCATGCACCGACGGGAGACAGAACACATCCATGAGCCCCAGATACTTCCCTAAAGACGCGCCGCCCGGTACCATGAAAACATTCTCATCCAGACCCAGGCGCGAGACCTGTTCCCTGAGGATATCCTTTTCCGGGCCGTCCCCCACAATAAGAAGCTGCAACCGCCCCGGCCCGGAGGTAAGGTCGCCGAAAGCCGCCACAAGGTACTTATATCCTTTAACGGAAGAAAGCCTTCCCACCGAACCTATAACGGTCGCGTCCCTGGCCAGACCGATGCTGTCCAACAGGTCAGTATCCTTCTCCGGACCTCCGGAGGGATAATTTTCCAGTTCTATCCCGTTGAACACCAGCTTCACGCGCTCCGCGGGAAAACCAAAATCGTCGACAAGATGCCTGCGCACGCTCTCGCTTATGGCTATTACCCTGTCCCCCCAGCACGGGAAAAGTTTTCTCCCCAACCTCTTGTACCGAAAAAAACCGTGGCAGGTCGATATATAAGGCCGTCCGGTGATCTTACCGGACACGCACGCCAGGACCTGCGCGACACGGGTCTGGGCATGAAGGATGTCATACCCTCCGTCCCTCACCAGCCTGTTAAGCCTGGGCAGGGCTTTCCACACCGCGGGGCCCAGTTCGGTCTTCGTCTTTATGTCCAAATGGAAGTGCTCAACCCCCTCTTCCCTCAGCCGGCCCTCAAGATCGCCGCCGCTCGAGGCGACGGTCACCGAAGCGCCGGCTTTCGCGAGGTACCTGGCCAGGTTCACGGTATAGATGCCGATCCCGCCCATGTTCAGGTGTGTCGTCAGCAGTAATATCTTCACTTTAAATTCCCATTATCTCTACCAAAGCCTTGAACGCCTCTTCCACCTTTATCGACGAGACGCACTTACCCCTTCTCAAACATGTCGGCTTATAACAGGGGGAACACCTCATCTTTTTTCTCAGGATCCTGTGGTCCCCGGACGGAGGCACATGCAGACGGGGGTCCGTCGGGCCGAAAATGGCCACGAAAGGCGTGCCCACGGCGGAGGCGACATGCATGGGAGCGCTGTCACCCGTAAGCAGGGCGTCACAGCGCTTGATCAGGCTTACCATCTGTGAAATATCCGTTCTGCCCACGGCGTCGATCGGTTTCGCGTCGGTCTTTTTCAGGAATTCCTCCGCCCGGGACCGGTCCTCACCGGCACCCAGAAGGACGACTCTCACTCCCTTCTCCCTTGCCAGCGCCTCCGTAAGTTTTATCATGGACTGGACGGGCCAGTTCTTGGTCTTCCACCGCTGGCTCGCTGAGACGCTTATCGCCACGAGTTTCTGTCCCTCCTTGAGCCAGTTGCTTTTCAGGAACTTTTCGGCCCATTCCTCGCTTTCCCGGACGGGCCAGAGCTCAAGCCGATCATCCAGCTTGGTGATACCCAGGAGCCCCAGGACACACGCCTGGTGTTTCACGGGCTCCATCGGTTTTTTCGGAAGGCTGATCTTCCTGTTCAGGAGAAAGCTCATCTTGCCGTTATCGTAACCGTACCTTTCGGGCACTATGCTCAAAAAAGAAAGAAGATGGCTCCTGCGGTTGTTCTGCAGGTCTATGGTGATATCCATGTCCTCGGCGCGCAGTTTTCGCGCGAGCTTTAAGAACCCGACCCTTTTGTCCCTGCCGTCAAAATCACAGGTAATAAGTTCGTCCACGTACGGGCAGTTCTCGAGCACCTCCCTGAAACGGACATCCACCAGTACCGTTATGTTGGCGTTCGGGAACTTTTTCCTGACGGCACGGAGCGACGGGGTGCTAAGTATGATATCCCCGAGGGAACTGATCTTGAAGATAAGTATGTTCTTCGTGTTGAGCGCGCGTTCGTAAGTCTGGAGGGTTATCTCCATGGTCTTGTTCAGGGAATAGTTCTTTTCGACGTTCTTTCTTGCCTTTTCGGCTATTTTCCTCATAAGGTCCGGGTCATTGGCATAACGAAGTATCTTATCGGCCATGTCCGAGGGGTTGACCGGCTCACACATGAGCCCCGTGACACCGTCGGTGATATTCTCTGCGACCCCGCCCACTTCGGTTGCCACAACGGGCACACCCCTGGCCTGGGCCTCGACGACAGATCGCCCGAAAGCTTCCTGCGCCCTGTTGGCGGAAACGAAAACATCGAGGCCCTTAAGCACCTCGGCCACGTCCTCGTCGCTGCTTTTATACTTGACGATCTTGTCGATCATCAGCCGGCGCGTCGTCAATTCGATCTTTTTTATGTATTCTTCCTTCGCGGAAGCTTTGTCGCCCATCATTACTACCTCAAGCCTGGGTAACTTTCTCGAGACGTACGAAGCGGCCTTCAAAAAATCCAGGTGCCCTTTAAGCGGAGTGAAACGCGATATCATCCCCACGCGAAAAACCTTGCCGTCGTCTTTAGGGAAAGGTATGAAAGAAAATTTTTTCAGGTCTATCCCTCTCGGTATGATGGCCATCTTCTTGGGGGGAGTGCCGAAATTGTCCTTCATGTACCTGGCCATCGTCTCGTTGGCCACGATCACTACCTTGCCCCAGCCCATTACCCGGCTGATAAGGTGTCTTTTGTACTGGCCATGGGCCGTGGTTATAAAAGTCCTGCCTGTTCCCCTCGCGGCGAAGTACCCCGTGACCGCGGGCACCCTGCTGCGCGCGTGGACGATATGGATATTCTCCTTTTTTATGATCTTTTTGAGCGCAAAATAACAGTAGATCATCACCAGGGGGTTTTTACGGTCCACGGGGAGCTTATAATGGCGCGCTCCTATCGCAGCGAGGTTCTTTTCGAACCTCCCTCCTCCCGAGACGACCACGGCCTTGTGGCCGTTAAGCGTAAGATACCGCGCGACCTCCACGGTGCCTTTTTCGACGCCGCCTATGTTCAATCTTGGGACAAGCTGAAGTATGTTCATAATATTCAGGTTTCAAGTTTCAGGTTTCAAGTCTCAGGGCCATGGATAAAGACATGCTTTTTCTTCCGCCTGACACCTGACACCCGACACCTAAAATAATCTGTACAATTTCTCGTATATTCTCCGGTTATCTTCAGGTACGGTAAATTCCGCTCTTCTTTCAAGGACGTCTGTCAACCGGTCCGGTATCTCTTCCGGTTTCACTACTTTAAGGTACTTTTTCCGGTCGAGATCGTCGACGAATTTTTCGTATTTGGTCGGCCCGGCGACCTTCTTGTCGGGCATGAACACCAACACGGGTTTCCCGGACGAAACCGCCTCGGAGACCATGGATATGCTCTCTCCGGAGACCATTATCACGTCGCTTGCCGCCATTATCTTTTCCACCGTGTGATCGTCCGTATCGTCCCTGCCTGAAACGTACATCGCGCACCTGGGATAGGACCCTAACATCTCCTTCACCGCTGCCTCGGCGCCCTCGGAAGTCCTCCTGGAAGTGGTCATGTAGAGATACCCGTCCCTTGCTTCGCAGGAACGCCGGACATTCTCCCCGAGGGATCTCAAAAGATCATTCCCGAACGTGTAATCAGGATTGTCCCCGCCGAGAAGAAGCCCCAGGCGGAATTTGCCCGGGAACGCCTTCCCCTCGCCTATCTTTTCCCTGAATGACGCCAACTCGCCGGAACTGATAAGGTTGGGGGCAAGGTCCGTAAAGATCAGGTTGTCCTTCGGCTTTCCTTTTACCTTATGCATGTCATGCCGCGGGATGATAACGAGATCGAACTTTTTGCGGCTCAGCGGGCCCGGGTCCATTACCGTGACGTTACGCGCGTAGTTCTCGATCTTCAGCATCCTGCTGACACCGAACAGTGAAGAGCCGCAGCTGACGATGATATCAGCGTACCGGTTGACCGCATTATCATAACTTTCCGCATCAAGCGCCCATCTCAAAAAGCCCATCCGGCCCTGGAAGTTATTGACGAAGAATGGGCTGAGCGCGTTAAAGACCGTTTTTCGAGCTTTGTTCCTGAAATTTATGCGAACGACTTCCGCTTCAATATATTCGGGCGCGTACCCTTCATCCTCCCGGAAGCGCCTCATCTGCTTCACGACGGCAAGAGATTGTTTGAGGTGCCCCTTCTTGCCGTCATCGAGCACCATGACCTTCCTGAGAGGGGTCACTTTCCATCTCTTGTGCACCCAGAACCACTGATCGGGATGGTCGCGGACATGCTTTTCCAGCAACCTGCTGTATTCCTCCATGTAGGGGATTATGTCATCATCCTCGCCTATTTTCATGGGCTGTTCCAGCACAAGCTCATGATACGGGCCTTTTTTCCTGTGTATGAACGCCGGCAGTACCCACGCCCCGCTCTTCTGGGCGAACCGGTACGGGCCCGTAACAGTGGATGCCGGGCGGCCGAAAAAATCTATGAGTTCGCCGCTGGAGCCGGCGTTCTGGTCCGCGAGAAGACCCAGGCTCTTGCCCTCATGCAGCACGCGGAAGATCTTCTTTATATCAAGCCCCTTGCGTATCACGACGTTGCCTTTGGCCTCGCGCATCCCGTTAAAAAGCTCATTGACCCTTTGCATCTTCTGGTCCCTCGCGATGATATGCATCGGGAACCCTTTTATCACGCTGGCCGCTATGCTCAGTTCCCAGCTCCCGAAATGGGCGGAAACCAGTATCATCCCGTTCGGGTTCTTCGCGGCTTCCACTATTCTTTCAAAATTGATGATATCCACGTATTTTTCCACGAACCGGTCGTCCACCTTGGTAAGCAGCATTATGTCCGCGATAGTACGGCCCAGGTGTTTGTACACCTTTTTCGTCAGGCGCTTGATCTCGGCGGGGCTCTTTTCCGAGCTGAACGCCGCTTTCAGGTTGGCATACGTTACCCTCTGCCTTTTCCCGCTCAGGACGTACGCGAGTGACCCCAGGCCGCTCGCAAGCCACAGGCTGAACCGCATCGGCAAAAAATGCAGTATCCGGTTCAGCGCTTTAACCGCGTAAGACGCTATCAAGTCCAGAAACAAGATCCTCCTTTCCGCTTACTATATCCATAACGACGTTAAGGATGAATAATTTGTCCTCTATGCCCGAAAGATCCAGCTTTTTTATCTTCACATAATCTTTTTTTGTCACTATTATCATTTCGGCGTCCTTTTCCGCGCAACCGGCGGATATCCTGTTGATATCATTCTGACCGTACGCGTAATGGTCAGTATGATCGAACCGTAACACGACGGCGGCGCCTGCCGCCTCTACCAGGGACGCGAAATAGTCCGGGTCGACTATGCCGCTCGCGAGGCAGACCTTTTTGCCCTTAAGGCTCTCCACGGGGTAAGCCGATCCCGTGACGTCCGTGAGGAACGTCGGCTTATGCCTCGATAGTATCACGCGCCTGCCCGGGGCGATGCTTTCCAGACGGTCCCTGACTTTCGCGAGCGAGGCCTCATCGGCCCTGTCCGCCTTGGTTATAACGAAAATGTCCGCTCTCCTTACCGAAGATACGGGTTCCCGCAATATCCCGCGGGGAAAAAGGCACCCGTTCCCGAAGGGCGAAGTACCGTCCAAAAGAAGCACGTTCACGTCCCTTGCCACCCGCCTGTGCTGGAACCCGTCATCGAGTATCAGCACATCGCTTCCTTCCCGCAGGGCCCGGCGCGCGCTTCTTACGCGGTCCTGTCCCACTATGACCGGGACGTCCGCCAGTTCATCCTTTATCATCCTGCATTCATCTCTGCCGTAGCCTCTCGTGAGCACGGCCGGTTTTCTCGCACAGGAAAGAAAATGCTCCGCCAGGTATATCGACATCGGCGTCTTGCCCGTACCGCCCAGCGTTATGTTCCCCACACTGATGACGGGCACGTCCATCTTATGCGTCTTTCTCATGCCGGAGGCATAGCTCCAGTCGACGATCCTTATGCCCGCGGCATAGAACCAGGAAAGAACACGCAAGACCCCTTTCACAACAAGGGCCGTTGGCCCCTTGCGTTCATCCTTCATCAGCGATAACACGTACGATCTGAATGACATTGCCAGTAAAAATATATTCTGGGGACATGTTTGGGCACCTACATAACGTCTACGACAAACGTGTCCCCAGAACCTCAGTAATGTATGGTTCCATTTTTCTTATAGTTCTACTAATCGCTCCCGAATTCCGTTCGATGACCTTTCTCGCGTTAGCGCTTATCCTTTTTCTTTTTTCCGGATCACGCAAAAGTTCCCGCGCCACCGATCTCAGCTGTTCCACGTTCTCCACTCCGACAGCGGCATCATTCTCCAGAAAGATATCGGCCACTTCCCTGAAGTTATACATGTTGGGCCCGAAAAGCACCGTCTTGCCCCAACTTGCTCCTTCTATCGGGTTCTGTCCGCCTTTTCTGGCCAGACTACCTCCGACGAATATCAGTGTCGCAACGCTATATATATCCTTCAGATGCCCTATCGTATCCACCAGCACCACATCCACTTCGGAAGTGGCGCCTTGTTCAACCCCGGGGGTTGAAAGTATCTCGGAAAAAAGGCGGTATTTCATGCCTGACCTCTCGAGAAAAGCTCTGACAACATCCGTCCTTTCGACGTGCCGGGGAGCAAGTACTAGCTTCAGGTCGGGATACTTTCCTTTGAGTTCACCGTAAACGTCTATTATCTCCTTTTCCTCGGGGGAATGCGTGCTCCCGGCCACAACGACCCTGTCTTCACGGCCAAATCCAAGGTACTCGCCGCTGAATGCGCCGGACGAGGCCGAGCCGGCAGGATCGTCGAACTTCATATTGCCCGTGACAAAGACCTTTTCCCCCGGGGCACCGAGCGTCTTGATCCTTTCGGCGTCCCTTTCCGTCTGCATGCAGAAACAGTCGACGCATTTCAGGATGCGTTCCGTTACGAACTTTATCCTGCCGTAATTCGTGAAAGAAGAATCGGATATCCTGCCGTTGGCCAGGATGATCGGCACGTCCTTGCGGTTGAGCTGCCGCAGAAGGTTCGGCCAAAGCTCCGTTTCCATCATCACGTACACCGACGGGTGCACAAGAGCCACGACCCGGGACACGATCACGCTTATATCCAGAGGATAATAGAATATCGCGTCGACCACGCCCTCGCCCGCCTTACGGATCATCTTATTACCGGTCTTCGTCGTGGTGGAAACTATGACAGAAGTGCCCGGACACGTCTTCTTTATCCCCGAGGCGAGCCGCGCCGCGAGCTGCGCCTCTCCCACGCTGACCGCGTGTATCCAGACGGGCCTTTCCAGCTTCTTTACGCTATCCGGCAGAACGCCGAACTTCTGGGGGAAATCCCCGTGAAGCTTTCCCTTTACCAGAAGATAAGGAACGTACAAAGCCGCGAAAACCAGAAAAACAAGATCATACAGTAACTGCATATCGTTTCGATCTATGCGCGGGGGTGCGCTTTCGAATAGATCTCCTTGATCCGCTGCGTCCCGAGGTGCGTATAGATCTGGGTGGTCGACAGGTTCTTGTGCCCCAAAAGTTCCTGCACGCTCCTCAGATCCGCTCCATTGTTAAGCATATGGGTCGCGAACGAATGCCTTATTGAATGAGGGGATATCTTCTGCTCTATACTGCACTGCCTTATATATTTATCTATTATACGCCTCACGCTCCTGTCGGTAAGCCGCTTGCCGTTCTTGTTAAGGAAGAGCGCCTGCTGCGCAGCGGACCGCTGACTTTTCCTCTCGTCGATATAACTGCGTATGGCCCTCTGGGCCTCTTTTCCCAGTAGAGTTATGCGTTCTTTCTTTCCTTTACCCCTGACCTTTACCGCGCCGGCGATAAGATCGACCTCATCGGTATCGATCCCCACGAGCTCGCTTACGCGTATACCGGTGGAATACAGGACCTCCAGTATGGCCCTGTCTCTCAGTCCCAGAAGGCTGTCCAGCGGGGGGGCGGTGATCAGCTTCAGTGTCTTGTCCGCGTCGAGGAACTCCGGTAATTTCTTATCAAGTTTAGGGGTGAATATCCCCTCGGTGGGGTTCCTCGTGATGTGTTTGTCCCTGAAAAGAAAACGGAAGAACGACCTGATCGCGCCCAGTTTCCTCACAACGGTCCTCTTGGAACAGTTCCTGTGCTTGAGCTCCGCGAGGAAACGCCTTATATCGAGATGGGTCACCTTCTTCGGTTCCTTATCTTTAAGGAACCCGGCAAGCTCCAGGAGGTCCGTCCTGTAACCGCGCAGCGTGTGCTCCGAATAGTTCTTCTCGACCTCAAGATATTTGATGAATTTCCCGACGAAACGTTCCATCGTTATCCTGTCTCCACCTGCTCGGCTTCGTTGTCGTTGTCCTCTCCCGGCTGCGGCAGTTTTCTGGTCGTGTAAGTACATTTCGGATAGTTAGTGCACCCGAAGAAAACACCCCTGCGGGATTTGCGTTCCACCAGCTCTCCGTCGCATCCTTCCATGGGGCACTTGACCCCGCTGGTTATGGATTTGGCGTTCTTGCAGGCCGGGAAACCCGAACAGCTCAGGAAACGGCCGCGCCTGCCCCACTTTATCACCATGGGCCTTCCGCATTTCTCGCATACCTGGTCGGTCTTTATCTCCTGGCGTTTCACGCTCTTCATCCGTTCCCTGGCTTCCTCGAGCTTTTTAGAAAAAGGCGCGTAAAAATCCTTGAGGACCTGGACCCAGCCGATATTGCCTTCCTCGACACCGTCAAGTTCGCTCTCCATTTTAGCGGTGAACTCCTCGTCCACGATGTCGGAAAAGTTCTCGACAAGCAGCTTGTTCACCAGTTCGCCAAGCTCGGTCGGCTGCAGGTATTTGCCGACGCGTTTTATGTAATTACGGTTGACGACCGTACGTATGATGGGAGCGTACGTGGATGGCCTGCCTATCCCTTTTTCTTCCAGTATCTTCACGAGCGAAGCGTCCGAATAACGCGGAGGCGGTTTAGTGAAATGCTGCTCCGGCACTAATTCCTTAAGGTCCAGGGCCTCCGCCTTCTCGAGAGGAGGCAGCTCTTCTATCTCCTCTGCGTTTTCGCCGCCTTCCCTGTACACGCGCAAGAATCCGTCGAAGATCAGGTGGCCGCCCCCCGCTCTGAACCTGTAGTCACCGGCATCGATATTCACCGACAGCACTGAATACAGGGCGCTCGTCATCTGGCTCGATAGAAACCTGTTCCATATGAGGGTATAAAGCTTGAGTTCATCCGGACTGAGATACTTGGCCACTTTCTGCGGGTGCCTCAGCGGAAGCGTCGGCCGTATGGCTTCATGGGCCTCTTGTGCTCTTTTCTTGGACTTGTACTTAGGGGGTGTTGCGGGACGATATTTTTCCCCGTATTTGTCCACTATATATTCACGGACCTCTTTTTGCGCGTCGTTCGATACACGCACGGAATCCGTGCGCATGTACGTGATGAGACCTTCGCTGCCTTCGGGCCCGAGCTCCACGCCCTCGTACAGCGTTTGCGCCACGCGCATGGTCTTGCTGGCGGAAAAGTTCAGCTTGTTGAACGCGTCCTGCTGGAGAACGGAAGTGGTATAAGGGGACCTTGGATGGCTTTTTTTGTCTTTCCTGTTTATATCGGTGACGATGAAATCCGCTTTTTTCAGGTCCTCTACTATTTCATCCGCCTTTTTCTTGTCGGACACCTGTATCTTTTCGCCCTTATATTTGGCGAGCTTTGCCTTGAAGGGCGGATACTCGCCTTTCTTCTTTTTAAGTATGGCGTCCACGCTCCAGTATTCCTGCGGTTTGAACTTTCGTATCTGGTCTTCCCTTTCCGCTATGAGCCGCACCGCCACTGACTGCACCCTGCCCGCGCTCAGGCCCCTGGTAACCTTTCCCCACAGGAGCGGGCTCAGCGAATAGCCTACTATCCTGTCCATTATCCTTCTGGCCTGCTGGGCGTTCACCTTGTTCATGTCCAGGTCCCCCGGATGTTCAAAAGCTTCTCTTACCGCCTTCTCGGTGATCTCCTCGAAGCTCACTCTGTATACTCCGATGGACTTCTTCTGGAGCTGGTTCCGCAGATGCCAGCATATGGCTTCGCCTTCACGATCCGGGTCCGCCGCCAGGTATATGGCCTCTACGTCTTTCGCTTCCTTTTTTAGAGAGCTCAGATATTTTTTCCGGCCTTTCATGATGGTGTATTCCGGCTTGAAGTCCTTATCGAAATCCACGCCCATCTTATCCTCGGGCAGGTCCACTATATGCCCCATGCTCGCCAGGACCTTGTAATCTTTCCCCAGGATCTTGTTTATAGTTTTGGACTTGGCCGGTGACTCCACTATCACCAGGTATTTACTGCCCTTAAACCCGGCCTTCACGATTTTCGAAGCCTTTGCGGTCGTCGCCGGTTTAGCCGTTTTAGCGGTCTTTTTCTTGGCTGACATATAGTTCCGCTCCTTTTTAGAGTATTGAGTTTTGAGTATCACGTATCGAGTATCGGGATCCGGCCTCGGCCTTCACAAAACCCTTGATCTCCATCCTGAGAAGCTCCTCTGCCAATTCGCTCAGATCGATATTCGTAAGTTCCGAAATAAGATCTATATGTGCCGGGCCTTTCTCCAGCGCATCAAGGACCTTAAGCCCGTTTTTCCCGATCTTTCGCCGGTGTTCCCTGCGGTTTTCTTCGGTTTCACCCTTACCCCTGAGACCCGAGACCTGGAACCTGCGACCCGGATCAAGGTCCTCCAGAATATCATCGGCGCTCATCACAAGCTTCGCGCCGTTCTGTATAAGCTCGTTAGTGCCTCCTGATGTAAGGGAATCCGCCCTTCCCGGAACGGCGAAGACCTCTCTTCCCTGGTCGAGAGCGAGATCCACGGTTATCATGGCCCCGCTTTTCCTTGTCGCTTCCACTACGACCACGCCTTTCGCCATGCCGCTTATTATCCTGTTCCTTCTCGGAAAATTACCTCTTTCAGGAAACGTATCCGAAGTGTATTCGGTCAGTACCGCCCCGCTCTCGCATATGGCGGAAAAAAGCTTCCCGGACCCGGGAGGATAGACGTGCCCGAACCCGCTTCCCATGACCGCGACCGTACGCCCTCCGGCCCTGAGCGCGCCCCTGTGCGCGGCCGAGTCTATGCCTCTTGCCATGCCGCTTATAACGGTAACGCCTTTCACGGCAAGAGCGAAGGCAAGCTGTTCCGCCATCTGAAGGCCGTACAACGAACAGCGTCTTGACCCTACAATGGCCACCGCGTTCGCCTCATCCCCCTGGAGCTTCCCTTTACAAAAAAGGACCGCCGGAGGATCGTATATATCCATGAGGACCTCAGGATATCCCCGTGTGCCGTAACACAGCAGGGTGATACCTTCTTTTTCGATATATTCCAGTTCCTCCGCTAATTTACGGGAATCCCTTGCCGCTTTTACCGCGGCCGTATCGGAAAAACGTCCGCCCGTCAGCTCCGCCAGGCGACGCGCCGGCATCGTGAACACCTCCTCGGTGTCATCTACGTCCCTGAGGATCTTAACTATGCTTCTGGCGCCGAGCCCCTTCGTAAGAGCGAGCGCCATTATGTCACGATCAACCTTATCCAACGCTCTTCCTTTTGAACTTTCCCTTTCTTACCATCTCCAGGAATATCTCCGTAACACGGGGATCGAACTTGCGCCCCTTTTCGTTCTCCATTATCGCCATGGCTTCCTTTCTGGAGAAACCCCTGCGGTACGGGCGATCCGCAGTAAGGGCCTCGAACACGTCCGCCACGGTCAGCACCCTTGACTCCAGCGGTATATTCTCTCCTCTGACGCCGTTCGGGTAGCCGCTGCCGTCGTAATTCTCATGGTGGTTCGACATTATAGGTATTATCTCGTCGAGGAAGTTCACCATGCTCACTACCTCGGACCCCCATCGGGGATGTTTTTTGATCTCGTCGAACTCTTCCTTGGTAAGCCTTCCCTCCTTGAAAAGTATCCTTTCGTCGATCGCGAGCTTCCCCAGGTCATGGAGGAGCGCGGCGATCTTGAGCCTTTCTATTTTCACCTTGCTCAGCCCTATCCTTTTGCCCAAGGCCACGGCGAACCTCATGACCCTGACGGAATGTTCGGCCGTCTCGGGGTCACTGTGCCTCGAAGCGCCGAACAATGTCTCGACTATCTCCTTGTACGCCTTTTCGAGTTTCCTCCGGGTAGGTGCGTGTATCTTTACCTTCCGGTCGAAACTGTATTTACCCTCGCGGCCTATGAACATGAAAAGATCGGACCGTTTCTGCCTCAGGGGGATGCCGATCCAGTACATGTACTTTTCGCGGCCTTTCGATCTCACGGTGGTCTCGAACATGCAAAGGGTCTTGCTTTTTCTTATGTTCGCGAACACGCCTCTTATGACCTTGTTCCATGGCTCCGGTATAATGCTCCGTATCCAATCTTTCCCGATGATAGACTTTTCCGAAACGCGGAAAAGTTCACGGTACCTGCTGTTCACGAACACCACGCGCGCCTTCGCGTCGGAGACCATCACGGAAGCGTCCATGTTCTCTATCAGCTTCCCGAAGAACAGCCCCCACAGGATCCTGTTCCGGTCGGTCTTTTTAGCTTTCTTTCCGCTCATCTTCTTTTTCATCCGCCATTAACCCCTTTATCAATTTCACCACCCCGTTAACATCCAGGTCGGCCGTGTTGATGTGAATATCGGCCTTTTCGTAAAAAGGGCTCCGGTACTCCATCAGTTCCTCGATCCGCTTTTTCGGGTCCTCCACGTTCAAAAGCGGCCTGTGCCCGTGCTTTACCGTGCGCTCATAAATAGTATCAAGGTCGGCCCAGAGACAAATGATAACGCCGTTCTTCCTCAAGTTCTCGATGTTCTTTTCGTCCAACACCACCCCGCCTCCGGCGTCTATCACCTGGTCCGCCTTTTCGCCGATCTGGCCTACGACCTCTTTCTCCACTTTGCGGAAATAAGGCTCTCCCTGGTCCTTGAAAATATCCTTGATGGGCTTCTTCTCCCTGGCTTCTATCAGGTCATCGGTGCTCACGTATTTCATGCCAAGGTCCCTTGCCAGGGCTTTCGCGACCACCGTCTTCCCCGTTCCCATAAACCCCACAATCGTTATATTTTTCATAATAATATATTCTGGGGACACGTCTGGTCGTCTACATGGCATTTACACAGACGTGTCCCCAGAACCTCCGTTTTGTCAATCTACATGGCATTTACACAGACGTGTCCCCAGAACCTCCGTTACCTTTCTTTCAGCGTCTCCATGTACGCGTCGTAATTCCTCCGCATCTCGCCTATCGAGTCCCTGCCGAACTTGTCCAGGAACGCCGAGGCCAGCTCTATCGCCACGGAGGCTTCCGCGACCACCGCGCAGGCGGGCACGGCCGCGACATCGGCACGCTCTACCGCAGCTTTCGCCTTTTTCCCGGTGTCGACATCAACCGACGCCAGGGGTTTTCCAAGAGTGGCTATGGGCTTCATGAAACCCCTGACCACCACGGGCGCCCCGTTCGTCAGTCCGCCTTCTATTCCACCGGCATTGTTCGAGCCTCTGGTAAAAGTCCCCGTCTTCTCGTCATACCCTATCGGGTCATGCGTTTCGGAACCCTTCATGGAAGAACACTCTATGCCGCTGCCGATAGACACGGCTTTGACGGCCGGTATGGACATCACCGCGCGGGCAAGCGCCCCGTCCATCCTCTTGTCCCACTGTGCATAACTGCCCAGCCCCGGCGGTACCCCCTCAGCGACTATCTCAAACGCGCCCCCGAGAGTGTCACCGGCTTCCCCGGCCTTGTCTATCTCTTTCTTCATGGCCTCAGCCGCTTTCTTGTCGGCGCACCTCACGTCGGAGGTCTCGGCCGACTTGCGGATCTGGGCGACTGAAAGGCTTCCCGGGGCGGCTTTGACGGAACCGATAGCGGTCACGTGGCCGGCCACCTCTATCCCCAGCTCCCTGAGGAGTATCTTGGCCACGGCTCCCGCTGCCACGCGCGCTGCCGTTTCACGGGCACTGGCCCTTTCGAGCACGTTCCTGGCATCGGAAAAACCGTGCTTGAGCATGCCCGCAAGGTCCGCATGCCCGGGCCTCGGACATTTTATATCGGCAAGGTCCTCGATCTTGTAGTCCTTATTTTCTATGAGCATGGCGACGGGGCTGCCGATCGTTATCCCCTTGCGGGAGCCGGATATTATCTCCGCCTTGTCGCTCTCGATCCGCATGCGGCCTCCCCTGCCATAGCCGGTCATTCTCCTGGCAAGCTCCCCGTTGATGAAATTTTCATCAAGCTTGATGCCGGCTGGTACGCCGTCAAGAATGGCCACGAGACCCTTCCCGTGTGATTCTCCTGCAGTCATGTACCTGAGCATGGTCAACTCCTTTTCCATTTATACATCGGGTGTATAATACACCCGATGTATAGTTAAAACACGAACAAATGATCCAGTATCTTATATCCGTAAAAAAGACTGATAAGCGCGCCGAGCGCCAGATACGGCGCGTAAGGTATCGCGTCCTTCTGTCTCCTGAATTTCATGAAAAGACCTATACCCAGCCCCAGCACGGGCGCGATAAAGAACGTAAGAAGCACCAGCTTCCACCCGAGCAAAGCCCCGATCATGGCCATCAGCTTCATGTCCCCGCCGCCCAGCGCTTCCCTGCGAAATATGAGTTCACCCACGACGCCGAGCAGGAACATGCTTCCTCCGCCGGCCAGTATACCGAACACCGAATCGACGAAAGACGCCAGGTAAGAAACGGAACCGTCCAGCCTGAACACGGTCATCAGCACCGCCGCTACCGCTATGCCCGGCACCGTTATCACGTCGGGTATTTCCTGGTGCTCGATATCGATAAAAACGACGGTTATCAAAGCGCACGTGAAAAGCCCGTACACAAAGAACTCGGCGCTGAAAGTAAAATAATATAAGAGGAGCATACCGCTCAGGGCGGTGATGAGCTCCACTATAAAATACCTCACCGGGATGTGGTCACCGCAATGACGGCACCTGTTCTTCAGGACCACATAACTTATTAAAGGAATGTTGTCATACCACAGTATGGGATGCTTGCAGCCCGGACAATGGGAAGGCGGCCAGATTATCGACTTCCCGAGCGGGAGCCTGTAGATGCAGACGTTCAGAAAACTTCCTACACAAGCCCCAAGAATAAATGCAAGAAAATACCCCATCTACCTCTTCTTCAACTCCTCCAGGGCCGCTTCTTTCATGACCTTTTTAACCTCGTCAAAAGGCATTCCCGTCCAGATCTCAAAGGCCTTGGCGCCCTGATTCACGAGCATGCCAAGCCCGCCGGAAGCGACCAGTCCCTTTTCTTTCGTTTTCTTCACCAGTTCCGTCTCGCGGGCGTACACCAGGTCATAGACCACCGCCCCGTCCTTCAGATGAGCGACGTCCACGGGGGAAGGATCCCCTTCTTTCGTACCGAGCGGTGTAGCGTTCACGACAAGATCGCATTTGGCGACGTTCACGGCCACATCGGCCGCGTCTTCAATAGCGAACAGCTTGACGCCTGAATCTCTGAAATGCTTTTCAAAATCATCTTTTAGAGCATTAAGAGCCGCCTTCGATATATCGTGGACATATATCCTTTTAGGTCTTTTTTCTTCGCGAAAAGCCAGATAAAGTGCTATTGCCCTGCCGGCTCCGCCTGCTCCGAAAATAAAAACATCTTTTCCCTTCGGGGCGAACCCGGTGTCATCCTCGAGAGAGGAACAAAAACCCTCGACATCGGTGTTGTACCCGGTAATATTTTCATCCTCCACTCTTACCGTATTCAAAGCTCCCGCTATTTTCACGAATTTCTTATACTTTGCCCCAAGAGGCGCTCCTTTTCCCTTGACCGCGACCTCCGGCCGCGACAACGCTTGTTTTACCCTTTCTTTATAAGGCACTGTAACATTGAAACCGCTTATCTCTCCGGCACGGACCCTGCTCTCGATAAAATCAACAAGATCTTCTTCTGTTTCCACATCAAAAAGAACATACTCCGCCTGTATCCCGAAACGCCTGAACGCGGCATTATGCATCGCGGGGGACAGGGAATAACCTATGTTCTTTCCCAGAAGGCCGTATAGCTTTTTCCCTTCCGCCATCGTATCCCTTTAAAGAGGCCAAAGGCCTGAACGCCGGGGAATACCCTTAAAGATGTCTTATCCCAGACGCCAGGCCCCCTGGACCCTGTTACGTTATTTTCCGCTTTTTTTTCTTTGCTTCAGTTTTTTCTTTCTCAGCGCCAGGCGGTTTATAGCGTTCACATAGGCCAGGACGCTCGCCTCGATGATGTCCGTGCTCGAGCCCCTGCCTATCACGACCTCGTCACGGAAAGCCACCTTCACGCTGACCTCTCCCAGCGCGTCCTTCCCGCTGGTGACCGCGTTCACCTTGTAATCCATGAGCTTTCCCTTGTGCCCTACCGCCTTGTCGATCGTTTTAAAACACGCATCTATGGGGCCGTCACCGGTAGCGGACGCTTTTACGGGTTTTTTGTCTTTCACGAGTTCTACGCTCGCCAGCGGCACTATCTTGTTGCCGCTCGTCACCTGAAAGTTGCGGAGCTTGTAATCTTCGGGAATGGTCGCCAGCTCATCTTCGACGATCGTAGCCAGGTCCTCGTCGAAGACCTTCCTTTTTTTATCGGCGAGGGCCTTGAAACGCGTGAACGCCTGGTTAAGTTCCTTCTCCGAAAGCGAATATCCCAGCTCCTTCAACCTCGCTGAAAAGGCGTGCCTGCCCGAGAGCTTGCCGAGGACTATCTTGCTCCCCTTGAAGCCCACATCCTGGGGTTTGATGATCTCGTAAGTAACTCTTTTTTTGAGCACACCGTCCTGGTGGATACCGGATTCGTGGGCGAACGCGTTATCCCCTATTATGGCCTTGTTCGGCTGCACGGTGATACCCGTCAGCTTGCTCACCAGACGGCTTGTCTTATACAGCTCCCTGGTATTGATGTTCGTGATGAGGCCCCCATACATGTCCCTGCGCATGTTAAGTCCCATAACGATCTCTTCAAGCGAGGCGTTGCCCGCCCTCTCGCCAAGGCCGTTAATGGTACACTCCACCTGCCGCGCACCGTTCATAACAGCCGCGAGCGAGTTGCTCACGCCGAGCCCCAGGTCGTTGTGACAATGCACACTGATGATAGCCTTGTTTATATTGGGGACTGTCTCCATCAGGTAGCCTATCAGGTCGCCGAACTCCTGGGGTATGGAATACCCCACCGTGTCCGGTATGTTGACAGTCGTCGCCCCCGCCGCTATAACAGATTCCGTGACCTGCGCGAGGAAATCCCTCTCGGTCCTGGAAGCGTCCTCGGGCGAGAACTCGACGTCCGGCAGTTTCTTCCGGGCGTACTTCACCGCTTCCACGGAGGCCTTGAGTATCTCGTCCTTCGCTTTCCTCAACTTGTACTTCATGTGTATCTTGGAGGTGGCGAGAAAAACATGGATCCTCGGCCGCCTTGCTTTCTTCACCGCCTCATAAGCGTCGTCTATATCCCGTTTGGTCGCGCGCGCCAGGCCGCAGATCACGGGTTTGGTGACATGTTTGCTCACTGTCTTTACGGCTTCGAGATCACCGGGGCTTGTCCTCGGGAAACCCGCTTCGATAATATCCACACCGAGCTTTTCCAGCTGGTAAGCTATCTTGAGTTTCTCGTTGGTGGTAAGACTGGCGCCGGGGGTCTGTTCCCCGTCCCTCAGCGTCGTATCGAATATCAGGACCTTGTTTTTTTTCATGTCATTTCCTTTTCTCAGAAGACAGAAGTCAGATGTCAGAAATCAGATATTAGGTGTTTGGTGTTAGATATTAGTTATTAGTTTTTAGTTCTTAGTCGTACAACTCATAACTCATAACTAACAACTCAACACTTGATACTTGTTACTTTATCCTTTATCCTTGTTACTTGTCTCTGTCCTCTGTCATCTGTCCTCTACTACATCCACGGCATCATGCCGCGAAGTTCTTCGCCGATCTTTTCTATCTCGTGCATCTTTTCGTCTTCCGTGATCTTGTTGTACTTCGGCCGCCCGCTCTGGTTCTCTTTTATCCACTCTTCGGCGAACTCGCCCGACTGTATCTCCTTGAGTATCTTTTTCATCTCCTTGCGCGTATCGGCGTTGATGACCCGTTTACCCCTGGTGATGTCGCCGTATTCCGCCGTATCGGAGACCCTCTTCCTCATGCCGTAGATACCGTACTTGTAAATAAGGTCCGTTATCAGCTTGAGCTCGTGCAGGCATTCGAAGTAAGCTATCTCCGGCTGGTACCCCGCTTCGACAAGCGTGTCGAAACCGGCCTTTATCAGTTCCGAAGCGCCGCCGCAAAGCACCGTCTGCTCCCCGAAAAGATCGGTCTCCGTTTCTTCCTTGAACGTGGTCTCGATCACGCCGGCCCTTGTTCCGCCGATGGCCTTGGCGTACGCCAGGGCCTTGTCCCTGGCCCGGCCCGAATAATCCTGGAAAACAGCGATAAGGCACGGCACTCCCTTGCCCTGTTCGTACATCTCGCGGACCAGGGCGCCCGGGCCTTTGGGCGCGACCATGAACACGTCCACGTTCCCCGGCGGGACTATCTGCTTGAAGTGTATATTGAACCCGTGAGAGAACGCCAGCGCGTTGCCTTCCGAAAGGTTCGCCTCTATACAGCTCGCGTATACCTTAGCCTGAACGTGATCCTGGGTCAGTATCTGGATTATATCAGCCTGCTTAGCGGCCTCTTCCGCGGCGAGGACCTCAAAACCGTCCTTTACGGCCAGCTCGTGGTTCGGCGTCCCTTCCAGCTCGCTTACCACGACGCTGATACCGCTGTCCCTCAGGTTAAGGGCCTGGCCGCGTCCCTGTATGCCGTAACCTATGATGGCGACCTTGAGGTCTTTGATCAGGTCCAGATCAGCGTCTTCGTCATAATACATCTTTGCCATTTTTCCCCCTTTGATATTTACTTTTGAACGTCCGACTGCAGGGCTATCTTGCCGGTCCTCACTATCTCCAATATCCCGTAAGGACGCAAAAGCTCCACAAGCGCCTTTATCTTGTGTTCGTCACCGGATTCCTCCACGGTAAGGAATTTCTTGCCCACATCTATGACCTCGGCCCCGGTGGAATCCACGACCTGGACTATCTTCTCCCGGGTCTTCGTGTTCTCCGCTTTCACCTTGATAAGTATAAGTTCCCTGTCCACGTACTCGCCTCCCGTGAGGTCCTGTACCCGTATGACGTTTATCAGCTTGTTCAGCTGTTTCTTTACCTGCTCCAGTATCTTTTCGTCCGCTTCGACGACTATGGTCATGCGTGAAACCGACGGGTCTTCCGTTTCACCGACCGCGAGCGAATCGATATTGAAACCTCTAGCGCTGAAAAGGCCCGCTATCCTCGCGAGCACGCCGAACTTATTCTCGACCAAAGCTGATATTACGAACTTGGACATGGCTCACTCCTCTGTCTTCTGAAATTACGCCAACCCGTGTATCATATTGTTGATGGTGCCGCCGGCCGGGACCATCGGAAAGACGTTCTCGTCTCTTTCCACGACAAAATCCATGACCACGGGGCCTTTTTCCTTTATGGCGGCCTTGATAGCCTTTTTCACGTCAGCTTTCTTCGTGATCCTCATGCCTTTAGCTCCGTAACTTTCGGCAAGCTTCATGAAATCAGGGCACGTCGTGCATCTTTCCTCGCCAAGGATCGTGAAAGCGTAACGTTTATCGAAGAACAGTTCCTGCCACTGCCGGACCATACCGAGACACCCGTTATTCAGTATCGCTATCTTGACGGGTATCTTATTGATAACGGCCGTGGCCAGTTCCTGGATGTTCATCTGGATGCTCCCGTCCCCCGCTATATCGAATACCACGCTGTCGGGCCTTCCGACCTGCGCGCCGATAGCGGCGGGAAAACCGTATCCCATCGTGCCCAGGCCGCCGCTCGAAAGCCAGGTCCTGGGCTTCGTGTAAGTGAAATACTGAGCCGCCCACATCTGGTTCTGGCCGACCTCGGTGCTGATGATAACGTTCTTATCCCTGGTCAGCCTGCATATCTCCTCTATAACGTATTGCGGGCGGAGCTTGCCGTCGTCTTTATACTTGAGCGGCAGATCTTTTTTCCACTTCTTTATTTTCCCGTGCCAATCCTTGTAGCTGCCTTGTTTGACGTGTTTCAGCAGCTCTTTGAGGATATCCTTAGCGTCGCCGATCACGGGGATATCGACCTGCACGTTCTTGCTGACGCTGGCCGGGTCTATATCAATATGCACGATCATCGCGTGAGGCGCGAAGGTGTCTATCCTCCCGGTGACGCGGTCGTCGAACCTGGCTCCGATGGCGATTATCAGATCCGCGTCCTGTACCGCGTGGTTCGCGTAGGCCGTACCATGCATCCCCAGCATGCCCAGGCTCAGGGGATCGTCCTCCGGAAAACTGCCCAAACCCATCAACGTAGTGGTGACAGGTATATTGGCCTTTTTCGCCAGCTTAGTAAGCTCTCCGCTCGCCTCGGAAAGTATGACCCCTCCGCCCACGTAAAGTATGGGCTTTTTGCTTTTCGCGATAGCTCTGGCTATCTTCTTTATCTGGCCTATATGCCCTTTATACGTGGGTTTGTATCCCTTTATGTCCACCGACTTGGGATATCTGAACTCGGCCTCATGCAGCTGGACATCCGACGGCAGGTCTATGAGCACGGGGCCGGGCCTGCCGGTCCTCGCGATGTGGAACGCCTCCTTGACCACCTTAGCCAGCTCTTTAACGTCTTTCACAAGATAGTTGTGCTTTGTTATAGGACGGGTGATACCCACTATGTCCGCCTCCTGAAACGCATCGTTACCTATCAAGGTGGACTTGACCTGGCCGGTGATCGCGACAATGGGTATGGAATCCATGTGCGCCGTCGCTATACCCGTAACAAGATTGGTAGCCCCGGGCCCCGATGTAGCCAGACACACCCCTACCTTACCGGTAGCACGGGCGTACCCATCGGCCGCGTGGACCGCTCCCTGCTCGTGACGCGTCAGGATAAAATTGATATTCTTCTCCTTGAAGAGCTTATCCCCCAGCGTAAGAACGGAGCCTCCCGGGTAACCAAAAATAACTGAAACCCCTTCCTCGCAAAGGCTTTTAACCATTATCTCAGCACCAGTAAGTTTAGCCATGATCCCTCTCTTTGCCATCATATAATAGTCATTTCCTATATATTATAATCAACATGTCCGTATATGTTCAATAAGTATATAACACTTGTAAAGGTTTTGTCAAGAAACAGGTTTCAAGTCACAGGTTGCAGGTTCCAGGTCGCGGATTCCAGGCTTTTTAGAACCGCTTGCCGGAAACAATGCAGTTTCTTGCCCAAGTTTTCATATCTATTAAACAACGACTCGAATAATTCCCTTTGTTTTAGCGAACTGGTATCAAATAATAACTGAAGATGTTCTTTTGTTTCATCAACAGAAGCAAGCGCATATGTAAGGTATTTTACATATTCAAGTTTATATTTTTTCCGGCCAAAACCTTCCACGATCAAAGCAGGAATAGATTTCGAAGATCTTCTAACCTGACTTCCCCCTTCATACACTTCAAATCTAGGCAATCTTTTCAACGTCATTTCGTGTATTTCAACTGCCAGCTTATGGGAAAGGTCATATATTTCCAAATTTTGATAACTTTGCATAATATATCAAAACTCCTCGCCTGACTTGCGACTTGTGACTTGCGACCTGCGACTTGCGACCTGCGACTTGTGATACACACACATATATAGACACCTTTTTTCATTTTTTCTTGAAAATAACTTAAAACTTGGGGCTTGCAACTTGGCGCCTGAGACTTGCGACCTGCGACTTGAGACCTGAGACCTGCGACCTGCGACTTGATCAATTTCTATAAACGCGGGGGACCCTGTCGGTCACGGAAGAAAGTATTTCGTAAGGGATAGTGCCGGCAAGCTTGGCTATTTTCTCTATAAGGATCTCCGCCTCGCCCTGCCTGCCCACCAGTACGACCTCATCCCCCACCCTGACGCCCTTGATATTGCCGACGTCGAGAAGCGTCTGGTCCATGGTCACCATGCCCACGACCCTCACGTACTGGCCTCTTACAAGCGCTTCGGCCTTGTTCGAAAGGATCCTTCCGTACCCGTCCGCGTACCCTATCGGTATCGTGGCAATCCTGGTATGCCTCTGGGTAATATATGTACGGCCGTAGCTTATGGACCTGCCGGGCGGAGCCTCCTTGAGATGGACTATTTTGGTCTTCAGGTTCATCACGGGACGCAGTTTGAAATATCTGCGGAAACTTTCCTTGGGATACACGCCGTAGATAAGTATGCCGGGCCTTACCAGGTTAAGATGAGCTTTTTCCCAGTCAACGGTGGCTATACTGTTCGCCGCGTGCCTGTATTTTACTTTTATACCGGCTTTTTCCGTTCCGTCAAGGACCTTCTCGAAATCCCTGATCTGCATACGCGTTACCAGTTCATCTCGGCCGGCTGAGGAAAAATGCGTGTAAATGCCTTCCAGTTCTATCCCCTTGCGCGAGGCCGCTTCCTTAATGAAAGGAACGGCTTCCTCGTGCCACACTCCTATACGCCCCATGCCCGTATCGATCTTGACGTGGACCCTGGGCCTTATCTTCGACCTTTTAGCTAACTTTGAAAGTATCTCCAGAAGGTCGTCATTACACAAAGTAAGAGTTATATCCGCCCGGGAAGCCGCCTTCGCTTCTTCCTCGAGCACGGAACCAAGCACCAGTATGGGCGTTTTTATACCGGATGAGCGCAGTTTCAAGGCCTCGTCCACAGTGGCAACGCCCAGATAATCCACGCCGCCCTTGACAAGGACCTGGCTGATCCGGGAAAGCCCGTGCCCGTAAGCGTTAGCCTTTACAACGGCCATGATGTCCACACCGTCGGTGATCAGTTCCCTTATACAGGCCAGGTTCTGCCTTACGGCGCCGAGGTTTATCTCGGACCATGTGGGACGGTAGTGTTTATCCATGTATATCTCTGTATTAGTTTCCGGTAACCAGATATCTGGTTACTGGTTACTGGTTACTTATTAATATTACATTCCTTGGAATGCAAATACAAGGGTTCCAGGAACTCGGGGTCATCTGTCCCCGAACCTGATCTTTCCAGGCCCAGACGGCCTATGTCGGCCGCTCTGGGATGCCAGTCGATATCTTCGGAAAATCCTGCCAGATCACAATTTCCCAGCTTTTCCCTGTATTTCGGGACCCCGTTACCGAAAAACAGTACCCGCTCTTCCAGCCCGGCCAGGAGCTCTTCGATCGTCACGAGAAGATAGTCCGTCTTTCTGCTCGCAAATCCATCCGAACGTTCATAAATACAAGAATAGACCTTCCCTTTATGCGCGTCCAAAAGCGGAGCTACCAGTTTCTTTTCCTCCCCATGAACGTTCATGACCATGGCATCCATACTGGGAACACCCAGTACCTTGACCGGAAGGACCGAGGCCAATCCCTTTACCGTAGCGGCCGCGATACGCAGCCCCGTAAAGGAACCCGGCCCCAGCCCCACGCAAACCAGTTCGATGACCTCTTTTCGCCACCCGGCTTCTTCCAGCAGGTTCTTTATGACCGGCACCAGTATCTCGCTGTGACGGATCCCCACATCCTCGTGGAACGACGCCCTTATTTCCCCTCCGTCGAGGCACGCCACGCTCAAATATCTGGTGGAAGTGTCAAACGCAAGTGCTCTCTTCATAATAACTTATCGATAAGATCCGCGAACCTTCCGTTATTCGAACGGAACTCGAACTTTCTTTCGGTACTATAGCCGTGAAAGATATCTATCTCGAGATAGTCCTCGGGCAGGACGTCCCGTATCTTTTCGGCCCATTCGACCACGGTGATGCCATCACCGTAGAAATACTTTTCATAATCAAGGGTGTCGCAGAAACTTTTCTCTTCCAGGCGATAAACGTCAAAATGATACAGTTTCTTCACGCCCGGATATTCCTTGAGAACGACAAAAGACGGGCTGTTCACGTGGAGGTAATCTTCGACCCCCAGACCTTTCGCCAGTCCTTTAACGAAAACCGTCTTTCCCGTACCCAGGTCTCCGACCAGGGCCACAAGATCCCCTTCGCGAAGTTCTTTTGCCACGTTAGCCCCTAATTCGATCGTCTCTTCCGGCGAAAATGTCCTCATCTCCTTCATCACGCCTGACACCTGAGACCTGAAACCTGAAACCTAAACATGCCTGTATCCCTCCATCTTCAACTTGCTGAGGCGCGCTTCCTTTTCTATCAGTACGCGCTCGTTCTTCCTGCCTGTTATTTCGCCTATGACAAAATACTCAAGGGCTTTCGCGCGGGGCTTCATGTCCCGGAAAAGCCTTCTCGCCTCTTTAACTCCCATGGTAAAAAGAAGCTCGAAACTCTCCCCGTAATAAAGCGCCTCCCTGAGAGAAAGCCCCTTTGAAAGAGGGATGGCGTCAGCGTATAAAACGCATCCCGCGCGGCTGAGAGAGCATATCCTGCCGATATCGGGCGCTATGCCGTCGGAAGTGTCTATCATGGCGTTTATCCGGTAATTTTCCGAGAGAAAACGCGCCTCGACAAGACGCGGGATAAAATCGAGATGTTCTTTTTTGCCGTTCCTTACGGGCCCCGTCACGAGGATAAGGTCGCCTTTCTCCGCGCCGGAGCGCGTTAAAAGACGTTCCTTTTCCACGATCCCCAGGATGGAAACGTCTATCACCAGTTTCCCCGAACGGACGGTATCCCCGCCTATGACCTTGACGCCGTACTCCCTGCATATGCCGAAGATCCCGTCGTATATCTTATCGACTGCCGTCCGCGCCATGCCGCGCGGCACCCCGATACTGACGGTAACGTACTTCGGGAGACCTCCCATCGCCGCTATGTCGCTTATGTTCACCGCGACGGCTTTCCTGCCTATTTTCGCATACTCCGTATCCCCGGTCCGGAAATGAGTGCCGGAGACGAGCATGTCGGCCGCCCATAAAAGATACTCTCTCTTCGTGTGCTCAAGGACAGCGCAATCGTCGCCTATGCCCAGTTTTACGCCTTTGCCGGGCCTTCCCGCGCGCTTGCGTATCTTTTCAATTAATTCCAACTCTCTCATAATAGTATATTCTGGGGACACGTCTGGTCGTCTACATGTCGTTCACACAGACGTGTCCCCAGAACCTCAGTTTTGTCAATCTACATGTCGTTCACACAGACGTGTCCCCAGAACCTCAGTTTTGTCAATCTACATGTCGTTCACACAGACGTGTCCCCAGAACCTCAGTCCCCTATCATTCGTACTACTTTGCTCCTATTGGGCTTCCTTATAACCCCTTTTTCCGTGATGATCGCGGTGATAAGCCTGGCCGGCGTGACGTCAAAAGCGGGGTTCACGACATCGACCTTTTTCGGCGTAATGAACTTCCCGTTCACTTTTTTCACCTCAAGCGCGGGCCGTTCTTCAATAGGGATGGACTTCCCGTTTTTCAGCGAAAGATCAAAAGTGGAAGCGGGCGCGGCCACATAGAACGGCACACGGTGAAACGCGGCAATCACTGACAAACTGTACGTCCCTATCTTGTTAGCCGTATCTCCGTTAGCCGCTATACGGTCCGCCCCGACCACTATAGCGTCTATTTTCCCTTCCGCCATCAGCGAAGCGGCCATGTTGTCGCATAAAAGGACCGTGGGGACGCCTTCCCGCATGAGCTCCCAGGCCGTAAGGCGGGCACCCTGCAGGACGGGACGCGTCTCGTCCGCGTACACCTTTTTTATCTTTTTCCTGGCCGAAAATATCACTCCAAGCGCCGTGCCATACCCGCCGGTCGCCAGGCCGCCGGCGTTGCAGTGGGTAAGGACCCGCGCCGCCCTCGGCAGGAGCTTTTTCCCGTTCTTACCTATCGCGCGGCAGATCTTCACGTCTTCCCTTAGAACAGCGTGAGCCTCGTCAAGTATCAGGCGCTTCAGTTCCCTGACGGGCCTGGCCCTGTTCGTGTCGACCACGAAAGCCATCCGCTCCAGCGCCCAGAAAAGGTTCCTGGCGGTAGGACGCGAACTGGAAAGGTACTTGATCGTCGCGGCAAGCTCTTTCCTGAACGGCCGGATATCCTTTGCCCGGCTTTTCCTTATTCCCAGGTACACGCCGTACGCCCCGGCTATACCTATCGCCGGAGCGCCTCTTATCTTCATGTGCCTGATAGCCGCCCACATATCCCCGCGGGTCCGGCAAGTCACGTATTTAAGTTTACCCGGCAGGAGCCTCTGGTCGATAAGTTCCACCCTGCCGTTCTTCCACCTTATAGGTTCCACGTTCATATCCTTACACTCCTATGTTCCTTATAAGAAATACAAGTATGACCATGCCCACATTATGGATAATATGCACGGTCATAGAGGGTACGAGCGATCCCGTCTTTTCGTAAAGGTACGCCAGAAGCATACCCAGGACCATTATCGGCAGGAACCCGACTATATGCGTATGCAGGAACGAGAAGATGGCCGAAGTTATCACCATCGCCCAGAAGATACCTATACTCTTCTTGATGGCCTTGTACATGAAACCCCTGAAGAATATCTCTTCCGCTATGGGGCCGAAGACGGCCGCGAAAAGCGTGGAAAGCCATAGTATCGCCGTCTCCTTCTCCTCCATGAAGACCTGCACTATCGGCTGGACGGGCGGTTTGTACGCCAGCCATTTCGTGACCAGGAAAGTCCCCACCATTATTAAAATAAGCACCGGCACCAGCGCCAGGTAGCCTATTACCGCGTAAAAGATCCCGCCGAGAACGCGCTTTCCGGTTATGCCTATCGCCTCTATATCCTGGCCGTGCTTACGGGTTATAAAATAAACGATGACGCTTATCCCCACCACGTTCATCATGGCGGTGTTGAAGATCATTCGGAAATTCTCGTTGCGCAGGATGGGAAAAAGGCCCGCGAAGAAGCTCTGTACGATAACGAATACGTACCCGAAAGCAAGAAAGAGCAGCGTAACGCGCACGACGTCCCCGATCCCCCACTTCGGATCTTCCTGCTGCCGGATACGTATATCTACAGGCCTCTTTTTTACGAAACGTACGAGAAAATATACATCAAGACCGATCCCCACCAGCAACATAAAAATGATCGTAAGGTTCAAAAGGGCGAGGAACATATACAGGACAGGGTTCTCCTTGGCCAGCTTTTCGAGCTTCTCCTGGCGGGCTTCAGCGTCTTCCTCGCCGAACATCGCGGGCTTCTCCTGCGCGGGCTCTTCTTCGACCCGGACGGCGGCTTCCTTTTTTTCCCCGGCCTCCTGCACCTTCCGGTCAACGAAAACGAGCAGGTTTATCACCAGAATGAATACAACCAGCCAGAAATACAACTTGTTATTTACTATCAGTTCCCGTATCTTACCTAACATATCTTCATAACCTCGTCGTCATCCTTGCACCCTGACACCGTCTTCTGTCTTCTGTCTTCTGTCCTCTGTCTTCTGTCTTCTGTCCTCTGAAACAAGCCGTCATCCAACAGCATCGTAATACCTCAGCCTGAAACTGGCCCCCATTTCCTGCGCCATGCGCCTGCATTCGGAGACGTCCTCCTCGCCTACCATATCAAGGCACGTTACTTCGACCCCGATACCGTTAGCACGGCAGTTCTTTATAAAGTCAAGGATAGCCCCGTGAGCCGTTTCTCCGAACACGGAACGGCACAACTTGTCGTATTTCTCGGGTTCCGGCTCGTTAAGGCTTACCGATACCCGGTCTATCAGTCCTTTAAGTTCGTTCGCGATCACCCGCCCGTTGATCATATCGCCCTCGCCGTTAGTGACCATCCTGAGCCTTCCACCGGCCTTTTTGACGTAAGCGGCAACTTCCTTCACGATGCCGAGACGCAGAGTAGGCTCACCGTAACCGCAGAACACTATCTCGTTATAGCGGGAGACATCCCCGATAGCGTCTATTATCTCTTCGGCAGAAGGGTCCTTGTCGAGCCGTAAATTATGGCCCTTGACAAAACTGGAATAATAACGCACGCAGAACGTGCACCTGTTGGTGCACCTGTTCGTCACGTTGATGTAAAGAGAATCCCTTATGGCATAGGCGATCTTACCGCCGCCCTTCAGGCCGAGCCGGAAAAGCCGGTTCGCGTTAAGTGTGGTGGCCTCCGCTATATCCTCCGGCGCGCGGCCATAGGCCGAAGCATACACCTCAAGAAGGTACTTTACGTTCCCCGGTTCGTTCCTCTTGCCTCTCAGAGGTTCGGGGGATATATACGGCGCGTCCGTCTCCAGGAGCAGCCGGTCCGGCGGTATCTCTTTTATCATCCCGCGGAGCTTATCCGCTTTCTCGAAAGTTATATTGCCCGCGAACGAGACATACATCCCGAGATCCAGGATATCTTTAGCGAGCTTTGCGTCCCCGGAAAAACAGTGGACGACGCCGCGGGGCGCGAGATCGTCGCTTTCTTTCAGTATGTTCACAAGGTCTTCTCCGGCATTACGGTTGTGGAGTATGACCGGGAAGTCAAGATCTCTGGCTATGGCGAGGCATCTTTTGAAAAGCTTTCTCTGATTCTCGGGATCCGAATAACCCTTGTAATAGTCCAGGCCTATTTCGCCTATGGCTACCAGTTTATCGCTTTTAAGGGCTATGTCGCGAAGCTCGGATATCTGCGGATCCCCGGCCTTGTCGGCTTCGTGGGGATGTATACCGGCCGCGGCGAATACCGGGGCGTACTTCTCCGCCAGCTTTACCGCCGCACGCGTGCTCTCGATACTCGTACCGGGCACGATAAATCGTACCACCCCGCTAGAGGCGGACCTTTTCAGGACCTCATCCAGATCATCCTTATAATCGGGAAAATCCAGATGGCAATGAGTGTCTACTAACTCCATGTTAACGCCTCATAGGTTTCAGGTTTCAGGTCTCAGGTTTCAGGTTTCAGGTTTCAGATCGTGAAAACTACACCTTCATCTTTAAGTATACGCCTCTTCTTTGCCACTCCTCCCGAATAGCCCCCGATGGTACCGTTGGACGCGATAACCCTGTGGCACGGCACCTCCGGCGCGAAAGGGTTCTTCGAAAGCGTCTGCCCCACGGCCCGGCTTGCCCCGGGCGAACCCGCTTTTTCGGCCACCCAGGCATACGACCGTGTTTGTCCTTGGGGTATCGCCAGAACGGCTTTGAGGACTTTTTTCTGAAAGGAGGTAAGGCCGGTGGCGTTATCGATCTTCTTTTTCACTGTATCCTCGGGAATAACGGCTCTTCTTTGGCCACCTTCGTGCCGGCGGGGAATCTCCTCCAGTCGGATCCGTCTTTCGGCTCTTTGATCTCTTTCCTGATCTCTTCTTTCCCGAGGGCCTTATCCAGATCGCCTAACCCCAGTTGGGCCCACATCCTGCGCGCTGTCGTCGGCATGAAGGGGAAAAAAGCTATAGCGCATACCCTCAAGACCTCCAGTAGATCCGCCAGTATCAGCTTTATCGAACCCGTATCGCCTTTTTTCGAATATTCCCAGGGAGCGGAGACCTCGATATACTTGTTCGCCGCCCCGACCAGCAGCATTATATGTTCCAGCGCCTCTTTTATCTCGAGTTCCGGCCGGTCCACATACTCGCTCCTCATCTTCGGGAAAAGACCGGGTATACCCTCTTTCAGGGCGTTACTGCGCTTAACTTGCTCTCTGTCGGCTTTCTCGAGCGAGACCTCCGGAGCGGTGCCGTCGAAATATTTTTCCACCATGGTAAGGGTCCTGTTCAGGAGGTTGCCCAGATCGTTCGCCAGGTCGCTGTTATATAAAGTGACGAAGGCGTCCTCGCTGAATACACCGTCATTACCGAAAATAACGGCTTTTAGAAGAAAATACCGTATCGGGTCGACCCCGTATTTCGCCTTCAGTTCCAGGGGATCCACGATATTGCCTTTTGATTTCGACATCTTGTCCTCACCCATCTTCCACCAGCCATGGGCAAAGATCACTTCCGGCATCTCGAGGCCGGCGCTCTTGAGCATTATCGGCCAGTACACGGCATGGTGCCTCAGTATATCCTTCGCTATGACATGGAACTTAGGCGGCCACACGTCGTCGAACTTCCTGCCGGCGGCCGTGATGCCCGAAATATAGTTGATCAGCGCGTCGAACCAGACATACAGGACATAATTCTTGTCGAACGGCAGCTCAACCCCCCACGCCATCCTCTCTTTAGGCCGTGATATACAAAGATCGTTCAGCCCCTCTTTCAGGAATCCCAGGACCTCGTTCTTTCTGAACTTCGGCATTATGAAACCCGGGTTGTCGTTTATATACTCCACCAGCCAGTCCTGATATTCGCTCATTTTGAAAAAATAGTTCTTTTCCTTTATGTGCTCGACCGGCCTCTTACACTCGGGACATATGCCGTCCTCCGCCTGCGTCTCCGTCCAGAAGGTCTCGCAGGGAGTGCAGAACCAGCCGTCATATTCACCCAGATAAATGTCGCCCTTTTCATATATTCTCTGCAGGAACCGCTGCACCTGCTCTTCATGTTCCTTGTCCGTGGTGCGTATGAAATGATCATACTCCACGTCAAGCTCTTTCCAGACCTTCTTAAAATTGGGCACTATCGTATCGACGAAATCCTTCTCTTTGCCTTTTTCGAAGCCCGCCGCCAGGCAGGCCTCTTCGATCTTCTCGCCGTGCTCGTCGGTCCCCGTGAGAAAAAACACCTCGTCACCGAGCATCTTGTGATACCGGGAAAGAGCGTCCACGGCGATCTGCGTGTACGCGTGGCCTATATGAGGATTCGCATTGACGTAATAAATAGGGGTGGTGATATAGAACTTGCCCATCGCCTTACTTCTTCTCCTCCTCCTTGAGCTCATCCATCCTGATGTCCTTGATCTTGCCGTCTCCCAGGTCGATAGTGGCCGTTCTTTTCAGAGGGTTGACCGCCATCACCCTGCCTTTGCCCCAGGAGGTCTTGATCTCCTTGCCTATCCTGGGCATCCCTTTCGAACACTCCTTGTAGCATTCGAACTCGTAGCTCAAACAGCACATGAGCCGCCCGCAGAGCCCCGATATCTTGGAAGGGTTAAGCGGCAGGTTCTGCACCTTGGCCATTTTTATCGTGACGGGGTCGAAATCCTTGAGGAACGACATACAGCAGAGCTCCCTGCCGCACGGTCCGTGACCCCCCAGCATCCTGGCTTCGTCCCTTACGCCGATCTGCCTGAGCTCTATACGCACCCTGAATATGCTCGCCAGGTCGCGGACCAGGTTCCGGAAGTCCACCCGGCTATCCGAGGTGAAATAGAATATTATCTTTGACCTGTCAAAGGAATATTCCGCGTCCACCAGTTTCATCGGCAGTTTATGTTCGCGGATCTTTTTCTCGCAAAGGTTCATCAGGTCTTTCGTCTTGGCCTTGTTCTTGGCTATCTGCTTCTCGTCCCAGGGGTTGGCTTTCCTGATGATCTTCCTCAGCGGCTTCTCGATCGAACTTATATCGATGACCTTTTCTTCCATGGAGACGATCTCGCCGTATTCAAGCCCCCTGTCGGCCTCGACGATGACCTTCTCGCCCGCTTCGAACTTCATCCCGTTGGTCAGAAAATACTTTATCTCTCCGGCAGCCCTTAGCTGCACCTGTATGATCTCGTACATGTTAACTCCCCATCTATCTGTATCAGAAGTCAGATGTCAGAAGACAGAAATCAGATATTAGGTGTTTGCTGTTGGAGGACACTATAATCTTTTTTCTGTCCTCTGTTCTCTGTCTTCTGTTTTCTGTCCTCTGTTCTCTGAGACTTTTCGTTCACTTGAGCGCACTCGGCAGTACCTGCGCCACGAGTTTCGGGTTCACGTTACCCGCCAGAGCCCGTCTGAGCCTTGTCAACTTTCCGACTATATCGTAGATCTTTTCCAGGGAATATCCCCTGTAATACCCGTACATATCCGTGCTTCCCAGGCCCCTGTCCAGGGCCATCTCCTCAAGCCCTTCCTTTCCCAGGGCTATGTCACGGAAGAACATGGTCAAAAGTTCCAGGTCTTCCAGAAGAGAATTCCTGTCGTCCGTGTTCCAGTTCATGCAGGAAGCGTTGTCCTCTTTCGCTATTTTTCCCATGATACCCGCCAGTTCCCTTTTCTCGTCCAGGAGGCCCTCTTCTATCATCTCAAGCGCTTTCCCCGGAGATCCCTGGGAAAAACACGCGAGGAATTCAGCCGTATCCCTGTCGGTCCCCGATTCCCGCATGATCATATTCCGCGCTTCGTCCGTCCGGAGCGACCGGAACCTCACTTCCGAACAACGCGAAAGGACCGTCGGAAGAAGCATCTCCTTTTTGCTCGAGATAAGTATGAGCATGGACTGCGCCGGGGGTTCTTCCAGTATCTTCAAAAGCGCGTTCGAAGCTTCCACCGTCATCATATGGGCGTCCTCTATCACGCAGACGTTGACCGGAGCCTCGTACGGCTTGAGGCTCAGCGCTTCCCTGGCGCGGCGCACTTCCTCTATCTTGATCTTCCTGTTCTTCTCCGGCTTTATCCAGTTGAGGTCGGGGTGGTCCAGGGCCCTGATCCTCCTGCATGACGGGCAGACGCCGCACGCTTCGGCCGAGGTCTTATCAGAGCAGATAAGCTCCATCAGGAAGGCCTTTGCCGTAAGCGCGCGTCCCACGCCCTCGGGCCCGAAGAACAGGTAGCTTGAAGCCACCCGCCCGGCGGACAGGCTGCCGCGCAGATATCTTACGGCGTTATCCTGCCCTTTTATGTCTCTCAACAGCACCATAAACCTCTTCCTTCACCGAACGATACGTGCGGTCCTTGTCCTCGTGCACGTCTATTATCCTGAACCTGTCGGGGGACGCTTCAGCCATAGCAAGGTACCCCTCGCGGACCTTCTCATGGAACCCGACGCTCCTTTTCTCCATCCTGTCGGCAGGCCCGACCTTACCGGCGCGCTCCAGGCCTGTCACGACGTCGACATCGAGCAGTATCGTAAGATCGGGGGCAAGCCCTCCTGTCGAAAAACCGTCGACCTTCTTCACGAAATCCATGTCCATGCCGAGACCATATCCCTGATAAGCGAACGTCGCGGTATTATAACGGTCGCATATCACTATCTTACCGGCTTCGATGGCGGGGCGGATGACCTCTTCGACATGCTGTGCCCTATCCGCTTCGAAAAGAAAAAGTTCCGAGCCGTTTCCCATCGCCAGGCCGTCCTTCATGAGAAGTATTTCCCGTATCTTCCCGCCCAGCGGCGTGCCCCCCGGTTCGGCCGTGTATACGGCCTCATAACCGTCGGAGGAAAGCTCCTCGTACACGCGCTTCGCCTGCGTACTTTTGCCGCAGCCTTCAGGGCCCTCGAACGCTATGAAAAGGCCTTTCGTCAGCTTCTTCTCCATACCGGTCCCTCCGGGGTATCTTCGACGACCACTCCCATATCCGCGAGCCGTCCGCGTATCCTGTCGGCCCCGTCGTAATCTTTTTCCTTTCTGGCCGTCTCCCTCTCCGCTACCAGGCGCTCTATCTGATCCGTGTCCTCTTCTTCAACCTGAACCGGCCTAAGGGACAGGCCGAGTATATCCGCGAAGCGCAGGATATAATTCTTCACCGCGCCGGCAAGATACGCTTTGCCCCCGGCGTCCAATCCTTCATCAGCGAGGGAATCGTTACCGGTCCTCACCGCCTCGAAGAGAACCGAGAGGGCCATAGGCGTATTAAAATCGTCGTTCATCGCTTCGTCGAACTTTTCCTGCAGGCCGTTGACCGTCTCCTGGGCTTTTTGCAAGATATCCGCGTCCCGCGGGGCTTTTTTTCCGGCCGTCTCTTTCATCAGCCGGTCGACCTTGCCGAAGAAGATCATCACCCTTTCCTTGGAACGCTTCGCCTCTTCTATTTTCGCGTCGGTATAATCCATCGGGCTGCGGTAATGGCTGTTCAGGAACGCCAGTTTCAAGAGGTCCGGGTCTTTGTGCCTTTCAAGAAAATCGGAAATCGTGATGTAGTTACCGAGAGATTTTGACATCTTTTCGCCGCCGACGCTCAAAAGGCCGTTATGTATCCAGTAATTCGCGAAATCCCGGCCGGTAGCGGCTTCCGCCTGGGCTATCTCGTTCTCGTGATGCGGGAAAATAAGGTCGAGCCCGCCCCCGTGAATATCGAACTGCGCGCCCAGGAGGTTCGTGCTCATCACCGAACACTCTATATGCCACCCGGGCCTCCCGTCTCCCCAGGGACTCTCCCAGGAAGGCTCGTAAGGCTTGGCTTCCTTCCATAACGCGAAATCCAGCGGATGCCGTTTTTTCTCGTCCACGTCTATACGCACGCCGTGCATCATCTCGTCCTTGTCCTGTTTTGACAGTTTGCCGTAATCGGGAAAACTTTCCACGCTGAAGTAGACGTCCCCTCCGGCGACATAGGCGAAACCTTTGTCGATCAAGGTCTTTATGAACATTATCATCTGGTCTATGGCCTCGGTGGCCTTCGGCTCGACGACAGGCGGTTTTATCCCCAGGACATCCATCTGCTGGTGATATATGTCAAGATAGCGGACGGCGACCTCGCTGACCCTCTCCTTAAGCCTGCCGGATGACGCGTTCTCCCCTATTTCCGTGAGCTCCTCGGTGGCCTTCTTTATTATTTTGTCGTCCACGTCGGTCACGTTCCTCACGAACAGCACCTCGAACCCGGCGTACTCTAAATATCTCCTGATGATATCGAAGACATAAGCGCTCCTGGCATGCCCGATGTGAGGCACGTCATAAACGGTGGGCCCGCAGACATACATCCTTACATTATCCCGTTCTATAGGCCGGAACTCTTCCTTTTTCCTCGTAAGTGTATTGTATATCGTTATCATATCCACTATCCAGAATCGAACTTCAAGTTTGTAACCAGTAACCAGTGAAAAAAGCATAGCTCAAAGGGCATAGCGCACAGCGTAAAACTGTAACACTTTGCTCTTTGCGCTTAACTCTTTGCAATCAAAGACCCAACACTCACCGGCGTTAATCTTTCTTTTCCCTTTCTTCCTTGGCCTTCTCGTGGTGGTCCTGGATCTCCGATTCGATATGGTCTATCTCATGCTGCAGTCTTTCCAGGGCCTGTTGAAGCGGGTCGGGGAGGGACGAATGGTCCAGGTTAACGCCGCCGGGCAGGCGCTTGCCCCGTCTTTTGGCTACCCTGCCGGGAACGCCGACCACCGTGGAGTCGTCCGGGACGTCGCGCAATACCACCGCGTTGGCGCCGACCATGACGTTATTCCCGATGTTTATGTTGCCGAGTATCTTCGCGCCGGCTCCCACCACGACGTTGTTCCCGAGAGTGGGATGGCGTTTACCTCTCTCCTTGCCCGTCCCACCGAGCGTAACGCCCTGGAAAAGCGTCACGTTGTCGCCGATCACGGCCGTTTCACCTATCACCACGCCCATACCGTGGTCTATAAAAAGGCCGTGCCCTATCTGCGCGCCGGGGTGTATCTCTATACCTGTCACCCACTTGACCAGTTGTGACAGGTAACGCGACAGGAACGGCATCTTCATCTTGCTGAGCCTGTGCGTTATCCTGTAGGCCGTGATGGCATGAAAACCCGAATAAGTGAAGACCACTTCCACATAACTTGTAGCGGCGGGGTCCCTATCCATGGCCGCTTTTATCTCGTCCTCGAAAAAAAGGCGCATCGTCATGTAATATATCACTAAAAACACCGCGATCCATATCAATACGGTCAAAAAGATCATCGCGTATCCTCCTCTTCCAGCAACACCACCACATACGCGGCTACGGCTTCACCTTTGCCCACTGCGCCGAGCTTTTCGGCTGTCTTGGCTTTTATGCTGATGTTGCCTCCGGATGTTCCCAACATGTCCGCTATCACGCCGGCCATTTCCTCGCGATACGGACCGATCTTCGGCTCTTCGGCTATGATCACGCAGTCAAGGTTATGGACCGACAGGCCTTTATCGTCCATGAGCCCCTTGACGTCCTTCAAAAGTTCTTTACTGGATATGTCCTTGTACTTCGGGTCGGTGTCGGGGAATCTCATGCCGATATCCCCCTTGCTCAGCGCCCCGAGAATGGCGTCGCATATCGCGTGAAGAAGGGCATCGCCGTCGGAATGGCCTTCGGGCCCCTTGGGAAAAGGGATGTTCACCCCTCCCAGGACCATCGGCCGCCCCTCGGCAAGCCTGTGTATGTCAAACCCTATCCCTATTCTCATTCAATATCGCCTCGGCGACGGTAAGATCCGCGGGTACCGTCACTTTTATGTTCGTCACATCACCCATGACCATGCGTACCTTATGCCCCATGCGCTCTACAAGACACGAATCATCCGTGAGGGCCTTCCCCCTGGAAGCGCCATACGCCTTCTTTATGATACCGTACCTGAAAGCCTGCGGCGTCTGGGCTTCCCAGAGCTTCTTCCGGTCGGGCGTGCCTTCTATAACGTTGCCTTTTCCCACGCTTTTTATCGTGGCGGTGCACGGCACGCCGACCACCGCGGCGCCGTGGGCCGCGGCCGAATCGACCGCCGCCCGTATGACGGGTTCCGTGATAAAAGGCCGTACCCCGTCATGTATGACGACTATGTCATCGTTTTCGGCCTCTATCGCTTCTATGCCGTTGTTTACCGATCCCGTCCTGGAATCCGCGCCGGGAAAAATACCCGCGATCTTGCCGAACCCGTGCAGGGCTACCAGTTCCGCGGCCTTGTCGATATATTTCTCTTTTACTACAAGGACCACTTCGTCCACGGCGGCCGACCCGACAAAACGCTCCAGGACGTAAGCCAGTATGGGCTTCCCTCCCAGTTCAAGGAAGGGTTTGGCGTCCTGGCCGCTTTCCATCCTCTTGCCGGAACCGGCAGCGGCTATCAAAGCTATCGTCTTCATCTCTATATTCTTGATACTCGATACTTGCTACAATGTTGAATCTTTGATTGCAAAGAGCTAAGCGCATAGAGCAAAGAATTACAGTTTTACGCTGTACGCTATGCCCTTTGCGCTATGCGTTTTCACTGGTACTTGTTACTTTTTCCTTGTTCCTTGTTACTTGTTACTCACTGATGCCTTTTTTGCTCGGGCCTCTCGGGCCTTTCAACAAGATTGGCGAATATCATCCTGCCGGCGGAGGTCTGCAGCACGCTCGTGACGGAAACGTTCACGGTCCTTCCTATACACTTTCTCGCGTTATCGACCACTATCATGGTCCCGTCGTCCATGAAGGCCACGCCCTGGTTCCGCTCTTTTCCCTCTTTCTTGATGTAAGCCGTCATCTGTTCTCCCGGGAACACTACCGGGCGCAGCGCGTTGGCCAGGTCGTTGATGTTCAGGACCGTTACCCCTTCAAGTTTGGCCACCTTGTTGAGGTTGAAATCGTTCGTCAGGACCCGGCAATCGAGTATCCTTGCCAGGCGTATGAGCTTCGCGTCGACCTCCTTGACGTCCGGGAGGTTCTCCTCATGTATTATCACTTCCGTCTGGGGCATGCCTTTCAGGCGGTTCAGCATGTCCAGCCCCCTGCGTCCCCTGTTACGCTTGGTGTCATCGGAACTGTCCGCTATCTGGTGCAGCTCCTGCAGGACGAACCTCGGGATGACGAGCCTGCCCTCGAGGAAACCCGTCTCGCAGATACCGGCGATCCTGCCGTCGATTATCACGCTGGTATCCAGAAGAAGCAGCTGGTCCTTCTGGTCCTCGCGAGAAAACCGCACGTACGGTATCACCAGGTTGAACTCGTCCTTGCCTTTTAGCGCGATGACCATGCCCAGATAGCAGAAGACAAGCGTGAACGCTATCTGCAGCACGGAATAGATCACCTCATCCATGGGTATCAGGCGGACTATCAGGGTGACCATCCACGCCATGAAAAAACCGAAAACCAGGCCGAAAGCCGCCGCCGACAAGTTACGCAGCGACACGTGCTTCAACTTGACCTCCAAAAGTATCAGGAGCAACGCGCAGACGAACCCGGCACCGGCGCCGATCATGGCGCCCTCCCTTGAAAGATCTGTCAAGAGAGACCCGACGTAATACCCGCATACTACGCTCAGGATCAGAAAAAATGCCCTTATGAACCTTTCAGTCATCAGTTATCACACATCCTTTCCTAAAAAAACATATAAATGGCTTAACGCGTACTTACATCCGTACCGCGTGATTCCTCTTCTCTTCTCTGTCTATCTATTCTTTCCCTCTCGCGCCTCGACGGCTTGCTCAGGAGCTTCCAGGGATGCGCTTTGATGTCCGCGACGAAATCCTCGAGGTCGTCATAGATCTTCTCTTCCACCAGGAGCTTCCCTACGGTGCCTTCGCCGTTCTTCAGCCGGCCGAAGATGACCTCCAGGTCGTTGTATATCGTGTCGTCCACGAGAAGCTTCCCGAGGGTGCCCTGGCCTTCCTTGACGTTCTTCATTATGTCCGTGAACGTGCTTACCAGCTCCGTCATCTTCTCCATCTGCTGTCCCACGTTCACCGGGTTCTTGCCTATTATGGTATCCCCTTCCTTGAGAAAACGGTCGGATGTGCCGGGAGTGAGCTCGAGGTACTGCTCCCCGAGCAGGCCCAGGGTATTTATCCTGGCGACCGCGTCCGTCTCGACGCGGGCGTCGCCTTTTACCCATACCTCCAGTTTGACACGGGTCCTGCCGACTTCCTCGTCATAATAGACCTTTATGTCCTTGACCTCGCCGACATGCACGCCGGCCAGCCGCACCGGGGCGTTCTCGGTTATACCGTTAACGTAATCGAAGATGGTGCCTACGCGGTACCCTCTTTCGAACCCGTAAAAATCACTCACCGAAAAGACGATCAAGAACATGAGAAAGATACCTATCCCCATGAACAAACCCACTTTCAGCTCAAGTTTTTCGTCCCTGAACATACGTCACCCCTTTTCTATATTACCTAAACTCCGGCCGCCGGCCGCGGGGTGTGATGATCACCGATCGTAGTGATCGGCCCTTTGGCCTCACCGCTTATGAACTGTCTTACTATACTGTTGGACGAATTCCTGATCTCGTCCGGTGTCCCTATCTCGATTATGTTCTTATCGTACAGCATCGCTATCCTGTCGGCTATCTTGTACGCGCTTTTCATGTCGTGCGTCACAGTTATTGACGTCGTTTTCAGCGTGTTATGCAGGTGTCTGATAAGTTCGTTTATTATATCGCCCATTATGGGGTCCACGCCCGTGGTAGGCTCGTCGAAAAGTATGATCTTGGGCGTCATACTGATGGCCCTTGCCAGCCCCACTCTCTTTTTCATGCCGCCTGAAAGCGCGGCGGGCTTGGCATGCTCTATGCCTTCCAGCCCCACCATCCTGAGGCTTTCGGCGACACACTCCTTTATCTCGTCAAGCGTCAGGTTAGTGTATTCGAACAGCCGGAACCCCACGTTCTCGAGGACGCTTAAGGAATCGAAAAGCGCCGCCCCCTGGAAAAGCATGCCGAAGTCCATCCTTATCCTGTTAAGTTCCTTGCTGCTCATATTGGTTATGTCCGTACCTTCCACCACGACCTTGCCGGAATCGGGCCTCAGAAGGCCGATGATATGCTTGAGAAGAACGCTCTTACCGCAGCCCGAACGGCCGATGATCACTATGGATTCCCCTTTGTAGATCGTCAGGTCCAGGCCCTCGAGCACCTGGAGACCGCCGAAAGACTTGTACACGTTCTTCAATTCTATTATGGGCTCCCGTCTGGGCTCCTGTACCGGCTCTTTCCGTGTGTCCATATCCTCCTTATCTGAAAATAAAGTAGAACATCGCCGTGAAGAAACAGTCGGCGATTATTATCAAGATGAAACTCCTTACCACGCTGGAGGTCGTCGCCCGCCCCACGCCTTCGGCGCCGCCTTCCGCGTTCATGCCTTCAAAACACGCTATCACGCATATGATCACCGCGAACGATACGCTCTTTACCAGGCCCGTCATCACGTCCTTTATTTTAAGCGGATCCCAGGTCATCTTCACGTACATCGCGTGCGTTATATTAAGCTTTCCCACTCCGACGAGGTACCCGCCTATGATCCCGAAGATATCCGCATAGATCGTCAAAAGCGGCACCATGACAAGAAGCGCGAGGAACCTCGGCACTACCAGGTATTGTATCGGGTTGGTCGAAAGCGTCTCGAGCGCGTCCACCTGTTCTGTGACCCTCATGGTGCCGAGTTCCGCGGTGATGGCGGCCCCGCAGCGCCCGGCGACTATGAGCGCGGTAAGCACGGGCCCCAGCTCACGGGTGAGCGACAGCGCCACGAGCGAAGCGATATACATCTCGGCCGAGACCTTCTGCATCTGGTAAGCGCTCTGCAGAGCCAGGACTATACCGGTAAAAAGGCTTATAAGCAGCACTATAGGCGCGCTGGCAACCCCTATACTGTTCATCTGCTCCAGTATCTGCCATTTACGGTGGGGCGGCGCGATGGTCCAGAAAATGGTCCTCGCCAGAAGTATCGCTACCCCGCCCATGTATACGAAAAAATTGCGGATCTTATTCCGCGTCAACCTGAATAGCTTCAGCAAAATATCTTTTATTGATACCGGGAACATATTAACCCCTTTTAGAATTCCATTTTATGCTCCAGCCCGAGGAAATCGTCGTCCTCGTCCAACTGGAACTTGAGATGGTTGCCTTCTTTGTCAAGTTCGTACTCCATACCCAGCTCTTGCTGATCGGACCTCTCATCCACCGCCTTCTGCCGCCTCTTATCGTCCTGCATGTTCGTTATGATCGTCAGGCGGTCCCTTCGCGCCTTGACCTGGTGTTCGTCCTCTTCTTTCGTTATCTGCCAATCTTCCCAGACGGCCACCTTGTTGTCGGTATCAAAAACGACTCCTTCGAACACCTTGTTATCCTTCATCCTGCTGAAATCCATCTCGCCGCTGATAAGTATGCACCCGCCGTCTTTCACCACGCGGGAACCTTCCACCCCTATGACGGGCAGACGTCCCTTAAGGCTGGCCGAGACGGACTTGAATTCCATGGGCCCCAACACGCCTTGCCCGATGTAAAGCCGGCCTTGTACGTCGGCTTCTTCTATCGGACCTTCAAAATTTATTTCACCCTCCGCCTTTCCGAATATTACCGTCTGGTTGTCTCCCAGCATCTGGGCGAGCTCCGCGAGTTCCAGGTCTTTGAGCAGCACTTTCAGACGCGCGGGATAGGGCTCGACCGTCTTTACTTCCCCTATCAGCGTCAGGCCCTCGCCCCATTTCACGTTATCCAGGTGCAAGATCTTTTTCTCCGGGGAGAACCCGCCCCCGATGACGACCTTCCAGAACGGCCTTTTGTTGATAACAAGGTTCTCGGCCCTGGCCAGGAAAAGCGGCATGCCCGCGTCCTTGTATGAGATCCACACATCGCCTATTATCTCCGTACCGTAAATGCCTACCTTGTCCAGCCGCGCGTAAACCTTGACGTCATTGCCCTCCTCTATGGCCGCTTTGATCTTGACGTGCCCCTTTTTGCCCTTCAGAGGCAGGAATTCGAGCTCCAGCGCGCGCCCCGAAGGATCGAGCGTCCCCGTCACCTTCATGCTTCCGTCCCACAGCATATCACAGTCGTACCTGCCGTCTTCTCTTCTGGTGAAAAGGCCCTTCATGCTCCTTTTCGTCCTGTCCCCGAAAACCACGGGCGAGATCTCGCCGTTCAGCTCTACTTCGTTCCGGCGTCTTTCCAGTTTTATGTCTCCCCGGACAAAGGGATTGCTGTCACTGAAATATACGTTCACGTACTTGAGCTCTTGCTCGTCTTCCGACAGTAACCCGAGCCGCTCCAGGACCACCCGCCACAGACGGTAGGAGATCTCCATCTTCTCGAGACCGAAGACCTCATTTTCCTTATCTTTCCGGGCGCTGAACCTCACGTCGCGAAGCACCATGTCGTGTATCACCCCGCCGCGGATCCCGCCTATATCCACCGACATCTTGTCGCCCAGAAATCCCGCGACCTTGCTCTCCACCTGGTATTTCATCAGGAACGGCTCCTGGGCGGCCACCGCGTAAACGGCCACACCCGCCAGGGCAAAGCCGAGGAGCTTTTTCCTGAAATAAGGATGGAACAAAAACCTTCTCATCTACGTTTTGGTCTGTCCAACCATCTCGAACTTAAGTTCATTCCCATCTTTCAGGCTCGTCACCTTTATAATGACGCCTTCCCCGAAAGACCCCGACAGGATCTCTTCCGCCAGGGGATTCTCCAGGTACCGCTGTATGGTCCTTTTCAGGGGACGCGCCCCGAAGACCTTGTCAAACCCTTTCTCGATAAGGAACTCTTTCGCCTGATCGTCAAGCACCACTTCAAGGTCCCTGTCCTTGACGCGTTCCTGCACTTCCTTCACCTCTATCTCCACGATACGTTTGAGATCCTCGCGGGTAAGGGCCCTGAAAACGATGATATCATCCACCCTGTTCAGGAACTCCGGTTTGAAGGTCTTTTTCACTTCTTCCAGGAGCCGTTCCTTCATCTCCTTGTAACTCTCTTCTTCCTTTTGCGTCTTGAAACCGATCGCGCCCGTTTTCTTGAGCAGGTTCGCGCCTATGTTGGACGTCATGATAAGAACGGTGTTCTTGAAATTCACCTTCCTGCCGTATGAATCCGTAAGTCGTCCTTCGTCCAGCACCTGCAAAAGTATGTTAAAGACGTCCGGGTGCGCCTTCTCTATCTCATCCAGAAGGACGACCGCGTAGGGCCTTCTCCTTACCTTCTCGGTAAGCTGGCCGCCCTCCTCATACCCGACGTACCCGGGAGGTGCACCGACCAGGCGGGAGACATTGAACTTCTCCATATACTCGGACATATCTATCTGGATAACGGCGTCCTCGTCACCGAACATGACCTCGGCGAGCTTCCTCCCGAGCAATGTCTTGCCCACGCCGGTAGGCCCCATGAAGACGAACGTGCCTATCGGCCGGTTCGGGGCTTTTATGCCCGCGCGCGAACGGCGTACCGCATGCGCGATGGCGCTTATCGCCTCTTCCTGGCCTATGACGAGCTCTTTCAGGCTGTCTTCCAGCTTAAGGTATTTTTCCGACTCCTTCTCTTCGACCTTGACCAGCGGTATGCCTGTCCAGTTGGACACGATCGTCGCTATGTCCTCTTCGTCGACGATGACATCGGCGTTGGTCTGCCCGGTCTTCCATTCCGCGTGTTTTTTCTCCAGATCGGTCTTCGCTTTGCGCTCCAGGTCGCGGAACCTGGCGGCCTTTTCGAAGTCCTGGCCCTTAACGGCTTCCTCCTTTTCCAGACGGTACTCCCCTATCTTCTTCTCTTCCTCTTTAAGCTCCGACGGCATCACCATCGTGGAGAGCTTGGCCCTGGAACCGGCTTCGTCTATGAGGTCTATGGCCTTGTCCGGCAGGAAGCGGCCGCTGATGTACTGATCGGAAAGCTTCGCCGCGGCTTCCAGTGCCTTGTCGGAGAACTTGACCTTATGGTGCGCCTCATATTTGTCCCTCAGCCCTTTTAGTATCTCTATGGTCTCGGCGACGGACGGCGGGTCGATCGTGACCGGCTGGAAACGCCTTTCCAGCGCGGGGTCCTTTTCTATGTTCTTCCGGTACTCGTCCAGCGTGGTCGCGCCTATGCACTGTATATCCCCTCTCTGGAGCGAGGGTTTGAGTATGTTGGAGGCATCGATGGCTCCTTCGGCCCCGCCCGCCCCGACAAGCGTGTGTATCTCGTCTATGAAAACGATAACATCGGTGGACTCCTTGATCTCCTTCATCACCGCCTTGATCCTTTCCTCGAACTGTCCCCTGTACTTGGTGCCGGCTATCATCATTGCGAGGTCCAGTATGAGCACTCTCTTGTTGTTGAGTATCTCCGGCACGTCTCCTGAGTTGATCTTCTGCGCGAGACCCTCGACGATGGCCGTTTTACCCACACCGGCCTCACCGATAAGGACCGGGTTGTTCTTTTTGCGGCGGCTGAGGATCTGTATGACGCGTTCTATCTCTTTGCCCCGGCCTATGACGGGATCCAGCTCGTCCTGGCGGGCCATCTCGGTGAGGTCCCTTCCGAACGAGTCAAGCGCCGGCGTCCGCGTCTTCTTCTTGGCGCCCTTGGCCCCCTGCGAAACGGAGTATCCCGGTACGGAGGAACCCAGGAGGTTAAGCACCTCATCCCTCACGCTCTTCAGGTCAAGGCCGAGGTTCAAAAGCACCTGGCTCGCTATACCGTCGCCCTCCCTGATAAGGCCCAGGAGAAGATGTTCCGTTCCGATATAATTGTGGCCGAGGCTGCGGGCTTCGTCCATCGCCAGCTCTATCACTTTCTTGGCCCTCGGGGTAAATGGTATATCTTCACCCATCACCTTGCCGGGGCCCGGCTGCACGAGTCGTTCGACCTCGACACGGATATTTTCGGAATCGAGCCCGAGGCTCGTAAGGACAGCGGCGGCCACCCCCTCGCCTTCCTTAACAAGGCCCAGCAATATATGTTCCGTGCCGATATAGTCGTGATTGAACCTCTTAGCCTCTTCCTTGGCCAAAAGAATGACCTTTCTGGCGCGCTCGGTGAATCTGTTGAATGCAGGCATCTTCTATTCCCTCCCCTATTTAAACTTTCAGTTTTTCGCGTATCAAGTCCGACCGTTTGATGTCCCTCTCATAGGGCCCGATCTCCTCCCCGCAGATCTTCTGCAGGTGAGCGGGCTGCGTCGTGAGAAGCACCTCGTTTATCATGTTGGTGTCCAGGTCCTTTAAAAGTCCCAAAGCGGTGCCCAGCCGCACGGCCGAAAGCAGTTTAATAGTCTCGCTCGAAGTTATGATCCTCGCGCTTTTCAGCGTGCCGTGCGACCTGAATACCCTGTCGGTCAGCTCTTCTTTCCTCTCCTTAAGGAGCATCTCCCTCGTCGACTCTTCCCTTGATATTATCTTGTTAATGACCCTTTCCAGGTTATCGAGTATGTCCATCTCGGAATGTCCAAGACATACCTGGTTCGATATCTGGAAAAAATCACCCAGGGCTTCCGTGCCCTCCCCGTAAAAACCGCGCATCGTGAGCCCCAGCTTGGAAATGGCCTCGTAAACGTTCTCTATCTGCCCCGTCATGACGAGCGCCGAGAGGTGCAGCATGACCGAGGCCCTCAGGCCGGTGCCGGTATTGGTCGGGCACGACGTCAGGTACCCGAACTTATTGGAATAATCGAACTTCAGGTAATGCGCCAGGTCGGTATCGATGTCGTCCACTATCCGCCAGGCTTCCATTATGTTGAAGCCCGACTGCAGCACCTGCAGCCGGATGTGGTCTTCCTCGTTGAGCATGGCGCTCACTATCTCTTTCTGTTCGATGACCAGCCCCTTGTGCGCAACGTCCCGCATGTGCTCCTGGCTCATGAGGTGCCTCTCGACGAGAAATTGCCTGTCCAGTTCGCTGACGTCCTTCATCTTCATGATGAGGGCTTTTTTGAGATAACCGGTCTTCTTTATCGCGGCGGTTATCTTCTTGAGCGTTTTTTCGCGCTGTTCATCGTCGGCGTGGCTGAAGTAAGAGTGCCCTTCGATATTCCTCGCTATCCGTACCCTGGTGGAGATAGCTATTTCGCTCCTGGGGCCTTCTCCCTTGAGCCACTCGGTCTTACCCTTCAAAAGATCATCCAGTTTCATCGTTACCGGTATTTCCCTCTATCTTGTCCTCAAGCTCCTTGACCCTGTCGCGCAGCATGGCGGCTTTCTCGAACTCCTCGTTCCGCACCAGCTGGGCCAGTTCCTTCTTAAGACGCTGCAGGTCCTGCTGGGCCCTGTAAACCCCTTCGCCTTTGAAAGGCATCTTGCCCACGTGCTTGTCGGCCCCGTGTATCTTGCGGAGAAGCTCGCTGAGGTTCTTTTCGAACGTCTCGTAACACTTGCCGCAGCCCAGCCTTCCCGTCTTCTGGAAATCGAAATACGTCGAACCGCAGCCCGGGCACTTTACGTCGATCTCTTCCTTTATCCGGCCTTCCGGGATGGCGGGTCCCATGTCCATCAGGCCCGCCAAAAGGTCCGTCAGGCCGAAATGGGAATGCATTTCTTCACTTTTCTCCTTCGCGCACTGTTCGCAGAGATGAAGCTTCGTCACCTCATCGTTTATGACCTCGGTAAGGTGTACCGTGGCTTCGCGCCTGCCGCATATATCGCATTTCATATTGTCCTCGTAAAACGCTTGTTTCAGAAAACAGGAATCAGACGTCAGATTTCATACAATTCTGTCCTCTGTCTTCTGCCATCTGTCCTCTGTCTTTAATACTCTACGCCTTCCGTTTCCGTGACCTTCCTGAAATCCGCCAGGAGCTGTTTATATATCGGGCCCGGCTTGCCGGTGCCTATGGGCTTGTCGTCCATCTTGATCACGGGTATTATCTCGGCGGCGGTGCCGGTCAGGAAGCATTCGTCCGCTTCGAAGAGTTCTTCGGGATACATCTTTTTGTATTCCGTCTCTATCCCCCTTTTCCGCGCCAGGCCTATGACGAGGTCCTGCGTCACCCCTTCAAGAGCGCCGATCTCCGACGGCGGGGTATAGAGCCTGTTATCTTTGACCAGAAAGATATTGTCGCCGGTACATTCGGCGATGTACCCGTCAAGGTCCAGCATCACGGCCTCCGGCGTCCCCGCGTCTATCGCGTCTATCCTCCCGAGGATGTTATTCAGGTAATTCAGCGATTTTATCCTCGGATCGACCGTTATGGGGTGATTGCGCCTGGTCTTCGCTATAGTGATCGGCAGGCCGCTCTTATAGAGCTCCGGGGGATACAGATCTATCTTGTCCGTGATTATGAAGACCGTGGGCTTTTCGCACTTGCGGGGGTCAAGCCCCAGATCTCCGATGCCTCTGGTGACGACGACGCGTATGTACGCGTTGTCCAACTCGTTCATTTTCAGCGTCTCGACTATTTTTTCCTCGAAATCCCACTTCGTGATGGGGATCTCCAATCTTATGGCGTCGGCGCTTTCGTACAAACGGTTGATATGCTCCTCCAGCCGGAAGACCTTCCTGTTGTACGACCGTATGCCTTCGAAGACACCGTCCCCGTAAAGAAGGCCGTGGTCGAACACGGAGACCTTCGCGTCTTTTTTTTCCACGAACTCGCCGTCAATATATATCTTAAGCTCCATGTACTACCCTTTCAGTTTGCATATATGAACTTGCGGACATCTTTTCAAGCGTCCCGTCCTTCATCAGGTATTCCGTATGATAAAAATCCCTGTTGAGGCCCTGGTGCGAGACCACTACGATGCTCATGCCGTTTTCCTCGCTGATCCTGTAGATAAGATCGTATATCCGGACGCTCATCTCGGAATCCAGGTTACCGGTCGGCTCGTCACAGAACAGTATATCAGGCGAATTGACCAGCGCCCTGGCTATGGCCGTCCTCTGCGCTTCCCCTCCCGAAAGCTGGGAAGGCCTGTGCTTTGAACGTTCTTCCATGTTCACGGTCCTGAGAAGCTCCATGGCCCTGCCCTTGATCTCCCTTCCCGATGATCTTCCCTTTATCATGGCCGGGAGCATGACGTTCTCCAGTACGTTCAGTTCCGGCAGAAGATAATAGAACTGGAAGACGAAACCGAAGCTCGTATTCCGCAGGAAACTCCTTCTTCTGTCCGATAACTCATATATGTCCCTGTCGCGAAATGTCACACTGCCTTTGGTCGGACGGCTAAGGGCTCCCAGGACCTGCATAAGGGTGGATTTACCAGCCCCGGAAGGCCCGTGTATGTACACCCTTTCACCTTTGCGGACGGTGAGATCAACATCTTTCACGGCATGGACCTTATCGGATCCCTGTTTGAACGTCTTGTCTAAATTTTCTACGGTCAGCATCTCGATCCTCAATACTCACTACTTTATACTCGATACTTTACTCGTATCTTATCGCTTCCACCGGGTCCAGCCGGGACGCCTTCCATGCCGGATAGATCCCCGCCGCCAGCGTGAGCAGCATCGCGACGGAGATTATCGCCGTAACGTCAGCCGTGCTGACATACACCGGTATCTCGCTGAAATAATATATATCGCTCGGGAACATCGCTACTCCCGTCCACCGTTCCAGAAGGTCCGCTATGACGTTGACCCTGTGAGCCAGAAAGACCCCGCAGAACCCGCCGGCGGCTATCCCCAGAAGACCTATGATGATCCCCTCCAGAAAGAACACGGCCCTTACCCCGAACGAATTGGCGCCGATGGCCTTGAGTATACCGATATCCCTCGTCTTCTCCATGACCATCATGATCAGCGAACTTGATATATTGAAACAGGCCACCATGATTATCAGGGCCAGTATGATGAACATCATCTTTTTTTCCAGGGAAAGCGCCGTCACCAGATTGCGGTCGAGGTCCATCCAGCTCTTCACTATATAGGGATACCCCAGTATGACCTGCAGGCGCGCCTTCACCCCGGCGACCTCCATTTCATCCTTCACTTTCAGGCCGATACCGGAAACGGTATCGCCGGAGCGGAAAAGCTCGCGCGCCGTATCTATCCCGACGATGGCTATGTTGGAATCGTAGTCGTATCTTCCCGAAGTAAAGCTGCCGATGACCTCGAGCTGGGCTTTCTCCATATCGAGGGCCGAGTACGGGAGCAGCAGTTCCACCTTGTCCCCTACCGATATCCTTTCGCTTTTCATCAGTTCGCTGCCGAGTACTATCGTTTTGCCTTTTAAGTCCTTGCCGGTCACCTGTGCGTATTCTATTACCCGGCTCACTTCCGATTCCTTTTCGGGATCTATCCCCTTAAGGAGGACCCCCGAGACGTTGTCGTCCGTCTTCAGGACGGCCTGGCCGGTAACAAAAGGGGTGGCGCTGACCACATCGGGCAGCGCTTCCATCCTCGCTATCAGTTCTTCGTGCCCGCTGATCCCGCCTTCCCTTATGATGACCGCGTGCGAATACGTGCCTATTATCTTGTCCTTCACTTCACGATCGAACCCGTTCATTATCGACATCACGATGATGAGAGAAGCGACGCCGAGACCCACGCCGAGGACAGAGATCACCCCTACGAGGGATATCATCCCTTCTTTTCTCCTGGCCAGAAAATATCTCAAACTAAGGAATATCGTCCACATGTTTTTTCAGGTTTAACACTTCTTTTCAGAAGACAGAGGTCAGATGCCAGAATTCTGTTTTCTGCTTTCTGTCTTCTGTTTTTCAAAACCACATATTACTCGGGCCGCAGTTGAGGAAAGAGTATCACTTCCCTTATGCTCGCCGAATCGGTGAATATCATCGCGAGGCGGTCGATCCCTATCCCGAGGCCTCCTGCCGGGGGCATACCGTATTCGAGGGCGCGTACGAAATCCTCGTCGACCATCGCTTCCGGGTCGGCCTTTGCCTGTTCTTCGAACCTCTCACGCTGGTCGATCGGGTCGTTAAGTTCCGAATAGGCGTTCGCTATCTCCATCCCCCCGACATACAGCTCGAACCTGTCCACCAGTCCCGGCTTATCTTTTTTCGACTTCGCCAGGGGGCTGAGCTCCTTGAAGAAATCCACCACGAAGACCGGATGCGTCTCCGTCTCCGGCTCTACCAGCTCTCCCACGATATTTATGATCTGCGTCTTGCTTACCTTGTCGCCCTCTATCTCCACGCCTTTTTTCTTGAGCTTCGCGACCCACCCTTCCAGCGGTTCGTCTATCTCTATGCCGAAGTTCTTTTTCATCAGCTCCGCGAAAGACACCCTCTTGAACACGCTCAGGTCCACGTCCCTGCCCTGGTACTGGAATTTTTCCGTGCCGAGTATCTTCCTGGCGGCCGAACGGATAAGCTCTTCGGTAAGTTCCATCATGCCTTCACAGTCGGAGTATGCCTCGTATACCTCTATCATGGTGAACTCGGGGTTATGCCTCGTGGATATCCCCTCGTTCCTGAAAGAACGGTTTATCTCGTACACCTTTTCGAACCCGCCTACCAGGAGCTTCTTCAGATATATCTCGGGGGCTATCCTGAGATAGAGGTCCATGTCGAGCGTCTCGTGGTGCGTCTTGAAAGGTTTGCCTGCGGCGCCGCCCGGTATCGGGTGCATCATCGGCGTCTCCACCTCGAGGAATCCCTTGTCGTTGAGCGTCTCGCGCAGCGACTGTATCAGGTCTATGCGCGTCCTGAACTTCTCGCGCGCTTCGTCGTTCACGATCAGGTCCACGTACCTCTGGCGGTACCTTGTCTCCACGTCTTTAAGCCCGTGCCACTTTTCCGGCAGCGGTAGAAGCGACTTGGAAAGAAGCCGGTACTCCTTCACCTGGAGGGTATCTTCGCCCGTCTTCGTCCTGAAAAGCTCTCCGTCCGCTCCGATAATGTCGCCGATATCGAGCTTCTTCATGACCTCAAAGGCCTTATCCCCTATGAGATCTTTTTTCATGTAAAGCTGTATCTTGCCGGTAAAGTCCTTGAGATCCATAAAAGCGCTCTTGCCGTGCTCTCTCATAGCCATTATCCTGCCGGCTACCCTGCATTCCTTGCCTTCGGAAAAATCATTCTTCACCGAACCTATGCTCTGGATACCCGTGAACTTTCCGCCGAACGGGTCTATACCCGATTCCTTTATCGAATCCATGTTCTTGTATCGCTGCTCAATGAGATCGTTCTTCTCTTCCATGCTGCTCCTCCCCGGAGACAAAAATACCCGCCATATATTAGGGTAATTATAACCACTATAATTAAAAATTACCACACAATTATAGCTTTATTAAAAATGGATGTCAACGTAATTTGCGTTAGGAAGGACAAACACCCAGCCTATATATAGGTTTATACAGGTTTAGAGAGGTATAACAATGTTTATACATGTTCACCCATGTTATACATCGGGTGTGTACACACCCGATGTGTGTAAGGGTTATTTGAGGAGGGATTTGAACTCGGCTTCGGTGATGATCCTGATGCCTTTTTTCTTTGCCTGGTCGAGTTTTGATCCGGCTTTCTCCCCCGCCACGACAAGGTCGGTCGTCGCGCTTACGCTTGACTGGGCTTCGCCGCCTTCGGCTTCGACTATTTTTTTTGCTTCGGAGCGGCTTATGGTCTGGAGAGAACCGGTGAAGACGATCCTTTTCCCGAGGAGTTTTCCTTTTGTGGCCTTTTTCTTTTCGCGGACCTTTACGCCGTTTTTCTCTAACTTCCGGATCTCATCAACGTTCTTTTTCTGTTTGAAAAAATCGGTAATGCTCTCCGCTATCTCCGGCCCGATCTCGTTTATCGACATAAGGCTTTCCTGGTCGGCTGACATTATTTTCCGCAGCGTACCGAATTTACCGGCAAGGAGGGTCGCTATGTGTTTGCCTACATTCCTTATCCCGAGACCGAAAAGAAAACGGTCGAGGGGAATGTCTCTGGACCTTTCTATAGAATTCAAAAGGTTCTGCGTCTTCTTTTCTTTCCATCCCTCAAGCTTCAGGAGATCTTCCCCTTTAAGCTTATAAATATCGGAAATACTGCTTATCAAACCTTCTTCATAAAGAAGTTCGACCGACTTGTCGGAAAAACCGTCTATATCCACCGCTCCCTTGCTGGCGTAATGGCTGATCGCCTCTTTAAGCTGTGCCGGGCAGGCAAGTCCCGCGGGACAGCGGTAGAACACGTCTTCCTTCTCCAGGGTAGCGCCGCAGCTCGGACACTTCTTCGGCATGTGGAACGCTTTTTCCCTACCGGTACGCCTATGGCTGATGACCTCGACCACCTCGGGGATAACGTCGCCCGCCCTCTGGACCTTGACATGATCCCCGACTTTCACGCCGAGGCGTTCTATCTGGTCCATGTTATGGAGCGAAGCGCGCGATACCGTGACCCCGCCTACCTCTACCGGCTGGAGGAGCGCGACGGGCGTGATGGCACCGGTCCTTCCTACCTGTACGACGATATCCTCCACGCGCGTTACCTCTTTGCGCGGTTCGAACTTATAGGCGACGGCCCATTTAGGGTTATTGGTCCTCATGCCTATTCTTTCCTGGAGGGAAAGATCATTTACCTTGATCACGACGCCATCTATCTCATAATCCAGGTCATCGCGTTTTTTCTCGAGGTTACTGTGATAGGATACGGCCTCTTTTATATTCCTGCAGTGTTTAGCACCCGGCGATACCTGTATGCCAAGGCCTTCGATAAGGCCAAGCGCCTCTTTTTGCGTGGCCGGCAGCTTCTCGGAATAATCGAGTATCCTGTAACAGTAGACATGGAGTTTTCTCTGGCCCGTTATCCGCCAGTCGAGCTGGCGCATGGAACCGGCGGCGGCGTTGCGCGGATTCGCGAAAGTATCCTTACCGAGTTCCGTCTGTCTTTTGTTCAGCGCATTGAAATCCTTGATGTGCATCATCACCTCGCCGCGAAGGGCGATGCGCCCGGGCGGTTTCGCGCACTTGAGCTTCTTCGGGAGAGTGACGATCGTCTTGAGGTTCAGTGTTACGTCTTCGCCCACCAGACCGTCACCCCGGGTGGAGCCTCTCACGAATTTTCCGTCCTCGTAGACCAGTTCTATGCTCAGGCCGTCAAGTTTCGGCTCGCACACGTAGTCGATGCTTTCGCCGGTCTCTTTTCGGCATGTCTCGTCAAAATGCTCGGCGCCCTTTTCATCGTTCACGCTTTCCAGGCTGAGCATCGGCGCCATATGCTTCACCTTTACGAACTTATCAGGGATAGGCGCCCCCACCGTCTGCGTCGGGGAATCGGGTGAGATATATTCCGGGTGCTTGGCTTCAAGACCCTTAAGCTCCTGCATAAGCCGGTCATATTTGGCGTCCGATATCACCGGCTTGCCTTCCGTGTAGTAGAGCCTGTTGTGCCGCCTGATGTTCTTCCTGAGTTTGTTTATCTTTCTTTTCACATCTTCCATATTTACCTTCACACAAAAATAAAAATATATTCTGGGGACACATCTGGTTGTCTACATGTCGTTTACACAGATGTGTCCCCAGAACCTCAGTTTCCGTTTCATCGCTTCAGCGCTTTCACCAGTTTTTCATACGTGAACGTATTAAGTACGTCGTTTTTCTCCACCCAGCCCCTTCTGGCCGTTATGACGCCGTACTTCATCTCGCCAAGCTGCGCCACTTCATGCGCGTCAGTATTTATAACGAACTTCGCGCCCATCTCTTTTGCCATCCTGCAATGAATGTCGTTCAGGTCTATCCTCTCTCCATGCGTGTTGACCTCGAGGTAGATATTCCGTTCAACGGCGGCCTCGAATATCTTCTCGAAATCGGCGAAGATCGAGCTCCGGCTGGAAATAAGCCGCGCGGAAGGATGCGCGAGCGCGTGAACGTATTTATTATCAAAGGCCCTCAGAATGCGCTCGGTCTGCCTTTCCCTGTTAAGAGAAAAATTAGAATGGATGGATGCTATCACTATATCAAGTTCTTTCAAAACGGAATCCCTGATGTCCAGTTTCCCTTTCGCGAGAATATCCACCTCGACCCCGGCGAGGACCTTTATGCCTCTGGTCTTTTTTGCCGTTTTTCTTACTTTTTCCACGTGCCTCATGAGCTGTCTTTCATCCAGGCCATGAGCCACACGGACGTTCTTGGAATGTTCCGTTATAGCGATATACTGGTATCCCTTCTTTCTCGCGGCCTCGATAAGCTCTTCAACAGTAGCGCGTCCGTCAGTAGCCGTCGTGTGGAGGTGGAGATCCCCCTTGATATCCTTCAATTGAAGAAGGTTCTTAGGCAACTTGCCTTTCATCGCGGCCTCGACCTCGCCCTGCGCCTCGCGCAGTTCCGGCGGCGGCGGGTCCATGCCGAGCTTCCGGTAAACCTCTTCTTCTGTCTTGCCCGCAACGAACCTTTCTTTCCCCTTGCCCACGGAAAAGACACCGTATTCGCTCACCTTGTAACCCTTCCTCTTCGCGATCTGCCTTACTTGGACGTTATGCTGCTTCGACCCCGTGAAATACTGCAGCGCCGCGCCGAAACATTTGTCATCTATTACGCGAAGGTCTATCTGCGGCCCGTTCCTTAAAGATATGCTGGACTTCGTGGAACCTTTGGCGATCACCTCTTCCACATCCGGGTGGCCCGTAAAATAGTCCATGGCTTTCTGAGGATCTTTCGCGACCGCGAGGATGTCGAGATCGCCGACCGTCTCCCGCCCCCTGCGCAGGCTTCCGGCTTTTTCTAACTTCTTGAAATTTTTAGACTTAGATAGATATTTTATCATGCGGTCGGCGTAAAAATCCGCCTCGGTAAGAAGCATCCTGCCCTCGCGTTTCCTGAAATGCTTGATGGCGTCAAGAAGCTTATCCTGCGTCCGCGCTCCCATGCCGTCTATACCTTCCAGTTTACCCTTCTCGCAGGCTTCTTCAAGATCGTCCATGTCCTCTATCCCGAGCACGTCCCTGAGCTTTCTCAGTTTCTTGGGTCCCAGCCCGGAAAGGTTCAGCATATCGAGAAACCCCGGTGAGAACTCTTTCATTAGCTCGTCATAGTATTTAAGAGCGTTGGTACTTATCATCTCTATGATCTTTTCCTTCAGGTCCTTGCCTATACCGGGTATCTTTTCCAGTTTGGACGGGTCCTCCCCGTAAAGATCTTTAAGCTGGCGGGAAAGACTTGATATGTTCTGGGCGGCGACGCGGTAAGCCCTTATCCTGAAAACATTCTCATCTTTTATTTCCAGTATATCGGCTATATGGGAAAATATGTCGGCTATTTCCTTGTTTTCCATAGTATTATAAGCTAATATACTAAAAAAGCGGAGCGCCTACAAGGAAATTTATGGGGATAATAACTATAGCGTTCGATGACTGTTACGCGGATGTTTTCGAGCACTGCGCCGCATTCCTCGCGGAGAACAAAATAAGGGCGACTTTCGCCGTCCCTTCCGCCTGTATAGGCGGCACCCTTGAGAACCGGTCCGTCATGACCAAAGACCAGCTCGTCTCGCTTATAGCCGACGGCCACGAGATCGCCTCCCATACCACGGGGCACCGCAACCTCCTGGACATCTACAATTCCGAAGGAGAAGAAGCGGTCCTCAAGGAAATGACCACCTCAAAAGGATCACTGCAAACCCTGCTGGGGATCAAGGTCGAGTCGTTCGTCTTTCCCTTCATAACGGCCAATCACAATGAACGCATGCTCGACATAGCGGCTGAACACTATCTGTCATCCAGGATAACCGCCGAAGGTTTCGCCTTCAACGGCCTCCCGCCAAAAGCGCCCTTCTCGGCCGTGGGCACGCCCATAATGACGGACATGCCTATGAGCGAATACGACAAACTCGTCGAAATAGTGAGCGCCCGGGACCTGTGGCTGATAGAGGTCTTCCATCTTGTATCGGACAAGAACACAAAAAGCGCCCACCGCGACGCGCCGTACAGGTTCTTTACCCTTATCGACACGTTCAGGGACCACATCTGCTATATCCTATCGAAAAAAGTACCCGTGATGACACAGGGCGAGGTCGTCAGGCGGTATAGAAAGTGACCAGTAACAAGGATAAAGGAACAAGTATCAAGTATTGAGTTGTACAACTAAGAACTAAAAACTAACAACCAATATCTAACATCTAACAAACCGTTACCCTTATACAATAGTGCTTTCCTGCAAGGCCAGAGCTTCGGTGATCTGTTCGTCATTTACCATGCCGAGCTCTTTAAGGATCTCTCCCAGGCGGGAACCGCTTTTCCAGTGGACTTTGAGGGCCTTATCAAGCTGGTCCTGTGATATGGCGTTCTTCTCGATAAGTATCTGCCCCAGCGGTTTATAGGTCTCCTTGAGCGACTCGTCGTTCTTGAACAGCTGCACGGAGAGGTGTTCGTCCTTATGGACTATCCTCCTGTCGGCCATGTACTTGCTGCCGGGGATCTTCTTAAGATATTGCTTTACTTCGACCATTCTGTCGTTCAGCTCGATGAGAGTCCTGACCTCGTCGGGTGAGTTCTTCATAACAAGCGCTATCGTCACGCTCATGATGGGGATCCTCCTCCACTTCTCGGTCCTTGTCTTCGCCATGATGTGCCCCCGCTCCCGGTCCTTCTCGGAATAATGAAAAGGTATAACGGTATCGAACATGCATATGAAATTCTTGCAGATCGTATTGTACTTGTCAGGGGTGGTTATAAGGACGAAATCATCCCCTCCTATGTGGCCAACGAAATCGTCCTTGTTCCCCCAGGTCCTTACGGAGACGTTCAGCATGTAAGCCGTCTGCATTATGACCCTGTCGCCCTTCAGGTACCCGTACTTGTCGTTGAAGGACTTGAAATTGTCTATATCCACCTGCCCGGCTATAAAAGGTTCTCCGCTGTCAAACCTTGATTTGAGGATCTCTTCTATCACTATGCTCCCCGGCAGGCCCGTAAGGGGACTGGCGTAAAAGCTGTGCTGGGACCGTTTTACCGCCATCTCGATGCGTATCTAGAGGTCCAGGGGATCGGGAGGCTTCAGAAGATAATCGTCCACACCCTGCCTTAGACCCAGGAGCTCCTGCCTTAGCTGGCGCTTGTTGATAAGGGCTATCACGGGAATAAAGCTGGTGGCGAAATCCTTTTTGAGCGACTCGCATATTTCCAGATGGGGTTTCTCTCCCGAATGGACGTCAACGACTATCACGTCCGGGGATAAAGTAATTATCTTGTCCAGTCCCGGCTGGGGGGAACCCTCAAAAAAGACGATATAACCCCATCCCTCAAAACAGAACTGCAGAACGTCCGTCAGTTTATCGTCATCGGATATTATCAGGACCTTAAGACTTTTATCCGCTGAAAAAGTGTCCGGTATTTCCAAGTAGATCCCCTTTTTTTCATATTATACCATACACCTGCACGGTTTGCGAATTTAGCCTTACAAAGGGTGCCATTACACAAGCGGCCTGATTTGATAAATTTACATATATTTATTGATTATATTACAAATATGCCCTATAATGAACCTGCCATGTCACCCGAAGAACTGCTGAAAAAATGCGTAAATAAGGACAAGAACGCCTGGGACGAGTTCATCAGGCGGTACAGCGGCCTGGTCACCAGGAGCGTGAAATACAAGCTGAACAAGCTCAATGTAAAGGTCGACCGGTCCGAATTCCAGGATATCGTGCAGGAGATATTCCTTTCTATTTGGGAAAAGGATAAACTGGCTGAGATAAAGAACACCTCGAACTTAAAGGGCTGGCTCGTGATCACTTCCATCAACCGCACTTCCAACTATTGCCGGGACCACGTTTATAAAAGGGCGAAAAACACCCTGTCCCTCGATAGCGGCCCTTCGGCGGATATACCGGGGTTAAAGCTTGGAGACGTGATCCCCTCCCCCGGGCTCAACACGGCAAAGATGCTGGAAGCGGCTGAGATCGAACGGCTTCTGAAAGAGGCCATAAACAAGCTTGAATACAGGCAGCGGCTTGCCCTGAAATTCAACCTGTATGACGGGAAAAAACAGAAAGAGATAGCCCGGATCATGCATATCCCTCAGGGAACGGTCGGTTATCTTATCATGAATGCTAAAAAAAATATAAGAAAAAAATTAAAAGAATTCCTATAAAAACCGTGTCTAATAATACAGGGGTGAAAAATGAATAACAGGATATGTCCGCCAGAAGAGGTCCTGGGCGAATACCTGGGCGGCTCTCTTCCGCCCATAGCCCGGCCAGGGGTCGAGAAGCATCTTGCCTCGTGCAACGAATGCCGCAGGCTGCTGGCAGAAGCCCATGACATCCTGAAAAAACCCGATATAAGCGAAATAATATATAATTCCTTTATCTGGATTAAGGACAACCGGTGGTTCCTGGGCGCCATGGCCTCGCTGGCCCTCTCCTTCATATTCCACCGGTATTTCCTGCAGTTCCTTGCCGCCTGTTTTATATCCGGGGCAAAGTGGATCATAGACTCAAAGACCACAAGAACGCTCATCATGATCCATGAAGCCTGGAAAAAATCCGAAAAAAGTAAAATAAAAACCTCCGAAGACGTGTCTCATTATCTATAGGCGCACACAAACCCAAAAGGAGGTAAAGATGAACTCAAAACCCGTTGTCAAAGTTGAAAGGATGCACTTTCTGGATGGTGACGGCTCCACGAAAGCGTTCTGTGATCTTCTGATACTGGACACCTTTCTCGTAAAGGGCCTTCGGGTCGTACAGGGAAAAGAAGACCTTTTCCTCAGCATGCCCAGGGAACAGGGACGCGACGGCAAGTGGTACGAAACGTTCTTCCCGGTCTCGAAGGAGATGCGCAAGGGCCTGCAGGAACTGGTACTCGAAAGCTACCACGAACAGCAGCCCGTAGCGGTATAGGAGCTCGCGGTGGGCCGGACGAACCGGGATACGGGAGATCTCGGCGAAAAAATAGCCGAAAAGTTCCTGGTATCCAGAGGGTACAAAATACTTTCCAGGAACTTCCCAACGCCTTTCGGCGAGATCGATCTTATCGCGAAGAAAAACGGTTGTACCGTCTTTCTGGAAATAAAGACCCGTATATCCGAAAAGTTCGGCCCACCCGCATCCGCCGTCACCCGGGCGAAACAAAAACATATAATCAAAAATTGCCAATATTATCTCAAAGGATACGGCCTGAACGACGCGCCCTGCAGGATCGACGTCATAGGGATCTGCCTGGACCCTCGCGGAAAAGTGAAGATCCTCAGGCATATCAAGAATGCCGTTGAATTACATGGACATTTCTACTAGAAAGGAAATACAATGCTCGCCAAAGTAAGCTCCGGAGCTGTCATGGGAATGGAAGCATATTCGATAGACGTTGAAGTGGACGTCTCGGGAGGTCTTCCGGCTTTTTCAGTAGTGGGTCTGCCTGACGCCTCCATAAGAGAAAGCCGTGATCGTATACGCTCAGCCATCAAGAATTCGGGATTCAAGTTCCCGGCAAACAAGATAATAGTCAACCTTTCCCCAGCCAATATAAAAAAGGAAGGAGTGGGTTTTGACCTGCCCATCGCGATAGGCATATTGGCAGCTTCAGGCGCTATGCAACAGGAAGAACTTGAAGGCTATATATTCTGCGGAGAACTTTCACTGAACGGTAAACTCAGGCCATTCCGGGGCGCTCTGCCTATTGCGATTTCCCTGAAAAATAAGAACTTTTCATTCATCTTCCCGAAAGCCAATGCTCATGAAGCCGCCAATATAAAGGGAATATCCGCATACGGGGCATCTTCGCTGATGGAAGTCATTGACCATATCAAAGGTATCAGACCCCTGAAGCACATAAAGGAAGTAAAAGATCAGCAAGACGCGACTAATCCTTACAATAACCTTGACCTTAAAGACGTAAAAGGCCAGGAACACGTGAAACGCGGGCTGGAAGTGGCCGCAAGCGGCGGGCATAACGTGCTGATGATCGGTCCACCCGGTTCAGGCAAGAGCATGCTCGCGAAAAGGTTCCCGACAATACTTCCCTCTCTTTCTCCTGACGAAGCCCTTGAGACAACCAAGGTTTACAGTATTGCCGGACAGCTGAAAAACAGCAGCCTTCTAACAGAACGTCCCGTCCGCTCACCCCATCATACCATTTCATACGCCGCTATGGTCGGTGGCGGATCATGGCCCGCCCCGGGAGAGATAAGCCTGGCACACAATGGAGTGCTTTTTCTTGATGAATTTCCCGAATTCAGGAGAGACGTCCTGGAGACGCTTCGTCAGCCCCTGGAATCCGGAGAGATCACTATCACCAGGGTCGAACGGTCCGTGCGCTTTCCCTCCCGTTTCATCTTGATATCCGCCATGAACCCTTGCCCGTGCGGGTATTTCACCGATCCTCACAAAAACTGTAACTGCTCTGCCGGTCAGATACAAAGGTATCTCTCCAAAATATCGGGCCCCCTCCTGGACCGGATAGACATACATCTCGAGGTCCCGCGGCTGAAATACGAACAGCTTTCCCAAAGAAGGACCGGGGAACATTCCGTTAACATCAAAAGGCGCGTCGAGGAAACAAGGAATACACAAAAAGACAGGTTCAGCGACAAACCGGGTTATTCGGCGTACAACGCGTACATGACGTCCCGGGAAGCGGAAAAGTTCTGTGTTCTTTCGGAAGAGGCGGAGGAACTCTTGAAAACGGCGATCCTTGAACTGGGTATAAGCGCCAGGGCCTATGACAAGATACTGAAAATATCACGCACAATAGCCGACATGGAGGCTTCCGCGATCATTGAATCTCACCATGTCTCGGAAGCTGTCGGTTACCGGTGTCTCGACCGGAACCTGTGGGTATAGATATTTTTGATATAACCGGCAATTATGCGCAGAGTTCAAGAAGAGTGTCCTGAAGTTTGTGAGTATCCGTAAGAACGTCCTTATCCAGGACCTGGGGACGGGTTGACGGGTCGGAAAATATCTCTTCCAGGATCTTCGCCAGGTCTTCACTTGTAGTGTTGACAATGATATCAAAATGTTGATCGGACCTGAGGAGCCTTTCGAGCGCGTCCCTGTCCGGCGCTACGACTATTTCGCCGTTGAACCCGCGGATCCTCAGGACTTTGATAGCTTCGTCGACGTTTTGCCCATACACAAGAGCTGTCTTACCGGGAGAGCCCACCTGGATCATAACCGTCTTTTCTCCGTTTTCCAGTGAAGCGAACTGCTCCCTCCGGGCCATGATCTGTTCAAGCTCTGCCTGCTGCTCTTCAAGCTCTTCGAGCGTCTGGAACTGCATGACGTAACCTGACGGCCCGGCATCCCTTCCCGGACCATGCGGGGTTACATGACATTTCACCTTTGTACCGCTCAAGTCCGTATCAAGTGTTACCGGTTCACCTCTCATGAGCTTATCCGCAGCTACGGGATCCACTATACTAAAAATATCAGGGCCCTCTTCCACGGAAGATATACCGGATATATCTCTGCACCTTTCGTTCGCTTCGGCCAGCGAACCGTCCTCATCAAAGGTAGCCAGCCCTATTTGAGCGCCCTCGAACATGTCGTGTATCTTTTGTTCGTTTTGACCGAAAGCGTTTTCCGCTCGTACGCGATCGGTGATGTCACGACCATGAAAGCGAACAACGCCGTCCTGGAAATCCGGTATGTAGCAAACCTCTCCTTCCAGCCAGAATAAGCGCTCGCGGCTCTTGTGCCATACCCGGAAAGGCGGGAGTTTTACCTTTTCCCAGGGATTCTCCCTGGTATGGGCAATGGCATTTTCGACCACCTCCATATCGTCTTCATGCACGAGTTCACCCAGGGCACGACCTGTGACCTCTTGCTCTGAATAACCCAGATCCTTGACCGCGGGACTAATGTACACATACTGGTTCTTCTGGTCGAGAAGAACAGCAATATCGCTCGTCTCTTCCGTCAGTATACGGAACTTCTGCCTTTCCTGCTCCAACATTTTCGCCCTTTCTTTCAGCTCTTCCAGCGCCAGATTAAGCCGGGTAACGTTCGCGAAAAGGCACAAGACCCTGCCCCCTATGCGCCTCTTTCGCACCTGGAGGAACATCGCTCTTTCTTCCAAGGGCATTATTTCTTCTCCATATATGCTCTCTTTTCCCAGGTATACCTTAAGATCGTCTATTACATACTTTCCCGCCCTGTACTTCTCCTGCAGTCCGACCTTATTGTCCATCTCATGGTCAAGAATATCAAAATCGGTCATACCTACAATATTCACCGCTTCCGGGTCCTCGCTATCGGGCAGAGGCAAACCGAGCACTTCATACATCATGTGGTTCGTGTGCGTTATCCTCGGGGCTATTTTCCTGAGCTCATCGATAGTAAGTTCTTCAAGTGCATCCTGAAAATCATCGTCAGTGAGTTCTTCGGGGGAACGCCCCTTCATAACGCGTTTGATCACAAGATTTACGTTGTCTGGATCAAATTCCTTAACATATAACCCATCGGGATAATTTTCCAAGATAGCGTGCACGCGATTTTCTGACTCCCTGAGCGCTTGCAGTGCACCTGTCAGCGCGGTGACATCCTGTAACGTAGTTCTTACCTCGACGGGTTCTCCTCGCTCATTAAATATGATCTTGTCGCGCGCGGAACAGATCACCTTTCTCCCATCCAGTTTAATATACGTCCTCGGCCTGCCTTCAGGCGTCCACTTCTCACTCCTGGTTTCCTTCCGTCCCGCTTGCCCGTTCGCTTTCCATTCTTCACGGGCTTTCTCCAATTTCTCCTCAAAGTGTTTTTCGGCCGCTTCCCGTTCAAACGGATCGATATAATCGAATATCGAACTGCCTATCACGTCTTCTTTTACGCCATTGAATAACCACTGCAGCCAAAACTCGTTAACATCCGCAATCACCCATTTCCCTAGGTCATTACGCTTCATGACATGAATTCCCACCGGAACGGTGTTGAAGAGTTCCCGAAATTTCTCCTCTCTTATTGTCGCCACTTCTAACAGCATTCTTTGTATGTCCGCTACAGAAACACAACTTCTCCGGTTGTAATAATCACCCCCGGTCACTATCATTACCGCGCCCATCTCCTTTATTATTTCAAGAACCCCTAACGCTTCATCAAACCTGTGCTTGATATCCGATTCTTCCGAAAACGCGGTTCTAAGTCGTTCTCGGGCTTTTTCTTTTATTGCCGCATCCATCTCCGTCTTCTCCATCGCATTTTGCGCAGGCCAGGACAGCCCGCTGAATACTCCGTTCATCAGATCTATTTCTGCCAGATTATATCCATCCGCTTGTCCATCCTGGGTCAATTCTTCACTCGGAACGCGAACAGCTCCTGTAGTGATCGTATGTATCAAGATCCCGAACGCGCTATCCATACGCACATTGCCGCCGATCTGTCTAATACCGTGAGCCATCTCATGCACCTTACTGACTATCCCGAGCCAATCACCGCCCTCTGCATAAGAAATGATATCTTTCCTGAAAACCAAAAGCTGATCGACCAGAGAATCTACCTGCTTTTTATCCTCTTCTGTTAACTGAAGTTTCACTTTTTTCCCGGGTGTTACAATGTTTTTCGCCAAATCTTGGCTTTCACGCTCAGAATACCCTAATGACGCTCCTATACAGCTCACTATCGCGGGAAGGAACTCCTCATGATCCTTTTTGGGAAAGGAATCTTCTAAAGCAAATATATCTCCCCGGATAAAGATCCAGGGAATACCTGTTGGGTCCGCCGGATCCGGATAGCACACTCCGAAAACGTCCTTATTCTCGAACACACCTCTTTTTTCGACCAGCCGTACCCTTGACGCCTGCACCAGTTCCGTTAACCTCGCCGCTTCTCTCCTCCTGTGTGAGACCCTGAACAATTCTATGACTCCCTTTACCTCCTCCTCTTTAACCGCTTTCAGTTGTCCCAGATGCTCCCCCAAGCCTTTGATATACGCTTCAACATCTTCGGGGGTCACCCCGTCACCGCTTTGACGCACATATATAAGGGGCTTCCCTTCGTCCTGTTCTTCAGAATAATCACGCGTTGTTACAAAACGGCCAAGATCAATGAATCCCGCGGTTTTTGCCTCCTCAAGGAGCCTCTTTTTTCCCGGGGTAAGCTCCATCCCGGCCGGAAGAGCGCCGGGTGTATCTAGTCTATCGTCGGTGAATTTTTCGACAAAATCTTCAAATATCTCCTGAAATATCCTGTTCTCTTCATGCGTAAAGCCCGCTTTAGCAAAAACCTCATGGACTATGGTGCCGATATTGATATAATCCGGGCTATCGGGAAGATAGATGCCCTGCTGCCCACCGTGGGGCTCGCTCAATTTGTTCTCTTTGTCCTTTCCGGTAATGATCATAAGCTGGCCATCTTCGACCAGTCCCACGAAATCCATTGAAAGTTGAGGGGAAACTATATCAAGGAAAGTGTAAATGAAAGAAAGAGAAAGATCGCAATTATCGTCATTTATCCGCACATATTTGTCGGCAAGTATAGCGTTCCTGATCTTTTCGTCCTGGTCTTTCTCGCTGCTTGCGGCTTTTAATATCGCTTCCGCATATTTTCGTTCCCTTTCGGCATATTTTATTTCGATCATTCTCTCTCTGGACCTTTTATACTCTTCTTCCGTGAAGAACGTGAATTTATATCTGTCAAGTCCGGCCTCGACCATACTACTGGTATCTTCAAGCACGGAACACCAGTAGATCGTTTCCTCCCCGCCGGGAGCTTTGAACGTGCAGGGAAGAATACGCAAATTGTCACTTCCGTGACCCGTATCTGACCGGCTGAAAAGAAATTGGATCTCGGTCCCGGCTTCTTTGGACCCGGAAAAATCTACACCCAGTTCAGATGCAGACCGATCCTCATCCTCTTTCATTACATCGACTATTCGTGACCTGACGCCCGAGGCAAGAACGTACTCAAGCATGGCTATATCCTTGACCTGGCGGGGATCTAATTCAGGAGAAAATATGGACTGCGGCGCAATATGACTGCCGCACATACCCCCGGCATAAGCAGGACCTATACCCGTTGAGGATAAGAGAACCGCAACGGTCATGAACAAACAAACAATTTTTACTATGATCTTTTTCCGTGCTCTCATTTTGGTCACATACTTTTTAAACATATTTGAATATTCAGAGTGCAAAACTCCCTTCCCCCTTTCAGTACACATCTGCTTGTGAGTAAAAAGGTTGGGCAAATCACACTTTTTATTATTTAACTATCTTATTATATAATAACAATATATACATATAATAGCAATGCCAAATCCTAGCTTTTTTTGGCCTAACAAATTCTGATAAGGTATTACAAATAAAGATGTTACGGATATTGAATCTACCGGCTACCGGTATCTTGACCGGAACCTGTGGGTGTGAGAAGTTTTTCGGTCACAAAGAGAAGTATTACCATGAACGCGCAGAAATAAACGAATACGTCCCCGTATCTCGTATAAAAGGTCCGGCCGCGGAGGACCTTCACGCTGCCGGTGGAGTGCCCTCTTACAAGCACTTCCTTGCCACCTTCTTGCATGACAGACAGCACAGCGCCGTTTGAATCCACGAAGCACGACACGCCGGTATTCGCGGCCCTTATAACCGGGGTTCTATTCTCCACCGCCCTGAAAACGGAAGACTGGAGATGCTGCCGGGGAGCCCCGGTATCACCGAACCACGCGTCGTTGGTCATGTTCACGAGAAAATTAGCGCCTTTCCTCGCATATTCCCTCGCGATATAGGGAAATATGTCCTCGAAACATATCAGGGCGCCGAAACTGTAAAAATTGGTCTGTCTCATCCTTGAACCGTCCGGTTTATTTTTTTCGGTCTCGACCGACTTTAACCGGAAAAACGTGAATTCATCGCCCCTTTCGAAATCCCCTATCGGCTTGTCTATATAACCTCTTAAGAACGAAATATATTCCTCGAACGGCACATATTCCCCGAAAGGCACAAGATGCAGTTTTAAATACTTTTTCTGCAGGCTGCCTTCTTTGTCGAACAACATGGCGCTGTTATAGTAACCGCCTCTTCCTTCATAGATGACGCCCGCCAATATTGGCGTTTTCAGCTTTTTCGAAAGATCGCCTATATCCTTTGCCGGATTTTCCTCGTCAGCCGCAAGATACGGATATGACGTCTCCGGCCACACTATCATATCGGGCTTATCGCGGGCGGCCTCTTTTGTGAGCTCGTTATAATTCTCCAGGATACTCTTGGCGAAATGGGGATCCCATTTCATGAGCTGCGGCACGTTTCCCTGGACGACGCTGATCTCCGGGTTGCCCCAGACGTGAAAGTTCTGCGTCTTGAAAGCGCTGTACGCGGTCGCCATGACAAGGAAAATAAAGGCCAGTACCATGTAGGCGATCCTTCGCTTCGCCCGGGTGAAAAGCGCGTACGCCGCTACATTAAAAGCCACCATCAGGAACGACACCCCGTAGGCCCCGGTGATATCCGCTATCTGTATAAGATTTATCTCCCTGTACTGCGCGTGCCCCAGGAGCCCCCACGGGAACCCGCTGAAAACGCCGCCCCTTGTATATTCGATCACCACCCATGCGAAAGGGAGCACAAAAAGGTCCATGGAATATCTTAAACAGATATTTGCTATAAGGCCGAAGGCCCCGTAAAAGAGAGAAAGGAAAAGGACCAGTATTATCGTGCCCGGGATGGTCACGTTCACGAGCCAGGATAAAAGCCCGCCGAAGAACACAAGGCCCGCCAGATAAGAATACCAGAAAGAGCTTTTAAGCGAAGTTTCCTTCAGGGCCAGGAAAAGCGGTACAAGGCATACCCAGGCAAGATACGTGAACTCGAAAGGAGGGAACGCCAGGAATGCGAGCACACCGGATAAAGCAGCAAGAGATATTTTGCGTGAGATCGATTTCATGATCCATTAACAGTCCATAGTCCCCATAGTCCACGGTCCATGGACTGTCGACTGTGGACTAATACAATCACCTGCCGCAGCACTTTTTATATTTTTTGCCGCTGCCGCACGGGCACGGGTCGTTACGGCCTACCTTGGGGGTCTCTCTTTTATACGTGGCATCGCCCACTTTCCGTTCCGGCGGCGCGAACGCCTCGGCGGGACCGCCGCCGCTACCCGGAGGGCCGTCATAGATCGAATCCTGGCCGGAAGAAGCCGCCCCTAAAGCCGAATATTCCCTGTGCTCGAACGATTCTTTTCCGGGCTGGAAGACGCCTCTTTTGTATTGCTCTTCCATGGCGGATATCTTCATTATCCTTTCGGCCGTCTGTTCGTCTATCTTGACCATGAGGTCCCTGAACATACTGAACGCTTCATGCTGGAATTCCACGAGAGGGTCCTTCTGAGCGTAGGCCCGCCAGGATATGCCTTCTCTTAGGTCGTCTATCTCCCTCAGGTACTCCTTCCAGTTGGAATCGATCACAGAAAGCATCACCATCTTCTCGAGCTCGCGCATCCTTTCTTCGCCGAGGAACTTCTCCCTCGCGGAGTAATGCGTCCTGGCAACGGATACCACGTGTTCCAGCACGTCCCGTGCCGGCATTCCCTGGAGCTCTCCGGGTTTTACCTTTATAGCGTAACGATACATCACTTTTCCGGCGAATTGTTCCGGCTCAGGCTCGGCGTCCCACTTCTCAAGAAGGGATTCCAGCCCGACCGAAAAGCTCTCGATAAACTCCTCTTTGAGATTCTCGCCCTCAAGCGTCACGTTGCGCCTCTTATATATGACCTCCCTCTGCTGGTTCATGACGTTATCATACTTCAGGAGGTGTTTCCTTATCTCGAAGTTCTGCGTCTCTACCCTTTTCTGCGCGGTCCGTATGGCGCCGGTCACCAGCGGGTTCTCGATGACCTCGCCCTCTTCCATGCCCAGGCGGTCCATGATGCCCTTTATCCTGTCGGAGCCGAATATCCTCATGAGATCGTCCTCGAGCGAAAGATAGAACCTGCTGGAACCCGGATCACCCTGCCTGCCCGACCGGCCGCGGAGCTGGTTATCTATCCTCCTGGCCTCATGCCTCTCGGTGCCTATCACGTGCAGACCGCCGACTTCCACAACCTTTTCATGCTCACGCCGGATCTCTTCTTTGTATTCTTCAAGGAGCCTTTCGAAGATCTTTTTTCTTTCTTCGGGATCTTCGATATTCATTTTTTCTATCGCGTCGTTGGCCAGGAACTCGGGATTACCGCCGAGCAGTATGTCGGTGCCGCGGCCCGCCATGTTGGTAGCCAGGGTCACGGCGCCGTACCTGCCAGCCTGGGCGATGATATGGGCCTCTTTCTCGTGGTACTTGGCGTTCAGGACGTTGTGCTTTATACCTTTGGTGTTGAGCAACCGGCTCAGTCTTTCCGACTTTTCTATCGATATGGTACCTACCAGGATGGGCCTTCCCTCGGCGTGCCATTCGGTGATGTCGTCGACGACGGCGTTGAACTTTTCCGCTTCCGTCTTGTAGATACGGTCGGACATGTTCTCTCTTCTCAAGGGCCTGTTGGTCGGTATCTGCATGACGGGCAGGAGATATATGTTCTCGAACTCCATCTCCTCGGTCTTGGCCGTACCCGTCATCCCCGCGAGCTTATCGTACATGCGAAAGTAGTTCTGGAGGGTTATCGTGGCGAGGGTCTGGCTCTCTTTCTGCACCTCCACGCGTTCTTTGGCCTCGATCGCCTCGTGTATGCCGTCAGAGAACCTGCGCCCCGGCATCATCCTGCCGGTAAACTCGTCCACTATGACTATCTTGTTCTCGTTTACGACGTATTCCACGTCTTTTTCGAAAAGCACGAACGCCTTCAAGAGCTGTTTTACGCTTTCCACCTTCCTCTGCTGTTCGGTATATGTAGCCACGAGTTCCGTCTCCCGCGCCACTTTCTCCTCCATGGGAATGTCCTCGTCCGCGAGTTCCGCGAGCTTTGCCTCGATGTCTTCCAGCATGAACTCTACGTCGAACTTCTCTTTCATCAATTTCTGTCCCCTGGCGCTGAAGGTCGCCTCCCTGGTCTTTTCGTCAAACACATAAACAAGCTCTTCAAGAAGTTCGTTACGCTCCTTCTCCATCACCTTGCTGTCCAGAAGGCCCTGGGCTTTATCGAGCATCGATTTGGCGTAAGTGTCCTTTAACACAATATCCAGGAACTCCCGGTTCTTCGGGTCAGCCTTGTGTATAAGGTAAAGGAGCTTCTGGGCCTCGTCCTCTTTCTTATCCCGCAGAAACTCTTTCAGCCGGGCCAGGTTATCGCTTACAAGCCTCTTCTGCGCCCTTACGACCTCTTCCACCACCGGCCGCATCTGGTTATACGCTTCGTTAGTTTCATCCACGGGACCCGATATTATAAGAGGAGTCCTGGCCTCGTCCACCAGGATGCTGTCAACTTCGTCAACGATAGCGTAATAAGGATAACCCTGGACCTTGTCGCGCTTATCGGCGACCATGTTGTCCCTGAGATAATCAAAACCGAACTCGTTGTTGGTCCCGTACACTATATCGCACGCGTATGCTTTCTGCCTCTGGTCCGGCCTCATATCGTGCTGGATGACCCCCACGGAAAAACCAAGAAATGAATAGATCGGCCCCATCCATTCGCAGTCCCTCCTGGCCAGGTAATCGTTCACCGTGACCACATGCACGCCTTCGCCGGTGAGCGCATTAAGACATACGGGCAGTGTCGCCACGAGCGTCTTCCCCTCGCCGGTGGTCATCTCGGCGATCTTGCCCTGGTGCAGGACAATACCCCCCATGAGCTGGACATCGAAATGCCTGAGCCCTATGGTCCTTTTAGAAGCTTCCCTCACGGCGGCGAATGCCTCCGGGATAGCGCCGTCCAGTATGCTGTTCTTCGTTTCTTTCAGCTTTTTCTTGTGCTTGCCGCGTTCCTGCTCCGAAGTGGAAGTAGCTACGGCTTCGCGTATCTTTTCCACTACGGGACCTATCTCTTCACGGGCCCGTTGGATGGACTCCCTCAGGCGGCCGACCCTCTCCCTTATCTGGTCATCCGTAAGGGCGGAGAACTCCCCTTCCAGTTCGTTTATCTTCTTAACGACCGGCTCGAGCTTCCTGAGCTCGCGTTCGTTCTGCGTACCGAATATCTTTTTTATAAAACTTGCCATCTTCTTCCTATTTCTCCGTAGCCCGCTTTTTAAGATACGCTTCTATAAAGGTATCCAGACTCCCGTCCAGTACCTTGTCCGCGTTCGAGGTCTGTTCGTCCGTCCTGTGGTCCTTTACCATCTTGTAAGGGTGCAGGACATAAGAACGTATCTGGCTGCCCCATTCTATCTTTTTCTTGTCCCCGTAGGCGCGCATCACTTCTTTTTCCTGTTCCTCTCTCTGCCTTTTATACAGGCGCGCCTTCAGTATCTTCATGGCCGTGGCCTTGTTCTTATGCTGGGACCGTTCCTTCTGGCACTGTACTATGATACCCGTGGGCATATGGGTTATACGAACGGCCGAATCGGTAACGTTCACGTGCTGGCCGCCCGCTCCGCTCGCGCGGTACGTGTCCACTTTCAGGTCGTTCTCGTTGATGTCGACCTTTATGTCTTTATCTATGTCGGGAATGACGTCCACGGAAGCGAAAGAGGTGTGGCGCCTTTTATTCGAGTCGAAAGGCGATATCCTCACCAGGCGGTGCACACCGGCCTCCGCTTTCAAATACCCGTAAGCGAAATCTCCCCTGATGATCACGGTCGCGCTCTTTATGCCGGCCTCTTCGCCGCTGAGCTGGTCCACTATCTCGAACGTGTGCCCGTGATCCTCCGCCCAGCGCAGGTACATCCTCAGGAGCATCGATGCCCAGTCGCAGGATTCCGTGCCGCCCGCTCCTGAATTGATGCTCAATATGGCGGCGCATTTGTCGACCTTGTCGCCGAGAAGACACCTGAACTCGAGCTTCTCGATGTCCTCCTGGACGGCTTTCATCTCGTCCATAAAGCTTTTTATGGACTCTTCGTCGTCGGCCTCGACTATAAGGGAAAGTTCCTTTATAGCGTCGTGCCTTTCTTTTATCTCGCTGTAGGGCCCTACTATCGACCTGAGAGCTCTCAGTTCCCTTGAAAGTCTATCGGCTTTTTCCTGGTCACGCCATACATCGGGATCGTTAAGCTGGCCTTCCAGTTCTTTCAGCTGCCTGGTCCGGTTCTCCAGGTCAAAGATACCCCCTGAGTTCGTCGAACTTGACATCCAGTATTTCCATGGCTTTCTTAAGCTCTTCTATCATCTGCTTTCCTCCTTTAGCAGCTAATTATAACATAAACATATCACTTTTTCCCGCGGAAATACTCCCATACCGCGCGGGCTGTCTTTTCGCCAATACCGGCGCTCGTAAGTTCCTGCCGGGTAGCTTTCTTGACGTTCTTTACGTTCCCGAACTTCTCAAGAAGGGCTTTCTCCTTCAGGGGCCCTATTCCCTCAATATCCCTCAGCTCGGTCATAAAGTTCTTGCGGTTCCTTAAACGGCGGTGGTAAGTCACGGCGAACCTGTGGGCTTCGTCCCTTACGCGTTGGATGAGAAGAAGCAATCTCGACCCCGGCGAAAGCCTTATAGGGTAAGCCCTTGACTCGACATAAAGATGGTTGAATTCCTTGGCTATACTCGCCAGCGGGAGATCCTCGAGCCCTATATCCTGCAGTTCCGTCCTGGCGACCGAGAGATGCCCCTTTCCCCCGTCTATCAGGACAAGATCCGGCATCTTCTTCCCTTCTTTCTTCAAACGGGAGTAGCGGCGGCGGATGACCTCCCCTATCATCGAATAATCGTCCGCGCCCTTAACTGTCCTTATCTTGAACCTGCGGTATCCGTTCTTGTACGGTTTCCCCGCCACGAACGTCACCATCGAACCGACCGCCTGCCGGCCGCCTATATCGGATATATCAAAACATTCTATCCTTATCGGAAGGGCCTTGAGGTCCAGGGCGTTTTGCAATTCGTCAAGCTCGCCGTACATGGGATGCTGTGAACGGTCATGCAGCTGCTGGATAGCGGTGAGGGCCTCTATGCGTTTCTTTACGATAAGGGCTTTTTCGTACTTTCTCATCTTTGAGAACTTCTTCATGCGTCCTTCGAGCGCCCTCACGAGATCGTCCTTGCGTCCCTCGAGGAACTTCTTGAGCTGGTCCACGACGTCATTGTATTCTTTTTTCGATATTTTCCCCTCGCATGGCCCGGTACACTGCCCGAGATGGTATTCAAGGCAGACGGTCTTCCGCATTACGCGGCAGCTCCTTAAGGGGAATACCTTTTTCATGAACGATAAAGCCTCTTTCAGAAGCTTCACGTTTACGTACGGCCCGTAATAAAGGGCGCCGTCTTTCATCCTTCTGCGCGTCAGGAAAAGCCGCGGATACTTCTCGTTCAGCGTAAGTTTGAGGTAAGGGTAAGACTTGTCGTCCTTGAGATCGATATTATATTTCGGCGCGTGGTCCTTTATCAGTCCCGCTTCATAGATAAGGGCTTCCGCCTCCGACGAGGTCCTGATGAACCTCAGATCTTTCACTTCATTGACAAGGGATTCCAGGCGGTTGTCCCTGGCCCTCCCGGCCTGGAAATACTGCGCGACGCGCTTCCTGAGCCTGAGAGCCTTCCCTACGTATATTATGCGCTTCCCGGGGCCGAGGAACATATACACCCCGGGAGAATCCGGAAGTTTCTTCAGCTTATCGGATAATTTCCTGGTAATACTCATTTTCCAGCTCCCAATGCAACAAACTACCCATATACCTCCCGCCTATGCCCTATGTCAAGCACATAAACAGTAAGTACTTTATGCTCCACCGAATAGATTATCCGATACGGTCCGACCCTGTACGACCACTTCCCCTTAAGCGTAAGTTTAAGCGGTTTACCGACACTGGGATCTTTCGCTATGAATTCAAGGGCGACTTTTACGCGCTTGAACACGGAAGGATTACTCCGGGCGAGCTCAACGTATTCTTTCTCAGCCGTCCTTGTAAGCTCGATCTTATACAATACCCATCTCCCTTTCTATTTCTGAAAGGGCTTTTACTTTGCCTTTTCTTACTTCGGACTCGGCTTCCTTTATTCTCTTGGCCATACCGGCGTTCGAAAGGATATCCAGCGTCTCCATGATGCTTTCGTATTCCTCTATCGACATCATCAGCGCCAGAGGCTTACCCCTTTTGGTGATCACAAAACGATCCATCTTCGTATCAACGTCATCTATGACCTTCGGCAATTTTGGCCTGAGTTCTTTTAAAGTTATCGTCCTGGTCATCTTCATCACCTCCGATTAAAGTATACACTAAAGTGTACACTTTGTCAATCTTAATTTTTCCCGCTATCTTGGTCCTTTCCTCTTCACCGGGCTCTCTTCGCCAAGACCAGCTCAAACAGCCTTTTAACTCCTTCCACACCTGTAACGTACGCGGCGATCAGGTAGACGATGCCGCTCGATACTATCACGCCGGCGAGACCCAGAAAGGTCTTCATCCCCGAAGCTCCGGCATCACTGAGAAAGAAATACCTGGCGGAAAGAGAAGCGAATATACCCATCAGTACGGCGGAAACGCATATACGGATCAACGACATCGCGATAGCGCCCGTACCGACGTCGCCTATCTTTTTTCTAAGCAACACATAAAGTATCACGAGATTCGTGGTAGCGGCTATGGACGTAGCCAGCGCCAGGCCGCCTATCTTGAGCGGCCACATCAGTATCAGGTTCAATACCAGATTTACCACCAGCGAAACGGCGGCCGTCTTGACCGGCGTACGCGTGTCGCCCATGGAATAGTACGTGCTGACCAGTATCTTGATCCCGGCATACGCGAAAAGGCCGAAAGAATAGAAAAAGAGCGCGCTGGAAGTTATAGCGGTCGAATAGTCCGTGAATTCGCCCCTTTCGAAAAGTATCCTGATAATAGGCTTCGCCAGTATTATAAGGCCGACCGAAGCGGGTATCATGACCGTGAACACCGATCTCAGCGAAAAAGAAACGGTATCCTTGAGCCTCTCCATATCGTTAGCGGCCACTTCCTTGCTCATCTTCGGGAGGGCCGCGGTAGCAAGCGCTATACCGAAAATGGCCAGAGGAAGCTGGACCAAACGGTTGGAATAATACAGGGCCGCCACGCCCCCGCTTCCCACGATCCACGCCAGGGACGCCAGCACGGTATCGATAAGCACGCTCAGCTGGTAAACGGCCGTGCCGACAGCCCGGGGCATCAACAGTTTCCCTATCCTTCTGGCGACCGGGTGAGAGATACGAAGTCTGCCCTCGAACCTGAACCCCCTGGCCCTGAGCGGCGGTATCTGCATAAGGACTTCCAGGATCCCGCCGACTATCACCCCTATGACCATGCCCTTGATACCGATGACCGGGCACAGGATAAGAAGCGACGCGACCAGGGTGATGTTCAGCACTACCGGCGCGAACGCCGGGGTGGTAAAATAATGGAACGAGTTCAGTATGCCCTTACTGTAAGCCACCATGCCCAGCAAGAGGATATAAGGAAAGACCATCCGGGTGAGTGTCACCGTCGCCGCGAACTTCTCGGGCGAACGCACAAAACCCGGGGCGATTACCCTTACAAGAACGGGGGCAAAGACCACACCGGCCACTGAAAGCACGACCAGGACCGCGAGCATAAGCCCCAGTATGACCCGCGCGACCTCCCAGTATTCCTGAGGCGACCGTGTATGGCGATACTCGGTCAGAACAGGCACAAGCGCGGCATCGGTAGCTCCTTCCCCCACCATATCCCGCAGCATGTTAGGCAGCCGGAACGCCACCACGAAAGCCTGCGCGAATATACCCGTTCCGAAGAAATTAGCGAAAAGGATGTCCCGCAGGAACCCGAGGACCCTGCTGGCGGCCGTGGCGAAGCTTATTATACCGGTCGACTGTATGAGTTTCCTGTTGGTCATATCATATCATTTTATCAGCTAAATATATAAAAGCAAGGCTCTTGACAAAAACCGGAAGCTGTGTTAAATTAACCGCCTAAGTCGAACGGTTTTCAACGGTTAAGGAGAAAAAGATGCCGATAAAAAAATCAGCTTTCAAAAGACTTCGCCAGGACAAGAAAAAACACCTCAGGAACAAGGCCGTCATTTCCGAGTTGCGCACCCTGGTGAAAAAGGCAAGGACCCTCATAACTGCCAAGAAAACACAAGAGGCAGATACCCTTCTCAAGAAGCTGGAATCCAGGCTGAACAAAGCCGCGAAAAGAAAAGTGATCAAGAAAGAGAACGCTTCAAGGCGGATATCCCGGCTCAGAAAACAGCTTTCCAAAGCGGGCGCGAAAAGTTAAAGCGGCGCGCGCCTTCAGCCGTTAAGGAATCTCACAAGAAGCGTCTCAAGGGCAAGCTCGGGCTCTTTAAGTCCGGTTTTTATCTCCCGGTCGGCCTCAAAAAGAAGCCATACCCACCGGTCTATCCTCTTGACGGGATACTTCTTTGACTGCCCCAGGAGCCTTTTTACGTAGGCGGGAGAATACCCTGTCTCGGCCGCGATGGCGCTCGTTCCGCCCCCTCTTGACGAGACCAGGGCTATTTTTTGCATCATTCTCAGATACCACCCGAGATAGCCTATTATCTCGGGGGCCTGCTTCTTCTGTCCGTAAAGATCGTTCAGGATGCGGAATGCCCAGTCAGCGTCCCGCGAGTTAATGGCATCGACCAGTTTGAAGACCGTCTCCGAAACGCTCCGGCCGACAAGCTCTTCTACGTGCACGGCTTCTATCTTCCCGCCGCCGGAATAACCGGCCAGCTTCTCAAGTTCCGTCTTTATACCGGCCAGGTCTTCCCCCTTCAGCTCCAGGATAAGGTCCGCCGCTTCGCGCGTGATCTCAATGCCTTTTTCCTTGAGAAAGGAGCTTATGAATTTACGTATGGCAGCCTTGTCGGGGGTGTTCGCATCGACTACCTTGACCTTACTCGAAAGCTTTCGGTAGAACTTGTTCTTCTTGAAAGAACCGTCAGAGGAAAGCACGAGCACGCTCGTAGCTGAAGGCTTTTCCAGGTAAGACAGGATGGTCTCCATCGACCTCTCTGCGACGCGCTGGGCCTCCCTGACAAGAACGACCCTCTTCTCGGCAATGAACGGCATGGTCCCGAGAGAATCCATTATCGCGTCGATATTCTCGGGGTCGTGCGCGGAATAGTTAAGTTCCACCTCATCGGGAGACAGGAACCTTTCCCTGATCTTCGCGGTCCGGTCGTCCCTTATATATTCGTCATCCCCTATGATAAGATAATTCATATCACTGCATTTCATACATGTTCCAGAAAACAGAAGACAAATGCTGAAAGCAGTTAAACAAAAAAGTCAGACAATGATCTGACTTCTGTCATCTGTCCTCTGTCTTCTGATCGAATTACCAGGCTTCGACCGTGCGTTCCACGATCCTCTGGGCCAGATCGTTCACGGCAGCCGCGATGGCTTGTGATTCGGTTTTCGCGTTGGGACCTGAAACGGTATAGCTGGTCTGTCCCATGAAGCGGTCTTCCTGCCACATGAGCTCACCGTTGAGGTTGTCATAGAGCTCGATGTCGACGAATATCTCCATCCTGAACTCGACAATGCTGTCGCCTTTGGAATAACTCAACGGCAGCTGCTGAAAATCGACGAGCGCGCCTTTCAGTATAAGCGCGGCCTTCTTTTCATTCACCACATCAAGATGCCGGTCATATATGAACCCGTCTATAACGGCCCTCGTGATATCGACCTCCATACCCGGCTTATAGGAATAGGTCGGTCTCCTGTTAGACACTTCCCTGGTGGGATCTATCTCGTTCGCGAAGTTCTCCACGTAGATGGAGTCAAGTTCGGGGGGAAGAAGCGCGGCGGTGGTATAGCCGCAACCCGCGCAGGCGGCCATCAACGAACATATCATGAAAAAGGACATTACGCGTTTCATTTCTTGATCCTTTGTTCCAGCTTGCTTATTTTCTCCCGTGCCACCTTGGCGGCTTCGGTATCCGGGAATTTCCCCGCCACATCCTGGTAATATATTATAGCGGCCTTGTACTTTTTCTGGCGCTCATAAAACACCGCTATCTTCATGGTGCTTTCCGCTTTCTTTGTCTTGAGCTCATCCAGCACCTTCCCGGCCTCGGTTGCTATTGACGGTACCGGGGTCGTCTTCTTTATCCTCTCAAAATCCTCAAGCGCCTGTTCCGTGCTCTCCTGGTCATATTCCGGATCAAGCGAAGCCTCGTACTTCGTGTAGGCAAGCTGGTACCTGGCTTCCGTGCCGAGCCGGCTTTCGGGATAATCGTTAACTATTTTTTCGTACGCATCCACGGCCCCGTCGTACTTCCTGATCCTCCTGTAACAATCCGCCTGCGCGAAGAGCGCTTTGTCCGCCAGCGGCCCGAAAGGCGCGTTCTCTACCACTTTCCCGTATATGATGATGGCCCTGTCGAGCGAGATGGAAAGTTCGAGGTCCATAAGCTTGGGTTCGCCTTTTTCCTTGAAAAGACCCGCCAGGTTATACTCCCGCTCTATGATCTCGTCCATACGTCTTGTATAGGGATAATTGTCCACGGTCTTCTGGTAGTTCTCATAAGCGAACCAGTATTTGCCGATCTCTTCATAGGACCGGCCCGCGTAATACTGGGCTTCGGGGGCTATGTCGGAATCGGGATAATGCTGGGTCAGACGCACGAATTCTTCCGCGGCTCTCTTGAAGTCATTGTTATCGTAGAAACGCATCGCCCAGTCATACTGGTCCCTGGGGGAGTCTTTCACCGCGTATTTGGGGTTCTCCATTTTCTTGGTCTTGGGGGTCCAGAGCCAGAACGCGTGCGAATGGTCCGTGACCATTACCAGGGCCAGGAAAACGACGAGCAGTATACAAAAAGAATTTCTTTTCATTGATATTAGCTTTTGGTGGTGAACATGCTTTGGAGGTAGCCAGACCAAAGCGCCAAAGGCGGATACATTCTATACCATGGGGGCTTGTCTTGTCAATCCGCGCTCCTCGCGATCTGTGTCTTAAGGACCATTCTCGCAAGGATCACGCGGGACGAACCCCGCACCGCCTCTTTATGCAGCCTCTGGCGCTTCTTCCCCGTCTACGACGGGTTTGACCTTTTCGGATTTGGTGACGACCGTGGCCTCGGAATCGTTATACAGTGTAAGGCTGTTCACGTATTCCGATACAAGCTCCTTGTCCTTTTTGGACATCTCAAGAAACTGGTTCCCCACTTCGTAATCATCTCCCGAAGCGGCTTTCTTGATCCAGGCGACCTTGGATATCGCCTTGACGGGCTTGGTGAACATGGGTATATCCAGCTCCAGTATCAGTCTGCAGGCCATCGAAATGAACTCGGCCGTCCTGAACCGGATACCGCCCTGGCTCAGGTTCTTGGTGATGGAACTGGCACCGGACACACCCGCACCATCCCGCAACTTCCGATACCTCACGGGGATGTGGGTCTTCACCCTCTGATGCTTTCTTTTTTCAGTGTTATCGCTCACGTCCCTTACCTCCTTTAGTAGGGATGATAATAAAATATATCATGATCTTACTCCATACTTATATTTTTAATATCCTCTTTTATAGAATATCCGGTAAATTCGGCCCTGTTCTTTCTCGTGGCCTCCAGCATGGAAACTACCTCATTGATGTCAACGCCCTTGATCTCATTAGCTTCCTTTTCTTTGTCATTAACTTTTTCATTAAAGTTTACCATAAGACCCCTTAGTTGGTCAAGTATTTCATCCTGGGTCATGGTCGGATCCTCCTCCAGCATCAGGGCGGATATACCCGCGACCAGTGCCGCGGAGAAGGAAGTGCCCGCCTCTCCGGCCGCATCTTCTACTTCCACAACATCCCACGGGGCAAGGAGATCCAGCTCGCTGCCGTAGTTGCTCCATGCCGAAAGCTCTCCGTCAGCGTCAACGGAACCCACTGTGATCACCTTGTCATGCGCCGCGAGGCTGTTCTCCTTTATCTCACTGGCCTCGTTGCCCGCCGCAGCTATAAGGATCGCCCCTTTATTAAAGGCGTATTCAATAGCCGCATCAAGCTGTACCGTCATCGGGAACAGGCTGAACGGCATGGCCAGTATTCTGGCTCCCATGTCCACCGCGTAACGGATAGCTTCGGAGACGATACTCGAGCTTGTTTCTCCGTCTTCGTTGAACACCTTGGCAGCGATTATATCGGCCTCGGATGCCGTATCAGCGACAACGCTCGCCGTCAGCGTACCGTGTCCCAGGACATCGTCATAACCTATATCCGAACCCGTGAAATCGGCTCCAGCGAGGATGTCCATGCCAAGCTTGGCCGTATCAACACCTGAATCCAGGATCGCGACCGTGACACCCTCACCGGTGGAAACATCCTGCATGTCGTCCAGATCCTCAAGGAAATCCTCCATCTCTTCCGCCAGCGGCCTGTCACCGGTCGTATCCTCTATCAGCTCTTCACCAAGGACCAGCGATTCCAGATCGGTCCTCAGCGGTTTATCGGGTATGGTCGGAAGAGCCGCCATCGGACCTGCTACCCAGCCTGTCCACACGCTCGAGTCATTCCACGAGCCTGTTCTGATGTAATCCCAGTTAAGGGTGCCGGTATTCCAATGGTACTCGTCTTTATAATGCACTACACCGTTAGGCCAGCGCGTGTAAACCTCGAGCACATCTGTCGTGACCACCCTTGTCTTGTACCACGCGGGCCTATTATTGTCGAAGTCCGCGACCGTGTCCCAGTGGGAGATCTCTAGTCCATTTTTGTCCCAGAAAGTCTCTAACTTATATCCGTCCGCGTCATGATAAATTGCGGCCTCTTCGTTAGCTTGCAGCTTCTTATGCAACCTGCCGTTAGTACGATTCCAGTAAGTCGCGTACCATGTAGTCGCGGTCGAATCGCTGTACTCCTCCTGCTTCTTGATATCAGCCGTCCCGGGATGCCAGCTGAGCGTGATGTAAGCACGGTTATCACTAAAATTATCTACCCTGTACATCTTGCCGATACCTGTTCCTCCCCAGTCCTCGTCGAGGTAGTAATACCTCACATGATCACCGTAATGCGGGCTGCTGTTATCATCCGGGTCCTCATAAGGTATGCCGTCACCGTCAGGATCGTATTCGCATGTTTTTTCAAAAGTTGCCAGGCGCTGATCGTCTATACCCGTCCCGCCGGCTGAAGCATAATACGTCGCTATCGTGTTGTGGTCCGAGTTAAAGTCATCCACGTACGTCTTCGTATCCACATCCAGGTCAACACCGTTAAGGTACGTGTAGGTCGTGAGCGACTCACGGTTAGTACCGTTCACGGCGTCATTATACGTCGGGTACACCGCATCAGATGTTACCCTGCCGGTCGTATTCGGCGCTATGACCACTTGGTCGTAACTGTACAGATGCCACTTATCGTCACCCATAGGGCCCGCTATCGGGTAATACTTGATTATCGACTGCAACAGCTGGTCGTCTATACCCGTACCGCCTGCCGAGGCGTAATACGTAGATAACGTGTTGTTCAAGGGATCGGCATCATCCACAAACGTCTTCTCATCAACATCAAGATCCACACCGTTAAGGTACGTATAAGTCGTCAGCGATTCCCTGTTAGTACCGTTAACCGCGTCGTTATACGTCGGGTACACCGCATCCGTGAGTATCCTGCCTACCGTGTTCGGCGCCACCACTACCTGGTCGTAACTGTACAGATGCCACTTATCGTCACCAACAGGGCCAGCTATCGGGTAATACTTGATTATCGACTGCAACAGCTGGTCGTCTATACCCGTCCCGCCGGCTGAAGCGTAA
>Ga0180431_10000101_pt1 | contig 110057 bp, 82 predicted proteins | sample SS_ome_11_FD_132459 | JGI IMG/M metagenome (GOLD analysis project Ga0180431, IMG submission 132459) | Hypersaline lake sediment archaeal communities from the Salton Sea, California, USA - SS_1_MS_1 metaG | ecosystem: Environmental > Aquatic > Non-marine Saline and Alkaline > Hypersaline >...
AGCCCTTGCCCGCGTCGGCTTCCACCTTCGTTCCGTCAACCGCCGTGTGCTTCGTCTTGATCAGCTTGGCTCGAATGACCACGTGCAGCACGTCTTTCATCAGATCCCGCAATCGCTCCAGATTCTCGGTCACGAAGGGTGCGATCGTCGAGTGATCCGGGCACTGACCCGACATGAGCCACTTGACGTCTGTCCGGTTGTGGCATGCAAGAACAACTCCAGGTATCTCGACAGCTTGTCACGGTCGCGTCTCTCATCCGTCGACACACTAGAGATCGTGTGGTCCTCCCCGGGGAATGCGTCATCCGCTCGCGCCGATTCTGTCACGGACCCCAACATCCGCGTTTTCGATCGCTGCCATTGACGGACGGGCCGCGTCATCTGCTACAATGACGGCGAGCCGAATCTGATGGGAACAGGCTCGTTTGCGCTACGCGGGCTCATGGGAGGATCACGATGTCCTATCACGTTCACGATGCCGATGAGGGTCGCGGTCAGCATCCGCCGACGCATCACAGAGACCGACGGGGCTTCCTCAAGCAGGTCTGCGCCGGTGCGGTGGCGGCCGCGGGGTCGCATGCAACGGTGAGTTCCGCACAGGCTGAAAGCCCAACCGTGCAACCAGCCGCGGGCAAGCTGCCGACCATCAAGATCGGCAAGTATACTGTCACCCGCCTCGTCGCCGGCAGCAACCCGGTGGGCGGGTACTCCCACTCGACGCAGAACCTCGCCAAGCACATGCGGGAGTATTTCACGCAGGAGCGAACGATCGAATTCGCCCGGCGGTGCATGGAGCTCGGTATCAACACCTGGCAGACGAGCTGCGGCAAGAAGATGCTGGGTGCGATCAAGAAGCTGCGGGAGGAAGGCTCGACGCTGCAATGGATCTGCCTGACGTCCGAAAGGCCCCTCGAGCCGTCCCTCAAGGACATCGTGGCCCTCAAGCCGATGGCCATCGTCCACCACGGCGGCGTGACCGACACGATGTTCCGACTCAAGAAGCATCAGATGGTGCGCGACTTCGTCAAGAAGGTGCAAGACGCCGGTGTGATGGCGGGCGTCTCGTCTCACAACCCGGCCAACATCGCCCGCGTCGCCGAGGAGGATTGGGAAAACGAACTGTTTATGACCTGCTTCTACAACGTGCTCAGACCGGGCAAGGAGATCCGTGCCAAGCTGGGCACCGTCCCGCTCGGCGAGCCGTTCTTCGAGTCTGACCGCGACGAGATGACCGACGTGATGCAGAAGGTCAAGCAGCCCTGCCTCGGCTTCAAGATCCTCGCCGCCGGCAGGCTGTGCTGGAGCGAGCACATGGTCAAGTCCGCGTTCCAGTACGCTTTCAAGCGCATCAAGAAGACCGATGGCGTCATCGTCGGGATGTATCCCAAGTTCAGCGACGAGATCAGCCACGACGTCAACCTGACGCTCCAACACGGCCAGCTTGCATGATGACGACCCCACGACAGATTCTCAGCGTCGTCGCGCTGTTGCCCTTCCTGGCCAGCGCGACCGGGATCGATCAACCGAAGAAGACCGGTTCGAAGGGAGCGTCGCCATCTGCCGGGCGCGCAGGCCTGGGCGTGCTCTATCCCCCGGACGGCTCTGTGCTCAGCCCGGGCCCGGTGCAGATCGTGGCCGTCGTCGGCGACGATGCGGCGAAAGCGACGCTCACGCTCGACGGCAAACCGCTCGCGTGCCGCCGAATGCGCGTGGCCGCGTCCGGCAAGCAGGCCAAGGGGACCGCGAAGGCCCCAGCCGGCTCCGAGCGATGGGCCCTGGTCGCCACCGCCATCGTCGCGACCGGCAAGCACGTCATCGCCGTCGGGCCGCGGAAGGTGCGCGTCTCCGTGAGCCCTCCCAAGGACGAGAACGGCGCCGATGGGGATTGGTCCAGGTACCGTCCTCACCCGGGACAGGTCGTCAACTGCGCGCTGTGTCACGAGATGACCAAGTCGGACGCCGGCCCCGTCCTCGGCGCGGCCAAGGAGCCGGACACCTGCTTCGCCTGTCACGATCGCGATGAGTTCAAGCTGACACACGCCCATCGCATCGAGTCGTTGGCCGCCTGTCGTATGTGCCACACCCCCCACGGCGGGACCGCCAAGGCGCTCCTGGTCGGCAAGCCCGAGTCCCTGTGCACCAAGTGCCACGACCTGTGATGCCCTTGCAGGCTACGTTGGTGGCCGCGGGAGGATGCAGCCGCTACCATGGCGTCCGCTGAGGAACGGCAATCCCTTCGCGCCAGGCGGGTAGTGATGACACAACGCGACGGACCGATCTCGGCTGCGATCTCCCACGCCGACCAGGCACGTGACGGTCTGGACGGGGGGGTGCCCCATCCTTTTCGAGCGGCCGCGGAACGCGGGCCCTCGGAAAGGGTAGGGGACGGAATGGCCCGCCAAACGGCCGGCGCCGTGCGATTCCGTTCCCCACCCGCTCCCCCTTGCGTTCCGCGAAGGAGAGCGAAGGATGGGGCACCCGGCTCATAAGTCGCCGATTCTGTCATCTGTCCGGCCGGACCTGCTTGCCCCTGGCAGCCTGGTCCTCGTCTGTCTGGCCATCTATGCCAACAGTCTGCACAACCCTCTGTTGCGGGACGACAAGACGGCCGTCGTCAACGATCCACGGGCCAAGGATCCGAGCCGCTGGAAAGACATCTTCACGCAAAGCTACTGGCACGGACTGAACGACGATCCGATCTACCGGCCCCTGACGACGCTCAGCTTCCTGCTCAGCCACGTGATGACGGGCGACCGTCCGTGGGGATATCGGATTGTCAACGTGATCCTCCACGCAGCCGTCTGCGTCGCCGTCTACTTGCTCGGCGTCAGGTTGCTGCGGGATCGTCTGGCCGCGTGGATCGCGGCCATGCTCTTCGCGGTGCACGCCGTGCACACCGAAGCTGTCACGGCCATCGTCGGGCGCGCGGACATGGGCGTGACGCTCCTGCTGGTGATCATGCTGTGGCTGCTGCTCGGGCGAACCACGCCGGACGATTGTCGCGGATGGCGATGGGCGGGCGTGTTGCTGCTGGCGGTGCTGGCCCTGTTCGTGAAAGAGACCGCGTTCGTGGTATTCCCGCTGGTGGTAGGCCAACAGATCTGGCAGGAGCGGATCGAGCGTCTGCGATCCAAGCGTGCAGCGAGGCGCCGGGGCAATCCTCTCAAGCGATGGGGGTTGGTCGCGTCCGTCGGCGCCGCGTGCGTCGGCGCCTTGGCCCTTCGCTACGGGCTCTTCGGTCGGCTCTCGCGTCCGGGGAAGTTCATCCCGGTGATGGACAACGTGCTCGGTGGCGCCGAACCCATCGAGCGGGTCCTGACGGCCATTGGCCTGTTGGGCAAGTACCTGGGCCTGCTGGCCTGGCCCCACCCGTTGTGCTGCGACTACAGCCATGCCCAGATCCCCGTGGCCCGCGCGGTGACGGACCCGCCCGTGCTGGTCGGTTTGGCCTGGTTGGCTGGTATCGGCGTGGCGATCTGGATGATCAAGCGATGGGCCTCGGCGGAGGGAGGGGGGGTGGCCGTGTGGTGTCTGGGCTTCTTGGTCATCACGTACAGCATCATCAGCAATGCCGTTCTCGTCATCGGCACCATCTTCGGCGAACGGCTGATCTACGCCCCATCGGTGGCATGGTGCCTGGGATTCGGCGCGTTGGCGGTCGGGCTGGGCCGGCGCACAGGACGCTGGGGGCGGCTCGGGATCGCCTCCGTGTGCGCGGCGATCCTGGTGACCAACGCCATCTTGACCGTTCGCCGGAACACCGACTGGCGGGACCGACTGACGCTGTGGACGCATGACGTCCGGATCAGTCCCGAAAGCAACCGATGCTGGTCCTGCCTCTCCAAGGCCTACCATGCCGAGGGACGGCTTGACGAAGCGCTCGAGCACATGGACCGAGCCCTGGCGATCTACGACGGCTATTGGGACGATCACCGCGTGCGGGGAGAGCTACTGGCCGGAAAGGGGAGATTCGAGCAGGCCGCCTCAGCGTACTATCGCTCCTGCGAACTGGCGCGTGGACGATTGCGGATCAGGCCGGCAGTCAGGCTGGGCCAGTGCTACATGAAGCTGGACAAACCTGAAATGGCCGCCCAGGCCTACCAGGTGGCCCTGAAATACGACCCCAACCACCTGCTCGCCCTGAACAACCTGGCCTACGTGCTGGCCACCAGCGGCCCGCCCGTGCGAGACCTGAACGCGGCCGCCGAGCACATCCAACACGCCCTCGAGCTGGCGCCCAACGGACTGACGCTCCTCGACACCGCCGTCGACGTCTACGTCGCCCGGGGCGAACGCGACCGCGCCATCCGGACGATTCAGCACGCCTTGACCGTCGGCAACCGGCGGCACCCGCTGTACAAGCAGCTGCGAAAACGGCTCAAGAAGCTGACGGCCACCGCCCCCGCCACGACCTCAACCACCAGACCGTAAACGCCTCTTGACGCAGCGCATCAGACGCAGGCCAGGATCTTGTCTACCTGTGCAGACAACCGCCGCAGGGCAGCCAGGTCGCCGCCACCGACCTCGGTCGTCATCCACCCGCTGTAGCCCACCTGATTGAGGGCCTTGATGCATTCGGGCCAGTTGACGTCGCCCTCGAGCAGCTGCGTCCACTTGTAACCGGCCCGCTTGAAGTCCTTGAGGTGGATGCGGCAGATCCGCGGGCCCAGCGTGCGGATCCAGTCCTGCGGGAACCCGTAGACAACCACGTTGCCGATATCGAAGTAGGCCCGCGCGTACTTGCTCCCGAACTCGTCGACGTAGCGGGCGAACTCCAGCGGGCTGAGCAGGAACTTGTTCCACACGTTCTCGATGCCGATCGTGATGCCGTACTCCTCGGCCATCGGCAGCAGCTCGCGGATCCGCGCCTGGGAGCGCTCGTACGCCTGCTTGTAGGTGACCTTGGCGTGGACGACCGCCGGCACGAGCAGGACGTTCGTCGCCTTCAGGTCGCGGGCGTTTTTCAGGGCGATGCGCATCCCGTCCATGCCCTTCTTGACCCGCCCCGGGTCCGGGTCTGATAGGGGGAATCCCCAGTGTGTCGCACAGACCACGCTGTGGAGAGGAACCCCCAACTTGTCGCTGGCGGCCCGAAGCTCGTCAATGACCTTCTGGTTGGCGGTCGCGCCACATTCGACGCCCTCGAACCCCACGTCCTGGGCGATCTTGAGCTTCTCCAGCATCGTCTTACCCGGCTTGATCCGGCTGAGCTGGGTGGCCTTGCGAAGCTTGCCCCCGTTGGCCTTCTTGGCCGCCGCCGAGGCAATCCGCTCGCCGGTCAGCCCCATCGCCGCCGCACCTGCTAGACCTCGCGCCACGAACCCGCGCCGCGTCATCTCACGATTCATCATCCAGGCCTCCTAACACCAGCGCCCACGCACACGCCTGGACGCCGCGCTGTCTCATATGTCTCGAAACACAGGTTTCCCTGTCCGGCATTGTCCGCGACCTACCCGCACGCCGCAACTCCCCAAGTCGCGCTTCCCGTCGTCTGATTTGCACGTCCGCGCCGGAACCGTTCTACTGAACGGCATGATCGTCGAGCCCCTGGCCAATGGAGAACTGCTACGATTCGGCACGATCGCCGAGCTGCCCGGTTGCACGCACGCGATCACCGTCAAGCCGTGGAACATGGCGTGTCATTGCGGACCCAACGCGGGGGCAGCCCTCGAGCACCGACGGACCGTCTGCGACGCGCTGGACCTGCCCTTCGAACGGTTGACCTGCGCCGAACAGGTCCACGGTTGCGAACTGGCCGTCGTCGACGTCGGACAAGCGGGCGCCGGACGGGACGGGCGTGCGTCAGCCATCACAGGCGTCGACGGCTTGCTGACGGATCAGCCCGGTGTCGGGCTGATGCTCCTGTCGGCCGACTGCCCGCTCGTGTTGGTGTGCGATCCCGATCGGCCCGCAGTGGGGGTGGCACACGCGAGCTGGCGGGCCACCGTGTCACGAATCAGCCAGGGCCTCGCGAATCGGATGATCGAGGCGTTCGGGTGCAGGCCGGCCGACATGTGGGCGGGGATCGGCCCGTCGGCTGGTCCGGATTCCTACGTCGTCGGCGATGACGTCCGACAACAAGCTGCCGCCTCGTTGGACAATGCCGAACGGTACTTCCGGCAGACGCCGGCCGGCATGACCTTCGACCTCTGGTCGGCCAACCGCGATCAGCTGCTGGCTACAGGCCTGCGCGCAGAACGCGTCGAGGTGGCCGGGATCTGCACCCTCCAAGACGACCGTTTCTTCAGCTACCGCCGGGAAGGCCCCGAAACCGGTCGATTCGCCCTTGTCGCCGGCGTGGGAAGCTCGTAGCCTGAGGGGGCATCCGGCCGGACCGGCACTCCGGCCGGGCCTGGAAGGCCGACAGACGTCGAGCCCCGACGCTGTCCTGTCTGGGAGGCTGGCATGGACACTGCCGTCGTTCTGGTCAGCGGAGGCGTGAACAGCTTCGTTCTGACCGGCTTGGCCGCCAAGGAGTACACGCTTGCGCTGATGCACGTCACGTACGGCCAGCGAACCGCGGAGCGCGAACTCTCCTGTTTTAAGGCCATCTGCAAGCACTTCACGCCCAGCAAGAACATCGTCGTTCCCCTGTCGCACTTCGGCACCGCCGGGGGCAGCGCGAAGGTCGACAAGAAGCTCGCCATCGAGGACGCCAGGACGCTCGGCGACACCCCACCCGCCACGTACATGCCCGGGCTGATCCCGACGATGTTGGGGCTGGCCTACCACTGGGCCAGTGCCATTGGCGCCAAGCAGATCCTGGTCGGATCGTCGGAGAACGATGCGCGTGCCCTGCCCCGGACCTCGATCCTCTTCCCGGACCACAAGCGCGAGCTGTACCACCTCTACAACCAACTGGTCGAGATGACTGCCAGATCTGACAGCAAGATCCAGGTCCGTTGCCCCCTGATCGACATGACCCGCGGCGAGGTGATCCTCCTCGGGCAACGTCTGGCGCTCCCCTTCGCTCTGACCTGGTCGTGCGACCGGAACACCGAGACCCCCTGCGGAACCTGCTACGGCTGCGCCGCGCGGGCTCAGGGCTTCGTCGACTCGGCCGTACCGGACCCCATCATGATCAAGGAGGAGGGGGAGGAGAAGGAATAAGGCCCGAGGACACGTCTGGCATGTCGGCACGGGCGTCGGGCAGATACGTGATCCAGCACCACACCGGCCACGGTCCGGAGCACTGGGACTTGATGCTGGAAGACGGGGACGTGTTGGCCACGTGGCGGCTCGAGCGGCCGCCGAGCACCGACGACGATCGCCCCATTCCCGCCGTTCGCATCGCGGACCATCGCAAGGCGTTTCTGACCTTCGAGGGCCCGACCCGCACCGGACGCGGCTGCGTTGCCATTCACCGGGACGGCACGTTCCAGACCCTTCACCGTACCGACGACGCGTGGGCGTTCGAATTGCAGGGAGACCAGCTCGGCGGCGCCTTCATCTTGGAGCGATCCGAGGGTCACGGCGATCCGCCCGACCGCTGGGTGCTCCGTCCCCAGAGGCGCTAGCTGCCGACCTCGCCGGCCTCCTCGGCCCCGAGCAGCTTGTACTCGATCCCGTCCACCAGCGCGTCCCACGACGCCTCGATGATGTTCTCGCTGACGCCCACCGTGCCGTACACTTGGTGCGTCTCGTCGTCGCGGAACTGGATCGTCACCCGCACCCGGGCGGCCGTCGCTTCCCGCGGGTTCGTCACCCGGACCTTGAAGTCGACCAGACGAACGTGATCGACGCTGGGGTAGTGCGGCCGCAAGGCCCGCAACAACGCGTTGGCGAGCGCGTCGACCGGGCCGTCGCCCTCGGCCACCTCGTGCTCCTGGCTCCCGTTGACGCGGAGCTTGACGATCGCCTCGGTGGTCTGGACCTGTCCGTGCACGTTCAGGATGACGGCCCGGTAGTGATCCAGCTCCCAAAACGGATGATACCGGCCGATCTCCTTTCGGCAGAGCAGTTCGAAACTCGCCTCGGCCGCTTCGAACATATACCCCTCGTTCTCCAGATCCTGCACGCGCTCGAGCACCCGCCGGAGCAAGGCTCGGTCGCCTTCGATGCCGAACTTCTTGCCGATCTTGCCCGCCACGTTGCTGGCGCCGCTCAGTTCGCTGATCAGGATGTGGCGTCGATTGCCGACGGCGTCCGGGTCGACGTGCTCGTAGCTGGCCGCTACCTTGCGGACCGCGTGGACGTGCATGCCGCCCTTGTGCGCGAACGAGCCCGAGCCCACGTAAGGCTGGTTCTCGCGAGGGACCAGATTGGCGAGCTCGTAGACGAAGCGGCTGACCTCGGTCAGTTGTTCCAGCGCGCCGGGAACCAGCACGTCGTAGCCCAGCTTGAGCGCCAGGTTCGCCGCCATCGTGGTCAGATCGACGTTGCCGCACCGCTCGCCGATGCCGTTGATCGTGCCTTGTACGTGGACGACGCCGTGCTTGACGGCGCTGATGGCGTTGGAGGCCGCCAGACCGATATCGTTGTGGCAGTGGATCCCCAGACGGACCGACAGGTCCGACCGAACGCCCTCGATGCCCGCGACGATCCGCTCGGGCAGCGATCCGCCGTTCGTGTCGCACAAGACGATGCACGACGCACCGGCCTCTTGCGCTGCCAGGACCGTCTGTCGCGCGTAGTCGGGGTCCGCATCGTGGCCGTCGAAGAAGTGCTCGGCGTCGTAGATCACCTCTCGACCGGCGCGCGCACAGTGGGCGACGCTCTCGCGGATCATGGCCAAGTTCTCTTCGAGCGTTGCGTCCAGGACGTCGCGGACGTGCAGGTCCCAGGTTTTGCCCACGATCGTCACCACGGGCGTCTCGGCCGCCAGCAGGCTGGACAAACCCTCATCATCGTCGGCACGCTGATCCTTCTTGCGCGTCATACCGAACGCCGCCAGACGCGCGTGCGACAACGGCTGCTGCTTCATCTCCTCGAAGAAGGCCTCGTCCTTCGGGTTGCTCAGCGGGTAGCCCCCCTCGATGTAGTCCACCCCGAACGCGTCCAGCCGCCGGGCAATCCGGAGCTTGTCGGGCAGTGACAGCGCGACGCCCTGGCCCTGCATGCCGTCCCGCAGCGTCGTGTCATACAGCTCGATACGTTGTCTGTCTTGCGGTGCCATGGGTCTCACCCAGAAAGCTTCGTGCCCGGCGACGGGGTCTCGTGCGACGCAGTCACCAGGAACGGGCCAACAAAAAAAGCCCTGCCGCTCTCGGGCAGGGCTGGTCGTTTCGACGGAGGTCCGGCAGCCCTACCCATGCCCCTCCGTAATAATGATGATGGCCTCGCCCGCGCAGTCTATCGGCAGATCAGATCCCGCGACAACAGGGCCTGGACTGCGGAAGGTCATCGATACGCTCCGTGCTGTCCCGCGACAGCCTACATCACTTATCGGTCGTACCAGACGCCGACTTGCATGCGACCTGTCGGCGATCCTGTCGCTGACTGCGGATGAGAGGAGTCGAACCTCCACGGGGTTGCCCCCACAGGCACCTGAAGCCTGCGCGTCTGCCAATTCCGCCACATCCGCTTCGGGCCGGGTCCGATCCCCTGACCCATGTCCCGTTCGCCCTGCAGACCCTTCACTAAGCTATTGCCCTGGCCCCAACCTGTCAAGCGCGCGACGTCGCCGCGCACGACCGCACAATCGCGCCCGATGGAGCTGTTGCACACGGCCCGCACCGGCAATAATGGCCTGGACTCACGGGTATTGTGCACCTCCCCGAACCAAGGAGCGAACCCATGGACTCGCCCTGCAACGTCGTCCTCGTCGTCGGGATGGTGGTCGGCCTGGTCTTCGCGGTCTCCGCCTGTTGGGCGGCGGGCGGTGGCGGCGTCGCAGAACACACGCCCGGTCAGACGCTGTTTGCCAACCGACTCCCGGGAAAGGCCTGGCACCGTTTCGGTGCGGACGGTTTCACCAAACCCGCCTGCGGCGTGATCTATCGCAAGGGCGACACGGTGACCAACGGCATGCCGCTGGGCGGGCTGGACACCGGCTGCATCGACCTGGAAACGACCGGGATGCTGGGCTACTGCACCCTCTTCAACACGCACGTCCCGCGTCGGGGGCCGCTGAACGTGCCCATCCTGGGGCTGAGCGTCGGCGGCAAGACGTGGGTGCTGTGCGACCCCAAGCCGAAGGACGGCCAAGGGCAGTACCAGCATTCCGCGGCGGGCCGGGAGTATCGCGTCTGGCGGGACAAGGGCTGGACCAATGACAAGACCCCGATCACGCCGGTTCCCACGGCGCCGAAGCTCGACGGGGCCGCGACGGCCCGCGAGGTCCACTACTGGGGCCACTATCCCGTGGCCGATCTGGAGTTCGAGACAGACGCCCCGGTCGGCGTCGGCCTGCGGGCGTGGTCGCCTTTCTTGCCGGGACACGGGGTCGACTCGATGATCCCCGGGATCGTCTTCGAGGTGCATCTCCGCAATCCCTCGGGCGCGGCGCAACAAGGAACGATCGCGTTCTCGTTTCCCGGTCCGCTCGACAAGGAGGCGGGAGGCAAGACGTTTACTCGCCGGGAGCTCGAGGGCGGGGTCAACGGGGTGGAGGTCGTCGGGCGGTTGGCCTCGTACGCGATCGGTGTGATCGGCCAAGACAAGCCGCGCCTGGGCGGCGAATTGGTCGACGGCGCGTGGGCGAAGATGGCCTCGGCACTACCGACTGTTGGACCCGATCATGCCGGCGCTTCAGCGGCCGTCGATTTCGACCTGCCCGCCGGCAAGTGCAAAACCGTCCGGTTCGTCCTGACGTGGCACGCACCCACCTGGAACGCGGGTGGGTACAACTGGGCCGGCGCCAAGCACACGTTCACCCACATGTACGCCAAGCACTGCGGTAGCGCCGCCAAGGCGGCTGAGCGGCTGGCCAAGGATCACGAATCGTTGTTGCGGCGGGTCCTGGCCTGGCAGCAGGTCCTCTACACCGAGGAGCGCTTGCCCGTCTGGCTTCGCGATTCGCTGGTCAACGTGCTGCACCTGATCGCCGAGGACGGCCTGTGGGCCCAGGCCAAGCCACCGGTCCCCGATTGGGTCAGGCCCGAGGACGGTCTGTTCGGCCTGAATGAGTGCCCGCGCGGGTGCCCGCAGATCGAGTGCATCCCCTGCTCGTTCTACGGCAACCAGCCGATCGTCTACTTCTTCCCGGAGCTGGCGCTCTCGACGCTCCGCGGATACAAGGGCTATCAGTACCCCGACGGCGCGGCGGTGTGGATCTTCGGCGGCTGCACCGGACAAACGCCGCCCATCGACATGGCCAACCCGACCCGCGGCTATCAATTCGCCACCAACGGCATCTCGCTGGCGGCGATGGTGGACCGTTACTTCCTGTGCTACGGCCAAGACGACAAGGACTTCGTCCGCGAGTTCCACCCGCAGCTCAAGCAGAACATGACCTACACGGTGAACCTGCGACCCGAGTACCCGATCGGCGACCGCATCATCGCCATGCCCACCGGCAACAAGGGCACGGAGTGGTTCGAGGCGCCGAAACCGGGCTGGCAAGGAATGACGGCCCATGTGGGCGGCCTGCATCTGGCGCAGTTGCGGATCGCCGAGCGGTTCGCGAAACAGGCCGGCGACACCGAGTTCGCCAAACAGTGCGCCGAATGGATCAGCGCCGCCGCCGAGAGCATGGAGAAGAAGCTGTGGACCGGCAGCTACTACCTCAACTACCTGGAGCCGGAGACCAACGCGAAGTCGGACTTGATCTTCGGCTACCAGCTCGACGGCGAATGGGTCACCGACCACCACGGCCTGCCCAGCGCGCTGCCCGAGCAGCGAATCCAGACGGTGCTGGACACGATCAAGCGATGCAACGTCGCCCTGAGCAAATACGGCGCCGTCAACTACGCCACGCCCGACGGCAGGCCGGCCAAGGTCGGCGGGTACGGGACCTACAGCTTCTTCCCGCCCGAGGCCCTGATGCTGGCGATGACCTACATGTACAACGGCGATGGCGCGTTCGGCCTGGAGCTCGCCCGGAAGGTCTGGCACAACATCGTCTGTCTGCAGGGCTACACGTGGGACATGCCCAACATCATGCGCGGCGACACGGACACGGGCGAGCGGACGTTCGGCAACGACTACTATCAGGACCTGATGCTCTGGTCGATGCCGGCCGCCATTGAGGGGACCGACTTCGGCGCACCCGCCAGGCCGGGCGGCCTGGTCGATCGCATCCGGCGGGCCGCGTCGGGACAGTGATCGCGGGGCGCCGACCGCCCGGGCCATTCTGCGACCGCGCGAAATCGCCAAACCGAGCGCCCATTCCGGCGACTACAACTCGTCTACAATAGTGAAAGCTGATCAGCGAGACGCAGGTCGGAGCGCAGGGATCGGAGAACCGGTGGCGCAGCAGCCGGATTCAGCGCTGGTCGTGGCGGCGATGAGCGGTGACGCGGACAGCTTCACCGAGCTATGTCGGCGCTACTACCCGGCCATGGTAGCGATAGCCCATGCCGTCCTCGGCGACGGGCATCTTGCCGAGGACGCCGCCCAGCACGCGTTCGCAGCCGCCGCCCGGCGACTGCCCGAGCTGAGGCGTCACGACCGGTTCGCCCACTGGCTGGCGGCCATCTGCAGAAACCGTGCACGGGACATGGCCCGGGCAAGGAAGGACCTCCGCGCCGCCGATGACCTGTCCACGATCGCGGCTGAGTCACACCAGGACGGCCGGACCGACGCCGTCCGAGACGCGATCGCCGGGCTGTCGGACGCCGCGAGGGAGTTGATCTACCTGCGCTACTACGACGGCATGTCGTACGACCAGATCGCCTCGGTGCTGGGCATCTCCGAGCAGGCGATCAACGGAAGACTGAGGCGGGCCAAGAAGAAGATCGCGGCCCATCTGAGACGAAACGGATTTGTCGAGACGCGCCATGAACGATGACAGAGACGATCACCGGCTGGACGGTCTGATCAGTCAGGCCATCGACTCGAAGCGGCCCGTGTTCGACGCCGAGCGGTGGAAGCAGGCGCACCCCGACGCAGTGGACGCGCTGATTTCTCTGTCCGACAAGGGTGGGGCCGATCCTGCTGTCCGCCGCCCTGGGGTGTGGCGGACGCTGGCGCAGAGCAGGCTCACCCAGGCCGCCGCGGCCGTGGTGCTCTTGGGTCTGGGGATATGGGTGTTCCACGGGGAGGAGAAGCCGACCGCTGGAAGAATCGTGAGCGGCAGCGTCCTGGTTCGCTCGGGGGACACGGACGATTGGACGCGGCAAGACGCGGGAGAGGGGTTGGCCGCGGGAGACGACTTGCGCGTCGACAGGGAGGTCGCCGTCGTCGAGCTGGTCGACGGCACGAAGCTGACGATTGGCTGCGGCACGGTGCTCGTGCTGACGGGCGGGCCAGATTCGTCGCGGACCGGCGTCCATCTCCGAAGCGGCGTGGTCACGGCCAAGGTGACCAAGCCCGCGCCGGGACGCGGCGCGTTCTACGTCGAGAGCTCGCAAGGTGCGGTCCGCACATTGGGAACGGAATTCACGGTCCGCATGGCGGATCACATTCTGATCGAAAGGAGACTGGCGATGCGAGGCGTTCTGCCGATCGCACCCCAGATCATGGCTGTCACGGTGATCACGGGAGCTGTGGAATTGCGGGCGGATGGCAAGACGGCCGTCGTGGAGGCCGGCTCGAGCGGGATTGCCATCCACGACGAGGTACCGCTCACCGGACCGGCGGCGGAGGCCGTCATGCGCCAGCTGTTGGTCTCGTCGCAGGTCACCGGGCCGATGAGGCCCTCCCTGCAGACCCACGACGAGTGTTTGGCGACGCTGTTCGGCGCGCTGGGCGCCGGGCGCCTGAAGTTCGCGGGTTCCTGCGCCGAGAGGATCGCCGACCTCTGGCAGATGGTGGGTATGATGACCCGTCACGGGTCGGACCCGACGTACCAGGCCAAGATCGACCAGGAACTCCAGGCCCTCAGGGAGAAAGCGGGGCGCGTTCGCCTGCACGAGTCTCGGGCGCTGCTTCTCGAGCACGGCGAGGCCTCCATGGACTGGGTCCGTGGGCTTCGGGATGAGGCATGGGTCGATGAGATCGCCCACGTCTTCAAGCAGGTCGAGGAGTACGGCGAGGAGCTCCGCAATGGTGGTCGGAGGGGCGGGGTGGAGGGATCTGCCTACATGGAGCACTGCCTGCCCGGCTTCCTGACGTACTGCGAGTGGTTCAAGCGATTGCCATGGGACGACCCGAGTCGGAAGATGACGCCTGCGGAGCTGCTGGCCGGTATCGAGCGCGATCTGCGGATCGCCCGCCGGGAAACGCAGTATGCACAGATCAGTCAGGGCTCCCGATACCCGGACCGCTGCATGAAGCAGGCCCGGAAGAACGCTTCGAAGCTGTTGGAGCGATTGGGCGGGGAGGACGACCCCGATGAGGCCCGGGGCAAGCTGTGCAAGACACTGGCGGACCGGATCGATACGCTCATGGAGAGCGTATCGGATCTGGAGCAACGGACGCACAAGCAGCAGCGCAAGGTCCGCGACTCGCGCGAGGCGTTCCGGCTGGCCACCGAAGAGATGACGGACGACGGGAAGACCGTCGGCGACGCCCTCGCCCAGCAGATCGACGAAGCGCTGGAGACGTGCACGAAACTGCTCGAGGAGATCAGCTCCCGGTGATCACTCCCCGGGGCCGAGGTGGTGGCGGCGTCCGAGAAGGGACACGAGGAGATTGCGATGGCGAATCTGGTTCCGGGCGAGGTACGCACAGTATGAACATCCGTTGCATCGTGCGAAGCATCCTGGTGGCGCTGGCGAGCGCAACGTGCCTCAGCCCGACCTGCGCCTGTGGAGCCGGCGGCGGCAACGCGAAGACGGATTGTCAATGGTATCGCCACGACGCACTGGCCCGTGAGCTGTCCCAACTCACCGAACGAGAGGTCGCCAAGTTCACCGCGTCGGACCTGATCGACATCCGGCCCGTCGTCGTCCCGCGGCACGAGAACGTCGTCGGCCCGAACGACTACTTCATGTGGCCGATCGCCACGAAGGTGAACGACACGCTCGTGGTGCTGTATGCCAGGTCGCCTTGTCACTGGGGCAAGGACAAGTCCAAGCGGGACGGCAACGCCGGAATCCGCATGGTCGTCACGTCGTCGGACGGCGGCAAGACGTGGACCGAGCCCGTGGACGTGCTGCGGGCCGGGAGGTGGACGAACTCGCCGTTCAAGGGGTTTGGCGGGGGCCTCGGCGTCCGCGAGGGCGTCGCATACCTGGCCATCAATCAGGGCGTCTACCGCAGTCGTGACAAGGGCCGTTCGTGGGAGCTGGTGTCCGCGTCGCCGTCGTTTGAGGGCGTGCCGGGGCGGCTGTGGGCGCCCGGGATGCGACTGACGTTCGACACCGAACACGGGATGACGATCTGGACGACGGCGGGGTACGCCTCCGTTCGCAAGGAGATCGGCGACTACGGCAACCGTCTCTGTGCGGTGTATTCCCGCGATGAGGGAAGGACGTGGCGCTACCAGGAGCAGGCCCTGCCCGAGGGCATCGGCCTGAGCGAGGTCACGCCCGTCCAGTTCGACGGCAAGATCGCCTTTCTGCTCCGCAACGGGCTGAAGGAGGTGCGGTATGCCCAGGCGTACTCTAAGACCGGGTGGTTTCCGTTCCGGTTCGGCGTGTCGAACATCGGGCCGGTCGAGGTCGTCGACACGCCCGACATCGCCTACAACCCGGCGACCCGGCGGCTCGAGGCCGCGGTCTCTCATCGCAAGGGAGGCGGGCCGGGACCCAAGGGCCCGATGAAAGTGAATCTGTACTCCATCGCGACGTCCGAGATGGCAGCGGGTCGCACGCACTGGCGTTTCGAAGGGACGCTGATTCGCTATCGGGCGGCGTTCGGCACGTCCGACGGCTTCAACCCCGTCGGCAGCGTGATCGACCGACAGGCGGGTCGACAGTACATCTACGTGTGGGGCGGTAACTGTACCGGCAGAGCAGCGATCTTCCAGGTCTCGCGATCCCTGGACACCCCGGCGGTTCGCGATTACCTGGTCAAGTTCTACGAGACCGAGGGGCCCCCCTGCCCGTCAGCCGCGCTGCTCCAGATAGCTCCCCAAGCCCACGACCAACGTTGACGCGATCAGGACGACGATCCCCAGGAAGATCAGGTGGTGCGTCCGCCGCGCCGTGCCCTTCCACTCACGGAACCACAGCCCCCACAAGTTGCTGAAGACAATGATGAAGGCCATGTGGATGGTCCAGCTGGAGAAGTCGTACTGCCCCATCTGCGTCGTGCCCATCCCGTAGAACATGAACTGCAGGTACCACGTCGTCCCCGCCAGCGCAGAGAAGAAGTAATTCGCTGCCAGCGGCGCCCCTGCCCGGTTCACGTAGTCGCCACCGGTCCGGTTCCGGACGTTCAGCGCCACGCACCAGATCAGGTTGGTGGTGAACCCACCGGCCAGGACGACCACGAACACGGGCGTGTTCTGCCACAGCGGCGCCACGCCGCGCGCCATCGCCGCCTCGGCGATCGGCTCACCCGCCTGGATGGCGAAGGCCATGCATGCGCTCATCACGCCCGCGAAGACGGCCACCCAGACACCCTTGGCGAAGTTGAACTCCACGATCGTCGCCGTCTTGGCCTCCGCGGGGAGCTCCCGCTCCTTGGCCATCCCCGCCTTGCCGCAGACCGCGATGCCGCCGAGACAGACCGCCACGCCCCCGAGCGTCACCAACCCCGACCCGCTGGCGACGATCCTCCCGATTTCGCCCGTGAAGATCGGGGGGATGACCGTCCCGAACGCCGCGCAAAACCCCAACGCCAAGGCGTACCCGAGCGACATGCCCAGATACCGCATCGACAGCCCGAACGTCAGCCCCCCCACCCCCCACAGCAGGCCAAACAGATAGCTCCACCCCAGGCTGCTCGTCGAGGACGATCGGAGGATCCCGATCACGTCATCCGCCGTCAGCCAGGCCACCAGCCATGGGACCAGGATCCAGCTGAACACCCCCCCGACGAGCCAGTAGCTCTCCCACGCCCAGGCCCGCACCTTTTTGTAGGGGATGTAGAAGCTGCCAGCCGCCAGCCCGCCCACCGAGTGGAGAAACACACCGAGAAAGGGATTGACAACCAAGGTGGCGTGACCTCCCGAATCACAACCCACCGGGGAATGCAGCCCGGCGCCACCGGCGGCGCCCCGATGCAAATGGCTTACTGGGTGGCGGTCGGCTTGGACCGCGCCTCCGAGCGCTCGACCCGGATCTTCGGGCTCAGCGACGGGCCTGTCAACAGCTTCCGGGCCTCGGCGCTGTCCCGCAAGATGCCGTCGAAAAAGGCCAACCCGTACGCCTTGATGTACGCCTGGGCGTCAACGCTGTCCCAATAGACGAATTCCGTGCCGTCGAACCGCTTGCCCTTGCCACAACCATCCCCGTAGTCGGGTTTGAGGCGGTGCATCTCGGAGAACGTGTAGTGCCCGGCGTCCTTGAACTCCAGCAGCCACTTCTCGGCCCGCCAGATCTTGTACAGCTTGAGAAACAGCTTGCTGCGCGATTCGCCGATCGTCATGTCCTGATCGGCCACCATGAGCATGACCGGCGTCTGGAAGAACGTCGCCCCCGGCGCCGCGCCGGCCAGCGGCAGGATGGCCTTGATCCGCTTGTCCCGCGTGCAGATCGTCACCGTGATGCCGCCGAAGCTGTGCCCGGACGCGCCGATCCGATCCAGGTCTATCCCCTCATAGAGAAACGACTTGGGGTCGGCATCCTGACGGGCCATCTCGTCGATCAAGAAGGACAGGTCGCGCGGCCGGTCTTCGACGGCGGCGATGGATCCCTTGGCGTTGATCGTGACGATCCCCTCGGGCAGGCAGGCCACCGCGGCGTTGCCGGTGTGATCGGGGGCCACCACGACGTACCCGTGGCTGGCCAGGTGCTCGGTCAGGAAGACCGACTGCATCCGCACCCCGCCGTTGCCGTGGCTGAAGAGAATCAAGGGGAAGCGCCCCTTTCGCTTCTTGGCATCGCGGACCGCCAGCGCCGTGAGCCGCTTGTCCACCTCTTTGATGTCGATGTCACCGAACCGCGCCATCGCCGCGACCGCCTCTTCCACCTGGTCGCCAAAAAAGGAGCTGAAGACGACCCTGGGCTTGCCACGCGCTGCGTCGACGGCGGGATACCAGATCTCCGTGACCAGCTGGCGGGGGCGTTCGGTGGTAATGTCCTTCCGCGAGGCATCCACGAAGATGAACGTCCGGCATCCCACGAAGTAAGGGCCGGGCTTGCACCACTGGGACGCACGCTTCGGCGGGGCCGCCAGGGCGGTCGCCGCCGACAGGTATCCAATCAGTCCGACCAGGCCAACGAGACGCCACCGTGTCGTGTCATGCATGATGAAAGAGCCCTTCAGAGCGCAGCACCGCCCTAGACTGTAGCCAATACCGGCGCGGTCGTGCAAGGAAGCGCGAACGGATGTCTCGGCCAGAAACACTCACAGTGGGGCAGTGACTATCCACCGAGAGGGGTCAGGATCGGGCTGCCAGGCCCCTAGATCGTTCCCCAGCACGGCGGATGGCGGTTGCTTGGCTTGATGCGAGAGAGCGGAAGGGTATGATCAAGTTGCGCAGTCCTTCAGGAGCCCGTCGACGTGTCGAGCCGAGCGTCATATGCATGTGTGGTATTGGTCGCGTTCTCGCTGGCGAGCACGGTCGGTGTGCTGAGCTGCAGGGATCGCGCTGGCGGCGGGGTATCGGCGGACGGTCGAATGCTGGTCGCCGCCAGCATCTACCCCATCGCTGACGTCCTGCGCCGCGTGGGCGGAGAGCAGCATGTCAGGGCCTTGACCTTGCTGCCGCCAGGGGGGGCAGCGAAGGCGTACACGCCGACGAAGGGCCAGTCCGATGAGCTGGCAAGGGCGCGGTTGCTCGTTGTGATCGGTCTGGGGCTGGACGACTGGGCCCGACGCGGCTTGCAGGCCGGGCGCGAGGATGGCCCGAGAATCCTCGATCTCAGCGCGGTCGTCGGCTGCCCGTCGGGCACCGATCCCTATATCTGGCTCGACCCGCAGAAGATGATTCGGATGGTTGACCGGATCGCCAAGGCGCTCAGCGATGTCGATCCGACGGGGGCGTCGCGCTACGCGGCCAACGCCGCGGCGTACCAGAACCGCTTGCGGGAGCTGGACACGCTCTGTGCGAAGCAGCTCGAGTCTGTTCCGCGGAAGTCGTTTGTGACGCTCGATCCGACGTTTGGCCATTTCGCCGCGCGGTATGGTCTCAAGCAAATCGCCGTGCCGCCGGCCCATGTCGAGGATGCCAGACGCGGGGCCATCGACGGCGTGGTCGCGTTTGTCCGGAAGCACCAGGCCACGTGCCTCTTTGCCGACCCGGGCTTCAATGTGGACCCGCTGGACGCGATCGTCGAACAGGCGAACATCAGCTTTGACCGACTCGATCCGCTGGGCACGCCGGGGATCTTGGGCCATGGCACGTACATCGATCTGATGAAGACCAACCTCGATGCGCTCGTGGAGGGTCTCTCCGGATAGGGAAGCGCCCCGCCCCGCCACAGTACCCGCCTTTAGGACACGCCAGCCTGAACGATATCGTGCATGCGAATCACGCCGAGTGGACGGTTGTCGTCGCCCGTGACGACGAGATGGGTGATGTGGCTTCGCTCCATGATGTTCCGACACTCGACGACGGGCGTGTAGGGTCGGACGGCCGAGCAGAGTAGCGGCGGGTCAGACGGGCCGCGTCGCGACAGACGCAGCAGCTCGGGGAGCGTACGACCGTGTGGGGAGTCGCCGCGGATCAGCAGCCGACGGAGGTCGCCGTCGGTGAGGACCCCGACCAGCCCGCCGCTTTCGTCCACGATGCAGGCCATGCCGAGGTGTTTGGCCTCGATTTCGGCCAGGAGGTCCTGGAACGTGGCGTCGATGCGGACGGCGGGCAACTCGGCGTCGCGGTGCATCAGGTCGTGGGCCCGCAGTAGGAGGCGTCGGCCGAGGTGACCTTCGGGATGGTACTGGGCGAAGTCGTCGGGCGTGAAGCCGCGTGCGTCCAACAGGGCCATCGCCAGCGCATCGCCCAGGACGAGCTGCATCGTCGTGCTCGTGGTCGGTGCTAACCCCAGCGGTCCGGCTTCAGGCTCGTCGGGCAACGCCAGTACCACGTCGCACAGTTCGGCCAGGCGGCTTCCGGCGGCTGACACGCCGATCACCGGTCCGCCGAGCTGCTTGAACTGGACCACGAGGCGGATCAGCTCGTCGGTCTGGCCGCTCTTGCTCAGCGCGAGCAGGACGTTGTCGCGATTCACGATGCCCAAATCGCCGTGGAGGCCCTCGACGGGATGGATGGACACGGCCGGCGTTCCGGTGCTGGTGAGCGTGGCGGCGATCTTCCGGCCGATCAGCCCGCTCTTGCCCAGGCCCGTCACCATGAGCTGGCCTGGGTGGTTGAGGATGGTGTCGACGGCCGCGTCGAAGGCCTCGTCCAGGGCGTCCGCCAGCTTGACCAGCGCACCCGCCTCCTGTCGGACGATCTGCCGGGCCAGCTCCGAACGCGACGGGCGGCGGCTATCGGCCATGGCAAGACGATCCTACTGACGGTGGATCAGCTTCAGACGCGCCTTGATGACAAGCCTTGCGCTGAGCCGCTAGCTGGCCTCGGGATCAACCGTCTTGACGACGCCCTCGAGGACCGGGGGACGCAGACCGGCCAGAACGAGGTAAACGATGAATCCGACGAAGAACGAGTACACGCCCGTCGGATGCCAACCGGCAAGTATCTCGCCACCCAGTGCTTTGGTCACCATGCCGTTGTTGGAGATGCCGACCAAGAAGCCGATCAACCATGCGGCGTACCCGGCGACGTTGACGCCCCGCCTCGGGCCGGACCATTTCCGCCCCGACAGAATCCAGTCCGCCGCCATCGCCCCGACCACCGGGCCGAACGACGCGCCGATCAGGCCAAAATAGGGCGCCAGGTTCGCGGAGACACCGGTCACGGCCAGGGCAATGCCAATCGTCGCCCCGCCCATGGTCAGCGGGATGCGCGACTTGGGACTGCCCAGCATCGTCGACAGGCTGTTGCCGATGATGAACGAGCAGAAACATGCCGGCGCCATCGAGCCGATCGCGAACAAGATGAGCATGATCTTGCCGATCGTGGGGCTCAGCGACTGCAGGGCGCCGCCGTACGACAGGTCGGCCATGGCCGGGTTCTTGCCGAGGGCGCCGGCCACGGTCAGGAGGGCCAGCCCGGCGGCGAAGACCGTGGGCACGAAGATCCCGCCCAGACCGCCCAGGTGCACGTCGCTCTTGTTCCGGGCGTTGCTGCAGAAGTCGGCCCCGACCGCACCTGCCGTGGCGAAGAACCCGATGATCATCTGAATCATCAGAAGCATGCCCGCATAGGCAGGCCACGACGATCCCACCCGCGCCGCCGCCGCCGGCTCCGAGGACGAACCGATCCCCCCGGCGGCCAGGATCACACCCACGATGAGCAGTACGATCGGGACAATGGGGAAGAACTGGCTCATCTTGGCCACGTAATCGATTCCCTTCGCCCCGAAGAAGGCAAAGAGGTATCCCCACACCACCGCAAAGATCACGAAGGTCAGGTCGAAGGCCGGCTGGTACCCAGCCTCCGGCGGGCCGTACATCGTGATGGCCGGCTGGCCGATGCCGTTGAGAATGAACTTGGCCGCATAGAACGTCCCGACGCTGTACCACCCGATCTGCAGCAGCCCCATGAAGATCCCGGGCAGGAAGTATCCCCCCCTCACGCCAAACGTGCTCGTCCCGACGATGTACAGCGGCAGCCCCGTCTTCATGCCCAACATGCCGGGCACGAAGTAGAACAGGAAATGACAGATCAGACCCGCTACGACGATGCCCAACAGGAGCACCGCCAGGGAGCTGTGTCCCAGCGTGTTCGCCCCCAGCTGATCGTAGAAAGCCACCCACAGGAAGATGCCGGCGTAGGACGGCATCGTGTTCTTGAACCACGCGGCACGCTGCTCGGCGGCTACGGGCGCTGCAGATCGGATGTACTGCGGCACGTCATTCGCTGCCATGGCACTCCCCTTTCGTGGGCAAGACGTGAAATCCAAAGATGCACCGTCGGTGGGGAGATTCCAACGGCTCGGGGCCCGCGTGTCAAGAACGCGGTGTACGGCCGGGGATTTCGCGGCCCCGGGCCCTGCCCCGAACGGACGGGGCGCTCGTCGGGCGCATCACCTCGCACATGCGCTGGACCCCTTCTAGCCGCAGAGCCGGGCCCCGCTGTCCGAGGTTGCGAGGCGTATCCATGCCCAACGTCCCTGAATCCCAGGTGGTCAAACAGGTCCGGCGCGAAATGCTGGTCACGCTCAAGAGCGTCTATCCCTCGGCCTTGCCGGTCGAGGTGCTGTACCGTGCCGTGATGGCCGTCATCGGCGCTCGCGAGTGGGACGACTTTCGCGCTGACCTCATCTATCTGTGCGAGAAGGGGTATGTCAACCCGCGCCTGCACCCCGAAGATCCCAACGGACGCAAGACGCCGTGGCGGCGACGGTGGGTCCGCCTGACGCCTTCGGGTGTGGAGGTAGCCGACTGCTGCGTTCGCGATCCTGCCCTGGACTTCTGACCCCTCACTCCACCAGCGCGTGGGCCAGCTCGACCCACGCGGACACGTCGAGGCGTTCCGGTCTCGTTCTCGGTTCGATCCCCATCGCTGTCATGACCCTCTCGGCGACATCGGCGCCGTAGGCGTCGGTGAGGTTGTGGGCGAGCGTCTTGCGTCGGTGCAGGAAGCATGTTTTGACCACCCCGGTGAAGTGGGCGACGCCAGGTATTCGCCCGCGACGCTCTGGGCTTGGGTCGACGCGGACCATCACCGAATCGACTTCGGGTATCGGCCAGAAGGCCTGGGGCGGCACGGCGGCGATGCGATGGACCTCGGCCAACGCCTGGACGATGACGCTCAGGGGGCCGTAGTCCTTGCCCCCGGGCCGGGCCAACAGGCGGCCGCCCACCTCCTTCTGGACCGTAAAGCACATCCGCGCGAACTCGGGCGATCCGGTCAGCAGATCGATGATCAGCGGCGAGGCGACCTGGTAGGGCAGGTTGGCGACGAGCAGGACGCGCCCGCCATGTCGTTCCCTCGCCTCGACGAGCGCGTCGATGACCTGCGGATCGATCCGGGACTTGGCGGCCAAGACGTCTCGGCGCAGCAGCGTCACGTTGGTCAGGTCGGCGAGCTCGGCCGCGGCGATGTCGGCCAGGCCCGCGTCGATCTCGACCGCGATGACGGCGCCGGCTGCGCTGGCGAGCTCTTTCGTGAGCGACCCGGTGCCGGCGCCTACCTCGAGCACGACGTCGTCGGGCTGGATTGCGGCAGACGCGACCAGCTTCCGCATCAGGTTGCCGTCGACGAGGAAATGCTGCCCGCGCTTCTTGGTGGGTCGCAGGCCCGCTGCGGCCAACAGGGATCGGATCTGGGTCTGGGTCTGCACGGGCTGGTCTTCCCTGCATCCTGTCGGATGCGGCCGAGATGGCTATAATCCGTGTGCGGATGGCGCTCGGCCCAGTGTCTACCATGCGACGCGAGCGGGAACAACCGCCAGGAGGCGATCATGCAATCGTACGAGGTGCTCCGAGAGGCCGCCGACGAGGTGGGGGTGAAGGTCCTGGCGAGCGAGCTGCGGGTCTCGCCCGCGCTGGTCTACAAGTGGTGTCAGTCTCCGGCCGGCGACGACGCCGACGCCAGCGGTGCTCGAAACCCCTTGGATCGATTGGCCGACATCTACCGCGTGACGCGCTGCGCCGACGTTGTCTCGTGGTTGTGTCACGAGGCCGACGGGTTCTTCGCCCCCAACCCCCGTGTGAAGCCGACGGCCCTCGACGCCGAGGCCCTCCAGGCGACCCAACGGCTCGTCGGCGAGTTCGGCGAGCTGCTGCATCAGGTCAGTCGGTCGCTGGCGGACGACGACCAGATCAGCCCGGACGAGGCGGACAGGATCCGGGGTCACTGGGAGAAGCTCAAGGGCACGGCCGAGACGTTCGTGGTGGCGTGTGAGCGCGGGCAGTTTGGGGCGGCGGGCTTGGGGGTTGGGGATTAGGGGTTAGGGTCTGAGGGGACGAGCGGTACGTTTGGCATTGACTCCTATTCCAGATTGGTGTGTCGCTGCCACATTTGTGGGTGGTCTTGCTCGAGGCGCTGGGCGAGGAGCATGATGAGGGCGTCGCCGAAGATGAGGAGGGATTGCTCGAACAGCGATCCCATGGGTTGAATGCTCTCCGGGCCGTTCGAATCGTGGGCCTTGGGCGTGGGGGCGGGCAGGTGGATGACGACGCGGGCCTGCCCCGCGGCGGTCGAATCCGGACAGGCGGTGATGACGGCGAGGTCCGCGCCGGCGCGGCGGGCGGCCGCGACGTGCGCCAGGATCGTCGGCGTCTCGCCGGAGCCGGTGCAGGCCATCAGCAGATCCCCATCGCCGATCTTCGGCGTCGAGGCGTCGCCGACGAGGTGGACGGTCCGGTCGAGGTGCATGAGTCGGGTCGCCAGGCATCGCGCGATCCAGCCACTGCGTCCGACCCCGGTCAGGAAGACACGGCGGGTCACTAGAAGGGATTGGATCAGTTCCCCGGCGGCGGCGTCGTCCACGGCTGCGATGGCGCCGGCGATTTCGTCGCAGATCCGTCGGCCGATGTTGTGGATGTCCATGTCGTTCGACTCCGTGACGGTCCTGCCGGCCGCCGGTCAGCCGCGAACGAAGGGATTGGTCCGCTTCTCGTGGCCGATCGTCGTCGTCGGGCCGTGACCGGTGTAGACCACCGTCTCGTCCGGCAGGCTGAACAGGTGGTTGCGGATGTTGCCCAGCAGCTGTTCGGCGTCGCTGCCGGGGAAATCGACGCGGCCGATGCTGCCGGCGAACAGCGCGTCGCCGACGATGACCACGCCAGCGGCGGCGCAGTAGAAGCTCCGGCCGCCGGGGGAATGACCGGACGTGTCCAGCACGGCCCACTGCGTGCCGTCCAGTTCGAGCGTTTGGCCCGGGTCCAGATGGGCGTCGGCCGGCTTCGGCGTGACCAGCTGGACGCCGAACGGCGCGGACAGGTTCGCGTTCGCATCGGTCAGCATGGCGTCGTCCTCCCGACCGATCCAGACGGGCAGCTCAGGGAAATCGTGGAGGATGTGCTCGACGCCGGCGATGTGGTCGGCATGCCCGTGGGTCAGCACGAGAGCGGCCGGCTGCAGTTTGTGCGCCGCGACGTAGGCCAGCACCTCCTCGGGCTGGGGCGGGAAGCTCGGATCGATGATCCAACACGGCCCGCCGTCTCGCACGGAGACGACGAAGCAGTTCTCGCCGAACATGGCCTCTAGAAAGGTCTCGATGCGGATCGTCGGTTGATCGGTCATGGGGTTCGTTTCCTATCGACTACTTGCCAGCCCGTCGGAGCTGATCGAGCAGCGTCTGTGCCCGCGTCGCCGCGGTGGTTCCAGGATACGTGCGGATGATCGCGCGGCACTGCTCCTTGGCCTGAAGGTACTTCCGGTTGACGACAAGCCGTTGGGCGCGCACCAGCGATTCCCGGCTGGCTTGCTCGCGCCGTTCCTGTTGGCGGACCTGCTCGGCTGCGCGGACCTTCGGGTCCGCCTGCAGGGCCTCGCGACGCTTCTGGGCTTCGAGGCCTAGCCGCGCAGTCCCATAGGCGAGCTCGACGCGTCGCAGGACGTCGATGGCTTCCAGGTGCTGCCTTTGGTCGGTCAGATGCTTCGCCCGGGCGAGGTGCTCTCGACCGGGCTGCTCCAGCTCGATGCGAACTGAGTCGGCCCGCGCGACGACCTCGGGCGCGTGCCACCGTCGCTGGTCCAGGATGGGTTCGACGACGGCCATCCCGACGGCGTAACGTCTCTCCTCGCCCGCTTTGGCGGCCTGGTCGATCTGCGTCAGTGTCTGCCGCGTCATGGTCTTGACGAACCAGTCCATGGCCTGCTGACCGACGGCGGGATCGAGCGTGTGTCCGATGTCCGGCCGGAGCAACGTCAGGCGTCCGCCGTTGGCCCGGAGCAGCTCGATGCTCGCCCGCATTCGGTCCTGATTGACGTCCCGCATCCCGACGGCGTAGAAGATCGGCACGTCGCGTCGCGCGGCGACCATCTTGGCCGTTACGCTGGGGGGGACGTAGTTGGCCGTCGCCGCCACGGCCGTGGCCGGGAACGCTTCTGCGTACAGTAGATGAAACGCCATCGCCCCCCCGGCCGAATACCCCGTCAACAAGACGCGCTTCGGATCGTACGTCACGTGCTTGCCAAGGTGTGCCAGCATGGCCCGGATGCAGGGTAGATCTGCCTGACGCCAGCCGGGCCTGTGGTGTTCCGGCGCGGCCAGGAGCATGCCGATCGGCGTCTTCAGCCGCCGCCAGAACGCGAGGATCGTCTCGGCGCCAGTGTCGGTCTCATGCAGGCAAACGACCAATGGTGGTTGGTCGCCGTGTTTGTAGCCCGCGGGTCTGGCCAACAGATAGAAACCGTCCGACAGCTCGACGCGCTCGACGGCCCGGTACGTCGTTGCTGCAGTTGCGGCAGGCCCGGCATACGCGAGCGCGGGCAGCACCCCGATGGATACGCCGCTTGCCAGCAGTCCGATCCCCCACGTCCGGTCGGCAGCCTTCCACCGTCGCAAGATCACTTCACCTTCACGGGCCTGCCGGTCTGGACGCTCTTGATCTCGGCCTCGGCCACGGCGATGGAGTCGGCGGACGTCTTCGCCGTGACGATCTTGGGCTTGGTCTTGTTGGCGATGCAGTTGACGAAGTAGCGGATCTCCTCGGTCCAGCCGTCGGCGCCCTTGCACTTGATCTTCCTGATCTTGCCGCGGTTGGGGTAGACGACGACCTCGTCGCCGAAGCCGCAGCCGCCCTCGCCGGCGCGCATGACGTACTCGAACATGGCCTTTTCGCAGCGGACGTTGACGACCATCTGGAACGGGTAGCCTGGCGGGAAGCACCAGCCGCCTTCGACCATGACCAGCAGGTCCTTGCCGTAGTCGTAGAGGGCTTCGACGTGGTCGACGCCGCCGGACGGCCCGGTCGTGCCGCTGGCCATTACGCTTTTGGGCTTGCCGAACAGATAGTTGGCGAAGTCGATGTCGTGGACGTGCAGGTCGAGCACGGCCCCGCCGCTCAGCCCGGAGGCCATCAGCCAGTTGTTCATGCTCCAGTCGGGCGTGGGGGACAGCCGTTTCAGGCAGGCGCTCTTCGGCTTGCCGAACTTGCCCGAATCGACGAGTTGCTTGATCTTGGCGTACTGGGGCCAGAAGCGGATGCACTGGGCCACCATGTAGTAGCTCTTGGACTTGGCGGCCACCGCGGCGACCTTCAGGCAGTCCTTGTGCGTCAGCGCCATCGGCTTCTCGCTCAGGACGTGCTTGCCCGCCTTGAGGGCCTTGATCGACACCTCCGCGTGGATGGACGTCGGCAGGGTGATGTCGATCAGGTCGATGTTCGGATCGGCGATCACGTCGTCCACGCTGGCGTAACTGGCCACGCCCTTCATGGGGACCTGCTTGGGCCATTCGGCGGGCAGGTTGCCCATGGGATCGGCCCAGTTGCCCTCGCGCCGCTTCTTGTCTAAGTCCATCAAGGCGGCGACCTTCACCTTGCGGTTTTTGGCGTAGATGTTGTAGTGCGTCCGGCCCATGAACCCGCAACCGAGGATGCCCACATTGATCATCGCTGACTCCCCTTAGAAGGAACCCTTGACATTCCCATCGCCGCACGCGAAAAGAATGCCTCGCTATCGTCCAGCCGGCTATTGTAAGGACCTTCAGGCCAACAGCAACGAGGCATGCCCATGAAAATCATGCGATTCCTGGACCCGGACGGGCAGGTCCGGTACGGCCAGCCCATCGACGAGCGAACGGCCCACGCCATCGAAGGCGACGTCTTCGGCACGCTCACCGTGACGGACCAGACCGTCGGCGTAACCAAGCGCCTGCCGCCCGTCGATCCGCCGAACGTCTACGCCATCGGGCTGAACTACCGCAAGCACGCCGAGGAGAGCGGGATGGACCTGCCTCCTGCGCCCGTGATCTTCATCAAGGCGACCACGGCGGTCACGGCGGCGTCGATGCCCATCGTCCTGCCGGCGTCGGCGCCGGATCAGGTGGACTACGAGTGCGAGCTGGCGATCGTCATCGGTAGGCAGGCCCGCAACGTCAGCGAAGACGGCGCCCTGGATTACGTGCTCGGGTACACGTGCGGCAACGACGTGTCGGCCCGGGACTGCCAGATCAAGCTCGACGTTCAGTGGGCGCGGGCCAAGAGCTTCGATACGTTCTGCCCGTTGGGCCCGGTCATCGTCACGCCCGACGAGTTGGACGGGGACAACTGCGGCATTCGTACCATCCTCAACGGCCAGGTCATGCAGGACTCGAACACGAACGATCTGATCTTCGACTGCCGGCAGCTGGTCAGCTACCTGTCGCATCAGTTCACGCTCTTGCCCGGCACGGTCATCATGACGGGGACGCCGTCGGGCGTGGGGTTCGCGCGGAAGCCGCCGGTGTTCCTCAAGGAAGGCGACGAGGTGACCATCGAGATCGACGGCATCGGGACACTGACCAACCCGGTGGTGCGCGAGACGTGAGAGATCGCTTGCGGGCAGTTTGTCGCCTGTCGGTCCGTCAGGTCACCGGCGAGCCCCTGATTCGACGGCATCCAGCGAGGAGCACGACTTGCCATGAGTGACGACCTGAGCATCGGCATGATCGGCTGTGATACGTCGCACTGCATCGCGTTTACCACGCTGCTGAACGACGAGAACGATCCCAACCACGTCGCGGGCGGCAAGGTGGTGGCGTGCTGTCCCACGTTCAGTCCCGACATCGAATCCAGCGCGAGCCGGATCGAGGGCTATCAGGCCGATCTGAGCGCGAAGTGGGGCCTCAAGATGGTCGACTCGGTCGAGGCCCTGGTGGAGGAGTGCGACGCGGTCCTGTTGGAGAGCCTGGACGGTCGGCGTCACCTGCCGGAGATCCGCCCGGTGATCGCGGCGGGCAAGCCGGTCTTCGTCGACAAGCCGTTCACGGCCGACGTCGCCGAGGCGCGGGAGATCGCCGAGTTGGTCGGCGCCGCTGGCGGGCGGTGTTTCAGCTCGTCGTCGCTGCGGTTCGACGTCAACACGCAACGTTGCCTCAACGACACCGAGAAGGGCAAGGTGATCGGCTGCGACGCCTTCAGCAACGCCGCGCTGGAGCCCACCAACCCGGGCTTCTACTGGTACGGCATCCACGGGCTCGAGATCCTCTACGCCCTGATGGGCACAGGCTGCAAGACCGTCAGGTGCGTCAGCACGCCCGGCGCGGACGTCGCCGTCGGGACCTGGGGCGATGGGCGGATCGGCACGATGCGGGGCATCCGCGACGGGACGGGGAGTTTCGGCGCGACCGTCGTGGCCGAGAACAAGTTCTGCCAGTTCACCCACAGCACCGAGGTGCCGTTCTACGCGCAGCTGCTCAACCAGATCGTCCCGTTCTTCAAGGGCGGCCCCGCGCCCGTACCGTTGGCCGAGACGGTCGAGATGATGGCCTTCATCGACGCCGCCTGGCGGTCCAGCCAGCAGGACGGCGCGGTCGTCGCCCTGGTCTTGTAGGGTCTGCCCCGCGGACCATTCCCAACAGGAGTCTCCCATGAGCACGGACATTCCCCGACCCGAACACCCCGATCCGCAACGGATGCGGTCCGACTGGGTCAACCTGAACGGTCCGTGGCAGTTCGAGATCGACGCCGGGCGGAACGGGCTGGCATCGGGCTGGTCCGACCGCGATCCGTTGGCCGGGCGGATTACCGTGCCCTTCTGTCCGGAGAGCCGGCTGAGCGGCGTGGGCTCCGTCGACTTCATGCCCGCCGTGTGGTACCGCCGCGCGTTCGACATTCCGACCCCGTGGCGGGGTCGTCGGGTCCGGTTGCACTTCGGCGCGGTCGATTTCGATGCGAGGGTCTGGGTCAACGGTCGGTTCGTCGGGCGCCACGTCGGTGGCTATGCCCCGTTCTGCTTCGACATCACGTCGGTCGCCAAGGTCGGCGGCGGGAACACCGTGGTCGTCTACGTCGAAGACGACCCCCGCACGGGTCATCAACCGGCGGGCAAACAGAGCACGCGCCAGGGCAGCTACGGATGCCACTACACCCGTGTGACGGGCATTTGGCAGACCGTGTGGCTGGAGGCGGTCGGTTCGACGTTCATCCGACATCACGTGATCGCGGGCGACCCGGTCTCAGGACTCGTCGATATGGCCATCGAAACGGACGGTCCGACGGCGGGCTTGCGGCTCCGCGCCGAGATTCAGACGTCCGGCCCGCCCGTCGTGGCCGAGCGAGCCCTGACGGGGCTGCTGACGCATTGCCAACTGACGATCCCCGACGCGATCCCTTGGGGCCCGGGCAATCCGCATCTGTACGACGTCACGCTATCGATCATCGACGACGCGGGTCAGGCCGTCGACGCGCTGACGACCTACGTCGGTCTGCGCCGTTTCGAGGTCGAGGGTCGCCGCCTGATGCTGAACGGCCGGACCCTCTTCCTGCGGACCGTTCTCGATCAGGGATACTACCCCGACGGCATCTACACCGCGCCGAGCGATGACGCCCTTCGGGCCGACGTGCAGCGGTCCCTCGACGTCGGCTTCAACGGCGCCCGGCTGCACCAGAAGGTGTTCGAGCCGCGGTTCCTCTACTGGGCCGACCGGTTGGGTTACCTGGTAACGGGCGAGTATGGCGACTGGGGCATGGACTTCGGCCCGACCGCGGCGCACGACGCGATGATGGGCGAGTGGCCCGAGATCGTCCGCCGGGACGTCAACCACCCGTCGCTGATCATGTGGACCCCGTTCAACGAGACGTCCAGCCGCGTTCGTCCGTTCAAGGAGGCGCACGACGCGCTGCTCCGAAACGTCTTCTGGCTGACCAAGGCCATCGATCCCGCCCGACCCGTCATCGACACCAGCGGCTACTGCCACGTCGTGACCGACGTGTACGACGTCCACAACTACGATCAGGATACGTCGAGCTTCGCGGCGCGGTTTGGCACGTTCGATGGCACGGCCGGCGCGGCGTTTCGCAACGTTCCCAACGAGGACTGCGACTACATCGACGGCCAGCCGTACTTCGTCAGCGAATACGGGGGGATCTGGTGGGACCCGAGCGCGTTGGGCGGTGAGCAGGGCTGGGGCTATGGCGATCGGCCGAAATCGGAACGCGAGTATATCGATCGCTACCGCGCCCTGACCGACGTGCTCCTGAACAACCCCCACATCTGTGCGTTCTGCTACACGCAGCTATACGACATCGAGCAGGAGGTCAACGGGATCTACACGTACGACCGCCAGCCGAAGTTCGACCCGTCATTGATGGACGAGATCCGGAAGATCAATCAGCAGCCGGCCGCGATCGAGCAGGCTTGACTGCGTCGCGTCGACGACGCGGAGCGGTCACCCCTGGATCGCCTTGCTGGCGATGTCACGCCGGCAGTAGGCGTCTTGGAAGTGGATCTTGTCGACGGCCTCATAGGCGCGTTTCTGGGCGTCGGTGATGGTCTTGCCGAGTGCGGTCACGCCGAGGACACGGCCGCCGCTGGTCACGACCTGGTCGTCCTGCAGCCTTGTGCCGGCGTGGAAAACGACGACATCGGACATCGCCCCGGCCTCCTCCAGACCGGTGATGGGCTTGCCCTTCTCGTAGGATCCCGGATAGCCCCCCGAGGCGACCACGACGCAGACGGCCGGTCGCGGGTCCCACTGGAGCGAGACCTGGTCGAGCCGCCCGTCGATGGCGGCGTCGATGACCTCGACCAGATCGCAATCCAGCCGCATCAAGATGGGCTGCGTCTCGGGATCGCCGAACCGGCAGTTGAACTCGAGCACCTTGGGCCCGGCCGCCGTCAACATCAGTCCTGCATACAGCACGCCACGATAGGGCGTGCCGCTTCGGTTCATGCCGTCGACGATGGGCACGAGGACCTCGCGTTCGATCTGTGACATCATCTCGTCGGTGACGACGGGGGCGGGGCTGTACGCGCCCATGCCGCCGGTGTTCGGGCCGGTGTCGCCGTCATAGATGGGTTTGTGGTCCTGGCTGGACTCCATGACGTAGATGTTTCGTCCGTCGACGAAGGCGAGGATCGACGCCTCGGGTCCCTCGAGGCGCTCCTCGACGACGACGGTGTTGCCGGCGTCGCCGAATTCGCGCTGCTTCATGATCCGCTCGAGCGCGAGCAACCCGTCGGCGGGGTCGTCGCAGACGATGACGCCCTTGCCGGCGGCGAGTCCCGATGCCTTGACGACGACGGCCTCGTCGCGCGTGGCGATGTAGTCGTAGGCGGTCTTGTAGTCCTCGAAGATGCGGCCCTCGGCCGTGGGGACGGCGTGCTGCCGCATCAGCGTCTTGGCATGGGCCTTGTCCCCCTCGAGCTGCGCGGCTGCCTGGTTCGGGCCGAACGCCCGCAGCCCGGCCGCCTCGAACGCATCGACGATGCCGTTGCAGAGGGGCACTTCAGGTCCGACGACGGTCAGGTCGACGCTTTCGTCACGGGCCAGCTTCAGCAGCGCATCGACGTCCTCGGCGCTAACGGGCATGTTTGTGCCCAGATCGGCCGTCCCGGCGTTCCCCGGAGCGCACAACAGCCTGGTGCACCACGGCGATTGCTTGATCTTCCAGGCCAACGCGTGTTCCCTGCCGCCGCCGCCGACCACGAGTATATTCATCGTCCCGCCTCGCTGGTTTGAGAGCCCATCCGCTCGCGCCGAAACAAACGGCCGGCGATTCTATGTCCGGCTCCGGGTTCGGGCAAGTCGGTGCGCCGAGCGCCACTGGATGAGGGTGCATCCAGCGAATCGTGGTGCTGCTTTCGGGTCCGAGCGCGGCTCCGGGGTCCCTTCGCTCGGAACGCTATTCCTTTTTGTAGGTGATCAATGCCGCCCCCGGCTGATCGGGGATGGTGATCACCAGGCCGCGCTCTGCGAGCTCTCGACCGGTCATCTTCTTCGCTGGGCCGCGATCCGGATCCGACACGACGTAGTGGGCATCCGGGTCCAGGGAACGCAACTTGTACTGAGCGGACACGTAGGGACACGCACGACGTCGAAACGCCTGGATCAAGCCGGCGCCCAGGTCAGGACGGTCAAACTGCCAGGCGATCCAGACCTCGTCGCTCGTGCTGTAGGTGCTAAGCGGCCAGAAATCGCCGAAGTAGTAATCCACCACGCTTCGCCACTCGGCGAGGAATCTCCTGCCCCGCTCATGGTTGAATTCGCTCTTGCGAACGTCCCAGTTGAGCTGCAGAAACGGTGCGATATTGCTGCGGAAGTTGTAGGGGACGTCTTCCCAGTTGACGCTGTCATGGTAGGGCAGCCAGAGATCGAACCCGTAGGTACAACACTGATTCCCTTCCGGTGATTGCTCGAAGTCCGTTCGCAACAGGGGCACCGCACGCCGCATCGTCTCTAGATCATCGCGCCGGCCGCCGCTCGCGCAGGAATCGATCAGCATCCCCGGGTGACGACGTCGCAGTTCGTCCCAGTATCGCAGGTAGCCTTCGACGTACCGAATCTCGGTGATGCCCTGGCGGTCTTTTGCGTCGTTACTTCGCCAGTACTTGAGCGGATCGATGTTGAAGTCCGATCGGTACAGGTCGATGCCTTCGTTGGTGATCATCTTGTCGATATGGTCCGTGATCCAGCGGACGACCTCCGGCTCGTCCATCTTCAGCAGTCCCCCGGCCGCGCCCCCGTGAACCCATTCGGGATGGTTCTTGGTGATCCAGGTATCCGCCGCGACACGTTCCACCTCGAACCAGACGATGACCTCGACCCCCCGCGAATGGGCGTGATCCGTCACCGCCTTTAGTCCCCCGGGGAAGCGTTTCTTGTCCACCTCCCACGTGCCGACCTTGGGCCAACCGGCGCCATCGTGCTGGTACCAGCCGGCATCCATCCACCAGTAGCTGAGCTGCATCTTCTCGGCCAAGAAGCGATCGATGAACTCGATATCGCCGGCCTGGGTGCAGTTGAAGTGATAGGGCCAGACGCTGGCGCCCCCCAACTTCGGCGAGAGGGGCTTCCCGTGGTCTTTCGGGAAGTTGTGGTCGAACATCCAGCGCCGCCAGACGTTCTGGGCGCGAAGCCAGTCGCCCCTGTAGAACTGCAGTACGATCAAGGGCGTGCGTACCTCTTCTGCCGGACGAAGCTTGAAGCGCGTGAGCTCCTGGCCGCCGACGACACGGAGCTGCACGGCATCGTCGCGGGCGAATCGGGAGGCCCATTGACCGGGCCAGCCGATTACGATGATGATCCCCGCCTTCTCCTGCGGGCGTTCAAGGTTGTAGTAGGGCCACTGGCCATTCGTCGGACGCCCGCCGACCGAGGCGAATCGCTGGGTGGCTTTGGGGCCGAGCGGCGTTTGGATCGGCGCGAAGCTATCGACGGCGCATTTGTCGCCGAGGTGGTGATGCAGCATGAATTCCCCCTGAGTGCTCCGCGTGAAGATGGTGTCGATGGCCTGGATCGACTCGAGAAGGGGGGTATCCGCCTTGCCGCCGTTCTTGAGGTACAGCGTCCATTCCACCGTCGGGTAGTCCTTCCAGGCCACCCCCACGCAGCGAATCACCAGGCCCGTCGTGGGATCCGTGTAGGTTAGCGTGTGTTCGGTGCGGTGCCGGTCGAGCTGCCGGCTGGCGCGCTTCAGCTTCCAGGTCTTGAGCAGCTCGGTCGACGGCTTGCCACCGTAGGTGAAAGAGAAGAACGGCTCGGTGTCGTACGGGCGCGGCGGCGTGGACATCGGCAAGTCACCCAGCCAGACGGTCTGGCCGTCGGCCATCATCACCTTCGCGTCGGCCCAATCGGCTTGATCACAACTGATGCCGTCCCCGCCGTCGCCGACCTCGAGGATGAGTTCCTGTGCCCCACCCAGGTCCACCTGGACTGGTACTCCGGGCATCCCTTCGCGCATCAGCGCGGACTGGTAGGCCTTCTTGCCGCCGACCGTGACGGCAAAGACGATCGAGCCCCTTCCGCTGCGCGTCTGATCATTGCTGTCCACACCCACGATGGCGGTGAAGGTCTTGCCGGGGCCCGGCAGGCGCACGACGACCTTGCTGACGGCGTGGCAGTAGAGTCCGCGGGTGTATTGCTTGTCGACGATCCGGAGTGGCTTGCCGCTGCGTGCGTTCAGTTCCACGGCCGCGTGATTCGCCAGCACGTTCAGCCCGGCAGCGGGCTTCCTCTTGTCTTGGATCCCTTCGAACTTCGCCGCCACCCACCGTCGGGCTTCGGCCATCTCTTCCGGAGTCACGGAAGTCGGCAGACCGATCTGCGATGTCACGACTGTCATGAGCGCACCTAGCATGGAAAGAGACCTCCAACTCGGTGACGGCTTCTTGGCTCTGCGAGTCGTCCCCGACCCGAACGCATTGCGAATTGTAGCCTGTCCTGGTTGGCCAGCCCACCTGCGCGCTCACTCTTGCGCGTGCGCTCATGATCGGATACCATCTGGGGTTTGAAGGCAGAGTTGCGATGCGCTCAACTTCCCGTGACTGCCAGAAGCCGTCGGCCAAACCGTGCGTGACCCCAGTCGCTTTCCTTGTCGCGTTGCTTGCCTCTCCGTCTCTTGCGTCGGTCAAGACAAGCTCCCCGGAGACCCGACGGGCGGACGGCAAAGGCCAGCAGAACCCTCCGCGGTTCCTCTTCAACTGTGACGGCGGAAGCTGCAGCATCTCGGCCTTCCGCCCGCCGATCACGACGGATCAGCTCACCCGTCCGGTGGACGAGCTGCGGGGGACATCCGTCGATGTGTTCATCCACTGCATCAACCGCGGCGGCGACACCTACGCTCATCCGACCCGAGTGGGGGAGGTCTACGGCCAGCGGCCGATCGATTGGAGCCGCTACGCGCTCGGCAAGTCGCACGTTGGCGGACTTCGGAACCAGGCTGGGAACATCCGGGCGCTGCTCGAAGCCGGCAAGGACCCCATCCGAATACTCGAAGCTCGCACGCACGAACTGCGAATGCAGTTCTGGCTGAGCATGCGGATGAACGAGCAGCACGAAGACGACGTCAAGCGATTCGGCTCGAAGCTCAGCGAATTCAAGAAGGCCAATCGCCACCTCCTGATCGGCAAGGATTTCGCCAAGGGGGTCGGTGCATACTGCGACAAGTACGGCTATACGTGGACCTGGGACTACGCTCGGCGGGAGGTCCGCGATCGTCAGTTGGCCGTCCTGGTCGAGTTGCTGGAGACCTACCACCTGGACGGTCTGGAACTCGATTTCTGCCGCGGGCCTTGGTACTTCAAGGACGGCCGAGCGCAAGCGGGCATGCCGTTGATGACAGAATTCGTTCGGCGAGTGCGGTCCGCGGGGGATCGCGTCGCCGCGGTGAAGGACCGACGAATCACGCTGGCGGTGCGCGTACGTCCCTCGTTCGAGCAAAACGAGCGACTCGGTCTGGACGTGCGCCGGTGGATCAAGGAGGAGTTGGTCGATCTGGTGACGCCCATGGACCCGGGGTACTTCGACATGGGAGCGGACCTGCGCAGCTTCGTCGAGGCGGCGCGAGGGACCGCCGTCAGCATCGCCGGTGGAATCGAACCCAACACGCGCGGCTATGGTCGGAACAGCCCGGCCCAGCAGTTTGCGGCGGCATCGGCATTCTTTGATCAGGGGGCCGACGCGGTCTACCTGTTCAACTTCGACTGTCATCGTCGGCGTGGCCGGCAGAACGCGTATACGCCGGCAGAGATCGACACGCTCAAGCGGCTTGATCGGCCGGAGACCTACCGCCATCACAACAAGCACTACTTCGTCACTCGGGATCCGCGAGGCCGCTTGGCCGGTGCCGGCGGGACGATGCCGCTGCCAGCTCGGCTGACCGTGACGGACTCATCCAGGGAGTTCACCATTTATGTGGGGGACGATCTGGCAGGTGCCCGAGAGGCCGGCGCGGTTGAGGACGTGCGCCTGCGGCTGGGGCTGGATGGCCACCCGCCGGACGGTCATGGGCTCAAGGTGTGGATCAACGGTGAGCTTTTGGACAATGCTCGTCGCAAGGTCGCTGAGAACGGGCGGCGTCTGGCCTACCACGCCGTTCCGGCTCGTCGAGGACGGAACGTGGTCCGGATCGCGCTGATTGAACGACCACCGCAGGCCGGGCGGCCTCTGCGGGTCGAGACCCTCGAGCTTCTCATCGACTACGCGCCTGCCTCCTCGAAATCTCGTCCTCACTGATCACGGGCAACCGTCACGTCTGCCCAGGCGTCTCGGGCGGTTTCGATGAAGGCGTGGACGTTCTCTTCCGGCGTCTCGCGGGGGACCATCTCGCCGGAGTTCATGAGGTGTCCGCCGTGGCGGCTGACGTTGTTGACGATCCGCTGGACCTCCGCGCGGACCTCGTCGGGCGTGCCCCGAGCGAGGATGCCCAGCGGATCGACGTTGCCCGACAGGCAGACGCGGTCGCCGATGGTCTTGCGCGCCGCTTTGACGTCCAATCCCGGACCGATGCTCAGCACCGAAAACCCCAAACCGGCCTGGAGGTCGACCATGGCGGGCAGCTCCTCACTGGCGTGGTAGATCACCACGCCGCCCGCGTCCTTGTACGCGTCGGAAACCCGGCGGGCCGGCTCCATGGCGAACTGCTTGTAGTTGTCCGGGCTGATGAGGTGTCCCGACGCGTTACAGTCGCCGAACCAGATCGCGTCGGCGCCGGCCTGGATCTGGTCCAGCCCGAACCGGATCTGATAGTCCTCGAAGAACCTGGCGGCCTCGTGGATGAACTCGGGCCCGTCGTAGAGGAGTATCATCGTCTCGCTCATGCCGAACGCGAGCGTCACGGAACTGAACGGCGCGGCCGTCCGCCCCGTGACGCAGACGGTGTCGCCGAAGCGGTCCTTGACGGCCGAGATCGCGTCGAGCAACACGCGCATGCGGCCCTCCACACGGTAGCCGCGCTCGCGGAGCGCGTCCAGCGACGCCGCCGTCGTCGGCAGGTAGTCGCACGTCGCCGGCAGGATGTCCCCCTCGCCCTTCACGCCGACGCCCAACGGCTCGAACTCGATGCAGTCGTCGACCTGCAGCCAGGCCCAGTCATAGTCGAACCGTTCGACGGCCTCGATCTGAACGCGGGCCATCTCCTTGGCATCGGCGTTGTAGCGGTCGTAGCGACTGCCGCAGACGCGGACGTCCATCTCCTCGCTGCAGATAAACACCGGCAGCCGTTCGGGCCGTTTCATCGCCACGGCCCGTCGAACATCGTCCATCACGCCCTTGTACGCCATGGCCCGTTCCTCCGTCATGCACCTCGATGGGTCGCCTGAATCAGGCATTCAGGAGGTTGCCTGCAGGCGATCCAGGAGTATACCACCAGTTGATTCGGCACGCCCTCCTGCGCCATAATCACGTTCGCGAGCCAGTTCTGCCGGCGCCGTGGCATGCCCACGCGGGTCATCTCACGACCGTCGTTCGCTTTTGGGGGCGTTACCGCAAATGGAGGGTCAGCTCAGAACCAAGGCAAGGGCGGGCGCCTGGCTTTCGCTGTTCGTCGTCGTCATGCCGCTCGTGACCGGATGCACCGGGGGACGCACGAAGGACAAGATCTGGATCTACCAGTACCCCAGCTTCTACTCGCCGCGGCTCAAGCGGATCGCCGTCGTGCCCTTCGCCGACCGCACGCGCGCTCGGGGCGTGGGCGGTCGGATCAGCGACAAGGTCTCGGCCATCCTGACCAGCAACGGCACGTACGAGGTCTACACCCGACAGCACCTCCGGGCCGTGCTGACCGAGCAGGACCTGGCGGCGGCGGGCATCATCGATGCCGACGTCGCCAAGAAGATCGGTCGGGTCGGCGACGTCCAGGCGTTGGTCTGCGGAATCTGCAACCGCTACGAGACGCAGACCCGACACGAGACGCGGCACAACACCGTGCCGGTCTGGGGCACCAACGCCCACGGCCAGCGCGTCATCACCGGCTCGCGCAAGGTTCCCTACCGCTGGACGCGGCACGACGCGTTCGTGGAATGCCAGGTCTGGGTCATCGACGGCGTGACGGGCAAGCAGATCGCGGCCGTCCATTCCCCGTCCAGCTTCTACGCGCAAGGAAGCCCACCCAAGTACGCCGCGCCCGATCTGCTTCGGATGGCGGAGGAAGACCAGGTCGGCCGCATCGTCCGCGCCATCGCCGTGACGCGCAGCCAGATCAAGCTGAAGGGCGACGTCTTGAAGACGGCGACCGGTCTGTACGATCAGAAGTGGGATTGGCAGCAGCGGATCGCGCCGGGGGATAAGCGCTTCTACGTCGTCGTCGCGCTGCCGCAGGTCGCCGACCGGAACAACTTCAAGATCACCATTGTGCCGAAGGGCGAGCGCGAGGTCCTGGCCGAGACCGCCTTCGCCTGGAAGAAGACCTACGGACGCCGTGGCTATGGGTTCAGGGTCAAGCCCATCATCGACAAGCGCGGCTTTGGTGCCTACCAAGCCAAGCTCTACTCCGGCCCCGAACCCATCGCCTGGTACGACTTCCAGATCGTCGAGGCCCGCTGAACCCCCATCCGTCTCCTCGACGCGAGGATCCCGCCGATCAGGATTGCGAAGAGCGTCAGCGAGGCCGTCGGACACAGCATGCCCGGTCCTGTGGTGTCCTGGCCGTCGACCACGGGCCGGGTCGTGTCGTCGTCGGCCGGCTTGGTCGTGTCGGGTTTGTTGACGATGGTGATTAGGAACTTGCAGGTGGTTCGTAGGTAACGGTTGTCGACGTCGGCGTAGATCCACACGTTCATGTCGGCGTGCACCTCGTGGGCCTGGAAGACGCCCTCCTCCGAGATCACGCCCCACTGCTTCGACGTCACTCGCCACGAGACCCCTGCAGGATCGAGCGTCTCCTCGACGGGCTTCCCCGTGTGATCGCGGTATGTGCCCTTGACGGTGTACTTGGCTTCGCCCCATTCGGCCACCGTTTCGGGGCCGTCGATCCTCACGCTGATCAGGTCTGGCCGGACGTCCGACGCGGTCGTCGACATCTTGGCAGCTTCGCCCAGCTTCGTCTTGATGCCCTCGTCATTGCGGGCCTTGCAGGCAAACGCGTACTCGCGGTCGGGGTCGAGCCCTTGGGCTCGAACCGTTTCCCAGGTTGCCTGGCTCTGCCAGACGGCGGTCGGACTCGCGTTGCCGTTCTCATCGAGGTAGGTCCGGTCGGTCTTGTTGTAGATGGCCAGGGGGGTCCCCTGCGCGTTCGAGCCACGAGACGGGCTTATGTCAAGGGAATCCGCCGTTGGGTTGAGCATTTCCGGCGCGGGGGGCACGGCGGCTTGCGTGCAAACGTCCGCGGGGGCTGAGTATCCGGTCTGGATGCCGCCAGCGCGGGTCTCCCGCGCCTTGAGCTGGTACCGGTACCAGGCGTTCGGCACCAGGCCTCGGTCGGTGTACGCGGTGGTCCGGATCCAGCCGCTGCTCGTCGCCCCGCGCTCTCCGCTGACGCTGGTGGCCCGGAAGTAATACTCGATCGGCGTGACGAGTCCCTCGACCGTTCCCGGCGCGCTCATCGTGACGGCCGTCGTGGGATCGTCTTTGTCGGACGTCGGTGCCTTGGCAAAGTCGATGGTGCTGGTCTCGTCCTGGTCATCGTCGTCATCATCGCCGTCGTCATCGTCGGGCTCGGTATCTGCCAGCGTCGTGGCGCGGGCCAACGGACTGTCGCCCGCCACCACGCCGTCGGCGTTCCTCGCCCGGCAGACCAGGGCATACTCCGTGTCAGGGGTCAGTCCCGCAACCGTCACGCGCCCCCAGGCCAGCTCGGTCTGCCAGACGGGGGATGCGGTTGGCTCGCCGTCGGCGTCGATGTAGGTCTGGCGGGTCGTGTCATAGATGGCCAGTTCCGTCTCCGGGGGGTTGTCGCCGGCGGCAACGTCGACGACCAGCGACGTTGCGGTGGCGCCCCCGAGGGCCGGCGGCTCTGGTACGGCCGCAAACGTGTATGCCTCGGCCGCGATGGACGGAACGGTTTCCTGGCTCGGGCGAGCCGGGTCTCGGGCCTTGACGCGAAACGCGTAGAGCGTGTTGGGCCTCAGACCGTCGGCCGTGTACGTCCTGGACTCCCGCCAGCCGCTAGGCTGACCGCCCTCCTGGATGAAGAAGTACTGAACGGACGGAACGGCCGCGTCGGGCCCCGCAGCTTTCATCACGATCGTCGAGGGGCCCGTTGCCTCGGGCAGGCGCGAGAACGTCATCGGATTCGGGCGGATGGCGATCTCGCCGTGTGCCGTCACCTGCACGGCGAAATCCTCCACGGGGACGTAGCGCATGCTGGATGCGGGCCGCGACCCCTCCGCCACCGCCACCCACATCCTCAGCGAGTTCAGGTCCCACACGACGTTCAGCAGGTTCCCGTCGCCCATGGCCAGTGCCTTGCTGACCTCGATGGCCCCGTTCGGGTCGACCGGTCCGACGTAGTTGGGCTCGTTGGGGCTCAGCAGGTCGTGCACCTGGCGGAAGTCGCCTCCCGGAGCGATGTAGGTCACGTCCTCGATGCCCGGCATGACGCCCACCTCGGCGATCTCCGTCAGATTGGGCTCGTTGGTCTTGATGTCCTGTCCGGGACCGAAGACCTCACACGTCCCCTTGGTCGTGGCGAACATCCGGCTGTCGCCCGCTCGGGCATCGGCGATGAGGTAAGCGTAGTTGCTGGTCCGCGGGGCCTGCCGAATGATCTGGACGGCCCGGTCCAGAGCGGTGTTCGATACGTCGGCCGTCGCCTCCGCCAGGATCTTCCTTAACAGGAACGACATCGGGATGCCCTCGAGCAGGCTGAGATTCTTGAAGCTGACGCCAGGTGTGGGCAGGGCGGCCTCGCTGACGGCGATCTGCTCGGCACTGACCCCTGCCAGCACGCCCATGAACGACGCAAACCCGATGTTGCAGTAGGCCGGTCCGTTGTCGGGCAGGTAGATCGTGACGACCGGGTGTGTTTGCAGGCCCGTGCCCATGTCGAAGTCGAGGTTGCGCGTCTGCAGGGTCCTCGCCTGGTGGGATGCACTGCCGGTCAAACCGACGGCGCTGCAGTTGAACTCGCTCAGCTCGGCGATGACGATGCTGCGACGCATCTCGGTCTCGGTCACCGCGTGCCCCGCAGCCGTGGCCCCCTCGGCCACGCCGCGCAGCTCGTCGATGAAGGCCTGCGGGATGAACGGGGCCATCCGGTCCCATGCGCGGTCCAGCAGGTCATCAACGCCGGCGCGGGACAGACCGGCTCGGGCCATCAACATCCGGATGCCCCACTGACCTGCGCTGTCCAGGTTTTCGCGGATCTGCCTGGGGATCCGGGCGCCGTAATGCCATCCAGAGGCGAACCCCACCGGACCGGTCAGCTTGACGACCGTGATCGCGTCGGGATGGCTCCCCACCGACCAGCTCTCACCGGTCCCCTGCGGCGGGCCGAGCTCTGTGGCGATTCCGTCCTGATTCCGTGCCTTGAGCCTGAAGGCGGGGATCCTGTCGGCGTCGAACTGCCGGACCGTCACCGTCCCCCAATCGGCCCGGGTGTGCCATTCGGGGGTCGTGCCAATCCGCGCAGACCCGTCCGGACGCAGCCACGTCTGCCGCGTCTCGTCATAGAGGGCGTATTCGGTCCACTCAGGATTGCCGTCGTTGGGATCGATGGTCACCGTCAACGCCGGCCCGGACACGTGCGCGACGATCGGCCCGATAGGACGGTTCGCCAACGTGCAGACGGTCGCCGGGACCGATTCTGCCGTCTCGTCTTTCGTCGGCGAGGCGGCGTTCCTCGCCTTGACGCGATAGACATGATTGGTGTTGGGCCGGAGGCCGGTATCAGTGTACGTGGGATCGGTCTGCCAACCGCTCACGTTCCCCGCGCCCTGGGCATTGGGGTCGGGGATGAAGGCGTACTCGATTCGGTCTGCCTCGACCCCGAGCGCCGTCGCCTTCGTCGCCGTCATCGCGACGCTCGCGGCGCTGACGACGTTCGGCTCGACTGCGAACATCATCGGGCTGGGCATCGGGCCGCCGAAATCGAAGGCGACGAACTCCCGATCGGCCGCGTCGACGTTCGCACCATGGGCGTAGGCGACCCAGAGCTTCAGGTCCCGTCCGTCGAAGATGACGTCCATGAGGTTCGTGTTGTTCATCGCCACGGTCCGGGCCACCTCGACGGCGACGTCGGGATCGATCGAACCGACGTAGTCGGGGCTGCTCGGGTCCAGAAGTGACACTGTCAGCTCGGCGTCGTGCGGCAGGTACGTCACGCCCGGGATGCCTGGCAGGACGAGCGAGGCGGGAACGTCCGGCATCCAGATCGTGTTGGGATCGCCCGGCGTGTTGAACGACACCTCCTCGCCGATGCCCCAGCTATGGACGAAGGACCGCGTGGTCACGAAGCTCCTGCTGTTGCCCGCGACGCCGTCCCCCACGCCGTATCCGTAGTTGCTCGTCCGCGGGCCGGCCTGGATGATCTCGACGGCCCTGTCCAGGGCGCTCTTGCCTTGTCCCGCTGCGGACTGCGCCAGGATCTTCTTCATCAGCAACGTCATGGGGATGCCCTGAAGCAGACCGTACGTGCTCGGGTTGGTGATGTCCGCTCCCGGGGTGGACAGCCCGACTTCGCACGCGGCGATGCCCTCGCCGCTCATCCCCGCGACCGAGCCGATCAGCCCCGCGAATCCCACGTTGCAGTACGCCGGTCCCTCGTCGGGCAGGTAGACCGCGATGACCGGGTTGTCCTGGCATCCCGAATCCATCGCGAAGTCGAGCACCCGGATCTGGATCAGCCGTCCGTCGTGCGTGGCCGGTCCGACCGCGCCGATGGCGGTGCAGTTGAACTCGGCCAACTCGACGATGGCGTGGTAGCGCTGCAGATCGGCTAGGGAGATGGCTGGGGTCACGCCGGGCTCGGCCTCAGCGGCTCCGTCGACGATGCCCTGCATCTCGTCGAGGAACGCCTGGGGAATGCTGGGCTTCATGCCCGGCCAGATCTGCTGATCGATCGCGTCATAGAGCCACTGCCGGGCGTCCTGTCCCGGCGGGGCGGCCTCTTCGGCGAGCTCCTCGGCCCACGCGTATCCCGTGTCGAGGTTGGTGCGGATCTCAGTGGCAAGCAGGTTGCCGTACCACCAGCCCATCTCGTATGGCGTTCCCGTGAGGCGGACGACCGTGACGTCGTCATTGGGATCTGCTGCAGAGATCGTCCACTTCAGCCCGCTGCCTCCGGGGGCCGGTGCCGTCACCACTGCCGTCCACGCTGCAACGACGATTGCTACCATGGGCTTGGCCCTCCCAAACCGACCAGAGATCTCCGCGGGACCCGTCCCTCGCGCCCTCATAGAGGTAGAGCATTCATTATACTGAGAACCGCGTCGCCATTAAACTCCGAGATCAAGGACGGATTGTCAGTATCGCGCTGCGGGGAGGAAGGGGAATCCGCCCGATCCACGGCAGGCGGCCATTTAGGGTAGCAGAGCCTTGTCCATCCGCTGGGCAACGAACGTCCACACCCGTTCGACAACCTGCAGAGCGGACTCGACTTCCTGGCGTGTCGGATCAGCGGGCCCGGGATACCGGAACGCGATGGCATAGAGGGTGAGGGGCTCGGCAGCTTCCCGCAAGCTGTCGAATTCGCCGTCGTCGTCGGCGCAATGGTCCAGCAGGCGGCGCAGGTCGTGCACCTTTTCGAACTCGATGCCGCGGCTCACGAGGTAGGCCTTGAGCATCTTGTCAACCGCTTGCTGGCAGTGGGAGGCAGCGACGTCCGTTTCCTCGCTGTCTGGCGTGGAGGTTTTGCGGGCCGCGGACCAATCGTGGTGGGCCTTCACCAACCATCTCCTGACCTCGAGCTGCTCAGGCTGCATACACCACGCGACCCTTCGTTCGCACCGTCCGCTCAAATGACACGGGAAGGGCGGCACGAGACTCGAACTCCTCTCGCGTGTAGACCTGGACGTCCACGGGAACCTGGATTCGACGGAGCGACCGGTAGGCCAGCGCACCCCGCTCGAAGAACGTTCGCTGCGATTCTGGGACGACTACGAGCAGATCAACGTCGCTGTCCGGACCCACTTTGCCGTAGGCGCAAGAACCGTACAGATAGATCGTCTCGGGTGCCAGCGCTTCGCTCAAGCGCCGTACGATTTCGGGCAGGAGCTGCTCGAACTGCTCGTGCGTCATGGCTGGGCAGTCCTACGGTCTGCAGTTGACCCGTGACCACCGTACCGCCGGCTCCGCGGGGTCGTCAAGGGTCTGAACGCCGGGCCGGGGCCCATGGCCGTCTGCCGCGCCCCCGTTTGCGGGCCCGGGCTTGGGGCGTTACGATGCCCGTGGTTCAGACCAGCACGTTGTCATCAGCCCTAGTCAAGGGAGCACGAGCGTATGAGCAAGAGACCTCGACGTCGTCGGAAGCAACCGGCGAACGTCAAAGTGGCCGTCATCGGCGGCGGTGCCCTGGGGTGGACACCGGGCATCGTGACCGACATGGCGATGAACGAGCACCTCGGCGGACGGATTGTGCTGTTCGACGTCGACCCCGTTCCCCTCTCGATCATACGACGGTATTGCCGCGCCGTCGTCGAGCATCGGGACGCGGGGGGGCGGTTCAAGTTGTCGGCCACGCAAGACCGCCGCGAAGCATTGCGCGGGGCGGACTTCGTGGTCATCACGATCAGCGTCGGCGGCTTGGCCATGATGGCGCACGACCTGAATATCCCGTGGAAGTACGGGATCATGCAGTCGGTGGGCGATACGGTCGGGCCGGGCGGGCTCCTCCGCGGGCTGCGCAACGTGCCTGTCTTCAAGCGACTCGCCGATGATATCTCGCGCTATTGCCCCGACGCCTGGGTCATCAACTACACCAATCCGATGACGGTCCTGACGCGGACGTTGACCAAGCACGGCGTCAAGGCGATCGGGTGTTGTCATGAGGTGTTCGGTGCGAAGGCCCTGATCGCCGAGCTGGCCAACCAGACCTTGGGGCGCAGAGACCTGAATCGCAACGACGTCGACGCCGTCGTCATGGGCATCAACCACTGCACCGTGCTCACCGATGCGACGGTGGCGGGCTGCAATGCACTGGAGATGATCCGTCGGCACATGACCGAACCGGGCGTGGTTCGCAAGTACGGCCCGGGCGAGGTGGAAAAGGCCAAGGGCGTCTTGGCACGCCACCAGGTCAAGCTGGAGCTCCTGCGTCGGTATGGCGTGTTCGGCGCGTCCGGCGACCGGCACATCGTCGAGTTCTTCCCGGGCTACCTGACGCCCAAGACGCTCGAGGGCAACCGCTGGGGCGTGGTGGTCACGACGATCGAAGACCGCATCACGACCAAGGAACGTCTTTTGAAGGAGCGTCGCGCCCAGGTGCGGGACCTCAAGCAGGTGTCCAGACAACCCCTCAAGCAGAGCGGCGAGGAGGCCAGCGACATGATGGCCTGCCTGATCGGACGCCGCACGATGCGAACAAACGTGAACCGTCCCAACACTGGGCAGATCTCGAACCTGCCCGCCGATGTCGTTGTCGAAACCGATGCGTGGATGACGCAGGATCGGATCGATCCGATCTGCAGCGGCGCGATCCCCGACGCGCTGCTGCCGTGGTATCTCAGGCACGTGACGAACCAGGAGTCGACGATCGAGGCGGCTCTGACCGGCGATCGCGATCTGGCGCTCCAGGTGTTGGTGAATGACCCCCTGGTGGCCGACCACGACGATGCCGAGAAGATGTTCAACGAGATGGTCCGCGCCGAGGCCGATTACCTGCCCGCTTTCCGGCGTCGGCGCAAGACGCGTCGACCCCGGCGCGATCCCACGAAGCTGGCCGCCATCCACGGGGCCTTCGCGTGTGGGCTGCCTTACGGGTAACCCGTGGCCGGCGGGGGCACCCGGGGGCCAATGCCGGGCGTCGTGGGCCTGGGGCTCATGCTCGGGCGATCCAAGTGCCGATAAAAATGGACGGATGCGGTCTGATAACGCCCGGGGAGGTTCCTTAAGGCGCAAGTGCCGTTGGGGGCCTCGTCGGCTCGGCCCTTGCATTCTGGGCCGCCGGAGAAATAGAATAGAGTGTAAAGACAGAGCGCAATCGCAAGTGTCGACATGGAGGCGACCTGCGGTTGTGAATTGGCGGTGGAGGACCAGCGCAATGGACGGCGAGAGGAGGTCTTCTGCCCCGGCGAACGGCCAGACCGTGCACTGGGTGATCGCCCTGTTTCTGGGCGTCATTGCGGCGTGCCTGGTGATGCGTTTGGACGGCGGCTGGCTGCCCGAGGCGCGGGCACAGACGACGCGGGTCGGTGCACGTGGGATCTTCGCCCTGACCGGCCAGCTCGGACCACGAACCCATGGACTGTTCATGGTCGACGTGGATGCCGGCAACGTATGGTGCTACGAGTACTCCCGTGAGATGGGCAAGCTCCGGTTGGTGGCGGCCCGGTCGTTCCTCCACGATCGCTATCTGGAGGAATTCAATGTCGCGCCACCGACGCCGAGTGAAGTGGCCGAACTGGTGAAACGAATGCGGCGTCGCCAGACGGACGCCGATACGAAAGGCGGCATGGGTCAGGACGAGTAGCGCCCGAATCGTTCGGCCCGCTTAAGAAGGGGGCAGTTCCATGTCTGCACCGCAGTTTTGCAGCTTGAGCGAGGCTGCGGCCAAGCTTGGCATGACCGAGGACGACGTCAAGACCCTGGCACGTGACGGCAAGCTGCGAGAGTTCCGTGACCGCGGGGAGTTGTTCTTCAAGGCCGAAGAGGTGGAGGCCTTGATCCAAGGGCCCGGTCAGACCGACCAACCGATCGAGCTGGATGACAGCTCGGTCGGCGGGATCGCGCTGAGCGACGAGAGCGCCACGGACCAGAAGGCGGTGGAGGCGAGCTCGGCCGGCGACAGCGCCATCGCCGACAGCGCCCTGGGGGGCAGCGCGCTGGGAGACAGCTCGATCGGCGCCAGCCACGCCGGGACCCAGGCGGGCACCGAGGAGGAAACCGGTTCGTCGGTCGGCGAATACGATCTGTCGGGCGGCAGCAGCCTGGGGCTGTCGGGAACCGACTTGATGTTGGAGCCGCCCAGCGAGGCCCCCTCCGAGAAGAAAGCCGACGACCAGCCAGGCGTCGGGCTGAGCGGCTCGGGAGACCTGTTGCTGGACGGCGCTGGGGACAGCGGACCGGGCGGCGCACCCGCCGGCGGGAAGGAAGATACCGTCATCACGTCCGTCGGCATCAGCGTGTTCGATGACGATGAGATCGAGATCGACGTCGACCCGCTGGCCAAAACGCAGGTCACCCCTTCGGTCGAGGACCAGATCTCACTGGAGGGGGTGGGGAGCGGCTCGGGACTGTTGGACCTCACCCGCGAGAGCGACGACACCAGCCTCGGGGCCGAGCTGCTCGATGAGATCTACCCCGGCGAAGAAGAGTCCACGATGCAGGAGGACATGCCGACCGAAGTCGTGCCCGGTATGGGCGATGGCATGCCGGCGGCCGCGCCCGGATTCGTCCCGGCGCCCGGTCAGCAGTGGACCATGGTGGCTGCGCCCCCGCCGGACGCGACCGCGCCAGGATTCATGGGGATGATGATCGTCGGGGTGGTGATGCTGGGCCTGACCGGGACGGTCCTGTCCGCCGCCATCCAGGGGGTGGTTCCATCCTTCCTGGGCGCCCTGTACAGCGAGTGGTATATCCTGGTTTCCGTGGGCGTTGGCCTGTCGGTCGCCGCCTTGCTGGTTGGATGGCTGGTGGGTAAGCAGATGGTGGGCAAGAAGGCCGGACCAACACGACCCGCCCCTGCGGCTGCCTCATCCGAGGAGGAGCCAGAAGAGGAGCAGCAGCAGGAAGAGGGGCCAGCAGAAGAAGAGGTCGAGCTGGTAGAAGAAGACGAGTAGACGCGCGACCGTACGACGGCGGCGCCGGTTCGGTTGCCTTCGATCGACCGAAGCGCCTGCCAAGACAGATCATAGTGTTCGCACCCCCGAGATTGCGATAGGCACTGGCGCGGTGCCGGCAAGACGCCCGGGGGCCTCAGACAGGTTTCAGGGAACAGCCAATTCGAAGGAGCCGTTCGATGAGAATGCGACGTGTGTGTGTTGCTGCCTGTTTGGGTTCGATGGTCCTGGCCCTCGGCACGGGGTGTGTCTCCAAGGAGCAGTATGAGAAGCTCAACGCCGCCTACCTCAAGTGCGACGAGCACCGAGAGCAACTCCTGCAGGAGCTGCAGGCCGAGAAGGACAACGTCGCCGCCCTCAACAGCCAACTGACGAACTTGAAGGATCAGCTTTCCGGGAAGGATGGCGAGATCGCTCGCCTGCAGAAAGACAACACCGCCCTGACGGCCGCGATGGAGAAGTTGAGGGCGGAGGCCCAGGCTGCGCTGAACCGGCCGATCCCCAAACCGGAGGTCATCGTCCGCAAGCTGCCGGCGGCGCTTCACAAGGCCCTGCAGGAGTTGGCCAAGAAGTACCCCGACATGGTGGACTACGATGCGAAGCGCGGGGCGGTCAAGTGGAAGAGCGACCTGGTGTTCCCGTCGGGGTACGCTGTGGTCAAGGATTCGGCCAAGCCGAGCCTGAAGGCCTTCGCCAAGATCGCCGCGTCGTCGGCCGCCGCCAAGTTCGACGTCATCGTCGTCGGTCACACCGACGCCGAGCCGATCAAGGCCAGCGCCAAGAGACACCCGACGAATTGGCATCTGTCCGTTCACCGTGCGATCGGGGTCAACGACGTGCTGATCCAGTTCGGCGTGCCCAAGACCCGCACGGGCGTGATGGGCTACGGCGAGTTCCGCCCGATTGCGCCGAACGACCGCAACACGGGTCGCCAAGCCAAGAACCGCCGCGTCGAGATCTATCTGGTCAACCGCGAGATCCTCGGCGTCAGCCAATCCGACGGGATCATTCGGCTGCCGGACAATAGCCTGGCCTTTTCGCGGCTCAAGTAGACGTTGCCAACCAGATCCCGTCGTCCGACGAAACCACAAGACGGCAGCGGCGCGGAGCGTCGTTGCCGTCTTGCGTTTCTTCGTGGCGGCGCCGGCCTACTTGGCTGCCTGGAACGACACCTTGATCTCGGGCGACTGGTCGGCCTCGAAGATCTCGCCTTCGGCGTATCGCCAGTTCGGGCTGGTGGCGTAGGTCTCATCGGCTCGTGACGAGGTGATCCACCGACCGTCGGCGGTCTGGATGGCCAGGGCCACGCCGCGGAGCTTGTATAGGTCCCTCGGTTTGTTGGTGAACTGCACGGTGTTGGCTATCTTGATCCGCTTGAGCCAGTCCGGTGGCAGGTCGATGATCTGTTCCTGCCATTCGCTGGCCGCTCCCTTGTTCGGCGGGATCTTACAGAGCTGCTGGCCGTTGATCAGGATAAACTTGCCGGCGTACGCACCGCCGTTCACGTCGTACAGCTCGACACGGAGCTTGGCGGCCGTGATCTGGGCGAGCTGCTCCGGCTTGATGGGTGGGTTGGGTGTCCATGGAGGTCCAATCGGGGTGGGCTCGAGCAGGCAGTAGGAGCGTCGGAGGGCCTCGGGGCGGTAGCAGCGCGGCAACGGGCGACCTGCCGACAAGGGCGCTCCGGAAGGGGTCGTCGGTTTCGTTGCAGGACGAGTTGCCTGCGTGGCTGGCCGGCTGGCTGGGGCGCTGTCGGGCGCAGACGACGCAGATTGGGTGGCCGGCGCGGAAGCGGTCGTCGGCGGGGTCACGCGCAGGGGTAGCTCCGCCAACAGCCACGCCTGTAGGGCGGGCGGAGAGAAAACGAACGGCGCCGAGGCCTGTACGATCGGGGCGGTGATCTCGACCTTGCCGGTCAGGCCTGAGCAGTCGATCCGCAGCATCTGCCAGCCCACACCGACCGTCTTTTGTACCTTGGCAAGCTGCCCATTGAGGTGTACCGGGCCGATGGGCAGGACGTTGGCCCCTCGCGAGATGAGCAACGCGTCCGCACGAGGAAGCCGCTGGGCGGGCAGGACGAAACCGAGCGCCAGACGGGATGGTCCGGTGGTCGTCGGTTTGCTGGCTGACGGCTTGCTTCCCGTCGGTCGGCTGGTCGCGCCGATCGAGCCCGGCGTCGTCCCGATTGCCACCGCCGCGTCGCTAGCCCGGCAGGTTCGCCCCCCCGCTAGAAGCCGGACGCCGCGGGGCCTTGGGTCCGTCGACCGGGGGGGGCTGAGCTCCCAGACCGTCACCGAGCAGCCGGGAACGCTCAGCTTGACGGCTCGGTCGGCAGTGAGCTGGGCGGGCAGCAGCTCGCGATGGGGATAGACCGCCTCAACGTCCCAAGCGACCGACGGTGCGCCCATCCGTCGCGGGCGCTCGGCCAGCGTCAGGTCGAACGTCTGGTCCGCCGGCGCGGGGTTCCGCAAGACGGCGATGCCCTTGCGATCCGACCAATGCACGTACCCGTAGACGTCGCCACTTCTGGGCGCCGCACCGACCATCCGGGTGTGGATCATCGTCTTGGCGTTGTGGTTGGCCCATTGGGTGGCTCGGCCAAGCACCTCCCACCAGTCCGCGTTCAGCAGCGACGGGGTGAGATACAGCTCTTTGAGCATGACCCCTCGACCGAAGTACATCACGACGTAGTCGCTCCACTCACGGAGCGTTTCGTAAGGCCCCCCCAGCCGGTTCCGACGGGCATGGATGATGCCGTGCGTCATCAACGCCGACACCGGAACCTGCACCCGCTCGACGCGGAGCCGCTGGTAGAGGTGCTGGTCGCGATAGCTCATCGCCCATTCCCGCGGCGGCCGCTGCGGGTAGTGCTTGTCATAGCCGAAGTCACCTGCCGCCATCCAAATCGTGTCAGCGTGCGTCAGCCACCAGGGGCTGAGCCAGACGCCGCTGGTGACGTTGAGGAAGATGTCCGGCTGCAAGTTGCGCTCGTAGGTGAGCAAGTCGAGCAGCGCGTCGACGTTCGCCTCGAACCCATGTCGCGGCGTCGGGAGGTGAAGGTGGCCCTTCGCGCTGCATCGGAACCAGTTGAAGTCGTGCTTGTAGTAGGACAGGTTCGCATCGCGGATGCGGACCTCCGTGGCCTTGCGGACGGCGGATCCATATCGCGCGCTCGCCAGGCAGTAGTAGTTGCCGTGGCTGGACTTCTCATATCCCTGCTTGGCACCCCACCCGACGTCCAAGTTGGTCCCGTTGAGGGGCATCCACAGACCGACGCGGCTGCCATGCTTGGCCAGGGCGTCGGCGAGAGGCTTGTATCCCTGTGGCAGGATTTTGCGGTTTACGTCCCAGATCGACTTTGGGTTCTGCCACCCGTCGTCGGGCGCAAACGCGTCGAAGCGCAGTCTGTACGGAACGAGGAACGCCTTGCGGAATTCCTCGAAGCGCTTGATCAACGTTTCAGCGGCCAGCTCCGTGCCCCGCAGATCGTACCAGGCGTTGTACTGCAGGAAGCTGCGGGGCTTGAGGCGAACGCAGTTCAGATAGGACTCGAAGCTGTCGGACAGATTGCCTTCGACGTCAACGCCCCAGACGGCGCGCTTGGTCGTGAACTTCTGCCGACCCGGGAAGTGGTACAGGCGGAGTTGTCCGGGCTGCCCCTCGTGATACCCCGCGGGATACTCGAGCCCCGCGAACCATTTGCCGTCGACGAACACGGGCTGGCCGCGCCCGCCGAGGTCCGTCTTGAACTTGCCCGAAAGCTGCTCGACCTGCACGGCGTCGACGGGGACGGCACTCTCGACGTCACACCATTTGTGCATGAAGTGGCGTCCGTCGGCGACGCGCAGGTGAACGGTGGCCTTGACGGGTGCGGGCTGCGTGCACGCGACGGGAATCGCGACCGCTACCTCCTTGCCCTTGCCGTCAGGAGGAGTCCTTGTGATCTGTCCGGCGAGCCGGAGCGCCGAGGCGGGCACCTCCTTGCCATTGATCAGACGCAAATGGGGTCCGCCGTCGGCGACGTCGAGATGGGTCTTGGCGCGGACGTTCGTGAACCGAACGGTTCGGCAGACGCCCCCCTCGAGACTGAGCGTCCGCCCGATCGTTTCATTCGCGATCGCGATTCGGTCGGGCGCTACCTCGACGGTCGCTGCACGGGCTACGGTGACCGTCATCAGCAAGATGAGAGCTGCGGCGTTTCGGTCAGCTCGTTTGGGCCGGTCGGCCGTCGAAATCCCATCAACCAGGTGGTCGAAGTGTCGAGAGGTCATGGCCGAACGCAGATCATAGCATCCGCATCTGGACCAAGCCAGAAACCGGGCGGAAAAACGGCGAAGTCACCCGTGGCAAGCGGGGCGCAGCTACACTCGAAGCAGGCCTCTTCGTTGCGCAGAATGGGTCGGCGGCTACGCGGAGAGCAGGCGGGAGACGATCTCGACGATGGCGTTCATGTGTTGGGACATCATCCAGAGCGGGACGATCAGCAGCCCCACGCCCATCATGACCAGGCAGGCTCCGGTAGGAGACGGCAGCAAGGAAACGGTATCGAGCTGACTGTTGAATTCCCTGCGGAGTCGCAGGAGCAAGGACTCATCCAGGGTCCCGCGCGTGGGCGCGAAGTAGAGGGTGACGTTGTTGAGGAGCCCGAAGCCGCTCAGATCGATTCGCAGGTTCCTGGCGGGCACGGTCAACGAGAATTCGTCCTCATGCGTGACCAGCCCCATTCTCGACAAGGCTTCGTTGAGCATCCGTCGGCATCGCTGCTCGGTGATGTTGTAGACCACCCAGTTGTTCAAGCGCGGGGGCAGGAGCCACCAGAAGACGGCCCCGCCCAGGCAAAGGCCTGCCAGCACCACCCACCAGAGCTCGTAGCGAATCAGCATCGGCACGGGCCAGACCAAGACGGGAATGAAGACCAGCGTCAAGGCCACGAAATCGCTGCGTCCGCTGACCAGGCGGGGCCTGGCCTGGGTGTTCACCAGACCCAGAGCGAGGAAGTAGACGGCGACGGGCGCCACGTTGATGACGACCCGAAGAAAGAACACAGCTTGTTCGTGAGAACTCATGTTCCTGCTATCGGCAAACGCCTTGCCCGACGTTCATTCGTTCCATTGCGCTTCGTTCCCCCCGATGAGGGGACGTGCGCCTAATCGCTCGGCCGATCGATGTGCTCGCCCACGGCTGCTACCTTACGATACCCCAAATGCTTGATAACTTCCAGTACTTCGGTCCACGTAGGAAACGGCCGATTGTTGACCCGCTTGTATTCGTCAATGGCCATGATGAAGGCGAACTGCTCCTCGTCCATTTCGCCTTCTTCGGCGCTGCGCCGCTTGTCGCTTCGACGCCGTCCCGGACCCCGTCGGCGCTCCAGACCGCCGCGACGGTCGACGACGCTGCCTCTACGATCCATACCGGCGCGTCGATCTGGGGCTTGCCGACGCTCCGGGCCTGAGTACGGTTCATCCATGCCGTTCCCCACGTTTCCTGGGACGCAAGACCGGTTGCTCCGGACGAATCCAGCCTACCGATGACTAGAAGTCGTCGTCTTCGTCCTCGTCGTCATCCCCGAAGAAATCCTCGTCGTCTTCGTCTTCGTCATCGTAGTCGTCGAAGTCGTCATCCTCATCATCATCTTCGTAGTCGTCGTCGAGGTCGTCCGCGTCGTCCTCGTCCTCGTCCAGCGAACCGTCCCTATCGTCGAGGGCGAGGATTTCCGTTGCCTCGTCAAACATCCCGGCATGGACCAGCAACGGAATCCCGCCGGCGAGCGAAGGCGAATCCGCCACCTCCGCACTCGGGGTGTCGATCAGCGTCGGGATGTCATGCTCCTCAAGCAAGGTCCTGAGCCGCCCGGCCTCGGTCTGACTGTCGGCGAAGACCACAGGCACGAAATCTCCGAGGCCAGGCACGCTGGCCACCTCCAGTTGTTCGAAATCCGATTCGCCCATCGGTCGAGGCTCCTGCAACGCTCGTTAGAGCAGCCTTACCATAAAGTGTAGTCTCAAGCAGATCCCGGTCAAGAGGAATTTGCTCGCTGCCTGATGACCCATTCACTCGTCCTAACATGCCCATGGTCAGGGGCTTATCGCGGGATAGCCGCCCGTGCAGCTCCTGTCTTGACGCTCTTGTGCCCCGCCCCGGCGCCGCTTGCTCCCTTGCCCTCCTTGAGCCATCGCCGCTGGCGAACCGCGCGGACATCTCGGGCCCAACCTTCCGCGGCGAGATCTCCTTCGCGTAGCCGGACCCAGCCAGATTCGAACGACCCGTCGCCCACCCGGCGCGCGCTGTCCCGTACGGGCTGCGAATCAAAGAGCCGCTGCCCCAGTTGATCCGGCAGAAGCCAAACGACGCCATCGGCCTGTGTCGGTCGGACGCGCAGTTGCCGGGCCATCGCCGCGATGGCATCAGCGACGGGCACCGCCTTTCCCTGCAGAGAGATGAGTACCTGGCTGGTTCGGACCTTGTCGGGCAGCCACAGATTCAGGCCGTAGGCCTCGCTCAACCGGGCCGTCGCCGCGGCAATCGTCGCATCCACCAAGTCCAGGTCCGCTGTCTCCTTGCCCACGCGCACCCGCACGCCTGTCGGGGGGTCGCGGAGGGCGCGCAATCGAATGGCCAACGAGCTGAGTCGCCAGGCGGCCGGGGCACTTTCGGCGTCGGTGACCGCCACGACACCCTCGATTACGGTCCACCGAAGGCCGGCCAAGCGGCAGAGCACACAGATCGCCTGGAAGCCGGTCAGGTGCCTGGCCACCAGGTGGACGCGGGTCTGACTGGCCCGCTGCCGGCCGGTTTCGGTTCGCCAAATGGGCTGGCCGAGTCGGTTCGCCAGGTCGGCCAGGGCCTCGCTCGCGGGGATCCCCTCCCACCGGACGGCCACTCTGCGGGACGCCCATCCCTCGATCCCCAGGGGATCCGTCGTTCGTCGGTCGCCTTGGGCCCAGGCAACCTGGACCGGCAGCCAGCCAACCAGCACCGTCACAGCCATGGGGGACGTCAGCCAACGGGTCGCCATCGCCTCGGGTCCTCGATCGGACACATGACGCGCGGATTCTCTGGACAAGGGCGGCCGCCTGTCAAGCCCCGATTCGCCTCACCTTCGCCTTGCCTGACCGCCTAATCTGTCACGCCCCCCCGCCTGACCGCCTGACATATCGGTCAACAGGGACTTGCGTTGCACGGTGATATGAGTATAATACTGGGTTTGACTGTGGATGAATCTCACCTTGTACGATACGCGATTCTGCCGGGGATTCCGGCCCGAACCCGTGGGTTAGCAGGAGCAGGATCATATGGACGCCGAGGGTGGCCTTGCGACCATCTTTCAACAGGAAGTGTTTGATCAACAGACATACGCTCAACTCCGTTCGATGGTGTACAGTTCGGCGCAGGCCCGGGAGCAGTTTCTGGGTCAGATTGCCGAACTGGCCAGGAACCTCGGGAGCCCCGAAACCGATGACCGGGACGGTGCCCTCAAGCTGGGCATGTGTTACTGCCTGCTCGGTCGTCATCGTGAGGGCGCTGAGTGGCTGGCGGCTGCCCGCGACATCAAGGAACGTCGCTACTACCTGGGCGAGTGCCTTCGGGCAACCGGACAGCCGGCCCAGGCCGCCGTCGAGTTCGAACGGGCGGCGACCAAGGGGTGGGATGAATTCGCCTGCAAGCTCCGCCAAGTGGCGTGCCACTGCCAGGCGGGCAACCTGGAGGAGGCGGAGGGTATTCTCGCTTCGCTGGCCAGCGCCGGCGCCGAGAATGCTGATTGGCACTATCACTACGGATGCCTCCTGGAGCGGCAGGGGATGGCGCTGGACGCCATCGCCGAATTCGAGCGGGCCATTGCTCTTGACGAGACCCACGCGCCGGCGATGTTCCGGCTGGCCTACGCGCTGGATCTGAGGGGCGAGGATGAGCGCGCCATCGAGCTGTACCAGCGGTGCGTGTCTCGGCCGCCCGTCCATCTGAACGCGTTGATGAACCTGTCGGTGATCTACGAGGATCTGGATCGCTATGACGACGCGCTGGCCTGTCTCAGGCAGGTCCTGGCCACCAATCCCAATCACGCTCGGGCGCGGATGTTCCTCAAGGACATCGAGGCCAGCAAACACATGGTCATCGACGAGGAGCAGGAGCGGGTTCGGGAGCGCAGGAACGCCGTTCTGGACATCCCCGTGACCGATTTCGAGCTGTCGGTTCGCAGCCGCAACTGCCTCAAGAAGATGAACATCAGGACCCTGGGCGATCTGCTCAGGATCACCGAGGCGGAGCTGCTGGGGTACAAGAACTTCGGCGAGACGTCCCTCAATGAGATCAAGGCCATGCTCTCTCAGAAGGGGCTTCGGCTGGGCCAGGCCATCGAAGAGCAGCGACAGGTGCGCCGTCCGGGGACCTCGCCCGCGCTGGCCAACGTCAACCCGGAGATCCTCAGCAAACCCGTCAGCGAGCTGGACCTGTCCGTTCGCTCCAGGAAGTGCCTGCAGCGGCTGAATATCGCGACGCTGGGCGAACTGGCCTCGCGCACGGAGGCCGAGCTGCTCGGCACGCGGAACTTCGGTCAGACCTCGCTCAATGAGATCAAAGAACGCTTGGCTGAGAACGGCCTGCAGCTTCGGAAGCTGGAGAGCTGACGGGCAGCGGGTCATCCCGCCCCGGATCGTTAGGGGCTGGAAGGCCTAACCTGCCGGGCGAACGGGGGTCTTTCGGGTAAGGCTTGCGGGAACGGGGGGTATCCATCGCCGAATCGTGAGGGAGGACCCGGCATTGGCTCATCGCCAACGGATCCCATTGCCCGGGACGGCGTCCGGCAGGTGTGCCCTGACGGCGCTGCTTGGCGTGTTGGCCGCTGGCTCCCTGGGGGGCTGCAGGACCTCGTCGGGACATCCGGGCCGGCCGAGCGCGGACGTCGTCAGCACGGCCGACCGTCGCATCCGGGTGCGGCTCGACAAGAGCATCCCGCAGTTCGTCCTGCGCGTCGAGGGGGGGTGCCTGATCGACAACGATGAAGGCAAACCGCTTCTCCACCCCCTCAGCGAGTTGGACCGGAGCGTCGTCGCCCCCGATCCGGACGATCCGAGCAAGCTGAGGGTCGGCGAGTTCCGTTTGCCGGGGCCCGTGGTGCGTGTCCTGCCCAGCGAGGACGGGACGTTGGTGTACAACGACCGGCACTACCGGGGATACCTCGTGGCCAGGCGCGAGGGCAACGGCTTTCTGGTCATCAACGTGGTCGACATCGAGTCGTACCTGCGGGGCGTCTTGCGAGGTGAGCTGCCGCGGTACTTTCACTCGGAGACCTACCGGGCCCAGGCGATCGTCTCGCGGACCTACGCCCTCTACCAATGCTACGTCCACGGCCGCAAGCGGACCTGGGACGTGACCGCCGACACGTCCAGCCAGGTCTACCGCGGCAGAGATGCCGAGGCTTCCAAAAGCAACGAGGCCGTCGCCGCCACCGCCGGGATCGTCCTGGCGTGGGACGGTCCGCAGGGACGGAAGATCTTCTGCACGTACTTCAGCAGCACGTGTGGGGGGATGAACCAGAACGTCGAGAACGTCAAGGGGGGGCAGGCGCCCGGGCCTCTGCGCGGCGGCGTCGCGTGCAAGTATTGCAAGGCCTCGGACTGGTACCGGTGGGACACGGTCAGGCTCCACAAGGATCGCATCACCAAGGATGTCAAGCGGTTCTTCGTCAACGGGGGCTACACGCACGCCGAAAAGCTCGCCCGGATCGAGGAGATCAGGGTCCTGACCAAGACACCCAACGGTCGGGCCATCCGGCTTCGACTGATCGACAAGAACGGCTTCGTGGCCGACATGCGGGCCGAGGACTTCCGCTTGCTCATCGACAGTGGGCGGTCCATCAAGAGCACGCACTTCGACGTCGTGACCGAATCGAATTTCATCCGGTTCGAGAACGGCCGCGGCTACGGGCATGGCATCGGCCTGTGCCAGCACGGGGCCGAGGGGATGGCCCGTGACGGCATCCGCGCCGGGCAGATTCTCCAGCACTACTACCCAGGTGCCGCCTTGGTCAAGGCCTACTGACAGACCCGTCGCTTTGACCATGCCGCTTTTCACATACGAACGCCATGGGCGTAGAATGGACGCATGTCACGCGTCCGTTGGTCCTTGATGGTCTTCCTGATCGGTGTCGGCATGACGTCCGGACCCGGTTCAGAACCAGAAGTGTTGGCGGCGGGCAAGCGGTCCGCGGGCAAGAAGGCCGATGCCAACGTCGTCGCCCGGCTCGTGTCCGCGATGGACAAGCTCCGGCCGCTCCACAAGACGCTTGGCAAACCGCGTCCCGGCGATTGGCTGGCGTCGCACCCCGAGCCGGGCCAGACGTTCCGGCAATACCTCGCCACCCGACCGGTCACGCCCCGCGGCACGCGACACGTCATCTACATCCAGCCGATCGGTGAGTTCTCGGCCTCGCAGCGGAAGGTCATCGAGCTCACCGCCGACTTCATGGGTCGGTACTTCGGTGTGACCGTCAAGACGCAGGATGACCTGCCGTCGTCTCTCATCCCGAAGCGGGCGCGACGCGTTCATCCGTCCTGGGGGGTCAAGCAGATCCTGACCAGCTACGTTTTGGAGGACGTGCTCAAGCCCCGGCTGCCGGACGACGCGGCGGCGTATCTCGCCCTGACCGCGACCGACCTCTGGCCCGGACGGGGATGGAACTTCGTCTTCGGGCAGGCGTCGCTGCGGGATCGCGTGGGCGTCTGGTCGATCTGTCGAAACGGCGATCCCGACCAGAGCGAAGCGAGCTTCCGTCTCTGCTTGCTGCGGACGCTCAAGACCGCGACGCACGAGACCGGCCACATGTTCTCGATGTGGCACTGCACCGCCTACGAGTGCAACATGTGCGGGAGCAATAGCCGCGCCGAATCAGACCGTCGCCCACTGGCGTGCTGTCCGGAATGCATGGCCAAGGTCTGCTGGGCCACCGGCGCCGACCCCGCGGACCGATACAGGAAACTGGCCGCCTTCTGCGAGAAACACGGCCTGAAGACCGAGGAACGGTTCTACCGCAGATCCCTCGAGGCGCTTCGGAGCGGACGGGATGACTTGCGACGGGATTGAGACTCGGCACACGTCCTGGTGAGGTTAAGTAGGGCGGCAAGACCGTGTGAGAGGGGGCTCCAATAGATCACTTGACGCCGTGCGGTTCCGTTGCGGTCGGCTGTCCCTTGCACCACTCCAACGCAACCGCGCGCACGAACTCCGACAGACCGCTGTACCCCGATCGACCCGTCTGCTCTCCAAGGAGCAGCTTTTCCTCCGGCGTCAGCCGGATGTTGATCTGCTCGGTTCGCCGCGCCGCTGAGGCGGGGGAGGGCGGCTTCTCGCCGGCCTCGAGCATGGTGGCAACGGTCGTCTCGATCGCCAGAAACGTCGCCCGCAGGCACTCATTGGGCGTCTTGCCGTCGGCGAAGACCCCCGGCAACTCGACGACCCGCCCGATGTAGCTTCCTTCGTCATCCGGTCCTATCACAAGGCGATAGGTCTTGGCCACCTTGCGCGCACGTGCCAGAAGCGCGCGGGAGAAGGGACGGTCGACGTCGTCTTTGCGTGCCCTACGCTTGGTCGAAATCCGAGATGATCTTCTTGATTCGCTCAAAGTGCTTCCTCAAGACTCGCTTGCCGGCCACAGGGAACCCGATCATGGGACGCCCCGGGCAGGCGAAAAGCACGAAATAGTGGGTGCTTCGGTCTGGGTACTTCCGTCGTTTGGCTAGCTGGTACCCGTTCTGCTCCAGAAGACTGAGAACCAGTGTGAACGGCACGGACCGCGACATCGCTGTCCTCCTCTCCCGCAAGCTAAGTCTCTTCTTGTCATCTCCATTCCTCCTTCCCTATCGGCTCTGTCCGGCCTGTGTCCCTCTCCCAGGCCTCTTCCCCAGACAGCTCTGTTCAGTATATCGGATGATATGCACCCATGTCAATCCCCGGGCCACACGGAACGCAGCCCCCCTCTGATTCCCCTAAGGGCCCGACGGTCTCGATCGACGGGACCTCGTAGGCTCCCCCACGACGGGAGTGACGTTTCCATGGGCTGACGAACGCCGCTGGGAGTATCCGACCACTCCACAGGGGACTGGTTCTGCTTTCGATGAGGGAGCTTCGCGTGGGAATGACTTGCTCGTGGCATCTCGGAGGCGCCGTGCTCAGACGGCCCGATAGCCGGCTTCTAGCCGGCGCTACAGTTAGACACGGGCTTCAGTCCGTGGGGGTCTTGCGCTCGTTACCATTCCCCCCTTCCTCCGAGCCGGCGTACGCCGGCTCGGAGGAAGGGGGGAACAATGGTTGGGGCCACCTGCACACGGGCTGAAGCCCGTGCCTAACGGGGGAGCCGGCTGAAAGCCGGCAAGGGCTTGGTCAATGCGGTGGACATCGCTCCAGTCGCGCCGACGAGCTTGGGTTGTACGCAACCGTCAGACGACGAGTCCGTCCGGCCGAGAACGGTGCTACTTCTTGTACGTCAGCACCTTCTTGGACTCGAGGTTCTTCATCAGCGCCGCCTTGTCCTTGAAGTAGGTGCTCTTCATCTTGCGGTTGCTGACGAGTTTGATGGCCTGGTCGTCGAAGTGCGGCGACTCGGGATCGTCCGACTGGCCGAGCGGGGCGGCCGTCCATGACTTCGGGGGACGCGTCATCATGACGACCTGTGGGGCGCACTGGCCGCCCGTCATGAGCCGCTGGCCGCTCTCGAGCTTGTGGCCGAAGCCGAGGTTGCGCGGGCAGGCGATGCCGTTTACGCCGCCGCCCTCGGCGGGAGCCGTTCGCTTGCCGCCCCTGCGACCCGTGCGGTAGACGTCGCCGTACTTGACGTCGATCTTGCCGTGCTCGGCGATCATGGCCTTCCGGCCCTCCCGGAGCATCCGGATGATCCGCTTGTCGGTCAGCGACTCGGACGGCGGGGCGCCGAGGCGGTTCCGCTGCTTGTCCATGAACGACTGCTGATCCTTCCAGAACTTGTAGGGCAGGACGCCGGTCGAGTCCTTCGTGGCCCGACGGTCCCAGGTCAGGATCGCCTGAGCGAAGGCGGCCAGGTCCTTGTCGGCCTTGGTCTCGGCGTCGGCCTTGTCCCAGGCCGCCTTGAGCCGATCCTGCCACGGCTTGACGCCGTACACCTCCGGCGACAAGGCGATCTCGAAGACGTCCTCGATCGTGGCGTTCTGAACCTTGTCGAGATGGACAAACGCCATGGCCGCCCGCTGATGCAGGCCGTACTTGATGCCCATCACCTGCGGCTCCATGTAGATGTATGATTTGTACTTGTCCTCCGTCAGCGGGCTGTCGCGGAACATGACGCGGGGCGAGACGTTGCAGTTCTGCATCCAGCCGCACTTGGGGTTGAGGATCTGGACCAGGTCGCTGGTGGGATGGATGCCTTTCCACTCGGTGGCGGGGGTGTCGCCGGGCACGGGCTTGTTGTAGTTGTAGCCCTCGGGGCGGATGGGGACGCGGCCGGTCCTTTGGTAGTAGATGTCGCCGTCGACGCACGTCACCATGACGTTCTGGGGCATGAGCTGGGCCATCGCCAGGGCGGCCTGGACGTCCTTGATGCTTTTCGACTGGAACACCTTGTACATCTGCTCCGCCAGGCCGAATTCGTTGGCGTAGCTGAGCGCCATCGCGTAGCCCTTGCCGTCCTTCTCGGCGATGACCGGACCGTGATGCGTGTACAGGATCTTCTTGGTGACGTGGTCGATCGTGCCGTCTTTGGTCTTGACGGCGATCTTGATCGTCTCGAGCTTGCCATCCCGCCACTTGCCGTCGTACTTGTACTGGGCGGGGTTGTCGGGGTTGAGCGTTTCCATGAAGACGTCTGCGGTGTCAGGCCCGCCGGTGGTCATGGCGACGGAGATGTACGCGTTATGGCCGAGCGAGATGAGGGGCATGCCGACGATGGCCGTGCCGGCCGTCCGGAGGTCGCCGGCGTACATCCTGGCCTCGTAGAACCGCATCGGTCCGTAGAAGCCCAGGTGCGGGTCGATGACGGCGATCGCAACCTTGTCCTTGGTCTTGGAGGGGGCCAGGGCCATCTCATTCGAGCCGTGGTACTCGATCTTGGGCGGGCTGATGCCGCCGGCGACCAGGTCGCTGCCGGCCTGGCCCAGGGGCCATCCCCAAATGACGGCCCGTCCCAGCGCGATGCCCATCCAGGGCTCCATCTCGATCTGGTTGTCGGGCAGCTTGTCGGGGTGTTCCTTGAAGTACTGTTTCACGCCGGCCTGGAAGGCCACCATGCAGGCGCGGACCTTCGGGTGGACTTTCGGGTAGCCTTCCTTGGACACCTCCGCGTGTCGAAAGACGCGGGCAACGAAGTCCTTCTCCAACCCGCCCGGACCCTCGGTCTCCGACAGCCGGCCGATCGCGGTCCGGTAGTTGTCGAAGATCTGCCTGGGCCGATCCTCGGCCTGGGCGTAGCCCATCGCGAAGCAGGCGGCCTCTTCGCTGTCGGCGTAGATGTTGGGCACGCCCCAGGTGTCGCGGTAGAGGGTGGCCGTGTCGGCGTCGAGCTGGACGGGCGCAACGGCCAGCGCGACCAGAAAGGCGGCCAGCGGGAATACGGCGCTCAGGCGGTATCTCATCGTAAGGTCTCCTGTCGTCGACGTGTCAGGACGGACTTGCCGAGACCGGCCGTCACTTGCAGCCTGCCCCAGGCGCTAGCCCAGAAACGATACTGGCAGGCGCGACTGACCGCCCGCGAAAAGTTGTAAGAATCTGTCGCCGCCGTTGGCCCGGTTGCCTCGAGCGAGGCCTGTGACATATAAGGGACTTAACGGTCACTCCACCGTCGTCTCGCGGTTTCGGACCCGATGCGGTGGAGAGGCGGGTGCGGATGCGATGAGCCACCATGCGGTGACAGTCATTCTCTTGATGATCGCGATTGCGGTCACGTTGGCCTCTCGATCCCCCAGGGGATTGACGCCTCGGCAGCGGCAGCGGAATCTGCGTTGGGAGTTCGCGGTGGTCCTGCTGTTGACGTGCGGTATCCTGGGCATCAACCTCTGGGCCGGCATGTCCTGGTTTGCGGGAATGCTGTTGTCCGTCCTGCTACTCTCGCTGGCCGGCACAGGCTATAACGCATTCTTCGCGGCGCCGACCCAACGGGAGATCGCCGAGAATTACATCATGGACCGCGGCCACTGTGGGCGGTGCGGGTACGACCTGACCGGCAACGTCAGCGGTATCTGTCCGGAGTGTGGCTGGCGGATCCCGGGCCCAGAGGTCAAGCGAGAGCGCTCATGGGAACTCCTCTGGTTCAGGCCGTGGCGGATCAGCCATCTGCACGATTGGCGGGCCAACCTGCAGGAGTGCGTTTGTGCCGCGGTGGTCTTCCTCATCTGGACCGGTCTGGCAGCCTGGTGGGTCGGTTGGGCGTATTGTGTGCCCCCCGCCCTGATCCTGATCTACGTCATCGTCCACGGGGTGCGGATCATCGATTACGGTCGCCGACAGCGCGACGCGGGTCGACAGGACGAGACGCAGCGTTGACAGTCCGAGGCGCTGGCCCCGAAGATGTTGTCGGCGAGCACGCGTTCACCTTCAAGAGGTGCATTGATGCGGGAGACAAGTCCAGGGGTCGGTAGACTCCGCTGGTACGTAGGGCGCGCTGTTTGTGCAGGCGTCGCGTTCTGCGCCGCTGCGCTCGCTTGCTCCGAGCCGACGCGTGCCGCGGGCTGGCCGACACATCGGCACGACGCGACGCGGAGCGGCGTAACGTCGGAGATCGTCAGGCCGCCGCTGGTCGAGGCGTGGGTCCATCGAGCCAAGTATCCGCCGCAGCCCGCGTGGCACGGCCCGGCTCGGAGAGACGGCTGGCACAAGACCGAGAACCTCAAACCCCGGGTGATCTTCGATTGGGCGTTTCACGTCGTCGGCGCGGACGGCGCGGTCTACTTCGGCAGCTCCGCCGACGACAAGGTCACCTGCCTGGATGCCAAGACGGGCGAGGAACGGTGGCGTTTCTTTGCAGACGGACCGATCCGCCTGGCGCCGACCGTCCAGGGCGACAAGGTGTACGTGGGATCGGACGATGGCGTGGTCTACTGCCTCGCCACCAAGGACGGCAAGCTGGTCTGGAAGTACCGGGCCGCCCCGACCGACTATCGGGTGAGCGGCAACGAGCGGATCATGTCCGTTTGGCCGGTGCGAAGCGGCGTCGTCGTCGACGGCGGAACGGCCTACTTCTGCGCCGGGCTGTTCGCCTTCGAGGGCGCCTACCTGTGCGCCGTCAACGCCCAGACGGGGGCCGAGGTGTGGAAGCAGAAGCTCCGCACCCTCTGCCCGCAGGGGTACCTGCTGGCATCGGCCGAGCGGCTCTACATGCCGGCCGGCGGCGGCCCGCCCGCGGTCTTCCGACGCAAGGACGGCAAGTTCCTCTACTCGCTGGAGGGGTCCGGCGGGGCCTTTGCGGTCCTGTCCAAGGAGGCCCTGATCTACGGCCCGGGGAAAGTCGGCACGCTCGAGGCGTTCAAGACCGGGTCCAGGGACCAGCTGGCCACGTTCGCCGGCAACCAGATCGTCGTGACGCCGAAGATGTCCTACCTGCACACCGACACGGAACTCACCGCGCTGGATCGATCCCGCTACCTGGCGCTGTGCGACGAGAGGAATCGGCTGTCGAGGCGCGTCAACACGTACAAGGAGCAGCTCAAGCAGCAGAACAAGGACATCGACTACGACCCGCCCAACGCTTTCATGATCGGGACCTACAAGGACGACAACGAGCACTACGTGTTCAAGGGACAGATCGGCGAGGTGCGCGTTTGGAAGATCGCCTGCGATGCGGCGGCGATCAAGGCGGACATGGGCCGCACGCTCGACGATAAGCCGGAGGGGCTGGTCGGCTACTGGCGGATGGACGAAGGGACGGGTGAGGCGGTTGCCGACTCGGCCGGCAAGAACGCCGGCAAGCTCGTCAAGGGACCGAAGTGGATCCAGACGGGATCCGAGGGCCCCCGTCCGCCGTCGGGGCAGGCGATGGCCTTCGACGGTCAGACGACCTACGTGGACGCGGGTAAGGGCGCCAGCCTGAGGATGCCCCGTCACGTGACCATCGAGGCGTGGATCAAGGCGGAGGAGCGCGAGAAGTGGTCGGGTATCGCGGGGAACATCTGGGATTCCGGCTCGACCGAGGCGGGGGTTGGCCTGACGCTGGACGACGCGACGGGTGTCTGGTTCGGCCTGAAGGCCGGCGGCAAATCGATGATCTACCTGAGCAGCGGGCCCGACTCGATCCAACTGGACCGATGGCATCACGTGGCGGGAACCTACGACGGCAGCGTCATGAAGGTCTACGTCGACGGTGTGTTGAAGGCGAGCAAGGTCCTGTTCCCGCCCGACACGGCGACCCCCGAGGAGCTCACCAAGAAGATCGCGGAGCTCAGTGCGTCGATATCGAACATTACCAAACAGTTGCCGAAGTGCATCCGTTGGAAGCGTGCGTGCAGGTATCCCTATTCGCTGATCCTGGCGAGCGACGTGTTGTTCGCGGGCGGGACGAACGAGGTGGCGGCGCTGGGCACGACCGACGGCAAGACGTTGTGGACGAACAAGGTGACGGGAAGAGCGCTGGACCTGGCCGTCGTCGACGGCCGGCTGATCGTCAGCACGGATCGAGGCGTCATCCACTGCTTCTGCGGGAAATGATGGTGGGTGATGGCGGTTGCGGCGAGCGGGACGGAGACATGCGGTGATGGACAAGGCAGGCACCGTTCTTGTCGGGTGGATGACGGGGCTTTCGCTGCTGTGTGGCGTGGCTGAATCGGCTGCGACGGATACCGCGCCGGCGACGGCCAGAAGCGGGCTCGTGAGTCACTGGGTCTTCGGTCCGGATCATGTGGTTGGCCAGGAGGTCAAGGATCTGGCCGGGGAGATTCCCGCCAAGATCGCCGGTCCGGTCCGGTTCCGAACGGACATCGCTGCCAGGCCGATGCTGGTCGACGGCGACCTGGCCAAGATCTCGCTTCGCTACGACGCCAAGTCCAAGGCGATGCCCAAGACGGCGATTGCGGTGGAGGCGTGGATCTGCATCGACAAGACGGTGGAGTGGGCCAACATCATCGGTGCCGTCAGCGGGGAAAAGGGCTGGCAGCTAAGCTATCGTCAGTCGAGCTTCAGCTTCGGTGTGTCGGGCAAGAAGACCAAGGGGCTGACGCATCTTCGGGCCCGCGACAGCCTGGAGTGGGGGCAGTGGTACCACGTCGCGGGAACCTACGACGGTGAGTCGCTGAAGGTCTACGTCAACGGTCGACTGGAGAACACCTCGACCGCCCAGACGGGCGACATCGACCTTCCGGACAAGGCAGACTACGTGATCGGCCGGTTCGGACAGTACGCCCCGCGTTGTTGGCTGCACGAGATCCGCGTCCACGACCGTGCCCTGAGCGATCGGGAGGTTGCTGCCAGCTACCAGGCCAAGCAGGCGTCGTTTCCTGACCTGCTGCGGGCGAAGGTCGGTCCGATCCTGCGGCGGCTGGACAAGCAGACCGTCACGATCACATGGCAGACCGACCGGCCCATGCCGTCCGTTGTGAGCTATGCGCAGACGCCGCTGGTGTCCAAGCGCGTCGTCGATGCGACGGCAAAGACCGACCACGGCATCACCATCAAGGACATTGAGCCGCAGAAGATGTACTACTACCGCATCCTGGCCGAGGACGCGGACAAGACGGCGCGGTGCTCGCGGTTGTACGAGTTCGACGCGACGTTCGACTACACGCCCGTGGAGGTCGCGTCGGGGCCCAGCCCGTATCCCGAGAATGAGCTCACGGAGGTCTACGCCAAGACTGCGGCGCGGATCCTGGCGTGGTCGGGCGTCAAGAAGGGATGGTGCCTGGATCTGGGCTGCGGCGATGGCCGACTCGCCTATGAGATCGCTCGACAGAGCCACCTGAAGGTCATCGGGATCGATGAGGATCCCGCCAAGGTCGCCGCGGCCCGCAAGGCGCTCGACGCCGCAGGGCTGTACGGCGTGCGGGTGACGATCCAGCACGCGTCGCTTGATGAGCTGCCGTTCGGCGATTACCTGGCCAATCTGATCGTCTCGAACCAGTTGATGATCTCGGGCAAGCTGCCCGGCTCGGCGGCTGAGGTGTACCGTGTGCTCCGGCCTTGCGGCGGTGTGGCGTGGTTGGGCCGGCCGGAGGCGATGAGGAAACGAGGCGAGGCCCTGGATCTGGCGAAGCTCGAAGCCTGGCTCAAGGAGGGGTCGGTGACGGCGTGCGGCTACGTTCGAGAGCCCGACCTGTGTGTGCAACTGCGTCGCGGCAAGCTGCCCGGCACGGGCGCGTGGACCCACCAATACGGCGAACCGGGCAATTCGACCTGCAGTCAGGACCAGCATGCGGGCGGACCGATGCAGGTTCTGTGGTTCGGTCGGCCGGGACCGCGTCCGATGATCGACCGTGGGACGCGATCGCCCGCGCCGCTGTCAACGGACGGTCGGCTGTTCGTTCAGGGCGATCGGTGGCTCTTCGGATTGGACGCCTACAACGGAATGATACTGTGGGTGCTGAACATCCCCGACCTGCGCCGTGCGAACATCCCCCGGGACGGCAGCAACATGGTCGCCGCGGAGGACGCCCTCTACGTCACGGTCCGCGACCGGTGCTGGCAGTTGGATCCCCAGACGGGTGAGCTGGTGACGACGTTCGGCCTGCCCCGGCCGTCGAAGACGGTCGCGCATGACTGGGGCTATCTCGCCTGCAGGGGCAACATGCTGTTCGGCAGCGCGGTGAAGCGCGGGGGGTTATTCATCGGGGCCGACGGCGAGTGGTATGACCGGCCCGACGAGGAATCGCAGAAGGTCGTCAGCGACTATCTGTTCGCCCTGGATCGCAAGACGGGCAAGACCAAGTGGGTCCACACGGGCGGTGTGGTGATCAACTCGACGCTGGCGATGGGCGACGGGCGGATGTACTTCGTCGAGTCGCGCAGCCCGGCGGCGTTGGGGCTGAAGGCTGGACGAATGGACAAGGAGCTGACGACCGATCGGTACATGGTCAGCCTGGACGCCCTGACCGGCAAGAAGAAGTGGGAGCACTACCGCTACTTCCAGACGTCCAAGTGGGTGTTCCACCTGTGCTACGCCAAGGACACGCTGATCATCCTGGACACGACCGATCAGTACCACATCTACGGGTTCGATGCCAAGAGCGGCGACCCGCTATGGAAGCGGACATACGCGTTCCGTCGAAACCACCACGGCGGGGCGATGCAGCATCCGGTCATCGTCGGCGACGTGGTCTACGCCGAGCCGTGCGCGTTCGGGCTCCGCGACGGCAAACCGGTCAGGATCAGCAAGCCCCCTAACGGATGCGGCACCGTGTCGGCGTCGGCCAAGGCACTGTTCTTTCGGGACGGGTACCACAGCATCTACGACATCAAGACGAAGCAGCTCAGGAAGTTCACGGGGATGCGACCCAGTTGCTGGCTGAGCATCATCACGGCTGGCGGCTTGATGCTCGCCCCGGAGGGCAGCGCGGGATGCCATTGCGCCTGGCCGATTCAGACGACGATCGCCTTCGCACCCAGACCGCCTGTAGACAGCGAAACGTCCAAACGTCGAAACGTCGAAACGTCGAAACGTCAGAACGTCGACACGTCAACACCTTGACACGTCGGGGCCAAGCGCCCCGCCTGCCCGTCTTGACGTCGCGCTCAGTCTTTCCTTCGACGGGGTCTTCGGCCTGCGGCAGCGTTCCGGGCGACGAGCGTTGCGATGCCGGCGATCAGCACGATGGCGAGGGGCGCCATTGTGGCCAGACAGGGCGCGCCCCCTCTTTCCTCGATGACGCCCGCAACCTGCGTCGTTTCGACCGTCGTGGTGACCGTTACGTCCTGGCCCGATTGGTCCTCGACCGTCAGGAAGTAGTCGGTCGGCTCGGTGGGGGCGACGATGATGGTCGACTCGGTCTCGCCCGTGCTCCAGCTGTAGGTGTAGGGTTCGACGCCGCCGGAGACCGTGGCCGTCAGCGTGCTGGTCTGCCCTGGAGAGACGATATTGGGATCGGCCTCGACCGTGACAACCAGCTCCGTCGCGGCCACCTCGAGGACCACCGATGCCTCACCGGTCGCCCCGAGGGCGTCCGTGACCGTCACCGTGTAGGTCTTCGTGACCTTGGGTTCGGCGATGAAGGCGGCGCCCTTGTGGCCGGTGTCCCATTCGTAACTGTAGGGTGCCATGCCGCCCGAGGCCTGGGCGGTCACGAGCGCGCTGCCGCCCACAGAGATGAGGTTGGGTTCGGTCGTTGCGGTGACCTCGAGCGTCGAGGTCTGAGCGCCGGTCGAATACACGCCGGTCACCTCCACGGTCTCGTCCTTCTGAACCGTGACCGGTTCAGGATCTGGGGTGTTGTAGCCCTCCACCTCCCCGAAGGAGACTACGTGGGTGCCCGTTTCGACGTCGCCTGACCACGACCCGATGCCCATCAGATCGCCATCCAAGTAGATGTCGCCGTTCACGGGCTGGCCGTCCTCGTCCTCGGTCTGAACCGCAAGCGTGCCCTCGCCGGGATCCACCTCGCCCGTGTAGTCCTGGCTGATGAGGTCTTCCCTGACGTTGTCATACGTCCGGCTGGCCGGAGCGAAGACGTACCCCGCCTTCGTGGGCGTCACCGTCCCGGACCACCCGTATCGCACCGGGACCCGGTAGTACCCGTTGGTGTCGGTCATGTCCCAGCCGCCGTTGCTGTTCTCTTCGACCAACACGCCATCGATGCCCGCGCCGTCTGCGTTGAGGATCCACCCGCTGATGGCCAGGGGGTTCACGACGACGACCGAGAACGCCATGGTCGCCCCGGTCAAGCCGATGTTCTCGATGCCGAGGCCCAACGGGTTGTCGTTGTAGCTCAGGCTGCTCGGATTCGTGTCGTCCCGGAACGCAGTGGCGTTCCCGAGACGGAAGTAGTCGAGGTCGTCTCCCACGCTCTCCAGCGACGCGAGATGCTGCGCGCCGTCCGGTCCGGCTTCCTCGAGGTCGACCAGGTAATGCGTCTCGTCGTCGTTGTCGGTCATGCTTTCGTCCACGTGCCAGATCAGGATGCCCCGACTCGACCCGGGCAGCTGTGAATCGAAGCCGATGCCCTGACGGTTCTCGACGAGGAAGTACTCGTTGGCTTGGAACGACAGCTGAAGCTTGTAGACCTGGGGCGTCGCCTCGACCGCAGACAGCGTGTATGCGCCCACCGACGAGATGACCGTCGGTTTGACCCAATCCAGCGTGGCCCGGCACCACGCGCTGAAGTGGGCCGGACAGACGCCGTCCCCGCCGTTCCAGGACCCGTACGCCATCACGCAGAAACTCCCAGCGCCGAGGCTGCTGCTGTCCCTGTCGTAGAGATCGGGCAGCCCGCCGAGGAGGTGCCCCAGTTCGTGGCAGATCACGCCGATGCGGATGATGGACGCGCCTCCTGCCCGAACGGCGGGCACGGTGGCGTAACGCTGCATGATGACGCCGTCATACGTCACGGGATTGCCCAGCTCCCACATGTGCGACCAGATCGCGTTGGGATCGTTTCCTTCCTCCTCCCCCTCGCCGGCGTGCATGACGGTCAGGCTGTCGATGTTGCCGTCGCCGTCACCGTCTACCTGACTGAAGTCGAAGCCCCGGGCGTCGAGCTTGGCCAGGGCGTCGCGCACCATCGTCGTGGGCAGGAGGTCGTCGCCCCAGGCGTCGTTCTGGCCATAGTGGCCGTACGTATTGTCGAGCGTCACGGGCTCGACCACCGTCGACTGGAGCGTCAGGGCTCCGTAGGAGACCTCGTAGTAGTAATCCTTGACCGATCCCACCGCCCCGTCCGCCGAGTAGCCTATCTCGTTGAACAAGGCGTCGAACTCCTGCTGCGTGTTCTGCACCACCACGTCCGTGAAGTTGACGGGGATGACGAGGTTCCGAACCGTTCCCTTGGGGCTCGCGCGATTCGGGCTCGCCTGCTTGGCGACCTTGGCCGGTCGGCGCACCTTGGCCGCTGCGCGGATCCGCTTGGCCGCGGCGGCCGCCTCCGGGATGCCGCTCGGGTCGTCGCGACCCACGATCAGCGCGGTGGGTTTGACCTGGCCGTCCACCTCCACCGCATAGACCCACTGTTTGGTCTGCGCTGCCTTGACGACCAGGCGCCCCTGATCGTCCTCAAACCAGTGGGTGTACTCGTCCCCCTTGAGGTAGACCGTTAGCGGTGCGCCGTCGGGTTGTTCGACGTTGATCGGCCCGGGTCTTGCCGGGACCGCATGGGCCGGCGCGGCAGCCCAAGAGACGGCCAGGATGGCGGCCATCCACGGCAACCCAAGACGCCCGATTCGAGGCGCCACGTCTCCGCCCGACCTCGGCCGATCGGTCCGCAAACAGATTGCTCCGATACTCATCGTAAACCACCCCATGGTATGCCCGTCGCTTCGCTGTGCGGCTGGGGATGCGGTGCCAGGTCCGCTACCTGGCCTGCTTCCCAGCACGCCCAGCGCGGTTGCGCACCTGCGGTGCGTCCGCCTACAAAACTGTCAGTGGTTTCGACACGTTCAGCCTGCCAATGGACATTGGTGTTCGAATTTCCTGGCCCGGGCCCCACCAGGGTCTGGCAAGCGGGGGAAGGGGGGGGCTGTCCGCCTGCCCCGGTCCCATAAGAACCCCGGCCCGCAGACGGCCAGAACCTCCGGTTGAGCCGAGACGCGCGACGCCTACAATGGAACCGCCACTGGTCTGCAGATGGACGGGCGCGGTTGGCTGTGCAGGAGAGTTCGAATGTTACATGCTTCGGATGCTTCGTGGGCCCCAGCGGGGATCCTCGTGTACGTGGTGTTTGCCAGCGTCGCCAGCGCGAACTCGGCGCCGGACCCGACCACGCCGCTGTTTACCTTCGACGGACCCGATCCGCTGAAGGGCTTGGTCCGGCACAACGTTCGGCTGGACGTCGTCAAGAGCCCGTCCGGTCAGGGCAAGGCGCTGCGGGTCCGTTTCGAGAAGGTCGATTGGCCGAACGTGTTCTTTCCGGCGGGCGCGAAGCCCTGGGACTGGGGCCAGCGCCTCGGCCTGGCGGTGGACGTGACCAACCCCAACCCCCATGCGGTCCGCGTCTGCATTCGCGTGGACAACAAAGGCGCCGACGGGGCCAAGAACTGCAAGCAACTGGGCATCGACGTGCCGGCCGGCAAGACCAAGACGCTGTCGGCCCCGTTTGACTGGGGCGTCGACCTGGGGCTGTGGGGCATGCGCGGGTATCCGCCGGGCGTTCGGGGCGACGGCGCGACGCTCGACCCCACGCGCGTGGTTGCCTTCCAGGTCTTCCTGCCGATGCCCGACAAGCCCGAGACGCTGATCCTGGACAACGTGCGGGTGTTCGGGAAGCGCGAGACGATCCGGCGGCCGTCGTCGAAGGCCTTCGTCGATCGATTCGGCCAGTTTGCCTGGGCGGATTGGCCGGGCAAGCTGAAGGACGCATCGGAATGGCCGGCGCTGCTGGCGGCGGAGAAGGCCGACCTTGCCCGCGATCCCTCACCGGCCGACCGCGACGAGTATGGGGGCTGGAAGGACGGGCCGAAGCTGCGAGCAACCGGCTGGTTCCGAACCGAGAAGGTCAACGGCAAGTGGTGGCTGGTCACGCCGTCCGGGCACCTGTTCTTCTCGCTGGGCGTGGATTGCGTCGGCCACTGGACGAAGACCATCGTCGAGAAGCGCGACGACTGGTTCGAGTGGCTGCCCGATCCGGCCGGCGAGTTCAAGGCGCATTACGGCACGTTCGGGCGCGTCCATCGCGGACCGGTCAAGAAGGGCCGATCGTTCGGGTTCTACTCGGCCAACCTGCAGCGCAAGTACGGCAAGACCTGGCAGGATGACTGGCGGACGCTGACGTGGCAGCGGCTGGGGTCTTGGGGGTTTAACACGATCGCGAACTGGTCGGCGCCCGATACGTTCGCGGGCCCCATCCCCTACGTCGTGAGCGTCGGCATCGGCGGCGATCACGCTCGGGTGTCTGGCGGGTCGGACTACTGGTCCAAGATGCACGACGTGTTCGACCCGCAGTTTGCCGTCGACGTCTCCAAGGCCGTCAACGGCAGCGCCCACCTCTGGAAGGGCAAGAAGATGTGCCTGGGCATCTTCGTGGACAACGAGCTGTCGTGGGGCCACGAGAACAACTACGGCCTGGCCATCGGCCCGCTGAACGCCAAGGCGGACCAGCCGGCCAAGCAGGCCATTCTGGCGGACCTTCGCAAGAAGTACGGCACGATCGAGAAGCTCAACGCCGCGTGGAAGACGCAATGGTCGAGCTGGGACGAGATGAGCGACAAACGCGCCGGCCGACGCGCGCCCAGGGCGCTCACCGACGCCTGCAAGGCGGATCTCAACGCATTCATCTACCGGTTCAGCCTCAAGTACTTCACGACGATCCGCGACGCCATCCGGAAGGCGTCGCCGCACCATTTGTACCTGGGCTGCCGATTCGCGTGGGGGAACCAGGCGTCCTACCGGGCGTCGGCCGAGGTGTGCGACGTCGTCAGCTTCAACATCTACCGCGAGACCGTCGAGCCCAAGGACTACGGATTCACCGACGCGCTGGGCAAACCATGCATCATCGGGGAGTTCCACTTCGGCGCATTGGATCGGGGGATGTTCCACACCGGGCTGGTCGCGGCGAAGGACCAGGCCGACCGCGCGCGGAAGTACGCCGACTACGTCCGCAGCGTGGCCGACATGCCCGCCTTCGTCGGCTGCCATTGGTTCCAGTACGTCGACGAGCCCATCACCGGCCGATGGTTCGACGGCGAGAATTACAGCATCGGGTTCGTCACCGTGGTGGACCAGCCCTACCCGGAGTTGGTTGCGGCTGCCCGACGCGTCCACGCGGAGGTCTATCGAAGGCGCCACGCCGTGAGGTGACGTGAGCTGATCTGCTGGTTCGTACGCCGCGAGGTGGCGCCCGTCTTCGTTGTCCGTTCGGGGGTTTCTGGTGACGCTCTGGCAATGGGCCAAACCGATCCTGCTGATCACATTGTGCGTAATCTGGCCGATCTGGCTGGCACGCCGCCACCGTCGCCTGGTTCCGGACCCAGGCAGGCGGGAAGCGGCCAAGACCAGGGCGCGCAAGATCGGCGCGGGGTTTCCTGTCGGATGCCTGGTGTACTGCGTTGCCCTTGCCGCCATGCTGGCGGGCTTCCCCTGGTGGGACCGCTCCCAGCCCGCCTCAACGGCACGAGATGCGGTCCTGGTCGTCGTGGTTGTCGGGGGCGTTCTGGTCACGGCGCACCTGTACGTGGGGGCCAGACGGTCGCGCAGGCTCTACGATCGCGTCGTGCGCGCAAACTTCTACCTCTGCCCTGACTGCCACTATTCGCTGGTGGGGCACGCCGGGGGGGGAACCTGCCCCGAATGCGGGTACACGTTCGACTACGAGACCCTCGTCCGCGACTGGGGGGACGTCTGGAAGCTCGCGTGGAAGCACCGTGCCGAGCAGTGACGCGCATCCGGGGGCAGGTTCGGCCTCGATGGGGCGTTCCTTAGCTACCTCACGCCGACCGGTTGACTGATTGCGGGCTACCTGGCTATAATCACTCCGAGGGAATCAGGTAATCACTCGTCTATCCGGTGGTCCGCGAGGGGGGGCAAGTCCCAGCGTCTGTGGACCATACAGGGGAAAGGACGATGAGAATCCGTTTTATCACGCCCTTCTATGGCGTGAAGGGCCTGCGCATCCTGACCCTACCCGTGCTCGCCGCGGAGTTTGGGCAGTACGCCGACGTCGAGGTCTGCGACGAGAACGTCGAGCCTGTCGACGAGTCGCCCGTGGACGTGGTGGGCATCAGTCTGCTCGTCTACAACGCCCCGCACGGGTTCCGGATGGCTGAGCGGTTCCGACGGCAGGGGGCCAAGGTGATCTTCGGGGGGACCTATCCGTCGCTGCAACCAGAGCATTGCCTGCAACACGGGGACGCCGTGGTGGTGGGCGAGCTCGAGGGCCTGACCGGCCAGATCATGCACGATCTCGAGCGCGATCGGCTCCAGCCCATCTACAAGAACGTCGAGCCCCCTGACGTCAGTCATATGCCCCGTCCCCGGGTCGACCTGCTCAAGAACGACATGTATATGGGGGTGGGTTATCCGATCGAGTTCACACGGGGGTGTCCCAACGCGTGCGGGTTCTGCGTCAATCCGTACGTGTTCCGGAAGTTCCGCACGATCAGCCTGGAGAACATCGCACGCGACCTGAGTTATCGGGACATGGACGTGTTGGGCGTGGAAGACCTGAACATGACGGGCGACCGCGATCACGCCCTGCGGGTCGCGAACCTGTTGGAGGAAGTCGGCGGATTGAGCTGGTCGGCCGAGATGACGCTGGGAAGCCTGGACGACGACGAATTGTTGGAGGCCTTCGCCCGCAGCGGGCTCCGCGAGGCCTACGTCGGCCTGGAGAGCCTCAACCCCAAGGCGCTGGCCAAGGTCAACAAGGGCTTCAATCGCGTCGCGGACTTCCGCCGAGTCATCCAGAAGGTCCAGAGCTACGGGATCCGCATCGGCTGCGGCATGGTGTTGGGGCTCGACGGCGAGGACAAGGACTTCTACAAGCAGATGCTGGCGTTTCTCGAGGAGACCAAGGTCACTTACGTCACGCCGACCTACGCGACCTACGTGCCGGGGACGCGGGCGTACGACGCGATGAAATCGGCCGGGCGAATCATCACGCATGACCTGCGGGCCTACGATGGTTTGCACCCGATGGTGGTCCCGGACGGGATGACGTTGGACGAGCTCAATGAGGGGCTCCGCTGGTTCATCCGTCGCTTCTTCGGCCTGAGGAGCATCTTCAAGCGGATGCCGGATCGATGGTGGACCCGTCTGCCGGACGTACTGACGCACTTGTCAGTGAACCTGTGGTTCCGAAGCTGGTACTGGATGATCGTGCAGCGCTTCGGCCCCAGGGGGCGATACGCGATTGATGATCAGGCGCTGTTCGACCGGCTCACTCAACAGCGCTACCGTCGCCACTGGCTGTGGAACGCGATTCGCTATCTGTTCCGCAAGACCAGCGGCGTGGAGGTCGAGCGGCCGGCCGATCGACAACGCGACGTTCGGGTTGTCGATACACAACCGGCCGCCTCGGTTGCCTGACGCGGGACCCGGACGTCCCGCCCAGGCGTGTCGACCCAGACGGCCCACGGGGGGCCAACTGCTGGGAGATGTCCGGGCATCTGTCAGCCTCACCCAAGGGGGTTTTGCCTAAAGGGGGCCTGGAAACTGGCCGACAAGTTAGCAAGTACCAATACCTCCGCCGGTGCGCCGGCGGGGAGGGTAATCTCACGCCCTCAGCCGGGGAGGCTCTGCTGGGGGGGAACTGTCGTTTCTTCATCGAACAGCGTGCATCGTTCGCGTTCGAGTCGATGTGGGCACCGACATGGTCGGAAACGACCGTTTCGGTTGACCGCAATTCGGAAAGATCCAGAGGAGGATACAGGATGCCGGCGTACATAACGACGTACTACCCACAGATCAAGGAGATCCGTCTTACGACGCAATCGAGAGAGGCATTGGCGCGCGAAGTCGAGACGCTCGTGCCGGGGGAACCCTCGAAGGACGATACGCCTCAGCTTTCCTCTCCGCTCCGCACTCGCTGCGAGTCTCGAGTGCGGCGACTGTAGCAGACGGACATCTAACTCAGACGATCCTCTCGCCTCGTCGACGCGATCCCGGCGAGGCGCGGGGGATTTTTCCGCCCGCGTCTCGTCTCGCCGTTGACAAGCTCGCGGTTCCTGCGTTACCCTTACCCGTATAGATCTGGTCTGAGCTTGGCGCGTTGCTGAGGCCAGCATCGTTTAGGATTCCGCGTGAATCCCTCGCCAGAACACTGGCAGCCATGGCCAATTAAGGAGCCCATATCGTGAAAGCCAGACTCGTAGTGATGACGCTGGGGCTGTTCGCTCTGAGTGGATGTGGCAAGGCCCTTGTCGGCAAGTGGACGTACGACAAGAACTCGCCCGACCTCAAGACGGCCAAGACCATCATCAAGAACATCGAGTTCGCCGACAACGGCATCTACAGTGCCGAGATCATGCAGACTGACGCGAAGGGCATGAAGACCACCGCCAAGAGCACGGGCAAGTACCAGTTCAACGGCTTCCAGCTGAAGTTGAGCACCAAGGAAGACGAGAAGGTCTGGAACGCCATGGTGATCATGAACCGGACGCTCCAGCTCAAGCGCGAGGGCGACAAGCTGAAGCTCAAGCGCGTCGAATGATGAGCGGGACGCCCTGACGGCCCTGGCGGCTCGTCCTCCAATCTACTTCGTCCAGCAAAGGCACACCGGTGGGTGTGCCTCTTTTGTTGCCGTGTGCGGCTTGAGCCGTCGGTCCCGCGGGGAGTGGCCCACGATACCACAGATGCGCATGACGGTGACAACCCGCGAGCGGCAACGGTATTGGGCCAGATCACCTGACGGGTGCGCTTGCGGTGGTCGGCGCCGACGCGGCCGGACGCGACGTTGACCGAGGCGCGGCCGGTCTCGACGCGGCCGGGAGGATCGGTCGTCTCAAGGCTTCCATCGCTTCGCGCTTGGTTTCGGCGGGGACCAGGAGGTATCGCACCGATTCGTTGAGCATGACGAGCAGGTGGCCGGCCTGGCTGGGATGAAGCTCCTGCCGCCCGAACAGGTCGAGAACCGCCACCTTGCCCGCTAGCCCCCTCAGCGCTACCGGGCGCAGCGACCATCCGAACGGCCGCCACAACAGAACCACCATCCGGTCGTCCGCCCGCTCGAAGCAGAGGGCCCGGGCCTCTTGCGGCAGATCGACCCATTCGACCAGGGCGGCGGTATTGAGCATCTCGGCCATGAAGTCGAAGGCCACCACGCTGGGCCGCGGGGCGTTGTCATACTCGTGACACTGCGGGTTGATCGTGGGCCTCAGGATGTCGGGCGGACGATAGGACTCCACCCACCAGGCCGCCCGATCGATCATCGCGAACTGCCGGATCGCCAGGGCGCGGACGATCCGTGAGGCGTGCAACACCGGGTCCTCCGTGTCGGGCTTGCATACGGCGTAATCCCGATAGCCGTACAAGTTGGGGACGTGCAGGTAGGCGGTCGGCCCGCGCTGGCCGACCCCGACGTCGACGTAGTGCCTGAACGGAAGGGCCTTGCGCCATTTTCGGATCTCATCGAAGACGGGCTCGATCTCCTCGGGCAGGGGCGTCGGCTGGAACTTCAGGGCAACGCCCTGGGCGAACTTGGCCAGGACCGGGCCCTTCATCGCCTGCTTGAGCCAGGCGAACGGATCGGCACCCGGTTCGCTCGATGCAACGGCCAGCACGGGAACGTTCCCGACGGAACGACGAATCTCCTGGGATGCCTGCCCCAGCAGCGTGGCGTACTTCTCGGGCAGCATACCCGCCAGTCCTGACTGGTCGAGCACGCCGACCCCGTCGATCCCGCCCTTGCTCGTGCCGGTCGTCTTGGCGAACTCCCGGCAGACCTCCCGCCATCGTTCCCCGGGCGTTGGGGGCGGGCTGCCATATTCCGTCCATGACAGATCGGCCAGCACCTCCAGGTTCTGCACACGGGCCCGTTCGATCAGACGCTCGTACCATCCCCAGTTCAGTTTGCCGTCGGACGTCTCGCACCATTCGCGCGACGCCCTCAGCCATACCCATCCGGCGCCCAGCTGCGTCACCCGACGAGACATCCGAGGGCCCTCGACGGTCATACCGAAGTAGTTGTCCGTCGGCACCGAGTCGGTCAGGTTCACCGCGCCGAAGGCCCGCTCCGCGGTCGAATGGGGCTGGCCCCGACCAACCGCCCCCGGCCAGGCCGTCGCGAGGGCCTTGTAGTAGCCCCGGGGGACCTTCAACGGACCGAGCTTCACCTCCTTGGTGTCCCCCGGATCGACCTTGACGATCCGGGTCAGCGGGGAGATGAGAACCGGCCGATCGAATGCGTCGACGATGTCGATGGCCAGTTGTCCTTCGTACACTTGCTTCTGGTAGTTGGCCACGCGAATCGTCAACTCGACCGGTTTGCCAATCTGGACCAGGTGAGCGATGTCGTCCGGATGCCGGCTGGGCCCGACGATCCCCACCTCCACGGGGGCCGGGGCCGAGTACCCCTTCTCCGGCCCGCCCTGGGTCAGGCTGACGCCATCAAGCCACAAGGCGTGGGACGGGTCCTTGGCGTAGGCCTGCCCGGGCTCGGTGCTGGGCCGGATCACCACGGCCAGCGCCGTCCAGGGCAGATTGCGCTCGGTCGTGTCGATGACGGCAATCCGCCTGAACGTCTCGTCCACGGTGAAGGTGTTCTCGGAGTGGAACGCGTTGGGGTACTTCACCACCCCGAGTCGCAGCACGACCTTGGTGTTGGCGCGGACGTAGAGCGATGCCGTGTAGTCCTTGCCCGGCGCGACGCGAACCCACCCGAAGGCGACGCGGAAGCCCTCCTGATCCAGGGGGATCCGCAACGACCGCTTGCCCACCGCCGCGACGGTGTCATCGAAGCGCCAGGTCAACGGACAGGCCCAGAACTCCTTGGGTCCACGACCGACGGGACGGCGAACGCCGCAGACGCTGAAGTTCCGTTGGCCGACCTCGAAATCGCCGCCGTCGATCAGGTTCTTCCGTTCGCCGGCGGTCCCTGCGGAGCGGGCCATCGCCAACGGCCGGACCCATTCGACCAGGATGTCGTCGAGGCCCACCGAACTGGTGGTGCTCTGTTGGGTGAGGGTAAGGCTGACGTCCTTGGCCCCGGCGGGAACGGCTGCGTGCGTCTCGCACATCTCCCAACCCGGTGAGGGGTAGGCGTGCAGGTGCAGCGGCGCGGCCCCGGGCTTGCCGTTGCCGTCTTGCCACTCGAGCGCGACCCGGGGCAACTCCTTCGCATCGACTTTGCCGAGGCCGCGGTGGAGCACCTTGGCGCTGAGCCGTACGACTTGGCCGGCCAGCGCCCTCGTCGAGAGCGTCCGCACCAGCCCGTGTGGCCCTTTGCTGTCGGTGGCTCGAAGCCGGAGCCACTTGCCCTGGACCGTCCCCGGGGCCGTGTCGGTTCGGATCGTCACGCGCGGTTTGCCGAGGGGCTGCCATCCTGGTACGCGGTCGGCGTCGGCTTCGGAGAAGGGCTCCCACAGGACGGTCGCGTCACGCCCGCTCCGTCGGAGCGTCGGTCCCCGTAGGCCGTGTCGCCGGAGCAGACTCCCACGCAGGCGCCCGCGCCCCGGATGCCAGGCGTTGTCGTCGGGTCGGACCGACGGCAGCCCGCTGAGGGGAGGCGCTTCCCCTTTCTTCGCGACAGGTCGCGTGGTCGGCCTCGTCGTGGCGCCCGGTTCTGGCTCTCCGCAACCCGACACCACCGCGACGGCCAAGCCGGACGCCGCTACCCAACCTAGCATTCCTCGTGTGCGCATTTCGTCGCCCGTTTCGATGACCGCGATTGGCGACCATGTTCTAAGTGATCAGGACGGGATAGGCAACCGGCAACGCGATGTTTTTCGCGCCGAAAACAGGCGTCGACATCCGGGCCCTGCGTTGCGTTGGGAAGGTAGGTACGATGCTGCTGGCAGCGGGAATCGAGTCGCGGCGCCTTGCCTTGCTGGCTGAATCGATTATCATGTAGGGTTTCGGCTGATAGCGAGATACGCGGTTGGGCCTACCGGTGCGCATACGATGAGGGAGGGGCCGTTGGCTGGATTGGACGGCAAGTACATCCAGATTCATCGGGCACGCCAGCACAATCTCCGCGGCATTGACGTGATGATCCCGCGCGATCGCCTGGTGGTGATAACGGGCCTTAGTGGGTCTGGAAAATCTTCCTTAGCCTTCGACACCATCTACGCCGAGGGCCAGCGCAAGTATGTCGAGTCGCTCAGCGCCTATGCCCGCCAGTTCCTCGAGCAGATGCAGAAGCCCGATGTCGAGCGGATCGAGGGCCTGCCGCCCACGATCGCCATCGAACAACGGACCGGTACGGCCAGCCCCCGGAGCACCGTGGCCACCACCACCGAGATCTACGACTACCTGCGGGTCCTGTTCGCCCGGGTCGGACAGCCCCATTGCTGGGTGTGCGGCAAACCCATTCGCGCCCAATCGGTTTCGCACATCATCGATCAGATTATCCAGCTGCCCCTCGAGAGCCGACTGATGGTGCTGGCTCCCATCATTCGGGGCCAGCGGGGGGAACACCGCGACGTCTTCAAGCGGATCCAGCGCGAGGGGTTCGTCCGCGTCCGCGTCGATGGGGATATCTTCGAGGTTAGACACCCGCCCGAATTGGGCAAGCGGCGAAAACACACGATCGAGGCCGTCGTCGACCGCGTCATCCTCAAGCCCGAGATCCGCGCCCGCCTGACCGACTCGGTGGAGTTGGCGCTGGGCCTGTCCGATGGGCTGGTGGTCGTGACGCACTCGATGCCCGGCGAGGACGGCGACGAACCCGTCTGGGAAGATCACCTCTACTCGTCCCGCTACGCCTGCCCCGACCATCCGGATGCGAACCTGGCCGAGCTGAGCCACAGATTATTCAGCTTCAATAGCCCGTATGGCGCTTGTCCGGAATGCGATGGCTTGGGGACGATTCTGGAATTTGATGAGGATCTGATCGTGCCTGATCCGTCCCTGTCGCTCGAGCAGGGCGCCATCGACGCCTGGCGGCGTGGGGGCAAGCGGATGAACATCGCCTACAGCCGGCTCCTGCACGAGTTCTGCGAGGCCCTGCAGGTCTCCCCGCACACGCCCTATCACAGCCTGACCCCCGAGGTGCGGCGGATCCTGATGCGCGGGACGTCCGGCGAGGACGCCGAGACCGACGGGCCCAGCTTCGAGGGCGTCATCCCCAATCTCCAGCGGCGGTGGGAGAGCACCGAGAGCGAGTACGTCAAGACCCGGCTTCACAGCTATCTGTCGGAGCAGCCCTGTCGGATCTGCAAGGGGGCGCGGCTTCGGCCGTCGGCCTTGGCCGTACGGATTGGCGAGAAGGGCAATCGAGGTGGCAAGAACATCACCGACGTCGTGCGGATGAGCGTCGAGCAGGCGCGGTCGTTCTTCGAGAAGCTGCGGCTGACGGGCGAGCGGGGGGTGATTGCCGAGCAGGTCCTCCGCGAGATCCGCGAGCGGCTGCGATTCATGGAGGACGTGGGTATCGGGTACCTGACGCTGGACCGCGGCAGCGCGACGCTGTCCGGCGGGGAGGCCCAGCGGATTCGGCTGGCCACGCAGGTCGGCAGCGGGCTCGTCGGCGTCTGTTACGTCCTGGACGAACCCACGATCGGCCTGCACCAGCGGGACAACGCCAAGTTGATCGGCACGCTCCGCCGGCTGACGGACATCGGCAACACGGTGCTGGTGGTCGAGCATGACGAAGAGACGATTCGGGCGGCCGACCACATTATCGATATCGGTCCCGGCGCGGGCGCCCACGGCGGGCGGATCGTGGCCGAGGGCGTCATCGACCAGGTCCTGGGCAGCGAGGAGAGCATCACCGGCAAGTACCTGACCGGCGAGCTGAAGATCGAGCTGCCCCGCAAGCGCCGCAAGGTCGTCGCCAGCCACGCCATCGAGCTGAAGGGGGCGGCGGCGAACAACCTCAAGGAGCTCACCGTTCGGTTTCCGTTGGGGGTCTTCTGTTGCGTGACGGGCGTGAGCGGGTCGGGCAAGAGCACGCTGGTGACCCAGACGTTGCTGCGGGCCTTGAAGCGCCGGCTGCACAGCTCCGGCGAGAAGCCGGGCGCGTACGAGACGCTCGTGGGCGCGTCTCGCGTGGACCGGATCATCGAGATCGACCAGTCGCCGATCGGCCGGACGCCGCGGAGCAACCCGGCGACGTACACGGGCGTGTTCGACCTGATCCGGCAGCTCTACAGCAAGACCCGCGAGGCCAAGATCCGCGGCTACCAGGCCGGGCGGTTCAGCTTCAACGTCCGGGGCGGGCGGTGCGAGGCCTGCCAGGGCCAGGGCCTCAAGAAGATCGAGATGCATTTCCTGCCCGACGTCTACGTCGTCTGCGACGAGTGCAAGGGCACGCGATACAACCGCGAGACGCTGGAGATCCGCTACCGCGGCAGGAACGTCGCCGATGTGCTCGCGATGACGGTCGAGGAGGGCATCGTCTTTTTTGACAGCTTCGCGAAGATCAAGACGATGCTGCGGACCCTCAGCGACGTGGGGTTGAGCTACATCACGCTGGGCCAGGCGTCGACGACGCTGTCGGGCGGCGAGGCCCAGCGGGTCAAGCTGGCGGCCGAGCTGGGCAAGCCGGCCAGCGGCAGCACGCTCTACATCCTCGACGAGCCGACGAGCGGCCTGCACTTCGCCGACATCCAGAACCTGCTCAACGTCCTCAACCGCCTGGTCGACATGGGCCACACCGTGTTGGTCATCGAGCACAACCTCGACGTGATCAAGATGGCCGACTGGATCATCGACCTGGGCCCCGAAGGCGGCGACGCCGGCGGCACGGTCGTCTGCGAAGGCCCCCCCGAACAAGTCGCCACCCACGCGGACAGCTACACGGGGCAGTACCTGCAGGCGCTTCTGCGCCGAAATGCCCGCGGACGAAAGAACGGTTAGGAAGGCTACCGGACGCGGTTGTGGTACCTGACGACTCCGCGCATAATGTGGTGGACCTGTGTCCCGCACTCTGTGAGGAGTCGAGTCGCACGTCTACCGGCCGGCTGGAGGAAGTTCCCCGTGACGCCGTCGGCAATGCCGAGCTTTCGATTGACTTCGGAAATGCCCGCCAGAGTTGCGGGCTATCCCCAGCTGCGGTTCATGGGCAGCAAGTTCCGTCTGCTCCCTTGGATGTTCGAGGTCTTCGCCCAGCTGGAATTCGATACCGTGCTTGACGCATTCTCCGGATCGGGATGCGTTTCGTACATGCTGAAGGCAATGGGCAAGGAGGTCATCGCCAATGATTTCCTGAACTTCAGTGCGACGATAGCCAAGGCTACCGTAGAGAATTCGCGCGTCAGACTTGGCGATGACGATCTCGAGGCCCTCCTTGCCTACGACGCTACGCATCATCGATTCATCGCGAAGACGTTCGCCGGGATCTTCTACTCCGATGAGGACCTGCGGTTCCTGGATCGAACCTGGTGGAACACGCGGAAGCTGTCCGACGAATACAAGCGAGCGATCGCCGTCTCCTCCCTGGTTAGGTCATGTGTCAAGCGACAACCCCGTGGGGTCTTCACCGTCGCGGGCGACCCGGAGCACTATAAGGACGGGCGGCGCGATCTGCGCCTCTCGATCCGCGAGCACTTCCTCGAACAGGTTCACGTCTACAACACGTCGGTCTTCGACAATGGGAGAAAGAACCTGGCGACGAGGAGCGACGTGTTTGACATCGACGCCACCGGAATCGACTTGGTCTACATGGACCCGCCCTACGTCCCGAGATCCGACGACAACTGCTACATCAAGCGGTATCACTTCCTCGAGGGGCTTTCCTGCTACTGGAAGGACCTGGAGATTCTGGTAGACAGCCGTGTGAAGAAGATCAAGAAGTACTACACGCCCTTCTCCTACAGGAAGTCTGCCGTTTCGGCATTCGATCGGATGTTCTCGGCCTTCTCCGATAGCATCCTCGTGCTGTCCTACTCGTCTAACGGCTACCCCGATCTTGACATTCTGCTGGACCTACTGCGGAGGTATAAGGCCTCGGTCGAGGTCTTCGAGAAGGAACACCGCTACCACTTCGGCACACACAAAGCAGCGGAGCGCAATCAGGTCAGAGAGTACCTGGTCGTGGGGAGCTAGCGTGCGGCGATACCGCCAGACCGTCGAGGAACTCGTCGAGGCCCTCGGGGGCATTGAGGCCTCATGGAAAGACGAGCACTCCGACTCGGTGATTCGTCTCATTGAGGCCATCCCCGAGAAAGGAGCCTACGCCGCGAGTGATATCGCGGCGATGCTGGATCGTGATTTCCAGGCTGCGATGACAGCGATTCGACTCGTACTTGAGATGTCAAAGGACGAATTCGAGATGGCCCTGAAGGCCGGTCTCGGTTCTGGTGGGGTTGGGATCAAGAGGTACGCGAAGGATGGCAAAGCCTTCATCTCAGCCCTCCTCGACATGAAGATCCTCGAATCCCTCAAGACCACCGTGGGCAAACCAGTCTCATGGCGAGACCTGCTCGTGGAGCGCCTTAAGATGGGGCGAGGCAGTGCGATCAAGGCGCAAACACGAGGGCGCTACCTTGAGCAATTCTCCGAAGACATCGTGAAGCGTGTGTTCTCGCGCGCCGCGTACGACGTGCGCTGCAGGTTCACCGGCGCGGGGGGCACCAGCACGGAGAAGGCTGACTTCGCGATTCCATCCAAGGAGGAGCCTCGCATTCTGATCGAGGCAAAGGCCTACGGCGCAACGGGCAGCAAGCAGACGGATATTCTTGGAGACATCGCGCGGATTGTCGGGCAGAAGAGAAGCGACACGCACCTCCTCCTCGTAACCGACGGCATTACCTGGAAGATGCGGTTGAACGACCTGCGGAAACTGGTGGAGATGCAGAACACGGGCCTCATCGCTCGCATCTACACGCGAAGGATGGCACGTGAACTCGAGTCAGATCTGAATCAACTGCGCCTCGATCATTCTCTCTGAGGGGGTAAGGGAGACTCAACCACATGACGAGGCTCGAGGCGCGACACCCAGGAGGATCTGAGTAGTCCGGTCTGATGGTCTGCGCGCCCGCTTGATCACCCCCCCTCTCGCTGCGAGAGGCGCGGTGTCGACCTCGCGAGCCAGTGGGCGTCGATCTTGGGGACACGGTCCGAACGGCGAGCGCCATCGAAGATGGAATCATCAACCTGCAAGCCCGCCCCATTCTGGCCTCAACAGCTGTGTCGTTGGCCTGCGGCAATCGTCTTGCTCACGATCCACGCTGCGCTAGCAATCGGGAGTCTGCGCGGGAAGTCGGCGACGTTTGATGAGGTCGTGCGGCTGACGGCGGGGTACGCTTACTGGGTGACGGGGGACTATCGGCTCGATCCGGCGGAGCCGCCGTTGGCGCAGATGTGGGCGAGCTTGCCGCTCTTGCTGGAGGATTACCGGTTCCCTGACTTGAACCAGCCGGCCTGGTGGATCGGCGACGCCGAGTCGATCGGGCGGCAGTTCTTCTTCGGGCTCGACAACGACACGTCGGCGATGCTGTCCCAGGCGCGGACGATGATCGTCCTGCTGAGCGTCGCGCTGGGGCTGTTGGTCTACCTGTGGTCGCGATGGTTGTTCGGGCCGGGCGGCGCCGTGCTGTCGCTCGTCCTGTACGCGTTCAGTCCGAACATGCTCGCCCACGGACGACTGGTCACGACCGAGACGGCGGCCTGCCTGTTCTTCGTGGCGGCGCTCGGGGGGATCTGGTGGGTGCTGTGCGAGGTCAAGCCGGCGAGCGCACTGGCCAGCTCGGTGGGGTTGGCCGGGCTGTTCCTTTCGAAGATGTCGGCGCCGCTCATCATCGTGGCGGGCGCGCTCATGCTGGTCGTGCGCGTCGTCTCCCGCCGGCCGCTGCCGGTGCGATTGGGACGGACGTTCCTCATCCGACATCGGATCGCTCGGCTAGGCGTGTGGATGGGCGTCATCGTCCTGCAGATCTGCGTGGTCGCCGCGGGGATCTGGGGGGCTCATCGGTCCCGCTATGCGGGCATGGTCGATACCGTGCCCGGCCGCGATCGCTACTGCCCGCCCGTGCCGCTCCCGCCTGATGCGTCTAGTTGGGATTACGTCCTGAACGAGGCGGGCGCGGTCGGCCGGGTCGTCGGGTGGTTCCGACAACATCGGCTGCTGCCCGAATCGTACCTGTATGGCGTTGCGTTTCAGTTCAGGGCGCTCGGCGCAGGCTATGGCTTTCTCAACGGTGAGCGCCGGATCTCGGGCTGGCGGACGTTCTTCCCGTATTGCCTCGCCGTTAAGACGCCTCTGGGGTTGTTCGGTCTGCTGATCCTCGCCGGGGTAGCGGCGGTGTGGTGGCGGCAATCGACACAGGAGAATCGGGGAACGTCCGATCCGGCGGCCGTGATGGGCGTGGTGGCCATCGTGATCTTCCTGGCGGCGTATTGGGTGGCGGCCGTTCGGTCGCAGGTCAACATCGGACACCGCCACATCCTGCCGACCTATCCGTTCATGTTCATCCTGGCTGGTGGCGCGGCAACGTGGTGGCGAACCCGTGTGCGTTTCACGCGATGGGCGACGGCCGGCTGCGCCGCGGCGTTCGCAGGGGCGTCCGTCTGGATCTGGCCGGACTACCTGGCCTACTTCAACCTGACGATCGGCGGGCCCAAGAAGGCGTACCAGCACCTGGTGGACAGCTCGCTGGACTGGGGGCAAGACCTTCCCGGTCTGAAGCGCTGGCTGGACGAACAGGCCAGCGCGGGCGACGACCACAGCGCGTCGCCCCCCGTCTACCTTTCCTACTTCGGGACGGATACGCCCGAGCGGTTCGGCATCGAGGCGACCATGCTGCCCAGCCACATGCCATGGCGACGGCCAAGCCTCGAAACGTTGAGGAGCGGTACGTACTGCATCAGCGCGACCATGCTGCAGCTGATGTACATCATGCCGACCAACGATTGGACCGAGACCTTCGAGACGGCCTACCTGGTGCTCCGGCCCGAATACGGCAACGGTCTGCCGGACAAGCACGTGCCGGAGGAAGCCGAGGCCTTTCGGCTGCTTCGGTTCGCCCGGCTGTGCGCCGCGCTCCGCCGCCGTTTGCCCGACGACCAGGTGAACCACACGATGCTGGTCTACCGGCTGAGCGATGGGTATCTCGCGGGCGTCCTCGATGGCCCGCCGGCCAAGGTCGTCCCGGACAGGCCGATCGCCGCCGGTCCTGAGCAGATCACCTGGATGGCCCGACTGGCTCGCATGTTGGCGCGGCGGGGGCAGGTCGATCGGGCCGTCAGCGTCTACCGCGGGGCGGCCGCTCACAGCCCCAATGACGTCGACGTGCTCAATGGACTGGCCTGGCTCCTGGCGACCTGCAGGGACGACGACATCCGCGACGGGCCCGAGGCGCTCCGCTTGGCGACGCGCGCAAGCCGGTTCGCGGTCGGTGAGCGATGGGACGTGCTGGCCACGCTGGGGGCGGCCTGCGCCGAGGTCGGCCAGTTTACCTGGGCTGCGCAATGTGCCCACAGGGCCGAGGCGCTCGCACGCCAAGCGGGCTTCATCGCCCAGGCGGAACAGATCGCCAAACGCGCTGCGTCATATCGAGACCGAACCGCGCCTCCTCGCTGACCCAGCGGTGCTGCGTCTGGAGACGAGCCGGTCGCACAGCGTCACGATCGCCCTTGGGGCTTGACCCTGAGGTGGCACTCAGTTAGGTTGTATCGTGAAGATGCGACGGACGACGGTGGGGCCGTAGCGCAGCTGGGAGCGCGTCTGCATGGCATGCAGAAGGTCACGGGTTCGAATCCCGTCGGCTCCATACGGTGCAAGGCAAGCCTGGGGAAGGCTTGCCTTGCTTTTTTGACCGGGCGGGTGCGGCCACGAGATCGTGCCGGGGTATCATCAGGCGGGACGCTCACGCATGGCCTTGGGGATCGGTCACCTGCTAGCTTAATCATCCAAGCTCGTCGCTGCCTTCCGTCGCGGGCAGACGTAGTTCGACGACAAGGCCACCGTCGGTAGCGTTGGCGGCTTTGATCGCACCACCGTGGAGTCCTACCGCGCGATCTGCGATCGCCAGACCAAGCCCCGTGCCTCCTGTCTCCCGACTGCGCGCGTCGCCGACGCGGTAGAACGGACGGAACATTTCCTCGATCGCGCCGGCCGGAACACCCGGGCCATGGTCCCGGACAGAAATCACGGCAGCGACGTCACCGTGCCCAGCGACGCGACGGAGAGCGATCTCCACCTCAGTTCCCTCCGCTGTGTGGTGCACGGCGTTACGCACGACGTTCTCGATGGCGCTGCGCAGAAGCTGAGGGGAGCCGGTCACCGTGCAGTTGTCGAGATCGCTGATGCGCACACTGCGATTGTGGGTGTTTGCTTCAAAAGTGGCGTCAGCTGCGATCTCCTGCACCATTCCCGGCAGAGCGATCGGCTCGCTCTCAGTCATTTCCGCGCCCTCCAAACGTGAGAGGGTCAGGAGTCCGCCGATGAGCTCCTCGAGTCGTTCCGCTTCGCTCTCAATCCGGTCAATTGCGGCGCGTGCCTCCGGGTCGTCATGTTCACCCACGAGTCCCAGCGCGATGTTGAGCCGCGCCAGCGGCGATCGCAATTCATGGGACATGTCACGGAGTAATCGTCGCTGGGCGGACATCAGCGACTCGACGCGCTCGGCCATGAAGTCGAAATCCCTGCCCAGCTGGCCGATCTCGTCGCGGCGGTTCCCTACCCTCGCTCCGGCTCGCACCGTCAGATCTCCGCGGGCGAGCTGTTGTGCGGCGGCCCGCAACCTGCGCAAGGGCGCGGTCAGGTAGCGGGACAAGCCGTAGCAGATCACCCCGCCCGGGATGATCACTGCAAAGAGCCGCATCGCGAAGAACCTGGGGTTCGGCCCCGGAAGGCCAGGGGGCCCGCCCGGTGACTGCCCAAGGACCGCGTAGGGACGTCCGCTGGCCCCGAAGACCCTTACGGCGTGGAGGCGGGAGGATTCCAGGACAGGGCTGTCCCGCACGTCGTCCTGGATAGCGGCCATTGCCAGTTCTCTTGCGCCTTCCGGGGCCGGCCCTTCGGTTAGCTTCCCGCCGCTGTCGTCGAACAGGAAGACATCGAGCGCGCGGACAGGATGATCTGGCTCGTTGCGCGCGTGCCGAACATGCTGGCGCATCGCCTCAGGCCCGTCGTGCTCCAACACTGCAACCGCGCCCCGACCGTACATGGCAAGCCTATCGCGCGCCATCGCATGGAACATCGGCGGGCCCACGCCGGACCGCGCCCACATCGTCAGCATCATGGCGCCGGCGCCAAGCGTGTTGGCCAACCAGAACCAAAAGAAGATCTTGATGAATAGGCTTCTCATGCCAGTTCCCATGACCCGGAATCAGCGGTCGTTGCTGTCCCGGTCTTCATCGTTCTGTCGACCGACGGCCGCGTAGGCATAGCCGACACCCCGAACGGTCGCAATGCGTTCCACGTCCCCGATCATGTGGCCGAGCTTCTTGCGGAGGTTGCTTACGTGGACGTCAAGGCTGCGGTCGAATGGTCTCAACCTGCGGCCCAGGACTTCTTTGGAGAGGTCCTCGCGCATGACGACGTTGCCCGCTTTCCGCAGGAGCACCTCGAGCAGTTTGAACTCGACGCCCGTCAGTTCGACACGTTCGGCACCGTGACGAACGATCCGCGCGCCGAAGTCCATCTCGACGTCCCCGACGACCAGCCGAGCGTTCCTTGGCGTTCCTGGTAGCGAACCGTCAGCCTGATCCGTGCGTCGCAAGATCGCGTTGATGCGTGCGACCAGCTCCCGGTGGCTGCAGGGCTTCGGCAGGTAGTCGTCCGCCCCGATTTCCAGCCCCACGACTCGATCCACCTCGTCTCCCCGCCCGGTAAGCATCAACACCGGGACGGAGGACTGGGCACGGATTCGACGCAGGACCTCAAACCCGTTGAATGAAGGGAGCATCACGTCCAGGATGACCAACGCGTGCTCGTCCGATAGCGCGCGCTCAACGCCTCGCTCAGCATCTTGGACGGCCTCGACGTCGAACCCCTCTCGTCCGAGGTACTGCATCATCAGTTCACACAGCGCGATATCGTCGTCGATCAGCAGCAGGCGAGCTGTCGGGGTCTTTGCTGTATCCCTGGACAACGCATCGTCTCCGATGGACGTTTCTTGCCAGATTATACTTCATGATGCGGCCGAGGGACTTCTCGCCTACGTAAAGAAGTGTTAAGGCGTCATTTGCGCTGCTTTACCCATCGTTGACGGCCCCTTCACGATACACGTCGTACACTACGAGAGGGAATCGTGCGGACGCGTCGCCCGCCGTCGTACACGTCGGGTTTGCTTGGAAGTCCCTTCGCGCACGGGCGGGGCGCGGTCATCACCGAACCATCGGGCTCAGTGGAGAAACCGAATGTCTCAAGGTCGTTTTGCATTGGGTGTTGGTGTCGTTGCTGTCTCGGTTGCTGTGTTTGCAGGCGGGTGTGGCGTCGGCGGGGATGTATCTGCGTTAACCGATGTGCTTGGTTCGGTGGACGCCGATACGACGCTGGCGGAGCTGCTGAACGAGATTACGGTGGGCGACTTGGTCGCCGCATTTCAGGCGTTCGTTTCGGATGCCCAAGGTCGTTTCGGTGGCGGATGTGCCGCTGCGACGTTGACAGACGAACAGATCGTCGAAATCGAAGCATTGCAGGCGCAGCTTGACGCCGAGGAGATCACGCAGGACGCGTTCGTCGATGGGGTCCACGAAATCATCGGCGATATGGGGGCTGGGATCCCATTCGCCGGGTTCCGCTTCTATGGCGGGCCCTTTGGACATCGCATGGGCGCCAGGGACGCAGCTCCACTGGATCTGACCGAAGAGCAGCAATCGCTGGCCGAAGACATCTTTCGGAGCGGTCACGAGGACATTGACGCCCTTCGCCAAGAAGCCAAGGGCGAGATCCGCGCGCTCCTGACCGAGGAGCAGCTCGCCATACTCGACGAGATGCAACTAGCCTATCAGGGCGGCTACGCCCCGCCGCCCCGGTTTCACGGGCCACTGGCTCCTCCGCCATTCCAGCACGATGGCCGACCCGCCAGCCAGCGCTTCGATGAAGCGCTGGACCTGACGCCAGAGCAGGAGGCCGAGGTCGAGACCATTCGCGAGGAACTGCGCGCCGCTGTCAGCGCTCGACACGATCAGGCGCAGGACGAGTTCCTTGCGATCCTCACCGAGGAGCAACTGCAGGCTCTCGAAGAGATTAGGCCTCAAGAGGAATAGCCTCCAGTCGAGCTGATCGGGTTCTTGGGCCCTCTCGCGTCTTCCGCGCGGGGGCCGAGAGCCCGTAGCGAATCGGTGTTCGCGCCGTGAGGCCGAGATGCCGTATCAGGCGGCCTGTTGCTTCAGTGGTAGGCATGATGACGGGAATCGGCAGGAATCGGGCATTCACGTTGATTGAGTTGATGGTCGTCGTGGCCATCATCATCGTGTTGATCAGCATCCTCCTGCCCACGCTGGGCAAGGCCAGGGAGAACGGCCGCCGCGCAGCGTGTCTTGGCAACCTGCATCATCTGGGACAGGCGTTTCAGCAGTATCTGCAGGACAACGACGACACCTTGCCGGCCGCAGCGCAGATGCCTTCGGTCGACGGCAGGGATCCCAACGCGCTTGCCGAGGGGCCTCATGCCGGTGATGCACGCGCGTATGCAGCGCGACGTGGACGCGTTCCACAAGCTGCCCGAATCTGAGCGGGATGCGTTCCTGGACGAACGAATCGACCCAATGGAGCGATTCCGCCAGCGTGCCCGGCGGATGATGGGGGGGAGCAGCTGGGGCGGACTCGCCGCCGCCGGGGCCTTCGCCCTGACCAGGCAATGGACGGGGCGGACCGGATGCGATGGCCGGCAGGATGATGGCCCGAGTGGCTAGGATGCCGGCTGACCGACGGGCGAAGAAGACGTCCTTCATGAAGGCCGTGGCGAAACGCCGTACCGAACGCGAACTGCTACCCCCGTTCGATCGGGGAAGGTAGCCGGGGAGTACTGGGTTCGCGAGGAGCTGGCAACGCCCTACCTGGCGGCAGTTGATGGGGACCAGTTGGACTGCGCCCTGCAGAACGACTAGTGGAAGTCCCACGAGGCGCCGTGCAAGTCCCTCGACCACGTGGTCGATCGGAACGCGGGGGCGCTCCAGGTTCTCGTTGCGAGCCCGCACCGCCAGCGTAGGGGAGCCCGGGCCGGAGTCGGTGCGTCACGGGTGACCGCCGACTTCGGCCCAAACATATGTGTCACACGCAGAGAAGACGGAGAGGGCCCTCATGAAGTCTGACAGGCATCGTCTTCTCCCTGCAGGTGGGGGACTGGTCTGAGCGACCGTGTGCGCGGACGTCCCGCGGGGGGTACCCGGTCGCAGATCCGGTAGTTGCCGCTTCTGCTCCTGCCATACCGCGTCCTCGCGGCCAAGAACGCGATGGTTCGCGAGGGCTTGCAGCGCGGGTGCCCCGTGCTAGAATGCCTGTGCCTTCAGGGCCTTCTGGGCTTTTCGGTGTGCGGGCCGACCCGTATGGCATGCAGAAGGCCACAGGCCCAAACCCGGTCGGCTCCACGTAGATCAAGGCAAGCCTGGGGAAGGCTTGCCTTGCTTTCTTGACCGACCGGGTGCGGCCACGAGATCGCGCCGGGGTATCATCAGGCGGGCGATGCGTCCCCCCGGGCCGCTCACGTGCGCCAAGGTCAACGCCCCGTCCAGAGGAAGATAATGTCTGACCCACCGATCAGGGAACCTTTGGCCGAACTCACCGGCGCGTTCCATTCGGGCCGGCCCGTCATCTACGTGCAGTCGCCCGAGGAGGCGCGGGCCCTTCGCCTGATCCGATCGGCTGTCCAGGCCTTGCCCGGCGACGCCGGGCCGGTCCACGTCTGGCGGGTCACGGAGGGGCTGACCTGCGATGGCCAGCCGGTCCAGCCGGACCTGACCACGCCTCGGGCCGTTTTGGATTGGGTCATCGCTCGCCCCGACCCGACGATCCTCGTCCTGTGCGACCTGCACGATCAGATGCGCGAGTCGTTGGAGGTCCGCCGACGGCTCCGCGACGCCTACTACGGCTGTCTGGACACGGGCAAGTTCGTCATCGTCTGCTCGCCCCTGCGCGTCATCCCCGAGGAGCTCAGCCGGGAAATCGCGTTCATCAAGCTCGCCCTGCCCGATCTGTCCGAACTCCAGGAGCTGCTCGACGAGGAGCTGGCGCGGATCCGCGACGGCGGCGGAGAGGTCGAGCTGGACGGCGAGGCGCTGTTTCAGGTGACGCGGTCGATGCAGGGGATGACGATCAACGAAGCGCGGCACGCACTGCGTCGGGCGGCGGCGGCCTCCCAGAACCGCTTCGATACGGCTTGCATCCAGCAGATCCAGGAGGAGAAGCGACTCCTCGTTCGCCAGGCCGGCCTGATCGAGTTCGTGCCCGACGTCGTCGGCATCGACCAGGTCGGGGGCGCGGCGACCCTGAAACAGTGGCTGACGCAGCGCGAACGGCTCTTCGCCGATCGCGACAGCATCAGCGCCGAGATCGTTCCCAAGGGCATGTTGCTGATGGGCGTGAGCGGCTGCGGCAAGAGCCTGTCGGCCCGGGCGGTCGCCAACGTCTTCGGCCTGCCGCTCTATCGCATGGAGATGGTCCAGGTCTTCCGCGACGGGCTGGAGGGCGCGGAGGGCCTGTTCGCCGACGCCTGCCGGCTGATGGAGGAGATCGCCCCGGCCGTCATCTGGTTCGACGAGATCGAGATGGGCATCAGCCACCACCACCAGGACACCAGCGGCGTGCTCGACCGCATCTTCGCCTACTTCCTGACGTGGATGCAGGAGAAGCCCCCCGGCCTGTTCATCGCAGCAACCGCCAACCGCATCGACCTGCTGCCGGCCGAGATGATCCGGAAGGGCCGGTTCGACCAGATCTTCTTCTTCGACCTGCCCGAACGGGAGGAGCGCAGACAGATCTTCGAGATCCACCTGTCCAAGCGCGGCGTGGACCCGGCGGGGATCAGCCTCGACCTGGTCAGCGAGCGGACTGAAGGGTGGAACGGTGGCGAGATCGAGCAATGCGTCATCGCCGCGCTGGTCTCAGCCCGGTTGGCGGAGCGTCCGGTCACCGACCGTGATCTGCTGGGAGCGCTGAACGAGATCGTCCCGATCAGCAAGACGATGAAGGAACAGGTCAACCACATCCGCGGCTGGGCCTTCGAGCGCGCCGTCCGCGCCGCACCGCGGCGGCGTTAGATCACGACCGCCAGGGAATCGCCCGCCTCCACGCGCGTTAGATGACGAACGAGAATGACCACGCCGTTTCTGTCGGTGCGACACTCGAACTGAACCTGGCCGTACCAGTCCGTCACCTGGCCGAGCAGATCTCCTGCGTTCACCGTGTCGTTGAGGTCAACGGCCGCCCGGAACAGACCCGCCAGAGGCGTGACGTTCTGGACCTGCAGGTGACCGGACTTGGGGGTCGGGTCTTCCACCACGCGCTGCCCGGAAGGCGGCTGGACCTCACCTGCCAGCATGCCGAGGTGGATCATCAGTCGGCGGACCCCCTGAACGTAGGCGGTGACGTCCTCGTCTCTGCAGCCGCCGGCGCCGGTCGTTTCGCAGTAGATGGCCGGGACGCCGCATTCGTGGGCGGCCGACAGCGACCGACCCTCGTTCGGCGTCGTTCCCCAGACCAGCGGCAGGCCGAACGCCCGCGCCGCCTCGCGCTTCACTGCCGTTTGAGACTCATCGCCCAGCGTGTACCCCGCCAACGGGACCATCCGGTAAGCTCGACCGGCGGAATGGAGGTCGCACATGAAAGTTGCCCGACGGATGAAGTCCTCGGTTACGCAGTGGGCCACTTGCTCGGTCAACGTGCCGCCCGGCCGACCCGGGAAGACGCGGGCCAGGTTCTTGCCGTCGACGTGCGCCTCGCGGTCGGCGGCCAGGTAGGCGTCGACGTTACAGCATCCGACGGCCACCCACGTCCCCGACAGCGCCTCGGGCGCCAGGTCGGCGTACACCTGCTGGACGGCGGCCATGGGCTCGTATTCGTCCCCGTGCACGCCGGCCAGTGTCAGCAGCGTCGGTCCGCCGCGCCGACCGCGAACCACCATGACCGGCATCCGCCGATCGTCCGGCCCGGTCGGCCCCAGTGGGTGCAGGTACGTCCGCTTGATGCCTGCGTCGGTCGACCACCACGGGTCGTTTGACGTGTCGCTCATGTGCAGCATCCCCCTCGGCCTCGTCGAGCGGCCTTCGCACCACTCGTCCGTCGGGTCCGTGCGACGGTCGCTACTCGTAGCGGAGTGCTTCGACGGGGTCCTTCCGGCTGGCCTTGTAGGCCGGGTAGATCCCACTCACCAGGCCGACCGCGAACGCGACGGCCACCGCCCACACGACCACCTTCATCGGGATGTCCGTCTTGATCACGCCAGGCAGGATCGCCTCCAGCCCGTGCGCGAACATCGCCCCCGTCAGGATCCCGCCGGCGCCGCCGACGGAGCTGATGATCATGGCCTCTACCATGAACTGAAACAGGATATCCCCCCGCCGAGCCCCGACCGCCATCCGCACGCCGATCTCCCGCGTCCGCTCCGTCACCGACACCAGCATGATGTTCGTGATCCCGATCCCGCCGACCACCAGGCTGATCCCCGCGATGCTGTAGAAGACCGCGGCCATGATCGCCTCGATCTCGTTGAACGTCTGCAGCATCTGCTCCTGGTTGAAGATCCTGAAGTCTTCCTCCTCGCCAGGCCGGACCTTGTGCGCCCGACGCAGGATTCCCCGCACCTGCTTCTCGCATTCGCTCAGCTTGTCGGGGTCGCGACTCTTGATTGCCAGACGATGCAGGTACTTCTGGCGCAGCACCCGCCTCATGGCCGTTCTCACCGGGATGAACGCCGAGTCGTCCACGTCGTCCAGCCCGACGGCGCCCTGCTTCTGCAGCACCCCGATGACGCGAAATCCCTTGTTGCCGATCTTGATGGCCCGCCCGACGGCCTCGGCGCCCGAGAAGAGCTTGTCAGCCACCGAATACCCCAACACCACCACCGTGCTGTTCTCGGCGTGGGCCTCCTCGGACGACATGAACCGACCGGAACCCATCTTATAGCCGCTCATGATCGCCTGTTCGTGGGTCGTTCCGGTCACCGTTACCTGGGCGGTTTTGCTGAAGTACTTCACGATCTGGCCCGTGCCGACGATGGGCACGATCAGCTCGATCTCCCGGCATTCGTCCTTCAACACGTCGATGTCCCGCAGGCGGAGCGTCTCGGCGATGCCGACCGCGTGACCTGACAGCTTCTTGTAGGCGGGCATGACGTACAGCACGTTGGAACCGAGGTGCTCGAACTTGCCGAGGATCTCCTTTCGCGATCCCTCCATGATGGACATGGCCGAGATGACGGCCATCACGCCGATCACCACCCCCAGCGTCGCCAGCACCGAGCGCAGGAAGTTGGCGTCCAGGCTCCGCATCGCCGTGATGATCAGTCGCAGGAGAAACAAACTCAGTCCTCGTCCTCGGGGTCGATCGGCTCCAACACCGGCTCGAGTTGGGGCCTGACCGGGGAGGCGTTCAGATGGTCGCCGGTGATCTTTCCGTCCCGCATGCTCACGATCCTCCGGGTCTGGCTGGCCACCTCGGGATCGTGGGTGACGATCACGACGCTCACGCCCTGGTCGTTCAGCTCATGGAAGAGCTCCATGATCTGCATCCCCGTCTGCGAATCCAGGTTGCCCGTCGGCTCGTCGGCCAGCAGGAGCGTCGGTTCGTTGACCAAGGCGCGGGCGATGGCCACGCGCTGACGCTCGCCGCCCGACAGCTCGTTGGATCGATGGTCGCCCCGATGGGCCATGTTCACCCGCTCGAGCGCGCGCATGGCCGGATCTCGGACGCGCGTCTTTCGGGCGTAGAACAGGGGCAGGGCCACGTTGTCCAGCGCCGAGGTCCGGTTGATCAGGTTGAACGTCTGGAAGACGAAGCCGATCGACGCGTTCCGCACGCTCGCGAGCTCTCGTTCCGACAGATCGCTCACGCGCTGGCCGTTCAGTTCGTACCACCCGCGCGTCGGGCGCTCCAGACAGCCGATCAGGTGCATCATGGTGCTCTTGCCGCTGCCCGACGCGCCCGTGATGGCCACGAACTCTCCCTGTTGGATGGTCAGGCTCACGCCGTCCAGGGCGCGCACGACCGACTCCCCCATGGCGTAGTACTTGGCTAGATCTTCGAAGCGGATCACCGGCGGCGGAGGCGCTTCTGGCGAATGCTGTTCCATACGTCCTTTGCGAACCTCGATCTTCCGCCCCTCGCGTTCGACCTCGGCTATTTGCCCCGATCCTTCGGCGGCGCGGGTTTCTTTAAGTACACCGTGTCCCCCTCCTTCAGGCCGCTGCCCGGCAGGATCTCCGTGTGCGTGCCGTCGCTGATGCCCGAGCGGACCGGCACGAATCGGACGTTGAGCTTGTCCTCAGGCGTCGGATGGGGCACGAACACTCCGTACTCATCCCCCTCTTTTCGAATGCAGCGGCTTTCGACCATCAGCACGTTTTCGCGGCTCTCAGCCGTGAACTCCACCTGCGCGGGCAGGCCCAGCATGAGCAGCTCGAAGCTGTTGTCGCTGACCAGCCGCACGTGGACGCGGTACTGCACGATCGCCCCGCGGGCCTCGCCTTCCGGGTCGATCCGCTCGATCACGCCCCAGAACTCGTCGTCGGGGAAGGTGTCCACCATGATCTTGACCTTCTTGGTGGGGTCCACGTTCGGCGTGAGCTCAGCGCTGGGCTGCGTATCCGGATTCGGGTCCGACGCGACCTCCGTCGAAGCGGGCTCGATCGCCACGGGTTTCATGGCCGTCAACTCGGACGACGCCGGATTCGTCGTCGCGGGCGCCGTGGTCAAGAGACGGTGACGATTGCCCCGCCGCATCTGCGGCCTGGCCGACTCCGGGGCGATCCGCCGGACCGTACCGAAATCCGCGTCGTCCACCATGGCGACGACGTACAGCTTCCTCGTGTCGGCCAGCCGGATCAGGGCCGTGCCGCCGGTCAGCGACGTCGTCCCGGACTGGACGAGTGTCCCGACCTGGACCGCCACCTTGGCGACCATGCCGTCGCTTGGCGCCTTGATCACCGTCTCGCTCAGTCGTTCTTCGGCATCCGCCAGGTTGCGCTCGGCCGTCAGGACGGCCTTCTTGGCCAGCTCGGCCCGGTATTCGGCCAGGTTCGCGTCGCTGTAGGCGGATTGCAGCCCCGCCTTGGCCGACAGGGAGCGCGCGATCGCGCCGTTGAGCGAGGCCTCCGCCAGGTTCTTCTCCAACGGCGTGGCGGCGCGCATGTTCTCGTACTTGTCCCATCGAAAACGCGCCTCGTCCTCCTCCGCCTTGGACGCCTGCGTGGTCGCGCGGGCCCGAAGCAGGCCACTGGTGGCCGCCCGCTGTTTCTGTTCGTCGGCGATCAGGGAGTTGGTTCGGGCATCCTCCACCGCCAGCTGGACCTTCTCCACCGTCCGCTTCTCGTCATTCGGGTCCAGGACCACCAGGGTATCGCCCTTCAGGACGTAGTCGCCCTCTTTGACCGTGATGTGGGTGACCTCGCCGCTCGCCTCCGATTTCAGCTCGATCCACTTGGCCGGTTCGACCCGCCCGCTCGCCGAGATCGGCGAACGGATGTCCCCGCGGCGGACCTTGGTCTTCTCGCCCGCAAGCCAGCGCGGCGTGTACGTGACGTACGTGATCACCAGGTAATAGGCCACCCCGATCACCGCGGTGATGATCGCCAAGACAAGCCACTTCCTCATGCCGACTGAGCCACCTTTCTACGCCGCCCGGACGCAAGGGTCGGGTCCCAATGACCATAGCCTAGCGGCTGGCGCCCGGTTTGGCCAATGCGCGACTGCCCATTCTATCCGCGTGGGGCATCCGGCAGACCCTCCCCCGCTCCTCGATTCTCCCTCGCGATGGTCGATCCTCGCGATGTGGTCTGCCAGACACAATCGTTTGCTACTACACGTCCAAAGGCTGGCACGCCAGCCCGAAGGTATCCGCCACCGCGTGGTTAGTCACACGACCGCACTCGATATTGCAGCCTTGGGCGATGCCCGCGTCTTCCGCTGCCGCCCGGCGATAGCCCTGACTGGCCAGCCTCAGCACGTACGGCAACGTGGCGTTGGTCAGGGCAAACGTGCTGGTGCGCCCTACCGCCCCCGGCATGTTGGTCACCCCGTAGTGGACCACGTCGTGAACGATGTACGTGGGGTCGCCATGGGTGGTCGGGCGGGACGTCTCGATGCATCCGCCCTGGTCGATGCCCACGTCCACGATGACCGCCCCCGGCTTCATCTGGGCCACCAACGACGCCTCGACCAGCACCGGGCATCGGGCCCCGGGGATCAGGACCGCGCCGATGACCAGATCGGCCTCGACGACGTACCGCCGGATCGTGTGGGCGTCCGAATGGATCGTGTGGACGTTGGCGGGCATGATGTCGTCGAGGTAGCGCAGCCGGGGGACGCTGACGTCCATCACCGTGACGCGGGCACCCAGCCCCGCTGCTACCTTCACCGCGTTCGTCCCGACCACGCCTCCGCCGATGATGACCACGTTGGCCGGTTCCACACCCGGGACGCCCCCCAGCAGGATGCCTCGACCGAGCATGGGCTTCTCGAGGTACTTGGCCCCCTCCTGGATGCTCATCTTGCCAGCCACTTCGCTCATCGGCGTCAGCAGGGGGAGGTGCCCTTCCCGATCGCGAATGGTCTCGTAGGCGATGGCCACGACGCCCGAATTCAGGATCGCCTCCGTCAGCGTCCGGTCGGCAGCGAAGTGCCAGTAGGTGAAGACCACCTGCTCAGGCTTGAGGAGTGGCAGCTCGGCGGGTTGGGGTTCCTTGACCTTCACGATCATGTCGGACCGCTGCCAGACCTCGGCGGCCTCGGCAACGATCTGCGCGCCTTGCTCGGCGTATTCGTTATCGGTCAGTCCCGACCCCAGCCCGGCCTGGGTTTCGACCAGCACCTCATGCCCGGCGGTCCGCAGAAGCTCTACGCCCACCGGGATAAGGCCCACTCGATACTCATCGGGCTTGGTCTCTTTGACCACACCAACGATCATTAGCAAAAACCCCTGTCCTTTTCCTGCCGAAATGATATACTGCTACGTCCCACGCTCTTGGGTCGTTTGTGCCAGCCTACTGTGGGGGCCGGTGGTTTGCAACGACCATGCGTGGGCCTCGGGGGTCCAGAACACGTGAGCGGCTGTCACCGGATCATCTTGCCGCTGCTGATCTGCACGACGTTGGTGGGCTGCGCGACCCGTCGGCGCGCCCAACCGCAGACGCCCACGATACGGATCGATCCGGCCGCACTGGCCAGTTCGCCACCGATTCACCCCGACGCTCAGTGGCGGGTCAGGGTGCCCCTCGGCTCGGTTCCTCAGGTGGACCACATTTGTCAGCTCAGCGACCAGTATCAGCTGATCGAGATCAAGACACCCACCCGGTGGCGGGCGTTCTGTGCGCAGACCGGCCTGCCGGCTGACGCGCCCTGCCCCGACTTCACCCAGGGCGTGGCCGTCGGGCTGGTGGCCCTCGTTGGCGAGCCCGCCGACGGGACCTGGCCGACCGCCATCAACGAGGTTCGCCTTCAGCGCGACGGGGCTGCCTGGCTTCGCACCCGGTTCCGCACCGGCCTGTATCGGCCGCTCCTCGTGGATGCATACTGTAATCTTGCCTACGTAAAGGGTTTGCGACGAGTCATCCTCGTCGAGATCAACCGCCGAGCCTTCCTGACCACCCACTGAAGCCGCAACGGCGCGCGGGGTCCCCCGGCACATCTCCAGATCCAGCAAGGCGGATTCGCCAGCAGATGTTGCCCCAAGTCAACACTGGCCCCGGAAGATGCCCCAGATCATCAGGTAACGTTGCCCCAGGTAAACATCTCCTTGACGCATGCCGATAGCTCAGATAGAATAGGGATCGCGCCACTGCACCTGACGCGGACCCGGACCAAGCCTCGCCACGCAAGGGGGCCGGACAACGCCAGACAAACCGACCACAGCACCGCTCAGCCAAACAGGTGCGAAGGCGCGTGCGGCCTCGGGCGCTTCAGATCCGTCAGCCACCCCGTCCGATCCGTCCTCGGTTGCGATCAACGCTGGGGCGCTGCGCCTGGACGATATCGCCAAGCGCGTCTTCCACAGGCTGGCCGTTGGCGTGATCGTGTTCGACAAGGAGCTTCGGGTCGTCCTCCGCAATCAGGCGTCGGCGTCTCTTCTGCCCAGCGAGCCGCGTGTGGCCGAGGCGTTGCAGAAGGCTACATTGGAGGCCCACTACGAGAACTGGGCGGCCGCACTGGGCAAGGTCCTTCAGACCGGGCAATCCACCCCGTTCCGCAACGTCAACTGTCGCGCATCCGATGGCCGGGAGCTTCTGGTCGACATGACCTGCACGCCCCTCAACGACGACGCGAGCGGGGACGTCCTCGGTGGGGTGCTGGTGCTCGAGGACGTCACGCAGCAGGCGACGATGGAGCAGCGGCTGGCGGTCAGCGAGCGTTTGGCAGCGGTGGGCAAGCTGGCAGCCCGCGTCGCCCATGAGCTGAACAACCCGTTGGACGGCATCTTGCGTTACATCAACATGGCCGTCCGCGTCACCGAGGCGGGGGACGACGAGCGCGCGATCCGATACATGACCGAGGCCCGCAAGGGCCTGATGCGGATGACCCAGATCATCCGCGAGCTGCTGGAGTTCAGCCGCTCGTCTCATGGGGCCTTCGAGCAGACGACCATCAACCAGCTCGTCGAGGAAGCGGTCCAGGCGATGAGCGGCGAGGCCACCCAGGGCGGCGTCACGATGGTGTTGAGCCTGGATGCCCAGATGCCGGCGATCCGGGCGGGCGATCTGTTCCAGGTGTTCTGCAACCTCATCAAGAACGCCGTCGACGCGATGCCGTCGGGCGGAACCTTGACCGTGGCCACCAAGTTGACCGATCGATGTGTGGTCGTTCGCTTCGAGGATACGGGCGTTGGTCTGCCCGAGGACGCCGACCGGGTCTTCGAACCGTTCTTCACCACCAAGGCGTCGGGGAAGGGCACGGGCCTCGGGCTGGCCGTCTCGCGTGACATCATCGAGCGCTACAACGGGCAGCTCACGGCCGAAAGCCGTCCCGGGGGCGGGGCGGCTTTCGAAGCTCGGATTCCTTTGAGTAGTTGTGCGACATCCGAAGGCCGGGCGTTCTAGCGACCGGCTCAGGGAGGGCACCCGCGTGTCCGATGCAGTTCACCTGCTCGTGGTCGATGACGACAGCATCATCGTGGAATCGTTGTCGGAGTTCCTCCGGCTGGAGGGCTACCGGGTTGACGGCGTCGAGTCGGTTCGGCAGGCGATCGCCGCCCTGGAGCAGCAGGATTTCCAGGTCATCATCACCGACGTGAACATGGCCGATTCCGACGGCTTCGACCTTCTCCGGATCGCCAGGGACCGCTACCCCGAGACGGTCGTAATCATGATCACGGGGTACGGCACGATCGATTCGGCCGTCGAGGCTATCAAGCTGGGCGCCTATGACTACCTGACCAAGCCCATCATCGATGACGAGATTCGGTTGGTGGTCGAACGTGCCGTCAAGCAGCAGGCGCTGATTCGCGAGAACCAGGACCTGCGTCGGCAGCTGGACCTCCGCTACAGCCTCGACAACGTCGTGGGTCACGATTACCAGATGCTCAAGGTCTTCGACCTGATCGAGGCGGTGGCCGACTCGACCACGACCGTGCTGATGCAGGGGGAATCGGGCACGGGCAAGAGCCTGATCGCGCGGGCCATCCACTACCGCAGCAGCCGGCGGGACAAGCCCTTCGTCGAGGTCAGCTGCGGGGCCCTGCCTGAAACGCTCCTGGAGAGCGAGCTGTTTGGGCACGTGAAGGGGGCGTTCACCAATGCCGTTGCCGACAAAGAGGGGAAGTTCATGGCGGCCGATCAGGGGACGATCTTCCTGGACGAGATCAGCGCCGCGTCGCCCGCCCTGCAGGTCAAGCTCCTCCGCGTCCTGCAGGAGCGTCAGTTCGAGCCCGTCGGCAGCAACCAGACGCAATCGGTCGACACGCGGGTCATCCTGGCCAGCAACAAGGACCTCTCGGCCGAGGTGGACGCGGGGCGGTTCCGACAGGATTTGTACTATCGCATCAACGTCGTGACGATCGCGCTGCCGCCGCTTCGCGAGCGGATCGGCGACATCCCCCTGTTGGCCGAGTTCTTCCTGAAGAAGTACTGCGCCCAACTCCGCAAGGAGATCCTGGGCCTGACCGACGAGGCCCTCGAGCTGATGCAGCGCTACTCGTGGAAAGGCAACATCCGCGAGCTGGAGAATTGCATCGAACGGGCGGTCGTGCTCAGCAAGGCCAAGTACATCTCGCCCGAGGACCTGCCCAGCGCCATCGCCGAGCAGACCAGCGACTTGGCCGTTTCGGAGAGCCACTACAGCGTGATGTCTCTGAAACGGGCGCTGGAGGAGCCGGAGAAGCGCATCATCCGTGCGGCCCTGGAGGCCCACAACTGGAACCGCCAGGCGACGGCTGAGGCCCTGGAGATCAACCGAACCACGCTCTACAAGAAGATGAAACGTTACGGTCTGGAGGCCGAGCCTGAGATGGCCGGTCGCAGCCCATGATCCCGCCGAGAGACCCCGGTGAGATGGGCCCATCCCCCGCCCTGCCATTTCTGACGCGCGACACGCCAGCCGTCCCGGGCGTGGTCAAGGAAAGGCGCGAGGATTTCCGCGTCGAGGAGGTTCCCCTGTACGAGCCGTGCGGGGCGGGCACGCACGTCTACTTCACTATCGAGAAGCGCGGGCTACCGACCATGGAGGCCGCCCGGAACGTCGCCCGTGCGTTGGGCGTCGGCGAGCGTCAGATCGGCTACGCAGGTCTCAAGGACGCCCGGGCCGTCACGCGACAGCGCTTCAGTGTCGAGCACGTCGACCCGGACCGCGTGGCCGCGCTCGATGTGCCCGGGGTCCGCGTGTTGGACGTCAGCCGGCACGGCAACAAGCTCCGCATCGGGCACTTGAAGGGCAACCGGTTCGTCATTCGGCTGCGGCAGACGGACCCGGACCGGCTGGCGGACGTCCGGGCGGTGCTGGACGTGCTGACGCGTCGCGGTCTGCCAAACTTTTTCGGTCCGCAGCGCTTCGGTACGCGGGGGGACACGTGGCGGATCGGGCGAGCGCTGCTCCGTCAAGACTGGGACGCCTGCGTGGACGTCCTGGTCGGCCAACCCGGCCCGGGCGATCGCGGGGGGATTCTGGAGGCGAGGCAGCTATACGAGGGCGGTCAGTACAAAGCCGCGGCCGAAGCGTGGCCTTGGGCGTTTCGCATGGAGCGGCGCGTCTGTCGGGTCCTGGCCCAGACGGACGGATCACGCCCGCGGGCGTTCCGCGCCGTCGACAAACAGGTCCGGCGGCTGTACGTGTCGGCGTACCAGAGCTGGCTGTTCAACAAGGTGGTGGACGCCCGCATCGACGCGTTGGATCGGCTGTGGCCAGGTGACCTGGCGTATCGACACCCGCAGGGGGCCGTCTTCGCCGTGACCGACCCCACGGGGGAGCAGCCGCGGTGCGACGCGATGGAGATCAGTCCGACCGGCCCGCTGTTCGGATACCGCATGACGCAGCCGACGGGCAAGGCGGGCCAGATCGAGGCCGCCGTCCTCGGCGAAGACGGGTTTTCGCTGGACGATTTCCGATCGCCTGGCGCCCATCGCGTCAAGGGCGCCCGACGCCCGCTGCGCGTTCCCATCACCGACGTTGCCGCCGAGGCCGGTGCGGATGGGCACGGGCCCTTCATCGAGCTTGGCTTCTTCCTGCCTGCGGGCAGCTACGCCTTGTCCGTCGTTCGTGAGATCTGCAAGTCGGACGCCGGAGAACCGGACAACGCCGACGTGACATCGTCTCCGAGTTCCCCTGACACAAGACAGTAGCGGCGAACCACGCGCCCGGCGTCAGCCACGGGGTTTCGAGGCATCCTGGGCGTGCACGACGTGAGCGCCCGTCGAGACCGGCTGGTTCCGCCAGCAGGCAGGGATGTGCAGGATGCTGCGTGAGGAGGTCGCGTGGACAATCATGCCCGCTGCCACGGTCTGGTCTTGCTGCATGATCGACACGAGCGTCCCGCATTCAGGGAGGTCAACGCCGGTCTGGTTGGCCATCGCGGCGAACGTGCCGTCCGGCGTGAGGCGCTCGATCTGCCCCAACCGCAGGACGGGCCTCGGCTCTGGGGGACGGCTGAGGACCTGGTCCCAGCGTCGCGGACGGGCGCGAGCGTCGTCGCTTGTCGGCTGGGCGTCGGCGCCGCAGTAGCTCTCCTTGACGGTCTTGACGGTCAAGGTGGCCAGGACCCGACCGGCCCGGACTGCGTAGAGCCGCTGGTCGCGGCGGATGCCGGCGTCTTCGCCGGCTGATACCAGGCAGTAGTTCCGGTCGACACGGAAGATTCGACCCACGGGGTCCGCCTGGCCGGTTTGGGGCAGGAGTTCTGCGCGGTCCCCGGCCTGGACGGGCTGGCGGACGCATGCCTCGACGGTCGTGGCGCGGGTGAAGGCGGGGCCGGTTTGGTCGACGAGGGCCGTTGCGACGTAGGCGCCGCCTCGGAACACCTCGATCCGCCGGTCCACGCGCAGTTCCTCGGGGGCGCCGGCGGGCATCCAGATGTGTTGCGCTGCCCCGTCGGATTGCACAGCCAACACAGGCAGACGGCGTCGGCCCGTTCGCCGCTCGCTCGGGCTGGGCCAGAGATGGGCGCGGTCCCCCAAACGAACGGACGCCTCGGAGGCCAACCTGTCCATCCGGATGAGGGCGTTGTCTTCGTAAAGCTCGATCACGTCGGCACGGGCGATCAGACGGTCTGCCCGGACAACCAGCATGGCATCGCCGAGGAGCAGCCCCGCGATTCGGCCCTGGTCGAGCCAGGCAGTTCGATGCCCCGGGGCAACCGCCTCGACCTGGGCCGATACGGTCACACCGGACGGGAGTGCAACGCGACAGACGCTGGGCAGCGTCCGCGAGACGATCACTGCCGCGTCCGCCGGCATCCCGGATTGCTCCCGATACGCGAGCCGAACGGCGCAGCGTCCGGATTCGAGATAGAAGACGCGGCCAGCGGACACCATGTGCCCGTCGGCCGTCAGGACGGCGCGATCATTCACAGAGACGCCCTTCTGCCGACCGGCGTCGAGTACGACGATCGCCGGGGCGCCGATACGCTCGACCACCTTGCAGCGGACAAGGACCCCCGCCCAGGCCGGTGGTTGGCCGATCATGCCCAGACAAGCCACCCAACCCAATGCTGCGCAGACAGGCGCGAGGCGCGGCATGCGGGCGAGCTCGGTCCTGCGGGGACGATCAGCCCGAGGGCTTCGAGTCGGCGGGCTTGCCGTTCCGCGGTGTTTCCGGATTCTCGTCATGGTGCCTTGCCCGGCGATAGGCCCGGACGGCCCATCGGCAGAGGGGATAGCTGATGGCTCCGAGCATCAGCCCGAGGATGGCGCTGCCGATCCACAGATCGATCCCGCACTTGGTCAGCAGCATCATCAGCTCTCGCCAAAAGGACAGATCGAAGAAGTTGTACACGTAGGACGTCAGGCTCTTGCCCGTGACCAACTTGGTCAGTGTCCGGCGGACGGCAGGGTCGAAATCGAGCGAGCCGGAGCGGATCACATGCCCGACGCACCAGTTGGTGTAGTAGAGGGGCACGGCCGTGATCGGGTTGGTGATCCAGACGACGGGAATCGTGACCGCACGGTTGCCGCCCAGCAACGAGGCCAGGGCGACGGCGATGATCATCTGAAACCCGATGGTGGGGGTCCAAGCGACGAAGAAGCCAATGGCCACGCCCAAGGCGATCCGGTGCGGCGAGTCGTTGACGCCCAGGATGCGATAGACGATGACGTCCCGAGCTTTCTGCCACAGGTATCGATAGGGCATTGCCACTCCCCATGTGCCCGACTGCTCCGGTTGGGCCATGCATTCTACCGATCCGGCGGGGCGGTGTCAGGTCTTCTCGGTGCGCCGCAGCGCGGCCATGGCCGCGTCGACGACGCGTTCGACGCTCAGGTCGACGCTGCAGGCGTGTTGGTGGGGACAACGGTCCAGCCGCTTGAGATAGCAGGGCGAGCAAGGCAGATCCACCCGGACGACGGCCTCGGGTTGATGGTAGGGGCCTGTGCGCACCGGGTTGGTCGGGCCGAACAGGGCGACCAGCGGCCGGCCGAGGGCGTCGGTCACGTGCATCGGGCCCGAGTCGTTGGTGATCACCACGGCGGCTCGCTCAATCAGGGCGGACACTTCGCGGAGCGTGGTCTTGCCGGCCAGGTTCGGTGCGTCATGCTTGGCGGCCGTGGACACCCGGTCACACGTCTCGCCCTGCGAGCCGCTGCCGGCCAGGACGGCGGGCAGGCCGGCCTCGTCTGCGAGGCCGTCGATGACGGCGGCGAAGCGTTCGGCGGGCCAGACCTTGGTCTCCCATCGGGCGCCCGGAAAGACCACCGCGTAGTCCCGGTCCGGATCGACGCCGCTCTCGACCAGCAGTCGTCGCGCCGCGGCCCGGTCGGCGTCGGTGATGGGCAGGCGGAACGTCATCGCGTCCTGCCCGAAGCCGAGCAGATCGGCGGCCGCCCACATCCGGTCGATCGAATGCGATTCCATCGTCTCAACGGGGTATCGGTGGGTGTAGAAGATCCACGCGACCTCGCGACTGTTGGCGGGTCCGATCCGCGTCGCAGCGCCCGTGACCCGAGCGAAGAACCCGCTTCGGAAGAGTCCCTGCAAGTCCACCACGAGGTCGAATCCCCGCCGCCGCAAGGATAGGACGTAGCGCACGAAGTCGATGCTAACGGTCAGGTTCCGTCCCAGCCGGCCGAAGCGCTTCCGGTCGAATGGGATGATCTCGTCTAGGGCGGGATGGCCCTCCACCAGGTTGACGAAAGGGTTGGCCACCAGCCACGCAATGTAGGCTGAGGGATAACGCCGGCGGAGCCCGTCCAGGATCGGCAGCGCTTGCACCACGTCCCCTGTGCTGCTGGGCTTGATCAGCAGGATGCGCTTGAACTCGCGCTGGGTGAGGGGCACGGCCATCTGAGCATTGTACCCGGCATGAAGGGCCGGCACATCTCGCATGCCGAGGGGCCGTGAGAGGATCGGTGCGAGCGGGTGACGCACTGGCGGGAGACGTCGCACGATCTATGTGCACGGGCGGATCAGAGACGCAACCCTATCAGAGACACGATCCTATCAGAGACGCGACCGTAAGGGAGCGTTCGGTCGGATCGATCCTGCCTGGATCGGTCTGACCCGCACGGCGAACGATGCGAACCGCCGTGCATCTACGGTCGCGCCCGGTGTACGCAACCCGGGCACGCCCGCGTGGCCGCTGGCGTGAACGCTCCCTTACGGTCGCGTCTCTGATGGGGGCTTCTGATGGGGTCTGCCGCAGGGCTACGGACCCGCGTGCGGCCATCCCGTGATCCCGGGTGCGTGACACTTTAGGCGGCCCTCGGATAGGCGGACCGGGTCTGCCAGTACCGAGTCCAGCGGTCATCTTGCGAGAGCCACATCGCTCGCAGGGCCAGGATGGATTCCACACCTTCCTC